>Ga0210394_10000820_pt1 | contig 56806 bp, 51 predicted proteins | sample IncBWC12MmetaG_FD_160121 | JGI IMG/M metagenome (GOLD analysis project Ga0210394, IMG submission 160121) | Forest soil microbial communities from Barre Woods Harvard Forest LTER site, Petersham, Massachusetts, United States - Inc-BW-C-12-M | ecosystem: Environmental > Terrestrial > Soil >...
ATCAGAACAGATCCTGCTCCATCCAGTGGGCTGAGAAGCAAGAAAAATCACAGCCGGTGGAGATGTGTTTTTTCTTGACTTCTACCTTTATAGAACACTAATCAGCGCACTTCGCCTCCATCGCCACGCTGTAGGCTGTGAACTCTCCCTCGATTACATCAGTCTTTCCATCCGCCGCCTCTGTTCCAATCTGGTACGCGTCGATCTTTCTTTCTCCACCGTGCACTTTTCTGTTGATCCGCTCGCCGATCCTATGGATCGATCCAAATGCGCTCCCACTGACATGTCATTCCGGGCGCAGCGAGGAATCTGCTTCTCCGGTCTTTGTAGAGGCCGGGCTTCAGCCCGGCCCGCGAGCACCAGCGAGCGTTCTTGCATGTCACCGCATCTCCAACTCGTCCAGCAAGAACGCCGCTTCTACTTCATCGGCCGCACCCACCGCGAAGTCATCTTCTCCGTCCTCGCCGACTCCCTCGACGAAGCCCGCCAAAAATTCCGCGCTTCCGGCCGCCCCGACTCCGACGCCCTCTTCATCATCAAAACCGAAACCGAAATCTACCTCGCCTGACAACCCCTGGGATTCTTCTGAGTCGCCACACAGGGCATAGCGGCGGACATTCTTACATAACTGGGTTCTTCCATTGAGGCTATTAACCATGATCTAATACGCCGCATTGAGGAAGAACATGGAAAGCACCAAAAAGCTTGTTTCTGAATTCTTGGATCATCTGCACAGTAGAGCAGACGAGTCCTTTAAGGGCCGCTTGCACCAAGCATTTATTGCCTGGTATGTGGAGGCAGAATTCGGTGACGTCAAATGGGACTTCACGGACGATGTAAATGACTCCGGAATTGATGCCGTGATTTGGAACTCTGAAGACAACCCACCCGTAACAATTATTCAGTCGAAATTCACGGAAAATTTCGGAAAAGGAAGGCTCGGCAAACACGCATACGCCGAATTTAAATCAGTTATCTCCATTCCTGGTTCCATTCCGTTTTCTGGTTTCTGCTTTCTGCTTTCTAATTCCTAGTTTTTCAGCCAACGCCCACGTCCGCGACAAAATCCGCCAACAACTCCAAGTCCTCAGAAACCTCGGCCTCCTCACCTTCCTCGGCTCCGCCTCCTACCGCCTCATCTAATGGTCAGAAAGCTTCCTCTTCTCTTACTGAAAACTGACACCTGATAACTGTCAACGACCCCCTGCGTCGCCCCCGCCCCCGCTTACCGCACGAGCGGCAGTCGCCGGACTCGCACCGCTTTTTCCGTCACCGAGACCATTGCCCCCTTCTCCAAATCTTCTTCGCAAATCTCCAGCACGTCCTTAAGGAGATCGGCTAGGCCCGCCGCCCGTAATCCTTCGATCCGAACGCGAATCACGGAGGGCCCCGCACCGCCAGACCTGGCCATCAGGGTATGGAAATCAGCGTCGAGTGTCACGACTACGCGGGAATGTTTCTCCGCGAAGGCGAGGATCTCTGCATCCTCGGCTCCGGCCATGCCAATCTCGCCTACGTGCACCGCTTCAATTCCGGTTTTGCTCAGTTGTGAGACTGTGGATCGCGGAAGACCTTGGTCGAGCAACAGCTTCATCGCGCATTGGGCAGCGGCACAACCTTGTCCTCAATCAACGCCGAAGCAAATGCCAGTGCCTGCCGGATGTCTTCATCCTCTAATTCGGGATACTCCTGTTTCAGCTCTGCACGGTCGGGATAGAGCGCCAGCGCTTCGAGAACCCGCCGGACGGTGAGCCGCAAGTTGCGGATGCAAGGCTCTCCGTTCATTCGGGCAACGTCCGTCGTGATGCGGTCCAGGTTCTCCATGGCAGCTTCTCGGCTCAGTCTAGGCGCGCCTCCGCGAACTGTCAATCGCCGGGTGCCACAGTCTTCAGCTTAAACCCTACGGGTTTTGACTATTCCCCGCCAACCCGCCGCTCCATCCCCAAATTTCCTGGCCTTTTTCCTTGACAAAAAGTGCCTCCCATCGTATAGTACCCCTCAGGTAATCATCCATCGTAAGCCCGGGAACGCCCACTCTTCTCCATCCCGCGGGTTTAGCGGGATGAACCTTCAGATTTGCGTTTCTGCTTTCGGAAGCCTGCTTTTCGCCCTAAGTCCTCTATCCGCAACACTTACGAAACAAACCGCATTTTGTACGATTTTGGAGCAATAACCTATTTAGAATCAACACTTGTTGGCGGCCGTGTAAGTGTTGATTCTAAACCACTTATGCCAAGTCTAAGCCCTTTAGATGCAACACTTACAAAAAACCGGGGGAGGGGACCCGATTATCGTTAACTAGAGTGGGCATGGGGTGCACAGCCTTCGATTCAATGGCAGGGACTGCGAGGGTTGGGGGCTGGAGAAGATCAGCGGTATCGTGCGTCGTCAAAGACGGCATCCGAACTATCTTCGGACCCACGTCCTTCCAGTCTTTTTACCAACTGGCAGAATGTGCACTGGTGCAAGTGGTTCTGCAACACGATGTACGCTCGAGCGTAATTCGCTAGCAATCGCAGAAGTTCGTCCCCCGCATCTTTCCTGACCACCCGTGACTGACTAACTTTTGCGCGACGCTCGTTCCAGATCGCCAAAGCTCGCTCGCATTCCTCTAGCAGCGTTTGATATCTTTCGCAAATCCCTGTTTTGACGTACTGTGGACTGCTCATGACCATCACCTTCACTGTCGGTAGTGCACTTCCTTCGCCAAAAGAGATAAGTCGCGCGTTTTAGGTCTCTTGAGCCAATAAGGTGTCTCGTTTTGAACAGGGTCCCGGTACGCAGAAACGGCCATTTCACACCGCTTAACGGTAGTATTTATAGAGCCGAGCGGGTGCCCTACCCTTGGTTTTGTAAGCGTGGGGGTTTTGACTTTTCCCCTCTCACAATCCTGAGCTATGATGAATCCATGACCACCCGCGACTTCAGAGTTTTTCTCGAGCCCGACGAGGACTACGGCGGCTACATCGTGGTCTGTCCTTCCATCCCCGGCTGCTACTCTCAGGGCAAGACCGTCCCCGAAGCCCTCGCCAATATCCGCGAAGCCATCGACCTCTGCCTCGAAGACATTGAGAGCGCACCTTCATGGTAAACTCCATGTGCAATGACTCTCTACAGCTATCCCATTACCGTCGAACGCGAAGGCAAGCGTTATTACGCCTACAGCGACGATTTCCCTGGCGTCTACGGTCTTGGCAAATCCATCGAGCAAGCCAAGAAAAGCATCCTGGAGGCCATGCGCCTCTACATCCAACATTATCGTAAGAAGGGCAAACCCGTTCCCGCAACTCGGACCATCTACGCGGAAACCGTCACACTCGCGATGGACTGATGGTTCCCGCTCGAACTCATTCGCTTCCTCCTCCGCCACGGCTATCGCAAAGTCCGCCAAGCAGGTTCCCATCTGATTCTGGAGCATCCCACTCGAAAACCTCTCGTGGTTCCCGTTCACGCTGGTGATCTTCCGAAGGGCTTATTTCTCAAGATTCTGAAGGACGCAGAATTCACGCTCGAAGACTTCCGAAGGGATTAAGCATGGGGCTGGGTGCCCCTGCCCCACACGTCGACTCTACGTGCGGGGGATTTGACTTTTCCCCCGCCATTCGCGTAAAGATTTCTCCCCTCTTACTGAAAACTGACAACTGAAAACTGTCAACCACCCCTGCGTCGCACGTGCCCCGCTGTTTCACAAGCTGGTGATCGACAATTTCGGAAACGACGCCTGATAAATGCCCGCATCCAGCGTCAGCAATTTATACCCGTTCACCAGCGCATGCGCCCCAATCACAAAATCCGCTAGAATGCATCGCGCTTCCGCGCCGTTCTGTTTTCTTCGCCGTGCTGCGTAGCTTTGGAACGCCGTTCCTGCTGTCCGCCACATCTTCTCCTCAAATTCCCATTCCACGGCGATGCCCGTCTCCTCACAGAACCGGTCCACAAACGCTTCTGTCCTTCCTTGCCCCGCCACCAATTCCGCGTAGACCGCTCCCGATATCACTAGCGTGCCCTCGTTAAACGTTTTGTCCAACGCCGCCCGCGCTGCGCGATGAAGTGAATCGGACGCGTCCCAAAGCGCTATGATCACATTTGTGTCGATCGCGGTCGTCATTCCTCGTCATGCCCGCGTAGTTCGCGCATCCACTTCTGTATCGCCTTCTTGCCCTTGCCGATTCCTGGATTGCCGATTCCCATGTATTTCGCGAAGGGACTCTCTTTCCGCACCGCCGTTACGCGCATACCCTTTCCATCTTCCTCAAATTCCAATCGGTCTCCGGCCCGCACGCCAAGCCTGCGCCGCACTTCCTGCGGTATGGTGATCTGCCCCTTGCTCGTCACTTTCGCCTGCTTCTTCATCGCCGCGCTCCCATTCCTTACTTTACCACGGCTTCCTTACTCTTGGTTCCCCCTTTTTCTGCCTCTTATCTGCGCCCTCTGCGTCTCAACAACTTCCCGCTTCATTCGAATGCTAACCACAAAGGTATTGACATGCAGTATATTCTTGTGCTGTGATTCCCCGTGTTTGCCAGCCTACAGCCCCGCTCCGTAAGGTTTTCGCCCCTCGCCACCAATCCCTCCCGCCATTCCCGTCACAGCAACAAAATTCGCGTCACACGCGCAATTTTTCGCCCTTTCGTTTCAGCAGCTTGCGCACTCTTTCATTTTTCGTATCCTGCAACCCCTTTGCTTGCCACTCTTACGAAAACACCGGGGGTGTATCCCAACTCTTCCCACTTTGGAACGAGCCACCAAATTCCACCGCCCCTCGCGTTTTCAACCACTTACAAATTGCCCATTTTTTATCTCCTTTCTTCTCACATTCATACGTGTAATGGGGGGGTGGGGGGGTGCGACTCCCAAACTATAAGGACGGCTTCGGCAGAAGAAAGCGCACAAGCCGCAACCCTCTTGTCTCCCTCCTCGCCCAGGAACGCCAACTTCCGTTTGGAATTCCTGCGCGGGAGCTGCCGCATAAAAATGCCAACGGCGCCCCGACAATTGCCAGGACGCCGCCAGATACAACTCTTCTCGCGCGCGGAGGAACAAAGCCTCCGCTCGACACCGCTAAAACGCATGCAGCTATTTGTGGCCGGAGTGCGTAATGCGCGCCATGATGTCGCGCCGGCTGTCAAGCACCGAGGCATTGGCGAATTCCTCGCGCTCCGCCGCGTTCATCTTGCCAAGCGTTGCGTTGATCGCGGTGGCCCATTTGTCCATGCCATCGGCATTTGGATACGTGATCACCAGGCAGCGCATCGAAGGCGCCATCGTATTTACGTACTGTTCGTCCAGCCCGTAGTACGTCGCCGAACCCTTTTTGATCTGGTCATCGAACGTCGCCACCAGATACTTCTTGAGCGCCGCGGCGTACACGCTCGGCTTCTCCGGCTTTGCATTCGAACAGACTACTCGCAGGTACGCCGGTGTTCCGGTGCCCATGCGATACATGGAAGTCTGCATCAAATAATCTTCGTGCTTGGTGGACGCAATCTGTCCCGGCCGCGGCCCCGCCTTGCGCACTTCGTCAAGCACCTTGGTCAGCCCCGCGAGGCTCGTCGAAGACCATGCCGCGCCGTGCGTGTAGCCGTCCGGGGTGTGCACCAGCTGTTCGAACGTCGACCAGCTCAGGATCGTGCCATCGGCAGCAAGCTTCTCAAAAATCGGCACGGCATTCTTCTCCGTGTCTTCCGAGTACGCCGCCCAACTGGCGCGCGGAACCTGGAACTGGCTTACAAAGGTGTAGACAATCGGCGTTGGCTCCATCTGCGAAAATGCCAGCGGTACGCTGATCACCGCCAACACAAACACAAGCAGACCCGCATTCCGTTTTATCATTTTTGTCCTCCTGGACAATCTGGCGGAGCCGCGTGACGTAACGAACGCGAAGGTCGCTCCTCGTCACTCCATCCGCGGAGTCCGCGAAGTGGGCAGGATGCGGCGTTCGGTCTAGTGGGTAACCTGGAAAAAGGGGCTTGCGCCCGGGGCACCGGCCAGTGTGGGCAGACAGTATCCCCGTATTCCAAAGATGTCAAGTAAATCGCTTGCGAATTCATTGGGATCGCAGAACTACGGATTTTCTCGGGCCGGGCAGTCTCCGTTCGAACGACGAAAAATCAGGGACGCGTGCCGGAGGCGATTATGATTTCGAGAGGCATGCTCATTTCCTTGCCGTTCCAGAATTTTTTCAGGGCGGCTAGGATTTCAGCTTGCGCCTGGGCCTTCTTTTCGGGAGTGAGCTGTGCAATCAGCGGGCGGAACGGCGCGGCGACTTCCGTAAACTGAACCCAATATTCTTCCAGCGAACGCTTCCAAATGCCGTTCACGATGCGATCTTCTTCGTGGACGTCTTGAAAGCCGGCGGCTTCCAACGCGCGGCGCAAACGGCCGCGTTCGCCAAACATGGAGCGACTGGGCCCATCGGGATCGGGCGGCGGCGGAGGAGCGGGCAGATGCTTCATCACAATTCCCCCTGTCGTGGCAAAGAACGGTTGCTCCTGGACGCCCCAGGCGACAAACGCGGCGCGGCCGCCGGGCTTCAGCACGCGAAGGCATTCGCGGAGGGCTTTGTGGAGATCGGGAAAAAACATCACGCCGAATCGGCAGGTGAGGACGTCGTAGGATTCGTCGGCGAAGGGAAGGGACTCGGCGTTGGCTTCGCGGAACTCGATGTTCGAAAGGCCTTGTTTGCGGGCGAGTTCTTCGGCGAGGGACATCATGCCGGGGCCGAGGTCTGTGGCGGTGACGCGTCCGGAGGGAGCGACCTTCGTGGCAACGGAAAGTGCGGGATCGCCAACGCCACTGGCGAGATCGAGCACGCGCAGGCCGGGGCGAAGCTGGGCCGTTTCCAGAATGGCGTCGGTGGCGCCGCGGGTGAAGGCGGCGATTTGCGCGTGCCATTTGCGCCAGGCGGTGACGGTGGCGTCACCGGTCCATTCCTGGTGAAGCTGCTCGCGAACTTTTTGGACTTTGGCGGGATCGGGCGAACTCATCGTAGCCTCCACGGCGGGACAGTTTAACAGAGAGTTTTATTGGATGCGGGAGCGAAGCGGACGGAGACAGTGTCGACAGGAGCGAGGTTGAAAACAATTTCTTCGCCGGGGGTGACCCAGAGAGGCGGGATGATGGAGCCGGCGATGATGATTTGTCCGGCTTGCAAGGTCTCGTCGAAAACGGCGAGTACATTTGCGACGTGACGGACGATGTCGAGGAGTTCGCCGGTTAGTTCTTGCAGAGCCGGAGGACCTGTGACGTTGGCGATTTCCGATCCGTTTCTGAGAACGCGGCCAGCGAGTCCGTCGAGAACTCCGCCAGCGTGCGCGGCGTCGCTGCGGCCTAGAATGATGTGGCGCTGATAGATGTCGCGCGCGAGCGTGCCTTCGACGTCCTCAGAAGGATGATCCACGTCGGCGAGTTCGATGGCGGGGCCCAAGCCAGAGATGGCGGATTTTGCGGTGTCGCGGTCGGCGCCTGCGGGCAAATCTTTGCCGAGGTGGACAGCAATTTCGGGTTCGGCAGCGGGCTTTTTCCAATCGGCGATGGAAACGGAAGAGCCAGAAGGAACCAGAGCACTTTGCATTAAAAAACCGACGAGCGGCGCGTCGGTGTGAAGACGCTGCAATGCCGCGGGAGCGCCGAAAGCGAGTTTCCAGCCGAGCGGTTTGTGACCGGCGTGGAGGAGTTCGCGGCGTCGTTCGAATTGCGCGGCCATTCCGCGCGAAATGCGCGGGTCGTCCCAGGCGGCGGTCATGATTCGAATGCCATGAGTGCTCAGTAGCCCTCGGGCGGAATTTCGTAGCCCGCCGCTTCGAGCGAGCCGGCGCCGCTCCAACCCCAGACGAGCACAACGTCTTCTGTGCCGGTGTTGTCGAACCCGTGCCAGTGACCGCGCGGGGTGAAAATGACGTCGCCTTGCGCGGACGGTTCACGGCCCGTGTCGGTGTAAATCATGCCGCTTCCCTTTATCACAACGAAAAACTCATCGACGTTGGGATGGCGATGTTTGTCATGACGCGCGCCGGGCGGGAGGACGGTCCATCCGACGAGAAGTTTGTCCGAGCCGGCGGTTTTCTGATCGATGAGAAACTGGACCTGCATGTTGATCCAGCCTTCGTCTTTCGAAAGGCCACCGACGCGTGGCGCATCGCGAAGATTGGTGCGGTAGGGCTTCATTTGGACATTCCTCCCAGGCGGCGGTAGACCTCGTAAACAGTGACGAAATCGTGGTGCGCGAGACCGAGCCCGCGGCAGGCGTTCAACATTTCGTTGGCGGCGGCGCCGAGAGGAACGGGCACACCCATTTTTCGGCCAAGATCGAGCGCCAGCAGCATATCTTTTTGCTGGAGATTTACATTGCCGTAGGTAGCGTCGGAAATGTGGCCTTCGAGAATGAGCGGGGCGCGATAGTTGAGCACGGGAGAAGCGACGACACTTTTCAGGAACGCGTCCACGGCGACTTCACGAGGGACGCCGCCTTTTTCGGCGAGCGCGATGCCTTCGCAGAAACCGATCACTTCGATGACCAGAGTCATGTTGAGAGCGACTTTGAGCTGCACAGCCAAACCTTGCGCGCCGATGTAGGTGACTTTGGGACCGATCGCGAGCAAGACGGGCTGGACGCGTTCGAATGCGGCTTTATCGCCGGCGACCATGAGGGAGGCGTTGCCTTTCGCAAGAGTGAGGGTGGTGCCGGAGATTGGAGCGTCGAGCATGATGAGGCCGGCTTTGGTGAATTCGGCGGCGACGGCGCGGCTGCCATCGGGATCGATGGTGCTCATGTCCAGGTAGACGGCGTCTTTGCGGAGGCCGGCGATGACGCCATTTCCGCCGAGGGCGAGAGATTTGACGGCATCGGCGTCGGTGACGATGGAGAAAACGATTTCGGATTCGCGCGCGGCTTCGCGAGGCGTGTCCGCCCACAACATGCCGAGCTTGAACATGGGCGAAGCTTTTTCCTTGGTGCGATTCCAGCCGGTGACGGTGTGGCCGGCGGCGAGCAGACGAGGAACAATAGCCTGGCCCATGTCGCCAAGGCCTGCGAAGCCGATTTTCAAAGGGCACCTCGTTTTGAAACGAAAAATAGATTGGGAATTGCCTGGCCGTGCCGGCCAGCCGACAGATCAGGATGGCAGAGGTCAACAGTCAACAGTTGACAGTGAACAGTAGGAAAAGGAAGGAGGGTGGCTAGGGGCATAGCGCTCATTTCGGAGACGCTATAGGAATTGTTTGGGTGGGGAGATTCCAGCCGCGCAACGCTAATTGCGGCGCGGCTTGTGAGGCGGAAGCGGGGTAGTCGATTTCGATTTCGCGGGATTCGCCAGTGAGCAGAGAGAAATAGTTGTCCGAGTAGTAGGCGGGGAGGATGCGGGAGCCGTCGGCGGCGTTGAGCAGGGTGAGTTTGTTGGCGAGGGCCGCGGAGGCGCTGCGATTCTGGATTTGGACGTGGACGTGGATGGAATCGCCTGTGCGTTTCGAATCGGCGGTGGCGGAGAGAGTTGTGGCGGGCAGCTTGTTTAGCTGGCGGTAGGAGGCGCTGTCGGCGGCGAGCCAGTAGAAATTGTCGGAGAGGAGCAGGCCGGCGGAATTGTGGAGCTCGAGCTTAACGAGGACGACGCCGTTTGAAAATTGTGGGGCGAGGTCGAGCTGGAAGGCGTTGGTCGCGGCGTTTGCGGCAGCGTTTTTTTTCTCTTCGTGCTGGAGGAGTTGCTTGTTGTCGAGGGAAAAGACGACGGCGCTGGCGGAGAGGCCGGGGAGCGGCGCGGTGGTGTTGTTGACGATGTCCACGTTGTAATTCGAAAGATCCAACTGGATGTGGATGGGTTCGCTGGCCTTTTTTGTGCCGTAGTAGGAGGCCTGGGTGTCGTAATCGGAGCTGAGGATTTGCCACATGTTGCTGGGCCAGGCGGGCTGAGTCATCCACAGGACGCGGCCGCTGTTAGGCGCCCAGAGATGTGCGTTCATGCCTTCGAAGATGGCGCGGTGATCCACGTAGTTGAGCATCTGCGCTTTGCGTTCGAAATCTTCGAGGCTGACGGGCGCGCCGAACTCGGACTGGATTTCCGCCATGAAGGGCACGGTTTCGCCGTTACCGCTGGCATGCCAATCGTGATACGCCCAGACGTCGTTGATGGGCCACTGATCTTCCTTGGGAATCCACGCGCGGAAGGATTCGAGGGTGGAGAAGGACTGCGTGCCGGTTTCCACGGAGAAGCCGTGATTGAGAGCGGTGAAATAGAGCGCAGGATACTGATATTTGTAGGGGCCGCTGTTCTGGAGATTGACCTGATTCGAGCTGGGTGAATAGTAGCGCGTACCGTCGAGCGAGCGGATGAGATCGGTCAGGCCGTCATTGATGATGGGCTGGGGAACGCCTTCGTTGCGGCCGCACCACATGGCGATGGAGGGATGGTTGCGGAAGCGGAGAATGGTGTCGCGAGCGTTGTCGAGGAAGAGGACGGGATCCTGGGCTTCGACGTTGTAATTTTGCGTGGATTCCCAGAAGTCGTTCCAGATGAGGAGGCCGTACTCGTCAGCGAGATCGTAGAAAACTTGCTCGGTGTCCTGGCCGACCCAGTTTCGAATGAAATTGAGATGGGCATCGCGATGAAGGCGGAAGTAGGGCTCGAGGCGCGCGCGGGAAACACGCTTGCGGGAATCGTCCATGCCCCAGTTGCCGCCGCGGCAGGCGATGCGCACGCCGTTCACTTTGATGACGAGATAAGGAGAGACCTTGGTTTCTTCAAGCATTCGAGTGGCGGAGGAGGATTCGCCGCCAGGTGCGAGCGAGGCGACCCAGGAGTGCCACCAGTCTCTCCAGCTATCCGGGAAATTCGGGGGAAAGGGATCTGCGGCGGGAATTTCGCGCATGCCTTCGAGGGAAACGTCCACGACCTTTTCGTTATTGGCGCGCGCGGCGGTGGGCGAGTATTCGAGGCGGCGAAGATGGCCGGTGGTGTCAAGGAGGCTGAGCTCGTAGGTGATTTCGCGGATGCCGAAGGTGACTTGTTTGGAATCGGATTCTTTGTCGCCTTCGGTGAGAGACAACTTCAGGTGATAGAGCTCGGGTTTCCCGTACCCGTTGGGCCACCAGAGGCGGGGATTCTGCACTGTGAGCTGAGGAAATTCGGAGGGCGCAAGTTTTACGGAGCTTTTTCCAGGAGGAAGGACGACGCTTTTGCTCATGGAAACTTGATCGAAAGAGGCTTTCAGCGTTCCGTGAATCGGCGCAGCTGAATTGTTTTCGAGGGGCACGGTGATTTCGACGTCGGCGCGGCTGGTGTCCGGAAGCGGAAGCTTGGTGACGACTTGCGCGTCGCCGATTTTTGCGGAGCCGGTGGCAGTGAGCGTGACGGGTTGCCAGATGCCGGTGTCGCGATCACGAATCGCCGGAATCCAATCCCAGCCTTCGGTGGCGACAAAGGTGGGGCCATCAAGGCACATGATGCCGCCGTTTTCGCCGGGGCCGCCTTTGATGGATTGTTCCTGTGGGATGCCGGGATGCGGGGGCGGAGAAATGCGAACGGCGAGGGCGTTCAGCTGGCCGGGTTTCAAACTGCTGGTAACGTCGAAGATGCCACGGATGAAGGCTCCAGTGATGGTTCCGAGAGATTGTCCATTCAGCCAGACTTCCGCTTTGTAGTTGATGCCTTGAAAGGTGAGGGTGAGGCGACGGCCGGCGAGGTTGGCGGGAGGTTTGAATTCGGCGCGATACCAGTAGTCCTGCTTGTTCAGGCTTTCGGGGATGGCGAGATTGTTCAGGCCGTAATCCGGGTCGGGATAGACGCCGCGATCCACCATGGTGGTGAGAACGGTGCCGGGGATAGTGGCGGGCCACCAATCTTTGTCGTTGAAGCCGGCGGTGGAGATTTGCGGGCCGTCTTTGTTTACGTTCGGCGCGGGAGTGAGGGTCCAGCCGGCGGCCAGGGTCCATTCGTTTTCAGCGGAGGGCTGAAGGGCTGGCTGAGAAGGAAGTGGAGCGCGCACAACGGGGCGGGAGATTAGGCCTTTTCCGGTTGGCATTGTCGCGGGATCTTGCGGAGCGCGATATCCGGCTTGCGCGCGCGTTTGGACGGACCACGGTTTGGAGCCTTCTTCGTAGAGGATCCCAGTGACATTTCCGGGTTGCGCGTAGAGCTGCTTGATTTCGTCGGACGTGAGAGCGCGCCGCAGCAGCGTTAAGGCGGCGATCTTTCCACCAAAATGCTTTCCGTTGGGCAAAGGAAGATCCGCCGGAGCCATTTGAAGGATGTTGCTCACGCTGCCGAGGGCAAGCTTACCGCTGGCGACTTGGGCGCCATCGCAATAGAGATGGAAGTCGGCGCCGTCAAAGGTGGCGGCGAGCAGGTGCCAGTCTTGTGCGTTGACGGCAGCAGAGGAAGTGAGGCTATTGTCCTTGCCGAGCCATAGGACGAGCTTGCCACTGTCGAGAGCGAGATAGCGCGGATATTCTTCGGTGGGATTTCCAACTCCAGCCAAGAGTGTTTGCGCTTTGAGGATTTCCGCGGGCTTTACCCAGAAATAGAGAGACCAGGGCGAATCGGCTTGCAAAACGGAATCGTGCGCGACGAGAGGTTTTTTCAGGCCCTCGCCGTCGGGAAGGAAGACGGCGTTGAATGGTCCGTACGATGGAGGATCGTTGGTGACGATTTGAGCTTTGGCGGAAGAGCTTCCAATAAGCAAAAACATAGCAAGCCATGCCGGGAAGAAAAAGACGAATGAGCCCGATGGCTGAGGCGACTTATTCATGAGGCTCCTTTGGAGCGAGAGGCATTAGGGTTTCCAGAATTTCATGACGGCGGAATAGTCGAGGTCTTCTTTGGAGGCGCCTTTGACAGCGCTGTAGGTTTCGCGCGCAGCGGCGGTGGCGGGAAGAGCGACGCCGAGTTGATTCGCGAGATCCAGAGCGAGACCGAGATCCTTGTGCATGAGGCGCAGTGAAAAACTCGGGGCGTATTCGCCTTTGAGGAGGTTGGGCGCTTTGACGTCCAGCAGGCCGGAGCGGCCCATGCTGGATTGCAGAACTTCGACGAGCTTTTCGCCTTGCAGTCCGGCGCGTGTGACGAGCGCGAGAGCCTCCGCGAGCGCGTCCACCTGCAGGGCGAGAATCATATTCATGGCGAGCTTGATGGTTTGGCCGGCGCCGTTGGGGCCGAGATGAAACCATTTTTTGCCCATCACGCCGATGACGGGTTCGGCGGCTTTCAGTGTGTCCGCATCGCCCCCGATCATGAAAACGAGTTCGCCTTTTCTGGCGCCCCAGTCGCCGCCGGTGACGGGCGCGTCAAGGAAGCGCGCCCCGCGTTCGGCGCAGGCGGCGGCGATTTTGCGGGCGAGCGTGGGAGAGATGGTGCTGGAGTCCATGTAGATGCTGCCGCGCTTGAGCGCGGGCATGGCGCCTTGCGTGCCCCAGAGAATTTCCTCGAGAGCAGGCGGATCGCTGACGATGGAAATTAAGAAGTCGGAAGCGGCGGCGGCTTCCTGTGGGGATTTGGCGAGTTTGGCGCCCTCGGCGACGACTTCGCCGGCGCGCGAGGCGGAGCGGTTCCAGACGGTGACGGAGTAGCCGGCCTTGACGAGATTCAAACTCATGGGCCGGCCCATCAAACCGAGACCGATAAATCCAATTGTGGGTTTCACGAGAAGCCTCCTCGAAGGCAAAGTGGGCGGTGCGCCGGTATGTGGTTCAAAAAGAGGAAACGATTGTAGCGGAATTGGGGCGCGGAAGCAGCGGCGGGCAAACGAAGCTAGTCGTCGTCATGTAGGCAAGAATGATAGGCTTCGGGCAGAGCGTGATACACCGAAAACGATTTCGCATGCTCGCAGGAATATCCTTCCTGGCGGCGGCCGGTCCCGGTAGCGGGATGGTCTTTGCGCAGGGACCGCCGACTCCTCCTCAGGAGCCGCCTGCTGCAGTTTTGCAGGGACAAGCTGTGAACAACCCGGCGACCACGTGCGTTCAGCCGGCCCCGATGGTGCGGCTAGAGGATTACGACGGGCCGTTGAAGAAGGTGGTGGGCACGTTTGCGCGGCCCTTGGAACGCAAGTCGGTGCATGCGCCGCACTACAAGCCCGGCTTGAAACTGTGCACGCTCACGCTGAAAGACAAATTCGTGCTGTTTGTCCAGGATTCGATAGATCCGGGGACGTTTCTCGGAGCCGCATTCAACGCGGGGATAGATCAGGCGGAAAACACGGACCACAGTTATGGGCAGGGCGCGGAAGGGTATGGCCGGCGCTTTGGCGCCGAACTCGCTGGCCAGGCGTCGTCCGGGTTCTTTAAGGACTTTGCGTATCCCTCGATATTTTCGGAGGACCCGCGCTATTACCGTCAGGTCCATGGCAGCGCCAGGAGGCGCTTGCTTCATGCGATGGAGCATGCGGTCGTAGCTCACCGCGACAATGGCAAGAGCATGTTCAATTTTTCCGAGTGGCTGGGGACGGCGAGCGCGGTGGTGCTGAGCAATACCTATCACCCGGATAACCGACGCGGTTTTTCTCCCGCGGCGCAGCGGCTGGGCTACGCCATGCTGCAAGACATGGGTTTCGACGTGCTTCGCGAATTCTGGCCGGATATTTCCCGCAAATTTAAACTACCTTTCCGTGGTGAACCCGAGCTATTGAGCGAGGACGCGAATTCCGCGACCAAGTAAGCCTTCGCGGCCTTTGGATTCTATGAGGGGATAAGCGCAGGAGAAGTGCGTGATCAGGCGGTTTTGGGGCGGAAGAGGACAACCGTGACAAGGGGTTGGCTGCACGCGACGCGGGCTGAAGGATGGAATCGCTCAGATTTCCAATTCGGCGACGACTTTCAAAAGCCGCACCAGCGTGGCGATTTCCTCCGGGTTTAGTTTCTTCCGCAGCTTTTCATCCACCGCGCGGCGCTCGTTGATCAGATATTCGCGGTATTTGTTGCCCTTGGCGGTGAGTTGCACGAGAAGCGCCCTGCCGGACGGCGCCTTTCTTTCCGAAAGCAGGCCTTCGTGAATCATGGTTTTGATGGAGCGATGCACGACGGTGCGGTCGAAGCCGAGAAGGGTGGCGATTTGATTCTGGTTGAGCGAAGCACCGCCGCGAAGCGTGGACATGATAAAGCCGCGCGTCTGCGAGCATTGGGTTTTTTGTTCCAGCCTTTTTCCAATGGAAAAGTAGGCCGCGGCCATGTGCACCAGGACGGAATCCTTCAGGATTTCGTCGGGAATGAGTTTTTTATCAACGACGATCATAGGATTTTTACCGTCGCTTCCAGAGGCCTGCGCCACTGGGGCGGTTCCACGTGGCGCGGGGATTTCTTTCCGATGGCGATGACCATGACGATCTCATGATAGCGCGCGGAAAGCCCAAGGAATTGGGAGAGTCTGCGGCCATCGAAACCTTCCATCGGGCAGGTGTTAAGGCCGAGCGCCTCGGCGGCAATCATCAGGTTCTCACAAGCGAGCGCAGTGCTCTTGGTGGCCCACTTGAAAAGTCCCTGACGCGATACGGGCGCCATGCCGATGGTCTTCCAGAAATGGAGGACGCGAAGAATGATCCATTTGATAGCGCCGAAAACGCCGAACCAGCCCTGGATGTAAAACCATTTCGCGAATTTCGCCTTTGTCTCGTATTCGGAGATTTTTTTGGGGCTGAATCCTTGCTGGCGCATCCATTGCAACTGACCCTGCGTGGTGACTTTCCATAAGCCGAGATCTGCCACAGCGACGATCAGAGCCGACGCGGTGACGGCAGGGCGCTGTCCCATGCAGAGCCGCGCAACGGCCTCCTTCGCTGCCGGCGATTCCACCCAGTAGAAGCTGTAGGGCTGGCTGTTGAAACTGGAAGGGGCCACGCGAGCGGCTTCGAGAACCTGCTGGCGCAGGGCCTGGGGAATTTCGCCACCGTCGAATACCTTGATGGCCCTTCTTTGGAAGAGGGCGTCGAGAGTGTTGGCTGCCATACGTACCTCCATGTTGCCATTACAACATACGTGTGTTGCAGATGCAACATGAAATTACGGGCAGTGGTTTTGGGCGTGGGCGGTAGAAAACGCCTGGCTGGGCGCTGCGAAGATTCGAGCGGGATCAGGCGGTCTTGGGGCGGTGAGTGAGCGGGAGAATGCCCGGGTCGCCTCCGGAGGAGGCTTTGGCGGCGGCGCTGCGCGGTTCGTCTTTGGACTTGGGGGCGGGTGCAGCTTGGGGCGCGGATTTGGACGTGGCGGGAGTGGAGCTTGTGCCGGCAGTGGCGCCGGAGTCCGGCTTTTCTTCGATGCGAACTAGATATTGATAGGGGATTTCCCAGCGGAAGTGCTTGTGCTGGCCACGTTGCTCGATGCTTTGTTCAAGAAAGATGGAGCGGCCGGAATCGGCCACGAAGGTGCCCGAAGCAGGCAACAGGATGTCACCGGCGCGATATTGTACTTCCACACGGCGCCCGAGAAAGGCTGAGTAGCGGGCCATATTGAAACAAGTTTCGACGGCGGGTAGTAACAGGGTCAATAGTACGGAAGGACCCCCCTCGAAAAAGTGTGGAAAAGTTGGGGAAAGCGAGGAGGCGAGAGAGGTGTGGAATGCTGAATGTGCGCTACGGAGATGAGGGATGAAATGCGCACAGACTAAGAGTCTGTGCTACTGGGATCGTTCAGCGGCGGGAAAGCTTTGCGGCGCCGCGGCTGGATTTTTCTAGGGTGTCGGATTGAAGGTATTTCTTCGCGCGAGCATCATTTTTCAGGTAGGCGTCCCAGAAGGCGAGGGAGGCGGAATTCGTGTAGCCGAGGATGGCTTCGCCCTGCGCGGCGTGGGTGGGCGAGAGCGTGCGCGCGGTGATGAACGACCCGTGATTGGCGCCTTCGATGTAGAGATGATACTTGTCGCTGGGAAGGCTCCGTTCGAATGGGATTTTGTGCCAGGCGGGGCTCGCGACAGGGCCGAGGCTGTCGAGCGAGCCGGTCATGCCGATGTACGGAAGAGAGAGCCGATCGAAAGAGTGATCGTTAAGACCGAATTGGCCGGGGCCCTGAGGCGAAAGGCAGAGGACAGCTTTCACGCGCGGGTCCGCGAAATTCGAACCGGGATGGCCGGGGAGATCGACGATTGCGCCGGCGATGGCTTCGGCGGTGTAGGAACCCATGGAGTGGCCGCCGACGCCGATGCGATCTTTGTCCATGTTTGCGACAAGACCGGGGACGCGATGTTCGAGCACTGGCAATGAATCGATGACGAAGGAGATGTCTTGCGGGCGGCTCTCCCAAAGCGCGGGCTTTTTCAAGCCGTCGCGAACGGCTTGCGGGAAACGAATGTTTTCTTCGCCGGAGTTGCGACGCTGGATGGCGGAATCGTCGTGAGTAGGCTGGATGGTGACGTAGCCGTGGGTGGCCCAGTGGAGGGTGAGAGCTTCGCAGCAATCCTGGGAGCCGCCGGCGCCGTGAGAGAAGACGATTACAGGATAGGGACCTGCGTCGTTGGGATAAAAAATGCGGACGTGAAGATCCTTGTTGCGCTTGGCGTCGTGGAGGACGAGGTCGGAGGCTTCGGAGACCGCGTGTGGGCCGGGCGCGAGGTTGTAGCCGTCCGCGGCGTCTGCAGCGGAACTCGACGGTGCGGCTGCGGAGAAGGCTGAGGAATCCGGAACCGAGGGACTTGAAGGGATCGATTGGAGAGCCGACTTTGGTGGAGCGAAACCTCTGCCGCCACTGGGAGTGGTGATGAAGTACGCGGTGGCCACGCTTGCGACAACGATCAAAACAATATTGGTTAGCTGGCGAACGGCGCGGCGGCGACGGACATAATCGTGGGGCAACCTCGGGAGCAATCGCCGGAGATGGGCCAAGAAGGACATGGTATCGGGCTGCAGGTCCTGGTTTTTTGTGGACATCGAGTCAAACCCGCCCGTCGGAAAAAGGTTGTACAAGATTTCTGCATCGAGACATGTGGCGCCTGATCAAAACGCAGCAGGGCGGGACGGTGGGCGGGATGCTTGTAAGGATACAAGATGCGAATTCACAATGGCAAGGAGGCAAGCGAATCCTTGACTTTTTCGAGGGGAAGGCTATTGTCGGCGTTCCGGGATTTGGGTAGTGGTCGGGAAGCGCAGCGCTGAGCCAAATAGACGGGTGGGAATAAAGGTGACTTTGCGGGAGTTGTTGAGGGTAACTTCCCGGGGTGGATTTGAAGCAGGGTCTTTCCATGGCGGAACTAAACAAAACGGTTGCGAATGGGCTGGCGGCATATTACGAATACGTGGCAGCGCAGGTGCATCGCTGGGTGGATCCGCTATCGAATGAGCAGTTCTGGCGCAATCCGTTCCCGCACGGGAACAGCGTGGGGCACCTGGTATTGCATTTGACGGGCAACTTGAATTACTACATCGGAGCGCGCGTGGCGGGAACGGGATACGTGCGCGACCGTGACCGCGAGTTCACGGACAAGCAGCCGCCGCAGAAATCCGAGACGCTGCAGGCGTTTGACCGTACCATCGCGATGGTGGTGGAGACGATTCGAACGCAGGGCGCGGAGGACTGGGGAAAGCCGTACACGGCCGAGCGAGAGCCGGAAGCGGAAGACCGCTTCCAGATTTTCGTGCGGTGTGCGGGGCATGCGTATCATCATGTAGGGCAACTGGTGTACCTGAGCCGAGAGTTGGCGAGAACTTAAGGCCGGGAAGCAGCACCGGGCGATGCAGAGTGGGCATGGCACCGGCGAGGCGCAAACGCGAGTGGTCGAACAGAAGCAATTAACGAAGGGCAAGGCTGCCCTATTGCTGATCCTTTCCGCCTTGGGCGGGATTGTTTCGGCGACGTGGCTGCATGGATGGCACATGTACGCGGGATTTGCCGTCACGGGGATCGCCATTTTCATTGGGTTCACGCGCTGGAACCGCAAACACTGAATCAATGTCTCTTATAATGGATGGGGGGGAAATAGCCATGAGAAAGGTGTGTTTGACCGCGGTTGCATTGGTATTGTGCGGCTGGGGAGCGCATTCGGCGCAGGCTCAAGAAACGGCGACGGCCAAAGCCGCTCCAGCAGCGGTTTCTAGCACGCCGAGCATTGATCAATCGCTCGAGTGGAATAGCGCGTCCAATCCGAAATTGTCGCCGGATGGGAAGCGCGTCGTGTACGAAGTGCAGAAAACGAATTGGGAAGAGAATGCGTTCGAGAGAAATTTGTGGATCGTGGATGTTTCGACGGGGGAATCGCATCCGCTGACCACGGCAAAAAAATCGAGCACCAACGCGGCGTGGTCGCCGGATGGGAAGTGGATTGCGTTTCTTTCCGACCGGCCGGGGCAAATCAAGGGAACGCCGGAAGATAAAAAGCAGCTTTATGTGATTTCGCCGGACGGCGGCGAAGCGCTGCAACTCACCAAGGCTGAAAGCGGCGTGAATGCGCTGGACTGGTCGCCGGATTCGAAACGCATTGCGTTTTCGGCGATGGATCCCGAAACGAAAACGCTGAAAGACCGCAAAGAGAAATACGGCGAGTACTCGGTGATTCATGCCGACTATCAGATGACGCACCTGTGGACGGTTGAGGTTCGCGGAGGAATGGCGCCGGCGGCGGAAGCGAAACGGGTCACGGAAGGGGACAAATTCAGCGTAGGGAGTTTTTCGTGGTCGCCGGACGGGACGCGCATCGCGTTCAGCGCGCAGAAGGATCCGGACCTGATTTCGATCGAGACGGCGGACTTGTATGTGGTGACGGTCAGCGATGGCGTGTTGAAGAAAATCGTGAGCACGCCGGGGCCGGACACGAATCCGAAGTGGTCGCCGGACGGGAAGAAGATCGCGTTCGAAACGGCAGCGGGATCGCGTTATTTCTTTTATTCGGACCGAAGGATCGCGGTCGTACCGGCGGAGGGCGGAGCTGCGCAAATATTGACGGCAGCGTTCGATGAAGATCCGGGACTGGTCGGGTGGGGCCCGGACGGAATTTATTTTGAGGCGCAGCAGAAGACTTACGCGCATCTGTACCGGCTGAATCCGACGACGGGAGAAACCGAGAAGCTGAGTTCGCCCGAGCAGATGGACGCGGGCAATTTTTCGTTTTCGAAAGATTATGGACAGGTGGCCTATCAAGCCGCGTTGGAAAATCAATACGCAGAGATCTATTCCTCGAGTGTAGCGGCGTGGCAAGGTAAGAAACTGACGGCCATGGGCTATCAGTTGAAAGGCTTCACGCTGGCACACCGGGAAGTGATTTCCTGGAAGTCGGCAGACGGTACGACGATTGAAGGAGTTCTGTTCACGCCCGCCAATTTCGATGCGAAGAAAAAATATCCATTGCTGGTGGTGATTCACGGAGGTCCGACGGGAGTGGATCAGCCGGCCGTGTACGCGGACCGCTATTATCCGATCGAGCGGTTTGTGGCCAAAGGCGCGCTGGTATTGAAGCCGAATTACCGGGGCTCGGCGGGATACGGGGAGAAATTCCGCTCGCTGAACGTGAGGAATCTTGGAATCGGGGATTACGCCGACGTGATCTCCGGAGTCGATTCGCTGATCGCGAAAGGCTGGGTGGACAAGGAGCGCGTGGGAGCGATGGGCTGGAGCCAGGGGGGATACATTTCAGCATTTATCACCGCGTCGAGCGACCGATTCAAAGCGGTTTCGGTGGGCGCGGGAATTTCCGACTGGACGACGTATTACGTGAATACGGACATCACGCCGTTCACGCGTCAATATCTGCACGCGACGCCGTGGGACGACCCGGAAATTTATTGGAAGACTTCGCCGATCAGCTACATCGCGAAAGCGAGGACGCCCACGCTGATCCAGCACGGCGAGAATGATCGGCGCGTGCCGATTCCGAACGCCTACGAACTGCGGCAGGCGCTGGAGGATCGCGGCGTGCCGGTGAAAATGGTGGTGTACAAGGGATTCGGGCACGGAATTACGAAACCGAAGCAGCAGCGTGCGGTGATGGAAGAAAACGAAAAATGGTTCGGGCAGTACATCTGGGGCGAGAAACCAGAAGAGCCAAAGGCGCCCGAGCCGAAGGCAGAAGAGAAGAAGTCAGCAGCAGCGGTAAATCCGTAGATTTGGGAGCGGCAGTAGATCGGATTCCACCCAGCCTTCGCGAGCGGCGGCGGTTTGGAGAAGCTCGTTCGAATAATATTTGGCGAGAAGTTTTTTGTCACTGAGTTCGGGGTGTTCGGCGATGAATTGGTCGAACGAGTATCCTTCCGGCGTTTCCACAAGTGCGGCGGCCACCAAACGTATCCAGGCCAGCGTGAGCGTGTGATGGTATTTCTGCGTCGCGCCATGATGGTTCGCGAATTGGCGGATGCCCGCAGTCATGCGCTCGGCGGCACGGGAGGCGTCGGAAGATTTCAAGTAGAGCCAGGCGACGCGGATGTGCTCGCGGTGGCGAAACTGATCCGCAGGAAATGACAAGTCTTCAAAGGCGCGAAGAAAATCATCGTCGCTCCACGCCGAAGCGCTGCATGGTGGTTTGGATTCGCTCATAGAGATTTGGAAAGGAGACGAGAGATTTCGTCTCGCTTAAGTGTACTACGCCTCGAGCTTGAAGCGGGTGGAAGCGAGGCGGTAGAGGCGGCGCCAGAGCAGGCGGTTGATGAGCACGACGATGGTGGCCATGATGAGCGTGGAGGCCAGCAGTACGTCGAAGCGGCCGGAGTCGCTGGCGCTGCTGATTGTGCTGCCGAGCCCGGGCGCCGAGACGATGCGTCCCTGAAAATGAAAATACTCCGCCACGATGCTGGCGTTCCAGGCTCCACCCGAAGCGGTGACCATGCCGGTGACGAGGTAAGGAAATATCCCGGGCAGGATGAGGTGCCGCCAGCGGTCCCAGGAGCTGAAGTGAAAAATGTACGCCGCTTCCTTGAGGTCCGTGGGGATGGCCATGGCGCCGGCGATGACATTGAACAGGATGTACCACTGCGTGCCGAGGAGCATCAGGAGCATGGCGGAAATTTCGAGGCCGCCGCGGAGGCGAAGAAGGAACAGAAGAATAATCGGGAAAAGCGCGGTGGCGGGAATCGAGGAAGCGATCTGCGCGAGAGGCTGGGCGATGCGCGCGAAGCGGGGATTGGAACCGATATATACCCCGACCGGAACGGTCCAGAGCGCACCGAGGATGAGCGCGGTGTTGACGCGGAGAAAAGTGAGCGCGGCGCTTTGCAGGAGTTCGATGTAATCCTCGCGATGAAGACCGGATAATTCGCGTACCGCGTGGAACACCGCAACTCCTAAACCAAAGAGAACGCCGACGGCGAGCACGTAGACGAGCCAGCGGCGGGCGCGATTTTGTTTCGGAGCGGAAAAAGTTGCCGCGGCGCGACGCGCGCCGACGGCAAAGGTCACTGCCAGCCAATTGAAAACTGGCTTCAAGAGCAAGCGATAGAGGCGAATGACGAAGGAAGCGCGGCCAATAAGATTAAGAAGAGTGGTCTGCGCGGCGGCGGCACTTTCCACCTGCTCGAACTTGAATTTATCCGCCCACACGATGATGGGCCGCCAGATGAGCTGATCCATCAAGACTATTACGGCGACCATGGCGGCGACACCCCAGAGAATGGCGTAGGTGTTGCCGTCGCTCGCGGCGGTCTGAAGGAAAGAACCAAGTCCGGGAAGGCGGAAGTCGCGACTTCCAAGAACGAACATCTCGCAAGCCATGAGGAAGAACCAACCGCCGGCAACGGACATCATGGAATTCCAGACGAGGCCGATCGTGGAAAAGGGCAGATCGAGCTCGGCGAAACGCTGCCAGCGGCTGAAGCGATAGATGACCGCGGCTTCATGGAGTTCGCGAGGAACCGTTTTCAGCGAAGAATAAAAACTGAAGGCGATGTTCCAGACCTGGCCGGTGAAAATGAGCAGGATGGAACCCAGTTCGAGTCCGAACTGGCTGTGGGGAAAAAGGGCGACCATCGCGAGCATGACGCCGGGCAGGAAACTCAACACAGGGATGGACTGGAGGATATCCAGCAAAGGAACCATGATGACTTCGGCGCGACGCGAGCTGGCGGCGAGATAGCCATACGCAAGGGCGAAGACAAGACTCAGCGCGTAAGCCACGCCGATGCGCACGAGCGAGTACAGCGCGTAAAGAGGAAGAATGCGGGGGTTTTGCGAAATGTGCGCCTGAGGCTGGACGGGGCCCAGCCAGGAGCGGCCGATGGCGTAGACGCCATAAATGGCGGCGAAGACAAACAAAAACACGGCGATATCGATCAAGAAAGCCCAACTCCAGCGCGAGCCCGCCGGCCGCTGCGCCGTGGGAGGGAGCGGAGTGGTTTGAGAAGCTGTGGGAGCGAGCGCCGTCACAGGAAGGTCACGCCTCGGTGAGAGTCAACTTGCCGGTTTCCGCGTCGTAATCAAAGATTTCGGCGTAGCGTCCCCACTGGATCGCGGTTTCCAACTGGCGGCGGGATTCCTCCTCGCTAAATTGTTCGTCGAGCAGGTCGCGGAAGAATTCTTCATCGAGGGTGCGATTGGACTTGGCCTTGAGCGCTTGTTCCATCTGGCGAATGAGCGGAACATTGGCGATGGCCGCTTTGCGAAAGATGGTTTTACGGGTCTGAATATTGGCGGCCGCAAATTCCTGGCCGAGCGGAGTGATGATGGCGTCGCCCTCTTCCACGCGGAGGAAACCAAGCAGGACGGCGGTGTCCACAGTAGGAAGGAGGGCATCCACCTCCAGGCTTAACTCATCCGCGAGGCGATGCAGGTCCGCGCGGCCGCCCTGGTCGGCGAGAATTTCCAGAAGGCCGGCCATGCCGCCGGGGCGCGTGTGGGGAAGCATAATCGTTTTCGGCGGCACCATGGCTCCCGGGGCATAGGTGCGAGGCGGAGCGGTGTCGTCCTTGTGCTCAGGACGCGTGAGGACGCGATAGATAGAGTCCACCAGCTCGATGAACTTGGCGCCTTTGCGGTCGCGCGGATGCGGGATGCTCACGGCAAAGTCCGCATGAATGTGAGCGGGGTTGCGGCCGAGAACGATGATGCGATCGGCCAGGACGACAGCTTCCTCGATGTTGTGGGTGACGATGAAGATCGCGCGTGTGGGAATCTTGCGGTCGAGCCAGAGTTCGAGAAGCTCGCCGCGCAGAGTCTCCGCGGTGAGGACGTCGAGCGCGGAGAACGGTTCATCCATGAAGAGCACTTCGGGCTCGACGACCAGTGCGCGGGCGACACCGACGCGCTGCTTCATGCCGCCGGAGAGTTCCTTGGGGTAGGCGGATTCGAAACCGTCGAGGCCGACGGCGTCGATGATGCGAAGGGCGCGCTTGTGGCGCTCCATCGGCGGCATGCCGCGGGCTTCGAGCGGGGCTTCGACATTTTCGAGAACGGTCAGCCAGGGGAAGAGCGCGAAGCTCTGAAAGACGATGGAGACGTTGGGGGATTCGCCTTGGACGGGCTGGCCGTGCCAATAGACGGCGCCGGCGGAGGCAGGGGATAGTCCCGTCAACATGCGCAGCAACGTGGATTTGCCGCAGCCGGAAGCCCCCAGCAGGGCGATGATCTGGCCGGGATAGATGGCGAGATCGGTGGCGGCAATGACCTGGATGCGGCTGCCGTCGGGCTGGGGATAGGATTTTTCCAGCTTGCGCGCCTCGATGATAGGCGCGGGCGCGGTGTTTGCGGTGCTCATGAGCGCGTGTATTATCGCTCAACTGCGGGGAGGCCCGCACGGAATTGCGTGAAGCGTGGTGGCGCGTTTTTTGAATCATTACAATGGCATGAATAGCGCATGACATCTCCAGCCGAACACCCCGACAACTTGGACCGCAAGGCGGAGTTTCGAGGATGGCTGCTGGCGCTCGGCGTTTCGCTGGGAACGGCGTTGTTGATTGTGTTGCCGTTTTTCTGGCTGGGGAACGCGTCGGGGCACGACTTTGAGTTTCATGCGGCGTCGTGGCTGGATGCGGCGGGGCAATGGAAGGAAGGGATCGTCTATCCGCGGTGGACGGAGTGGGCGAACCGTGGTTTTGGGGAGCCGCGGTTTATTTTTTATCCGCCGCTTTCGTGGATGCTGGGGGCGGCGCTGGGTTTTGTTGTGCCATGGAATGCGGTGCCGATCGTTTTCATTGTCTTGGTGCAAACGCTGGCGGGAGTTTGTTTCTATGGGCTGTCGCGGCGGTTTCTTTCGTTCGGGGGGACCATTGCCGGGGCAACGTGTTATGCGGCGAATCCCTATGCGCTGCTCATCGTTTATATGCGGAGTGATTTTGCGGAGCAACTGGCGTGCGCGCTGCTGCCGCTGGTGCTGCTGGCGGTGCTGCAGTTGTGCGGGATCGTGGAGAACCGCCGGAGTTCCCTGCCGCGGACGGCGGCATTCTTTGCGGTGGTGTTCGCGGCGGTGTGGCTTTCGAATGCGCCGGCGGGAGTTATGGCGAGCTATGCCATGGCAATGCTGTTCGCGTGGGCCGCTTTTACGGAGAAATCGTGGCGGCCGTTGTGGCGAGGCGCGGCGGGATTGGCGCTGGGTTTTGGACTAACGAGTTTCTATCTTGTGCCGGCCGCGTACGAACAGCGGTGGGTGAGCATTTCGCAAGTGCTGGCCTCGGGATTGACTCCGTCGCAAAACTTTCTTTATACGATGATCAACGATCCGGAGCACAACCTGTTCAACTGGATCGCTTCGAGCGCTGCGGTCTTGATGATGGTCATAACGGGGATTGCCAGCATCGCGGCGTACCGTGATGTCAACAAGGAAGACACCCGCGGAGAGAAAACGAAACTCTGGACGGTGCTGCTGCTTCTATCCGCGGCGGCAAGCATCCTGATGTTTCGGCCCACCGTGTTTTTCTGGGAGCATCTTCCGAAGCTGCGATTCGTGCAGTTTCCATGGCGCTGGATGGGGACCCTGGCGCTGCCGTACGCCTATTTTCTAGGGACAGCCATTCCGCGGCGGCGCTGGGGCTGGATCTGGGGCGCGGCCGTAGTTGCGATTACTTGCGGGACGGCGACGTTTCTCGTCCGGAGCACTTGGTGGGATAGCGAAGACATCCCGGTGTTGCGCGCGGCGATTGCCAGCGGCCAAGGGTTCGAAGGCACGGATGAGTATGATCCGGTCGGAGACGATCGCTACAACCTGCCGGAGAAAGAGCCGCAGGTGGAGATACTGCCGGCCGAGGGATCGGAGGGGGGCACACCGAAGGCGGAAGTTCGAATCCTGCAGTGGACCGCCGAGGGAAGAGAATTGCAAGTGAAAGCGGAAACGCCGGTGCGAGTGGCGTTTCGGCTGCTGAACTTTCCTGCCTGGCGCGCGGAAGTGAATGGCGTGGCGGTGACGCCGCGACGGGTGGAAGAGTTTAATCAGATGGTCGTGCTGGTTCCGGCTGGCTCGTCGCAACTGCGTGTGCACTTCGAGCGAACGCTTGATCGTACGCTTGGCGGAGCTCTGTCCATCGCGAGCCTTCTCGCGCTGCTGGCGATGGGCTTGGTTGAGCGAGCCAAGGGTCCCCGTGCCTGAAGCACAATTCCGTGAGTCGAAGGTCCGAATGACAAATGACGACATCCAGCGTGGGGCAGAGTCGCGTTGTGTCGCTTGCCAGCAGGGCGGATAGCAGATAGCTTGGCAGAAAATGGAAAGACCGGGCGGCGCGTTTAACCGTACCTGCATCGAGAATAGAGTGGGGTGCAAGTGAGAATGACGAAGGCGAAGATGGGTTCTCACCGCGGTGTGTTTATGCTGGCAGCAATCGTGCTGGCGTGCGCACTGACGGCGTTGAACGTTCTGGCCGATGAGCCTAAACCCACGCCGGAAAACACCATCCACGTGCAGCTGGCGGCTCCGGTGCCACCGCAAAGGTTTCCGAAGCCGGCCAAGTTTTTTGTCTCGGAGGTGATCGACCGCTCCGGGAATCCCCAGCCCATGCTGGTTTTGCGGAACAAAGGTGGCGTGTTCCTGGACCGACAACCCGTGCAAATCGTGCGTGAGTCGATCGAACAGTCGCTCAAAACAGCGGACCTGCTTGCGGCGGATGCGGCGTCCGCAGATTTGGTGCTGCAGATTTACGTTTTTCATTTTGGACTTGCGCAGGGCTCCGGCCTCGACTATTTCGGCAAGGTCGAATTTTCCGTGATGGTGAAGAACCTGAAAACCGAAGAGTCGCAGCAGATTCAGGCCGCGGGCACATGCATCGCGAACGCGGCAGTGCTGAAGAAGAATATCCAGAAAAATGTGCAGGCCAACATCGAAGGAGCGCTCGAGGATGCGGTGAGAAATCTTGTGCGCGGGACGCAATTGCGCGAGGCGGTTGCGTCGCTCCTGAAGAATAGCGCGAGTGCCCCGGCGACGGCTCCGAGCGGTGGCGTGGCATTCGAACGGGGAGACAGGCAAAGCGAGTTGGTCTTTACGCCTGGATTTCAAACGAGGTGACAAAATGCGTTTACTCGCAGTTGTACTGCTAGCGGCGCTGGTGCTTGCGCCGAGTGTGGCGGCGAAGGATGCCGAGCCCATCTACAAGACGATCGAGGCGAAACACTTCACGCGCGTGGAAGGAGTCGAGCTTTCGCCCGCGTTCACCGATTACCTCTACGCGGAACTCAGGAACGAACTTGCGAAGACGAAGATGTTCACGCAGGTGATCGGTGAAGGAGAAGCGGTCGAAGACGCCGACGCGGCGAACTCCGTCGTGGTTGAAGGAGTGATTACGGAATACAAGAAGGGCAACCGCGCGGCGGACGCGATCATCGGATACGGCGTAGGGGCGCGCAGTATCAAGCTGGACGTGAACGTGACACGCCGGAGCGACCATAAAGACTTGAGCGCGATCAAAGTACACGTAAAGACTTCTCCGCGATGGAATGAAGAAGTCATGGCCAAGGCGGCAGCGCATGAGATCGCGCATGAAATCAAAAAGGGGCTGAAGGAAAAAGCCAAGGGCTAACGATATCCAGAAGTATTGGCGCGAGAGGGAGAATGATGCGGGCGGCGCAATGGGAGCGGTGGCGGCGACTGGCTGCGTGCCTGCTCGTGGTTTGCATGCCGCTGCCGCCGCCTGGCAGCGCGGTTACAAAAATGAAGTTGCGCGGGTATATTACTGCGCGCATTGATGACCGCACGGTGGCGATCCTGGACGACAAGCTGGAATTGACGGCTGCGAGCCGCATCACCGGGCAGGACGCCAACGGCGAGCATCCCTTGGCGATAGCAGATCTCGGGCCCGGGATGCTGATCGAAGCAGAGGGGCAATGGCTGGACCGGCACAGATTTTTTGCGGAGAAACTTACAGTGGACCTGCAGGATGCCGAAAAACAGATTCGCGGCGCGGCTTACCTGCAGGAGGAGCCAGGAGAGGCCAACAAGATCTCCGCGGGCGAAGCAGCTGGCCTGAAGGCTGACGGCTACTGGCTGGACCTCACGGAACGGACGCATCGGGAGTGGGACGCGGTAAAGGTAGCTACCACGAGCGCCACGGGAACGCCTGCGGGGACGAAGGAGCAGGCGCTGGCGGGCGACCAAGTGAAATACGCCGGCATTCGGGGGAGCGACGGACGAATTGCCGCGGAGCGAATCGAACTGGGGCCGCCGGCGCCGGCGGAAGCGTACAAGATGCCGCACGATCTGGAAGTGGTCCGCGGAAAAGATCCGCAAACCGGGATCGACGTCATTGAATTCCGGCACGGAAATAAGGTGCAGGGGAGGATGAAACTTTTTCCCGTGCGGAGCGTGCAGGAGTACGTCACCACACTGGGCGATTCATTGCTGCCACCTGGAAATCGCGGAACGACGCAGGCATTGGAATTCCGTTTCTTTGTCGTGGAAGACTCGAGTATCAACGCCGCATCGCTTCCGGATGGAACACTGATCATCAATACGGCGTTGCTGGGAGCCATCCAGAATGAAGCCCAGCTCGCGTTCGTGCTGAGCCACGAAATCGCGCACGTACTGCAGGTGCACTACTGGCGCGAAGTGCATGAAACGCGTGGACAACGCGTGGGGCTGGTCATTGCAGGAATCGCGGCCGGCGCGTTCACCGGGGACCTGGGTATTTTTCTGGCGGGCATGGGTGTCGCGTCGGTTGTGAACGGCCACCAGAGGGAACTGGAAAACCAAGCGGACCGCTTGGGGCTGCAGAATGTCATCGAGCACGGCTACGATCCGCGGGAAGCGCCGAAATTTTGCAAAATGATCATTGAGCGCTACGGGGATCGCAGCACGAGCAAACTTTGGTCCAATCACGATTCGAGCCTGATGCGCGGAAGCTTCCTGACGGTGCAGCTGATGCGGCAGTATCCGGAGGGCCACTTTGAGCAGGCGCGGCGAGACAGTTCGGCATTTCGCGCCATGCGCGAAGCCATGGGCCCGGTCAAAATCGAATAGCGCTAGCGGCGATCGACGGCGTTGTGGCGGATGTCCTGGCCCTGGACGAGGTAGATGACGTCTTCGGCGATGTTGGTGGCATGATCGCCGATGCGCTCGAGGTTTTTGGCGACGAGAATCAATTCGAACGCGGGAAAGACCACGCTGGAATCGCCCATCATGTAGGTGAGCAACTCGCGGAAAATCTGGTCGCGGTAATGGTCCACCTGGTCGTCGGTGGCGAGGACTTTCTGCGCGAGTTCGACGTCGCGGCGAACGACGGCATTTAGGGCGTCGCGCACCATTTCTTCGACAAGCTCGCTCATGCGCGGAAGATCCACATAGGGTTTCACACGCGGGTGGCGAAGAATGCGCAGGGCTCCTTGCGCGACGTTCACGGCTTGATCGCCGATGCGCTCGAGGTCGTTGTTGATGCGCGAGACGGCCAGGACAAAGCGCAGGTCAATGGCCATGAGCTGGTGCAGCGCCAGCAACTGGACGACGCGATCGTCAATTTCCATCTGCAGCTCGTTGATGGCGTCTTCTTCCTCGAGGACGCGCTTGGCAAGCTGTTCGTCGGATTCCAGGACGGCGTGAACCGACTGGTGAACGGCGCGTTCCGCGAGGCTGCCCATCCAGAGCAGCCGCTCTTTCACCTCATTGAGATCTTTTTCGAAATGGCGTTCCATGAAACCCTCAGTCTTTAGAAACTCAAACTCAAATCCAATGTCGCTGCCAATTCCGCCACTGTCTCATCCGAAGCGGCCGGTGATGTACGCCTCCGTGCGCGGATCACCCGGCGTGGTAAAGAGCTGCGGCGTCGGACTGAACTCGATAAGCTGCCCGGTAAGCAGAAACGCGGTGAAGTCGCTGACGCGCGCGGCCTGCTGCATGTTGTGCGTAACGATGGAAATGGTGCAGAGATCCTTCAGCTGCACCAGGAGCTCTTCAATCTTCGCGGTGCTGATGGGATCGAGCGCGGAGCAGGGCTCGTCGAGGAGCAGAACTTCGGGCTCAACGGCGAGCGCACGCGCAATGCACAGGCGCTGCTGCTGGCCTCCGGAAAGCTCGTAGGCGGATTTGTGCAGGTGATCTTTGACTTCGTCCCAGAGCGCGGCGTGGCGCAAGCTTTTTTCAACCGCCTCGGCAACCGGAAGTTTCGAACCGTTAATTCTCAGGCCGTAAGCCACGTTATCGAAAATCGACTTCGGAAAAGGATTGGGGCGCTGGAAAACCATGCCGACGCGGCGGCGATGGGCGGTAACGTCCTGGGTGAGGATATTCTGGCCGTCGAGCTGAATTTCACCTTCGAGGCGCGCGTGGCGAACCGTCTCGTGCATGCGGTTCAGGGTGCGAAGCAGTGTGGACTTGCCGCAGCCGGACGGGCCGATGAGCGCCGTGACCTTGTTCGTGGCGATGCCCATGTTGATGTCGAAGAGCGTCTGCTTGCTGCCATAGAAGAAATTGACCTTGGAAACGGTCATGCGCATCGTGAGCGCCGCCTGCGCATCACGAGTTGGTGCGTTGACGGTGGTCGGTGGAATATTTACGGACACAGCTGGCCTCGCAGAAGCGTGCATGTCTAAGCCCTCGGAACCGCAATGCCGCGGGACAGAATCCCTCGCGCGACAATGTTAATCACCAGAATCAAGCCCAACAGAACGAGGCCCGCAGCCCATGCCTGCCGGTGCCAATCTTCATACGGCGCGATGGCATAAGTGTAAATCATAACAGGAAGCGAAGCGCTGGGCTGATTCCATCCGGAGCTCCAAAAGCGATTGCCAAAGGCGGTGAAAAGGAGCGGCGCGGTTTCACCGGCGACGCGAGCGAAGGCCAGCATAATGGCGGTGAGAATACCGCGGTAAGCGGCGGGGACAATCACAGACGCGATGGTTTTCCATTTGCTGGCGCCGAGGGCCATGGCGGCTTCGCGCAAGGCATTCGGAACACCACGCAGAAATTCTTCCGTGCTGCGCAGGGTGATGGGAATCATCATCAGGCCGAGAGCGAATCCACCGGCGAGCGTTGAGAAATGCTTGAAGGGAAGAACGGCGAGCGCGTAGGCAAAAATGCCGATCACGATGGAAGGCACACCGTTCAGCAAGTCCGCGGCATAGCGCACGATGAAAGCAGTGGTGGAGCCGCTGAATTCCGCGAGATAAATGGCGCCAAAGAATCCGATGGGAACGCCGAAGAGTGTAGCGAGCAGCAGCAACTTGCCGCTGCCGAGGATGGCATTGGCCATGCCGCCGCCCGTTTCGCCGACAGGGGTCGGCAACTTGGTGAAGAAGTTCCAACTGATGGAAGTTCCGCCATGGTAGACGAGGTAGCCGAGAATGAAGAAGAGCACGGAAACGGAAACCAAGGCGCACACGCCCGTCATGGTCAGCATGAAGCCACTCACAAACTTGCGCCAGCGAAGGCGAGCGCTCATGTGTTGCCCATTCCGCCGCCTCGCTGGGAGGTAGCCACAATCAGCAAGCGAGCAAGCCCATTAAGAATAAATGTGAGAATAAACAGGACTAAGCCAAGTTCAATCAGAGATTGCAAGTAAAGATCGCCGGTAGCTTCCGTGAACTCATTGGCGATCACGGCGGCGATGGAATAACCGGGGGAAAAAAGAGAAGCACTAATCGTTGGAGTATTGCCGATGACCATGGTGACGGCCATGGTTTCGCCGAGTGCGCGCGCGAGAGCCAGAAAAATCGAGCCAAAAATACCGCCGCGCGCAAAGGGAACAACCACCTTCCAGGTGGATTCCCAACGTGTGGCACCAAGAGAGAGGGCTGCTTCGCGCTGGTCGCGCGGCACGGAGAGAAGGACCTCGCGCGAGACGGAAATAATATACGGGATGACCATAATAGCAAGGACGATGCCTGCGGTCAGGAATCCCACGCCATACGCAGGGCCCTTGAAGAGCGGCAGAAACCCCAGCGTGCCCTTAAGCGCTGGCTGAATGTAGGAGCGCATCAAAGGCACGATGATAAAGACTCCCAGAAGACCGTAGATGACGCTGGGAACGGCAGCGAGAAGATCGATGAAGAACTCCAGAGTGTCGGAAACCCTGGCGGGCGCCAATTCCGCGAGAAAAATGGCGGCGCCGATTCCGAGCGGCACGGCAAGGATCAGCGCTACGGCCGCAGTGACAAGCGTGCCGTAGATGAAGGGTAGCGCACCGAATTGGTCAAAGATCGGATCCCAGACCGAAGTCCGGAAAAAGTTGAAGCCAAACTTGTGGCGCGGGAGAGCGGAGCCTCGCCATAATTCGAAAACGAGCAGCACGGTGATGAGAACAACGGAGGCGGCGAACAAAAAGGTGATGATTCGCGCGATCTCGTCGCCTTCGCGGAGCCGGGAAAGAAACGAGCGCGAGCCCACGACGGGGCCCGCACTCGGAACGGTGGTGGTCGTGGTTGCCACGTTACTGGACGTTATTCAGGGCCTTCAATTCTTTTGCCACCACTTCCTTCGGCAGCTTCGCATAAGACAAAGCTTCCGTGTAATTCTGGCCATCCGACAGCATCCATTTCACGAACCCCTTGAGGGCATCGCGCTTGGCGGCTTCGGAAAACTTGGCCGGGACCAGCAGCCAAGTAAAGCTGGAGATTGGGTAAGCCGTCTTGCCGGGAGCATCCGTGATGGAAACGCGGAAATCGTCCGGCATATTTTTTGCTGCGCCTGCAGCAGCGGCAGTGACGCTCGCAAGGTCTGCCTTGATAAAAGCGCCGGAGGAGTTCTTCACAAGGCCGTAAGGCATCTTGTTCTGGATGGCGTAGATGAGCTCAACATAGCCAAAGGAATCCGGCGTATTCTTGATCGTGCCAGCCACGCCCTCGTTGCCCTTGCCACCAAGACCAACAGGCCAGTTGACCGATGTTCCTTTTCCTACCTTGTTCTTCCATTCGTCGCTGATCTTCGAAAGATAGTCGGTCCATATGTAAGTCGTGCCACTGCCATCCGACCGATGTACCACAACGATGTCGTCCGCGGGCAGACGTACGCCTTTATTGGGGCCCGCAATGGCGGGATCATTCCATTTTGTAATCTTGCCCAAGAAAATACCCGAAATAGCATCTTGCGTGAAATTAAGTTCTACTGTGATACCAGGAATGTTATAAGCCGGTACGTCAGCGCCTAGCACTGTGGGAAAGTGCAGGATTCCGAATCCATGCTTATCTTGAAATGCCTTGAGCTGATCGTCGTTCATGGGACCATCGGACGCGCCAAAATCCACGGTGCCCTCAGTGACTTGCTTGATGCCCCCGCCTGACCCAATGGATTGATAGTTGATCTCAATATTGGTGTTTTTCTTGTGGTACTCGTCAAACCACTTGGAATACATGGGATAAGGGAAAGTGGCGCCGGCACCGGTAATAGAAAGCGCGCTGTCCGCCCACAGGATTCCTGCGAGCGCTAGAACAACGACGAGCATCCCTGCTATTCGCTTCATCTGGATTCTCTCCTGCTTGACTCGACTTGAGAAGATACAGAGAAGTGTCGCTCTTCCTTGTTACAGGATTGTTACAATTCCGGCGGAATTTGTTGAATCGCCCGAGACCCAATGGAAACACTGCAAGCGGTTTGTTTTCTTAGTGCAACCGCAACTTCCGCGTGATTGAAATCCTGCGACCGCAAAATAAAAAAGGGCAGCCCGGTGAAGAGCTGCCCCTTTTTCCGTCCCCAGGGGAGGGACGGGCCGCCAGTTTCCTTACCTCGACTACGGCAGGTAGTAGCGGAAAGAAGTGAAGACCATGTTGTCGTCGGCCTTCGGCGAGATGGCGGCCCCACCAGCGGCCACACCACCCGTGCCCGACCAGCCAACCTTGGCCAGGTAGGAATATTGCATGCCCACTTGGAAGCGGCCCTTTGGACCCTGGTAGAACTTGTACCAGAAGCCCAGAGTGCCTTCCTGGATGAGGCGGATGTCGCCGGCGCAGTTGGACCCGGACGACGTGTTGAAGTCATTGAGAGGCACGCCTTCCGTGGCGCAGCCTGTATTGGTGGCGGCAAAGTTGCCGTAACCACCGATTTGGTTCGTTTTGATGGTGGTCGTGGTGGTGGCCGGAATGGTTGTGCCTCCCGCTTGTGGAATCGCCGGCGTCTTGACGACAGTGATTACGTTGTAACCCTGATAGCCGGCGCGCCAGGCGTACTCTGCGCCATAGTAGCCGTAGATATCGAGCTTGGGAGTGGGGTGCAACTCGATCCTTCCCAAGCCGTGAGCCGTGCGGATCAGGGAGAGAGAGCCATCGGGACGAGCGGTGGCGTCCGCCAGCTGCGCGGAGCCATACCGGCCGATACCGTCGCCGGCAACGGCCTTGGCGCCGAAGTCTACCTTCTTGTTGAAAACAGACCAGAGAGCGCTGGCGCCAACGCCGCCACCGGTGGTGCTGGTGTTTGTAGCGCCGAAGCTGCTGACGACCGATGATGGGGTCCCGTTTACGAGGCAGGTAACTGGGGCGCTGGTCCCGGGAACGGTATCGCCTGCTTGCGTGCCGACCACGCCGCAGGGATAAACGCGATCGCGGAAGAAGCTGACGATCCCGAACAGTTCGTAGTGACCGAAACCCGGGTCGGCAGCAGCCTTGAAGATCAAGTCCGGAGCCTTATTGACGGTATAGCCCGTCGAGTCGAAGGCGTTGTAGAGGCCGGCGCTAAGACCAGGAGCGTTGAGAAAAAAGTTCCCGGTCGTGCCGGTGGTGGTGCCCGCAGTGATGATGGTGGCAGGTGCGGCGGCGTCATTGATAGTGGTAACAGAGGAGAAGCCGCGGCCGCCGATGGTGGCCTGTGGGCCTTCCACGGAGAAGCCCAGCGCGAATTTGCCGCCGAAGTCTTTCACCACGCGGAAACCATACTGGCGAGCCCAGGTGAAGCCCACCACGTACTGCGGGTCAATCATCATAGGCAGGTCTTCCTGGCGATTGATAAGACCCTTCTTGGTTTCCGTTGCCAAGCTCCACATCTGGCCGCCGGTGATGGTCGCGCCGTTTTCGAAGGCGGCCTGCGCGAACAATTGCCGCATACGGAAAACGTAGCTGTTGGTCTGCCGATTGTTGGAAGTGGTGCCTGCACCCAGGAAGTCGCCTTCGACGTAACCAGCCAGATTGGCCGAGCCTACTTTGCCCTGTGCGAGCATGGTGAGGCGGGTCTGGCGAGCAGTGAAGTTATTTTCGCTAACGTGCGCGAGATCGGCCGCGTTGAAGGGAATACCCGAGAATTGGGTATTAATATCGGCGCTTTCTGCGCGGGTGCGATATACCGTTTCTGCCGCGAGGAAGCCACCCGGTGTAATCGTAATTCCCTTGTAGCGGATGGCGGTCGGACCTTCGTCCGAGGATTTCTGGGCGTCGGCCTGTTCGGTGGCCACGGTAGTCTTGAGGACTTCGTTGCTGGCCTTCAAATCGCTAACGGTGGAATTGAGCGTGGCCGTGGTGGACTTCACTTCAGCCGTGGAATTCACTGCTTCCGTCGCCTTGGTGCTGGCTTCGGCCGCACGCGCATTTGCTGCTGCTGCGGCTTCGCGCGCTTCGTCGATCTGACGATCGCGCTTGGCCAGCTCTTCCTTCAGCATCTGAAGTTGCTCCTGCTGCGACTGAAGCGCTTGGCGGAGCTCCTCAAGTTGGGCCGCGACAGCTGCATCAGTTTTGTCAGCCTTCTTGGCCGGTTTGGGCTTCGCCGGCGGAGCTGCCTTGGCAGGCTGCGCATCGGCCTCTTTAGGTGTATCGGCAAGTGCAGTTCCGTAAACGAGGAACATCGATAGTGTGAGTGCAGCTAGTTTTTTCATTTCCTCTCTCTTTGGAGCAAAATTCGACCTGCTACTTAAAATACCGAAAAAAATGCGTACCACCCCGCGCCAGAAGGTAAAGGCCCTGTCTTACAGTTACGTCAACCGAATGTGAATATCCTGTAACAATGGCAAGGAATTCACGGGAAACCATTGACGTATCAGAGGTTGCGGATTTCTCGATGGTTCAACAGCGACTGGCAAAGGTCGAGAGAAACCGAAATAACGGCGTCCGGCGAACACCTCTTCCATTGACAGACCCAAGGAAAAACCGAGTCATCTGCAAACTCCGCAGGGCGGCTTCCCCACTGCACCGCGAGGATGGACCTATTTCGGTGCGGAGATGGTATAGGCGAGGACGATTTCGGTCAAGCGATATTGGTATTTGGCATCGGTGTCGGCGATGTCCGCCTCGGTTTTCTGAAGTTCGGCCTGACTGAACTCGACGATGGAGCCGAGTCCGAGGTTGTATCGAGCCTGCGCGAGGTTCAGGGACAGGCTGGCTTCGTCGCGCAACTGCTGGGTAACCGAAAGGCGTTCGTACGCGCGGTTGGTGTCCTGCCAGGAGTTTCGAACATCGCGGGCGATGTTGTTGCGAAGGTCCGCCAGTTTTTGGCGATTCACTTCGGTTTCCAGGTCCGCAGCCTTGGCGCGTGCGTTATAGAGGAAGCCGTTGAAGACCGGGATGTTGATATTCACGCCTACAGCGCCGTACCAGTTGGAGATGTGATTGTCGCGAACCGGAGCTTCACCGACGACGCCGAGAGCGCTGACCGTGGGACGCCAAAGATCATGCTCGGCGCTGCCGAACTTTTGCGCGGCTTGGACCTGGTCCTGAAGCGCGAGGACTTCCGGGCGCTGCTGCAAAGCTTGCTGGATTAATGGCAGAACGTCCAGCGTGGGAGGCGCGATGGCAACCGATTCCTCGACCAGTTGGAAATTCTGTTCGTCGGGAAAACCGAGGATGGCAGAAAGTCCAGCGAGGGAGGTCTGATAATTGTTCTGCGCTTCCAACAGAAGAAGCTTTCCCCGGGCGAGATCGACGCGCGCAAAACTCAGATCCAAATCCGACTTGAGCTTGGCATCCGTGAGCGCCTTGATCTTGTCCACGAATAGCTGGCGAGCTTCGACGGTTTGCTGCGCGACGACCACCAGGGCCTTGGTTTCCAGCACGTTGTAAAAGGCCTGGTCAACGGCCAGAGTAATGTCGGCAGTCGTGGCCGCGGCATTTTGATCTTCCGCTTTGGCCTGATACTCCGAACTCGATAGAAGACTCGTGGAACGGCCGAAATCAGTGACTAACTGGCTGACGCTCACTCCCGCCGCGGCGCGCGGGTATAGGATCGAATTGTTTAGAAATCCTGCGCTCATGCGGCTGCCCGGATTGGAGTCCACTGCGGTTACGCTGAGAGCGGCAGTTGGCAACAACGCCGAGCGCGCTTCGCGTACGTACTGACGCGCCACCAAGGCGCGTAACTTCCCAATGGTGATTTGCGGGTTGTTTTTTAGGGCGAGGGCTTCCGTTTGCCGGAGGGTCAGGGAAATCGGATTGCCCTGCGGCGAATCCGAAGAAGGCGCGAATGGACGAGTGGCCGGTGTTTGAGCGGACTGCGGCTGGGCGCGAACCGCCAGAGCCAGAGGGCAGCATGCCAAAAGAATGGAAGCTCTCAGCAATCCGTGGCTCATGGCTTTGCCTCCTCGGCAAGCATCTCTTTGGGGCCGTGAACGATGAGGTACACGGCGGGCACCAGGAAAACGGTGACGACGACCGAAATTGCCAGCCCTCCAATGACCGCGCGCGCCAGCGGTGCATATTGTTCGCTTCCGGCCTCAATACCGAAGGCCATGGGCAAGAGCCCCAGGAGCGTTGCGAGCGAGGTCATCAGAATCGGGCGCAAGCGCACTTTGCACGCTTCGACGACCGCGGCGCGCAGCGTCATGCCGCGCTCGTGCAGGATGCCGGAGAACTCCACGATCAGAATGCTGTTCGAAACCACGATGCCCGTCATCATGATGACTCCCATGAGGGACATGATATTGAGCGTCGTATGCGTCACGAAGAGAGTGAGAACGACTCCCGCCAAGCCCGGAGGAATGGCCGCAAGGATGATGAGGGGGTTCACGAAAGAACGGAACTGGGCCATCAAGATCAGATAAACGAGGACGATGGAAAGGATCAGGCCGATCCCAAAACGCTTGAACGATTCATTCATCCCGACCACCGCTCCCCGCACGGTGACGCGGACATTTTTCCCGGTCTTAATCCCATCCACGAGCGTATTGACTTCCTTGCTGACTGCGCCAAGGTCCTCGGTCGTGGGCATCACGTACACGTCGATGACGCGGCGAATCTGATAGTGATCGACTTCGGTTGGCGTGCTGATCGGCTCGATCCTGGCAACCGATTGAAGCGGCGTGGACATCTTGGAATTGTCCGCGCGCAGCGGAATGTTCTTGAAATCGGACATGGTCATCGAGCCGATTTTCTGATTGAAGTACTGCACGGTCACCATGTAGTTGTTGCCCGTCTTGGGATCGACCCAATAACTCGGGGCGATCATCCCGTCGGAAGTGAGCGCGGTGATGACGTTGTTCACTACGCTCTGCGGCGTCAGTCCCAGTTGACTGGTTTGTTCTCGATCAATGTTCAGCTCCAGGCCCGGATAATCGATGTCCTGCGGAATCAGGACGTCATTCACGTTCTTGGAATGCTTGAGCTCCGATGCGATGTTGCGCGCAATGCCGTACGCCTCGTTCATGTCGTTGTCGCTGATTTGAATGTCCAGCGGAGCGGGTAGCCCTTGATTCACGACCGAATCCACCAGTCCACCGGCCTGAAAGTAGACGCTTAGCTCCGGCAGGTCCGTGGCGAGCTTCCGGCGGACACGGTCCATGTATTCGTAACTCCCAACCCTGTGCCCCTCATGCAGGCTCACCAGCACGAACGCTGTATGCATGGCGGAGTTGCTGGTATAGATGGCGGAAAGGTCGGGTGTAGTTCCGATATTCGAGACAATCATGTCTAGATCGTCGCGCGATACGATCTGGCGTATGTCGTCCTCGACCTTGGCGACGTAGTTGTCCGTGAGCTCCAGGCGGGTCCCGGTAGGGGCTTTGACGTTGATGACGAATTCGCCCGGATCCGTCCGCGGAAAATATGCCGTGCCAACAAAGGGAAACAGGACAGCCACCACAAACAGAATAGCGCCCGCGATGATCGCCACGGTGCGCTTGGGACGATCGAGCGCCTTCTCCACCACTTTGTCGTAGTAGAGCAAGAGCTTCAGGAAGGAAGCGTTGAATCGTTGCACGATGCGGGCAAGAAAGGATTTTTTGCTGCTTTCCCCGTGCACCTCATTGTGCTGAATGCGGATGAAGGTGGCGCAATAAAGCGGCACAACGGTCATGGCGAAAATGTAGGAAGCAAAAATGGAGAGAACCACGCCCAGGGCGAGATCGATGAATAGATAGCGGCTGACTCCGTAGAATAAGGTAACCGGAAAAAACACGATGGAAGTGGTGGAAGTTGCTGCCAGCACCGCTAAGGCGACTTCCATGCCGCCCTTTTCGGCGGCCTCCCGCGGAGTGGCCCCGCTCTCCATGAAGCGGAAGACGTTTTCAAGGACCACCACGGAGTCGTCAATGAGCCTCGAAAAGGCCAGCGCCAGGCCGCCGAGGAGCATGGTGTTGATGGAGCCGCCCATGCCGTTCATGATCAGAAAGCACGCCAGGGCAGAAAGCGGAATAGAGAGGAGGACCGCGAAGGTGGCTCGTGGACTTCCCAAGAAGAGCAGAATCATCAAACCTGTGAGGAGCAGCCCGATACCGCCCTCTTTAAGCAAATTCTTGATGGCCAGCTTGACGAAATTGGACTGATCGAAAACAACCGCCGTCTTAAGCACGTCGGGGATGTCCACTAGGTGTTTCGTGGCTTCCTTGATGCCCTCGACGATGGAGATGGTGTTGCTGTTTCCGCCTTGCTTCAGGATGGGAATATAAACGGAGTGTTGGCCGTCAATCCGCACGATGTTGGTTTGAATAGCACCCGCATCTTCGGCTTTGCCGATATCGCCCACCAGGACGGATCCGAGACCAACGGTTTTAAGAGGAAAGCGGTTGATCTCGTCGACAGCTGCAACCTGCGTGTTGGCATAGATGTTGTAGTCCCTGTCGCCGATGCGTACGTCTCCGGCAGGGAGGATCAGGTTTGACTCGTTGATGGCGCGAACCACGTCCATCAGGCTAAGTTGATGAGCTTCTAGTTTGACGGGGTCGACGTAGACCTGAATTTGACGATATGTGCCTCCGAAGGGCTGAGGCACGGAGGCGCCTTGCACGTTGGCAATCTGATTGCGCACTTGGAACTGGGCCAGATCTTTCAAACGCGTTTCATTGAGCCCCTGCCCCTTTAAGGTGACCAGGCACACCGGTAAGCTGGAAGCGTCAAACTTCAACACCACCGGCGGCAAAGTGCCGGGCGGAAGACGCCGCAGGTCGGCCATCGCCAGATTCGCGATATTGCTCAGCGCCGCGTTCGAATCGGTGCCGGGTTTGAAGTAGATTTTGATGAGGCTGACGCCGGTCAGAGAGCGGGACTCGATGTGGTCGATATTGCTGCCCAGGGTAAAAAAACGTTCAAACGTATTGGTGATGTCCGCTTCGATCTGCTGCGGAGGCATTCCGGAGTAAAACGTGGCCACAACTACTACGGGAATGTTGATTTGCGGAAAGAGGTCCACCGGCATGCGCATAACCGTCGTTACGCCCACGACGGCGACGACCAGGCATAACATGATGATGAAATAGGGATAAGCAAGCGCAAACTTGGGCATTAGCGCGTTCCCGCCTGACTCGCGGACCCAGCCTCAACCACTTTCGGTGAGACTTTTTGTCCGGGCGTAAACTCGCCGAGATTGCCGTCGATGACACGCTCGCCTTCGCTCAGCCCCGATAAAATCTCGACATGCGTGGCGCCTTCCTGGCCCAGCTTGACGGGACGAGCGGCGATGACATTCTGCGAGTCCAGAACGAGCACGCTAGTCTCATCGCCAACGCGATTGACCGCCTCAATCGGAATCGTGAGCACATTCTGTTTCTTGTCGTGAACAAAATAAGTCTCGCAGAACATGCCCGGCATCATCCGGCCGCCGGAATTTTGAAAATCCACCTCCGTCTCCATGGTGCGGGTCTGTTGGTCCAGGGAATCCGCAAACCGCGATACTTTGCCCTCGTAATCCTCATTCAGAGATTGCACATGCGCTTTTATCGAGCCACCGACGTGGATGTGTGGAGCTACGGACTCTGGAATCTGCAGGACCAACCGTAGTACGGAAATCTGCGCGAGCCGCACCACCGGCGTAGACTGCGTCGTCGACGCAGTTCCTGCGGCAATAAGAGATCCGGTGTCGGCGTACCGCACGGTGATCACCCCTGCGAAGGGCGCTGTGATGCGCGTATACTCCGAAAGAGCGGCGTACTGTTTTTGCGTGGCTTGCGCTACCTCGAGCTGCTGCCGGGCCGCGGACAGCGCCGCCACCGCGCTAGAAACCTGAGCTTGGGTCTCCAAATCCTTGGCTTGCGAGTCATCCACTTCCTGCTGTGCGACGAGTCCTGCTTGCGAGTCAGCGGCCTGCTTAAGCCGTTTGTAAGCCGAATGCGCTGCAGAATGGGTCGACTGCGCGCGATCCAAGTCGCCCTGCGCCCGGCGAATTTGTTCTTGCGCGGCGCGAGCCGCCGCATCGGCGCCGGCAAGTTGGGCGGCAAGTTCCGGGACTTCGAGGACTGCCAGCGTTTGTCCTTCTTTGACGTGATCGCCGACGTCCACATAGATCTTGCGAATGTAGCCCGCCACTTTCGCGTGCACATCAATATCCTGAAACGGCTTGAAGGCGCCGGAGACCGTGAGCGTGTCACCCAGGTCTTGCCGCCTCACAACAGCCACGGCGGCGGTGGTGAGCACCGGGTGGTTGCGATCATCGGCTTCGGTGGAGGTGCGCGCAATCCAGCGCCAGACAGCGAAAGAGCCGCCGACAAGAACGAATAGAACAATGAACAGCTTTTTTTTTGTCATGCGTTAATCCCGGGCTAGGTGTGAAACCGGACCGAGATGGATTGGTCTGGAATCAGACACCCGCAGAATGTTCACGAGGGCCTACAAAACCGAGTGTCGCCGTCTTTAGATGCCCACGGCAACGCAAAAAGTTCAACGGGATCGAAACTTGACTAGAGTGTTGGCGGCGGCCGGAACCACAGGCTGGAGCCAAAAAACTGTTGCTGGGGACAAAGCACCTGCGCCAGATATTGGAGAGATCGGGCGGAGTCGATCGGAAAATACATGGAGGTTGCCACAGCAGCATTATCGTGGACGGAAAGGCGGTCTTGCCCATCTGCGAATGAAAAATGTTGCAACTCGGACGCGCCAACCGTTGCGCGGTGACTTGCCGGATGGCCGACGTTCAAGATATTAGCCGAACTCCGCGAAGCGGCAAACGGATTGTAGAGAAGAAAGAAAACGAGAAGAAAACAGACGCACACGCGCCTATTCGATGCGGAGGCATTGTCGCGGCTGTCAGCAAACAAATGCATTTTAGACTCTCTTCTCAAGATAGTAGGACTGCGCGCGGGGGTCAAGGGGATGCCTTGGGGGATGATTCCCGATGTTCGAGGGAGGGGAAAAGGGACCGGAGCCAGGGGTGCACCGGTCCCCAAGGTAGGACGTTAGGTGAAGATCAAGCCCGTTCAGTGTGGCAGTCCGGGTTCACATCCGAATGAAGGCTGTGTGAATTCTCCGTTATGTCCGCATCCCCGGCGGAAGACTCCTCGGTCTCCTCGGGTCGAACTGCAAAACCGCGCCCATGGCGGACATCGAGTCCACGGACCCAGTAGATGATGTCCTCGGCGATGTTCGTGGCGTGGTCGGCGATGCGCTCCAGGTGGCGCGTGGCCAAAATGAATTGCAGGCCAGGGCTCACGAGCGTGGGCTCTTGGGTCATGCGCTGGAGAAGCTGTTCGAAGATGCGGTCGCGGTACTGATCCACGACGTCATCGCTTTCGAGAACCAGAGTAGCCATTTCCACGTTCCGGAAAATCAACGCTCCGAGGCTCTTGGTGACCATGGCCCGCACGGCGGAAGCCATGGGAGCAAGCTCTTCGGGAACCTGCGCACCCTGGATTTCGCGGAGGGAGACTACTCGCTCCGCCAGATTCACGGCCAGGTCGCCGATGCGTTCGAGATCGTTTGTAATTTTTAGGGCCGCGACGATCAGGCGCATTTCGTCGTCCGAGAACGAGCCGCGGCGCAGCAGCCGGATGGCGTGCTCGTCAATCACGATTTCCATTTCGTTGATGCGCGGTTCAAGGAGGAACACTTCTCCGGGCAATGCCGACGTGCGGGGATTCTCGAGGCTCACAATGGCGTCGAGCGCGCGATTCATGGCTCCTTCGACGGTGCGCGCCATCGAAACGAGGTAGTTCACCAGCGTGTCGTAGAGCACCACTTCGGTGAGTCCAGCGGCAGTGGCCATTGGTTCTCCTTCCGAGCCGAGGGCGAGAGGTCGCACTTCTGCTCGTAAGCCAAAGCATGCATTACAGATCGTTACAGCTTGTTCACAAAAGTGTGAAAATGCTGGTAAAGAAGTGACTTAGCAGACCGAATGTTTCGAGCCTACGCGCGCGGCTAGCGGCCGTTGCGGGAACTTGCGCGTTCGGGGTCGAAGATGGGCACAGTGAAATGGAATTGGGAGCCTTGGCCGACTTCGCTGTCCACCCAGATGCGGCCGCCGTGGACTTCGACGAGGTGCTTGGCGATGGCGAGGCCGAGCCCGGTGCCGCCGACTTCGCGGGAACGAGCAACATCTACACGGTAGAAGCGTTCGAAGATGCGCGGCTGGTCGGCTTGCGGTATGCCGATGCCGGTGTCGGAGACGGTGAAGGTGACTTCGTCGCTGTCGGCGGAGGCACTGACCATAATCTGGCCGCCCGGTGGAGTGTATTGGATGGCGTTGTCGAGCAAGTTCTGGAGAATCTCCGCGAGGCGCCGTCGATCCGCTGCAATGTCCGGCAGACATTGCGCCAGATTCACCGAAACCCTCAAGTCTTTTTCGGCCGCCGGGCGCTGCGTGGTTTCGACACAGCTTTCCACAAACTGGGAAACACTCAGGCGGCTGATCTCGAGGTTGAGCCGGTCCGCATCCATTTTGGAAAGCATCAGCAGGTCGTCCGTAAGCCGCGCCAGGCGCTTCGAGTGCTCGAGAATAATCTCGAGGAACCGGACGCGGTTTTGCGGATCATCGAGGGCGCCAGCGAGCAAAGTCTCCGAAAATCCCTGAATGGCGGTCAGCGGCGTTCTCAATTCGTGAGAAACATTGGCGACGAAATCGCGCCGCACGCGCTCGAGTTTGCGTAACTCGGTGATGTCATGCAGCACAATAATCGCTCCGGAGGCGTCCGCGGCGTGCACCGATGCCACGGTGGCCGCGAAAAAGCGCTGGCGCAGCGTGCCGGTTACGATTTCCGCCTCCACCCGCGGTTCCCCCTTCAGGACCCGTCGCACGGCTTCAATGAGCTCCGTTTGCCGGACTACTTCGACCAGCGCCCGCCCTGATTGCGGCGGCACGTCCAGCCCAAGAATTTCCGCGAAGCCGGGGTTGGCGAAAACCAGGCGCTCGGAGGCATTCACCACGGCGACACCCTCCACCATGCTTCCGAGAATGGCCGAGGAAAGATTGCGCTCTTCGGTCAGCGTTCGAATGGTGCGATCCAATCGCGCCGCGGTCTCATTCAAGGAGGCCGCCAAAGTCTCCATGTCGTCCCCGGAACGATCCGCTTCAATCGGGCGAAAATCTCCTTCCGCCACGCGCAGCGAAAACCTGGTCAGCCGGTCCACACGATCCGAGAACGAGCGGGAGATCAGCAAGGACACCACACCGGTCACCAGGAGCATGACGAAAGAGGACAGCCAGAGCCGCCGGCGAAAATCCCAAAGCTCTTCATCCGGCGCCTGCGCCGGCAATGCAAAACGTAGAACTACCGGAGGCCCACCTGCCGCCGGCAGGCGCGCAGCGTAATACAGAAGATCTCGATTGAGCGTTACGCTGTGGCGAATGGATTGGCCTTCTCCATTTGCCAGCGCATCTCGAATCTCCGGGCGCGCGGCGTGATTTTCCATCGTGGATGTGTCGGACTGCGAATCCGCCAGGACTTTGCCATCCGACGTGATGACTGTGACGCGCACTCCGCTGGCGGACATACGCGCAACCCAGCTTGGAAGACCGGCGGATTCTTCGGGGTGCGCGGGAGAGAGAGAAGAGCCCTGTGGGGGATCCGCGAGTGCAATGCGGGCGATGGCGTGGAGCTGCTCGAAACCAGCGCGCTCGTAATTACGCCGCAGGGCGCGCTCCGCGTAGAAATCAATCGGCAGCAGGACTGCCAGCAGCAGAGCGAAGAACGCGAGACCGAGTTTCCAGAAGAGATTAAGCCGCACGGGTTTCGAACAAATAGCCCGCGCCGCGCACGGTTTTCAAATGCAGGGGATTTTCGGGGTCGGTTTCGATCTTTTCACGTAGACGCCGCACGTAAACATCCACGCTGCGTGGCGTGACAAAGCGGTCCGTTCCCCACACGGCGTCGAGCAGTTGATCCCGTGTGAAAACCCGGTTTGGGCGCGAAGCCAGGTAATAGAGCAGCCGGAATTCGAGCGTGCTGAGCGGTACCGGCTTCCCGGAATGGCTCACGCGATAGGACGCCGGGTCGATTGCCAGCTTCCCTACCTCGATGGTGCGCGGGGCGTCGGCGGGCGGCTCGGCACGCCGCAGCAGTGCTTTGACGCGCGCGAGCAACTCGCGGGGACTGAAAGGCTTGGTCACGTAATCGTCGGCGCCCATCTCCAGCCCGACAACGCGGTCCGCTTCTTCGCCGCGCGCGGTCAGCATGAGGATGGGCAAACGATTAAGTGAGTCGTCCCTGCGAATCTCCCGGCAGATTTCCAGGCCGGAAAGTTTTGGCAACATGAGGTCAAGAAGCAGCAGATCGGGTGGCGTCTTTTTCAGCGTGCTCAAGCCGGTGCTGCCATCCTGCGCAGAACTGACCTGAAAGCCTTCGTTTGCGAGATTGTAACGGACCAGTTCGACGATATCGCGATCGTCTTCAATAATCAGTACGCGTTTCATGCTGGTTGATCGCATCGCACGCCGGCTTGGCGAAAGTGTACCGTACGTCGGCGGTTTGCGATAGGCGTTGGGATGTTTTTGATCATTCGGGACTTGGGGCAACACGCTTGATTCTCGCAGGTCCGCGGTTCCGCATGATAACGCGGCGTTTACATGAATGTGAATGAAGTGTGAACACTAAGGAGAGATCTGGAGTTCGCTCTTGCCCCCGCCGGTGCCCTAATCGTTGCTTGCGGTGGTAAAGGCGAGGGCCAGAAGCGTTTTTTGTTCCAGCTCATGCGCTTTGGCGGACCCCGTGGCGGGGCTGGCACTCCCGGAGCGCTTTACCGAGCGGACACTCAAGCCGCTGGCCTTGGCGAGACGTTCCAGTCGCGGCAATACATAAAAGAGGGCGCCCATGTTGGCGGGTTCTTCTTGCACCCAGACGACCTCTCGCGCATGAGGATGTTCGGCAAGGGCCGCGGTAATTTCCGCTCGCGGCAGCGGGTAAAGCTGGTCCAGAAAGAATATCGCGGTACTCGTATCTTTGCGGCGCCGGCGTTCCCCGCGCAGCTCGTGGCCCACTTTGCCGCTGGCGATCAGGATGCGCTTGGCATCCTTTATTTCATTATCTGGAACAAGCGGCAGGAAACGTGGCTTCGTGAACTCCTCGATACTCGAGCTGGCGTCCGGATGGCGTAGCATGCTCTTCGGCGTGAAGACAATCAGCGGCTTCCGCCACGGTCGGCGCGCCTGTCGCCGCAGCATGTGGAAATACTGCGCGGCGTTCGAAGGCTGGCAAATCTGCATGTTGTCTTCCGCGGCGAGCTGCATGAAGCGCTCCAGGCGCGCGCTGGAATGCTCCGGCCCCTGTCCTTCGTACCCGTGCGGCAAAAGCATTACCAGGCCCGCCGGCAGGTTCCACTTGTCCTCGCCGGCGCTGATGAACTGGTCGATGATCACCTGCGCGCCGTTGGCGAAATCGCCGAACTGCGCTTCCCACAAAACCAGCGCTTCGGGATAGTCGCGGCTGAAGCCGTATTCGAAGCCGAGGCAGCCCGCTTCCGACAGCGAGGAGTTGTGAATCTCGCAGAAAGCCTGCTGCTTGGAGAGATGCGAAAGCGTCAAATAGTTGTGCTCTGTTTTCGTATCAATGAGCACCGCATGGCGCTGGCTGAACGTGCCGCGCTCCGTATCCTGCCCCGTGAGGCGCACAGGATTCCCCTCGAGCAGCACCGAGCCGAACGCCAGCGCTTCGGCGAAGCCATAATCCACAGCGCGCTTGCCGTGGCCCATTTCGCTGCGCTGCTCAAGCAACTTCACAAGTTTCGGGTGAACGTGAAATCCTTCTGGCGCGCGAACCAGCCCATCCGTAATTTCCGCCAGTTTTTCGAGCGACAAACCGGTATCCACTTCGTACTCTGATTTGTACCGGTTGTGGAAGTACGGCGCCCAGTAATCCGGCAGCTTGCGCAGGTGCGGGATTTTTCGCAGCGCGCGCGCCTTGGTCTGCTCTTCTTCGTATTCCTTGCGGACCGCGTCGGCCAATAGAGTTGAATCGATGCCGGTGCGCTCTGCGTAGATCTTCCAGAGCGCAGGATGATCCTTGATGCGCTCGTAAAGCAACGGCTGCGTGATGGTTGGATCGTCCACTTCGCTGTGGCCGTGCCGCCGGTAACCGATGATGTCCACTACGACGTCGCTGCCGAATTTTGCGCGATATTCCGTCGCGAGCTTGCCGACACGCACAACCGCGTCGGGATCTTCTCCATTGACGTGAAAGATGGGCACCGACTGCCGCTTGGCAAGGTCCGATGCAAATCGGGAAGAATGCTCCTGCTGCGGCCGCGTCGTGAATCCGATCAAATTGTTCACGATGATGTGAATCGTGCCGCCGACGGTATAGGCCTTCAGGTCCGCGAAATTTAGCGTCTCTGCCCAAATGCCCTGCCCCGCAAAAGCGGCATCGCCGTGCATCACAATAGGAACGACCTTGTTCAGCGTTTCCGGCGAGCGGTCTACGTAAGGGCCGCGCAATCCGTAACGCGTTTGCTTCGCGCGCACCCGGCCCACCGCCACAGGATCGACCGCTTCCAGGTGGCTGGGATTCGAAACGAGATGGATGCCGATCTCTTTGCCCGTGGTCGTAACGTACGTGCCCGTCGCGCCCACGTGGTATTTCACGTCGCCCGCGCCCAGCACGCTGCGAGGATCAACGTCTTCAAATCCGGCGACCACTTCATGCGGCGTCTTGCATGCCGCGTGCACCATCACATTCAGCCGCCCGCGGTGGCTCATGGCCATCACGGATTCGACGGCGCCGTGCTCGCCCGCCGTATCGAGAATCGAATCGAGAAGCGGGATCAGCGCCGTGACCCCTTCCAGCGAAAATCGCTTGGTGCCCAGATAGCGCGCCTGTAAAACCTGTTCGAACAAATCCGCGCGAATCAGCCGCTCCAGGATTTTCTGCTGGTCCACTTCCGCCGCAGGTCCTTCGAGGTGATCTGCGATCCAGCGCCGCCGCTCCGGCTCCGGCAAATGCATGAAATCCGCGCCGATCGTGCCACAATAAATGTTGCGTGCTTCTTCCGCCGCTTCGCCCGTCAGCCCGTCCAGGTCCGGGTGCTTCAGCGGCTCAAACAAGCCAAGCGGGTCGAGCGTTGCCTCCAAATACCCCCAGCGCCGGAACGCATCGAAAACGCGCTCGCGCTCTTCGTTGCTTGCGCCATTCGCAGCGGTGCCTGCCCCGGGCTTTTTTGCCGTTTTCGGTGTTTTAGCGGGGCGCTCTTCTTCCAATGTTGTACGGTGTGCCATAAATCCGCTCTTTGAACTTTCTATTTTGCCACAGAACCCCTCGGACTGCTCGGTGAGGCGAGTTAGGCTTGCCTTTCGCAGTACAATTGCCTGGGCAGGCTCAATGAAATCCAAGCTCATACTTGTCGCGGTCTCAATGCTCTTCGCGGGAACCGCATTACGCGGCCAGGAGTCAATTTGCGAACTGTTCTCGCACCTTGTAGAAGGCGCCGACGGAAGTAAGGCAATACTTACAGGTGATTTGATAATTTCTAAGGATCTGGCCGCTATTGGTGCAGCCGATTGCGACAACCAATACATTTCGAACCACTACGTTTGGCCCACGGGCCTTTCGCTGCGACCCTCCCCCGAAATCACTCATGAGAGACTTCAGCAATTTCGCGAGGCCGCTGCAAAGGCCGATGGTCTGCGACAAGCAGGAAAAATTGTAGGCGCGTCAGGAACCTTTTCGGGTCGACTGCGGATGGTGCCATCAGGCGGCTATCCAGGTGAACTTATATTCGACTCATTCGAAAACCTCTCAGTCGAGGCGCTGCCTGATCCCGGCACTTTACCAATGATTCCCATCTGCGAACTCTTTCAGAATCTCCCGGCATGGAAGGGAAAGCGCATTGCCGTGCGCGGCGAGTTTGTCACCACTATGGAAGGAGCTTGGATATCAGGCCGTTGCAAGGGAGCATTCGTCACGAATGGATATCGTTGGCCCGTTTTTCTCACTTTCGGGGAGCCAGCCCACTACTCAACCGAAAACGCAAAGCTCTATGCGACCAAGTGGCCACCGGTGCCCGAAGGCGAGGAGGCCCTAGAGGGCAGGTATAGCGTGGTTAAGACCGCAACCTTCGTGGGGCTCTTGCGAATGAAGTCGGAATATTCCGCCGTCTGCAGAGAGGATGGTAGCTATATCACAAATGGCTTTGGTCACTTGGGCGGTGCGGCGGCAGAACTGGCTGTTGAGAGGGTTCTGAATTTTGATCTTTCCCTGCCTCCGGGTAATGACGCAGACGACGAAGAAGAACGCTGCGTACCACCAAACCTTCCTGCGCTGTGCGCGACAGTCAAGTCATTGGAACGAGCGGCCTCGCTGGGATGCGTCGACCAGCTCCGTGAGTTCCTGGCGAAGGATGGCATCGACAGCAAAGACGGAAGCGAGTCGCAGGCTCTAAATAAGGCCATCCGCTCCGGCAACGAAGGCATCGTCAAGCTGTTGATCCAAAGTGGGGCGCCTGTAAATCCAACGCAGGTAAGCTTCTCGCCGCCTCTATCCGAGGCCGCAAATTGGCGACGAATTGGAATTATGAAATTGCTCCTCAAATCCGGGGCCAAAGTTGATGGCCTGGACTCTCATGGACAAACGTATCTAGCGAGTTTCGGATTCTTTTTTCCGCAGGTTTTGAGAATTCTCCTGGAAGCGGGGGCGAACCCCAACGCGACAGCCCGGGAAGGCCAAACAGCACTCATGCAGGCCGCAGGCTTGGGTTATCAAGAATCGGTGAAGATCTTGATCGAGTATCATGCCGACGTGAATCTCAGGGATCATAAGGGCCGCACTGCTTTGATGCACGCTGCAGTGGGAGGCCACGTTGACGCTATACCTCTTTTGCTTGAGGACGGCGCTGACCCTTATGCCCGCGACTCCGAAGGAAAGATGGCACTTGACTTAGCGCGCACATCAAAGAACCACGCAGCAATGAAACTTTTGTTAGCGGCAGTGAAAGAATCCAATTAACCACTTCTCGCGGACCATTACAGAAGTTGTTTCAGCGACAGAAACTAAGGCCCAGTGTGTCGGGGAGCCGTGCTCCTCTACAAAGACTGAACGACAAATTCGAGGCGGCGGGCAATTTCGTCTGGGGGCGTGCCGGGCGGAAACGTCACGGGTGTGCCGATGTTGACGGTGATCTCGCCAATGTGGGCAAGGCGGCGGTGTTCGCGCTTCATTTTCCATACGCCGTCAAGTCGCATGGGCACGATCGGGATGCTGAGATTCTCCGCGAGCAGGCCGATACCGCTTTGGAAAACTGCCATCTCGCCCGTGTCCGTGTTGTTCACATGACCCTCCGGAAAAACCAGCACGCTGTAGCCGCGGTCCACCGATTCACCGGCGAAGCGAAAACTCTCCCGGAAGCCGGAAAACTGGGGCAGAGGGAAAACATTGAGGAGCGCGGTGACCAGCCAGTAGCCGAGCTGATAGGCCCAGCGCTTTGCGAAAAACCAATCGCGCGGAGGGCGCCGCATCTGTTGCAGTGTCTCACCCCCCATTGCAGTGGCCAGCCGATGACGGTAACGCAGCGGCAGTGCGGCGAGAATTAGCCCGATGTCTGCGCGGCGCGTGATGTGATTCGAAATCACCAGAATTGGGCCGCCGAGATCACGAAGATGCTCGCGGCCGACGATTTTCGGGTGTCCCAGAATTTGTGTGGCCGGCCATACCAGCGCGTAGTAGACAGCCAGACGCAGCCACCGGACCGGGGCGCGTTGCGTCCAGCGAGGATAAGCGTATTCCTCGTGGCGCGTTGCCGGTTGTTGCAGCAGCTTTTCGACATCGGAGACCGTTTTCGCGTTGGAGAAGGCCGTTTCGTTGAGTTCCACGTGGAACTTCGTCTCCAGAGCGCTCATCAATTCCACGCGATCGAGCGAGGAAAGGTTCAGTTCTTTTTCGAGATGCGTTTTACAGGAGGTAGTTGGAACGATTTTCGCCAGCAACTCCCCCAAGGGGTCCGCAGACGCACCGGAACTGCTATCCGCCCGAGATCCACTGAGAATCTCGACCGCGCGGTTAGCGATCACAGATAGGCGAGGCTTGCCGGTTGCAGTGCGCGGAAAATCTGGTTCGGGCCAGACCACCCAGGAGCGCATGCGCTGATATTCAGCAAGCGCAGGATTCGCGGATTCTATGGCCGCGCGCGCCGCCGCGTCGACATCTGAAAGCGTGCCGTTAAAAAGCAGAACCGCACAAGGTTCGGCATTGACGCCACGCTCCAAAGGAATGACCAGGCAATCGCGCACGCCGCGCTGCTTCTTCACCGCAGCTTCGAGGTCTTCGGGATAGATGTTGAGACCCGCGGGCGTGACGATGACATTTTTCTTGCGCCCGCGAAAACGCAAGTTGCCATCCGCGTCGAGTTCCCCCAAATCCCCCGTTCGCAGCCAACCGCCATTCTCCGTGGAAGCCTTACGCGGCGCTCCGTTCTCCCAATAGCCCGCCGAAACGCTTTCGCCGCGCACCAGAATTTCACCGTCCTCGGCCAACTTGAATTCGCGCCCCGGCAGGACTTTTCCAATCGAACCCTGCGTCGCGCGAAACGGATGATTCAAGCTGACGAGCGAAGCCGTCTCCGTCATCCCGTAGCCCTGCACCACCGCGTAACCCATGCGCTTGAAAAAATCCTCCGTTTCGCCTGAAAGCGCCGCGCCGCCCGAAATGAACGCCCAAAAGTTCCAGCCGAATCGGCGATGAACCCGACGAAACATCCACGCGCGGCGCAAAAATTTCTTTCCATTTGCCTTTTCGAACGTACCTTTGAGCCAATCCGTTTGACCATGCGCTTCGAATTCGCGCTCTATTCCCGAATGCGCCACGTCGAGCATGCGCGGCACGGCAATCAGCGCCGTGGCGCGTTCGCGCTTCACCGTTCGAATGATTTCCGCCGGATTCGCCGACGCTTCGAAAACGACGGTCGCGCCGAGGAGCGGCGGAACAAACAACGTCATGAATTGCCCAAACACATGGCTTAACGGAACCAGAGAAACAAACCGCAACGGATGAAGCCACCGCTCGTATTTGCGGTAGGGATCAATGCCGCGTTCGAGCGGCTCCAAATTTGCCAGAAAATTCCCGTGCGTCAGCACCACCCCGCGCGGCTCACCCGTCGTCCCTGACGTGTAGAGAATTTCCGCAATCGTGTCTCGCGTGGACGCGTCACCCGGGTCCACTCCGGCTTCCCGCGCCGGAGGACGAGTGGCTGACACCTCCCGAAGATCATTGATGACCATTGATGCCGGCGTGCCGGGAAGCTCTGCCTGCTGCCGGTCGCGCAAGATGAGTTTTACCCCGGCATCTTCGATCGCGCGCTGAACGAAATCAGGTGACGCTCCCGAGTCCATAGGCACAACGACCGCTCCGCGCAACAGAATCCCCCAAAAGCACGCCACCCATTCTGCGGAGTTGGGGGCCCAGAGCAGGACGCGATCGCCAGGGGAAATTCCGCGTCCCGCGAGGGCATGACTCCAGAAAAGAGCGCTCGCATGCAGCTCCGCATACGTCAGCTTCTCCCGACGGTACCCGCGCCTATGCACGACAGCCACATCACCCGAAAAGCGTAAAAAATCGGCGACGAGACTAAGCAGGTTCTTTCGCGATGGCATCGTTGACGTAGTTCCTTGAGCCTCTGGCAGGCTTGATTCTACGCCTGCGCAGCTAGCACAAGCTTCCACCTCTTCGGGATGGCAGGTTGGCATGGGTAAGCCCTCACGCTACGGAAAGGCACGTTTCGTGCCAACATGGAACACCCACTTGCATCTGAATAAAGGACGCTCAGCGAACAGCTACAATGTCGGTTACAATAGAAGAGGCTGGGGGGCCATCCACATTCCCCCTTCCATTTGAAACGAAGCGGAGACAATGCCAGTACCAATATCACAGGCTTGGACGGTCGCAACCTACGTCCTCAAACAGAAGCTCGCCGGGCGCAAGCGCTACCCGTTCGTCCTCATGCTTGAGCCGCTATTCCGCTGCAACCTGGCGTGCGCCGGCTGCGGAAAAATTCAGTATCCCGCGCACATCCTGAAGACAGAACTTTCACCGGAAGAGTGCTTCAAAGCCGTGGACGAGTGCGGCACGCCCATGGTTTCCATCCCTGGCGGCGAGCCGTTGATGCACTCGCAAATCGACAAGATCGTCGAAGGCCTCGTCGCCCGCAAGAAATACATCTATCTCTGCACCAACGCGCTGCTGCTCAAGGAAAAACTCCACCTCTTCAAGCCCAGCAAATACCTGACCTTCTCCATCCACATGGATGGCCAAAGAGAGCACCACGATTTTTCCGTTTGCCGCGAAGGCGGCTACGAACTGGCCGTCGAAGGCATCAAAGAAGCCGTAAAGCAGGGCTTCCGCGTCACCACCAACACCACCTTGTTCGACGGCGCCGATCCCAAGAGCGTTCGCGCCTTCTTTGACGAAATGATGGAACTTGGTGTCGAGGGCATGATGCTCTCGCCGGGCTATTCCTACGACAAAGCACCCGACCAAAAGCACTTCCTCGGGCGCGCGCGCACGCGGCGTTTGTTCCGCGCGATTCTTGCCAATCGCAAAAAGAGCTGGCAATTCAACCAATCCAAGCTCTTCCTCGAATTTCTAATGGGCAAGCAAACGTACGCCTGCACGCCGTGGGGCATGCCGACCTACAACGTCTTCGGCTGGCAGAAGCCCTGCTATTTGCTGCAGGACGGCTACACCGATACGTTCCAGGAGCTGCTCGACACCACCGAATGGCAAAACTACGGCACCGAGTCCGGCAATCCCAAGTGCGCGAACTGCATGGTGCACAGCGGATACGAAGCCTCGGCTGTCGATTATACTTTCAGTGGCTTGCGTGGACTCTGGGCGTCCATTAAAGCCGAGCTGTCCACCAAATACGACGATGCGGACGCGCTGGCCATGCTGAATGAGCCGGTGACGCCCGTGCACTCCTACAATCCGCTCGTGCAGATCCAGTCCGGCAAGAACCAGCTTGAGGAGACACGTGCGTGACAGGCCCTCGGCACGCCGACCGCCCCAGCCACACGGAAGGTTCTCCGCTCGACCCCGATCTTCTTGAAGTTGCTCCCGGAACCCACCACGAAGGCGTGCAAGGTTGGGTGCCGGAACTTGCTACCGAAGAAGAGCTACGTATTGCTCTTGAGAAAGCATTCGACTATCGCGGCGATGTAACCCTGACACTCAAGAACAACTCCAAAATCGAAGGCTATATCTTTGACCGCGTAACCGGCGCGACGCTGGCCGCCAGTTTTGTCCGCGTCCTCCCCAAGGATTCCACCCAGCGAGTAAAGATTGCTTATGCCGACATTGCGGCACTCGCCTTTACCGGCCGCGACACCGCTGCCGGGAAAAGCTGGGAAGCTTGGGTTCGCCAGTATTGGGAGAAGAAGGCCTCCGGCAAGGGCCAATTGAGCCTTCAACCTGAATCACTCGAGTAGGTACTTTTCGGCTATTTGCAAGCTCGTTTCCCGCCCGAATGCCAAGCTAAGTCATTTTTTTACATATACTTACAGGCCACCTGCGTCTTCCGGGAACCGCGGACTTGGCGTGGACAAACCCTCCATTTTATGGTAGTATTCAATTCGCGTTTGTTGCTCTTGTATTACCTTTTGACTCGTTCGAAGGGGGCTGCAAGCACACGCTTTGCGGCCTTTTTTTGCGGGCTGGAGGATGTCACGGCGCTTGGGAGGTCGAGGGAGCGTTAGTCGCTTCGCGACCAGCCTGAAGTCCACTGCTTCAGGATCACCAGGAACGGACCAAGAGGAACGAAGCAATTCCAATAGCGTCGGTTCCGGTCCTGCCGGTGCCGCGTATGCGAGGTTGGGAAGTGAAGGAACAGGGAACGGTGAAGTGGTTTAACGCTTCAAAAGGTTACGGTTTCATCCAGCGCCAAACGGGAGAAGATGTTTTCGTTCACTTCTCCGCAATCATGATGGACGGCTACAAGTCCCTCAATGAAGGTCAGTCGGTGGAGTTTGAAGTGAAGAAAGGCCCCAAAGGCTTGCAGGCGGAGAATGTTACAAGCCTCTAGCCAGTGCTGGGGGAGCCCCAGCGCTCCCGGGGCTTTCGCTCCAAGAGTTTCGAATCGAGACTAAGAGTAAGAGTGGTCCAGGAGGATGTTGTGCAAGTGATGCAAGAAGGTCAAACCGTTAAGCACGAAGTGTACGGCCTGGGTATCGTGACTGCATCCGACCAGGAGCGCACCGCCATCGATTTTGACGATCACGGCCCGAAGCTGTTCGTCACCAGCATCATGGTGGCCGAACTGATCGGCGAAGCTCCTGCCACCCCGCCCAAGACCAAGCGCCGCCGCAAGGCCTCGACCGTCGCCAAGGCCGCCAAGAAGGCTGCTGCCGCTGCTGCAGCCAGCCGCTCGTAAGTTCCTGTAATCCAATCAAGACATCATCGCGCCAAACCGGCGCAGTGGTGTCTTCAATCGCATTTCCCACGCAAAGCCCGATGGTTGTGATACGTTTTGGAACATGAAGCGCTTCGTCATCATACTCGGAGTCCTCTTTCTGATTCTCGGCGTCATCGGCCTCGTTCATCCCACCTTTAACTACCACCAGCAGGAAGAAGTCGCGAAATTTGGCCCCATCAAAGCCACCGTGGACCAGCAAAAGACAGCGCAGATTCCCGCGGCAGCCTCGGTTGCACTCCTAGTCGCGGGGGTAGTGCTCGTTCTCCTCGGCCCGCGCATCAAGTCATAGTTTCTGTCCTCAAACACCCCAGTTGCATCCCGATTCGCGGCGGGCCGCGCCGTCCCCTTCACCGACTGGTCCACCGCCGCACCCAAATAACCGGGCGAAGCGCCACAAATCACTTCCGCTTGGCCGGCCATCCGGGACTTTGCCCGTTAGTGGCCACAATCGCGTTTGTCGTTACTGATCCGACGAAGTGCCCGCAACTGTTGCGGTAGGGACGACCATCGCTGATCGCCCCCCGCACAGATCCGTACGAGCGCGTCTACGCATACGGCTCTTACGAAGGATGAGTGGCGTAGAAGCGTGCATCAGGATAGGGGTGCAGAACGCGGGGTGGAGGAATCCACCGGTTCAAGACGGGGGTA
>Ga0210394_10000821_pt1 | contig 56806 bp, 56 predicted proteins | sample IncBWC12MmetaG_FD_160121 | JGI IMG/M metagenome (GOLD analysis project Ga0210394, IMG submission 160121) | Forest soil microbial communities from Barre Woods Harvard Forest LTER site, Petersham, Massachusetts, United States - Inc-BW-C-12-M | ecosystem: Environmental > Terrestrial > Soil >...
CAGCGCAATTCCTTGGACAGCACCCGCGCGCGCGCCTCCAGCGTCGGGTTCGCCAGCATCTCGTTGGACTCGACCGCGTGTAGCGGCAACGACACCGAGAGCAGCAGCAGGAGTGCGAGGCCAATGGTCGTCGGCCGCAGGAGCGTGCGCCGCGATGCCACGATCTTCACTCCGCCGCCTGCAGGGCGGTCCGGGATTTCGCCGGCCGCGGCGCGCCGATGCGCAGCCTCCGATCGGACAGCGACAAGGCGCCGCCGATGCACATGATGACGGCGCCGAGCCAGATCATCAGCACTTGCGGCTTGAAGTAGAGTCGCACGGGAAGTGTGCCATCCGGATTCGGGTCGCCGATCGACAGATAGAGCTGGCTCAACCCACGCGTCATCAGCGCCGCCTCGGTCGTCGCCATGCTGCGGGCGGGGAAAGTGCGCCGGCTCGGCTCCATCGCTCCCAGCAAATCGCCGCTTGCGCGGCGGACGGTGAAGTGGCCGACGAGGTCGCGGTAGTTCGAACCGGCCCGGTTCAACAATCCATCGAAAGTGAGCCGGTAGTGCGCGACGTCGATCGTCTCCCCGGGCTTGAGCGCGGCGATGCGTTCGCCGCCCCAGGCGGTCACGGCAACGATGCCGAACAAGGAGGCGCCGATCCCGAAATGCGCGAAAGCCGTGCCCCACGCCGACCGTGGCAACCCGGCCGCGCGGCGCAGCGCGGCGCCGAACGGAATGCGCAGGAACAATGTGCGCTCGGCAAGATCGACGAGCGCGCCGGCCATGACGAAAACCGCGAGCCCCACGCCGAACGGGGCAAGCACCGGGCCGCCGCCATGTTGGAGCGCCGTCGCCGCGGCCGCGGCGACGGCCGCGAGCGCGGCCGCCGCGAACAGGCGCTGAGCGGCGGCCAACAGGTCGCCGCGCTTCCAGCCGAGCAGCGGTCCGAACGGCATGATCAGCAAGAGCGGGACGAATAACGGGCCGAACGTCGCGTTGAAGAACGGCGGTCCGACGGAGATCTTCTCGTTGGTCAACGCTTCGAGCGCCAGCGGGTAGAGCGTACCGACGAACACCGTCGCGCAAGCGGACGTCAAAAACAGATTGTTGAAGACGAGCGCGCCTTCGCGCGAGATCGGCGCGAACAAGCCGCCCTGTTTGAGCAGCGGCGCGCGAACCGCATAGAGCAGCAGCGCTCCGCCGATGAACAAAACCAGGATCGCCAGAATGAAAATGCCCCGCCTCGGGTCGACGGCGAAGGCATGCACCGAGGTGAGCACGCCGGAGCGCACCAGGAAGGTGCCGATCAGCGACAGCGAGAAAGCGAGAATCGCGAGCAGGATGGTCCAAACCTTGAGCGCACCGCGCTTTTCCATCACCACGGCGGAGTGCAGAAGCGCGGTGCCGGCGAGCCAGGGCATCAGCGAAGCATTCTCGACCGGATCCCAAAACCAGAATCCACCCCAGCCGAGCTCGTAGTAGGCCCAATACGAGCCGCCGGCGATCCCGAGCGTCAGGCACATCCAGGCGCCCAGCACCCAAGGCCGCACCCAACGCGCCCACGCGGCGTCAATGCGCCCTTCCAGCAGGGCGGCGATGGCAAAAGAGAAGGCGATCGAGAAGCCGACGTAACCGAGATAGAGGAGCGGCGGATGGAAGGCGAGGCCGGGGTCCTGCAGCACCGGATTGAGATCGCGGCCCTCGAACGGCGCGTCGGCAATGCGCAGGAAAGGATTCGAGGTGGTGAGAATGAAGAGATGGAAGGCCGCGGCGATCCAGGCTTGGACGGCGAGCGCATAAGCCTTGAGCATCGCCGGCAAATTGTTGCCGAAGGCGGCGACCAGTGCGCCGAACAAGGCGAGGATGAAGACCCACAGCATCATCGAGCCTTCGTGGTTTCCCCATACGCTGGTGAGCCGGTACAGAAGCGGCATTGTCGAATTTGAATTTTCGTAGACGTTGAGCACGGAGAAATCAGAGGTGACGTAACAGGCGGCGAGCGCGCCAAATGCCATCGCAACGAAGACAAATTGCGCCAGCGCCGCCGGCACCGCGATACCCATGAGCACGGCATCATTGCTGCGCGCGCCGACAATCGGCATCACGCCCTGGATGAGCGCGAGACCGAGCGCCAGCATCAGCGCGTAGTGGCCGAGTTCCGCGATCACTTTTCGCCCCTGCCGGCCGGCGCGGCGGCGCGCGGGCCGTAATCGTCCTTCCAGTGTCCCGATCGCTTCAAGGCGTCGGCGACCTCCTTCGGCATATAAGTCTCGTCGTGTTTGGCGAGGATGGTGTCGGCGTTGAACACACCGACGCCATCGAGTGCTCCTTCGGCGACCACCCCCTGCCCTTCGCGAAACAGGTCGGGTAGCGCGCCCTGATAGGCGACCGGCAGTTCACTCTTGCCGTCGGTCACCTCGAAACGAATTTTCAGATTATCGCCGCGCACCAGGCTACCCGGCTTCACCAGTCCACCGAGGCGGATGCGCGCACCGGCGGCGACGTGCCTGTCGGCGACATCGCTCGGCGAATTGAAGAACACAATGGAATCGCGCAGCGCCCCGAGCACCAGCGCGACCGCAATCGCCAGCACCGCAAGACCGCCGCCGATCAGAATGAGACGCCGCCGCTTGCGCGTCATTGCTGTGGTGTCCGCATGATCCCGCCGTCAGCTCTCGAGACCGAGTCCCTTGACGAGATCGTCGATGCGCTTGACCTCGTCGGGCCGGCCGGCGAGCGCCCGCTTAGCATCAGCGGCAACGCCCCTCGCCCGGTCACGATCGCCGAGCACGACATAAGAACGCACGAGCCGCAGCCAGCCCTCGACGTCGGCGCCGTCGTTCTGCAGCCGCTCGGCGAGGCGCCCAACCATGCCGCGGATCATGTCTCGGCGTTGCTCGTCGGTCATCTTCGCCGCGCTCGCCGCATCGGCGGCGGTCGGCCCAGGCGCCGCATCCGGCGCACCGGCAACGCGCCCGAGCGAGCCGCGCACGAATTCGACCCACTGCGCTCCCGGCGGCGCATCGGCAAGCAGCGCGCGCCAGATGGCGGCGGCCGCGTCGGCTTTGCCGTCCTGCTCGGCCGCAAGGCCGAGAAAATAGCGGGCCTTCGCTTCATGCGGATCGCGGGCGACCGCGCGTTCGAACAGGCCCTTGGCTTCGGCGGTGACTACGCCGTTCGCTGCGGTCGCAAGCGCCTCGCCGAGATCGGACTCGCGCGTTGCGGTCGCACCGTTAAGTGCCAGCGATTTGCGCCGGGCCGCGACCGCATCGTCGAAGCGACCGAGCCGCATGTAGACCGGGGCAAGCACCTCCCAGCCGGAACCGTCATTGGGATTGCGCGCAAGGTGGGCCTCGACCTGACCGACGAGTGCCGCAACCGACTCATTTCCCTGCGGTGACGTGACCCGGGCAAGGGCCGGCTCGCCGGGAAGGTTCGGCGAGCCGAGCGCGATGTAAAGGCTCGGCGGACCCAAGGGCAGAATGATCAACGCGGCCAGCGCCGCCGCGCGGCGGCGGCGCAAATTCCGCGGCGCCGCGGCGTCGAACACGGCCGGGGTCTCGCGGTCGGCCGCAGCGAGGAGCCGCCGTGACACTTCGAGCCTGGCGGCTTCCGCCTCCGCCTCACCGATCAGGCCGGCGGCGCGATCGTGGTCGATTTCCTGCAATTGATCTTTGTAAACGAGCAGGTCGCTGCCGCTACCGACGGCGCGCTGGCCGCGCCCGAGCGCCCACAAGACGACGAAAGTCGCCGCCGCGGTCATCGACGCAAGGATAAAGAACAGCATCATATCGTCTTGACCATGAGCCGGATCGGAAAGCCGCGGTGGACCTCGCCGCTGTCGGGCCGCTTGGTTACATCATCACGGCGTCAATACGGCGGCAATGGGAGCCGTGGCGCGGCAATTGCGCGCTGCTGCGAGGCAACTCGGGGTTTTGCGGCCCGGTTTGCGGGTCACGCCCGTACCGGTTTGCGCTCGGCCGAGCCGGCCTGCACAGCCATCTCGGCGGCTTTGGACAAGAGCCCGGCATAATCCGAGCCGAACATCGTACGGCAGAACCGGACGGCGGCCTCGACCTGCGATTGCCGAAACGGGCGGTCCGCATCGCCGGCCTGCCGCAGCGTATCAAGCAAGACCTTGGTGCCGGTCTCCAGGTACTCCCGCAACTCGGCGTAGCTGCGCATCGTCGCTTCATTGAGCGCGAGCTCGCTGGCGTAATGGCGGCAGGCGCCCACGAGTTCGACCAGCATTTCGGCGTCGCCGACGTCGATCGCGTCAACGAGCGAGCCGGGAGCGATCTCCTTGACCGGCCGTGGCCGCAACAGGCGGCGGACACGGCCCGGCGCCGAATCGATCTCGGTCTTGAGCAGGTTCGAGATCTCGGTACGGATTGCGGTGAGCTCGCGGCTCCACGGCGAATCCACCGAAAGGTCGAGCTCGGTGCGCAGGCCGCGCGCGGCGTCATGCAGGTTCTTGAGCAGCGCCGTCACCCGATGATGAGCCTTCAGCTGGGTGCGCAACTCGCGCACCATGCATCCGACCTCGCTCAGCACGATCGTCACCGCGGCGGCAAAAGGCGTCTCGGAGATCCGGGCGGTATCGTCGCTCTCGGCGGCGCGGGAAGCGATCCGGATAAGCTGCCAGGGCGCTTCCATGCGGCTCATCACCAGAATGAGGCCATACAAGAAGATATCCGCCTTGCGTGCAGCGCCTTCCGGCGAGCGCGGCGACGTTGCGCTTTCGAGCAGCGCCTTCACCGAATCGACGTAATCGCGCTCGAACGCGCGCATACGGTCGGGCAGGCGCCGCGCCAAATCGCCAAGTACGTCGCGGATCGCGAGCACGCGGGTGACGGTGGCGAGGTCGTCGAGCGCGCGTGGCGTACCGACCTGAACGGCGAGGCGCCGCCGCGCTTTTTCATTGCCGTCGACCGCGATCATCGCTTCCCGGCTGCGCTGGATGGCGCGATCTTGCAGGGCGCGGGTCAGCTGTTCCGCCTTGATCTTGTCGTCGGCGAGCAAGGCACGGTTGATGTCATCACTCAGCGCCTTGGCTTCGGCCGGCATCAGATCGCGACCGATCCACTCCCAGATCGGATCGAGCGATACGCGTGCGAGGCGTCCGACGCGTTTGTGATCGGCGGCATCGTCGGTGAGGAACGGCTCCAGCGGTGCGAAAAACAGCCGGGCCGCGTCGCCGACGCGCGGCGCCGGCTGCCCGGCGCCACGGATCGCGCGGCGCAACTCCTGGAGCACGAGATCGCTGGCGGCGACCTCCTCGCCGCGCAACACCCCGCGCTCGAGCTCTGCGACGAGCATCGCCCGGGCCTCCGGCTTGAGAGTCCGCAAATAGTCGCGCAGCCGCTCGGCGGATTGTTGCCCGTCGCTCGCCATGGACACACCAAACCTCGCTTGGACGGCGCCCGACGCCCTTTCTAATCGGCCCGCGCTTAAGAAGGCGTTACCCAAAATGTCAGGAATTCAGGGCGGAAACTCCGCGCGGGCGGATCAGCTCACGACCGTCCAAGTCCCGTCGGGATTGCGGCAGGCGGTGCCGCGTTCGACCTGCGGCCGTCCATCGATATAGACCGTGTGCGTGTATTGCCGGCAGGAGGCGCCGTCGATTTGCGTAGCTGGACCGGGCACGACACTGCCATAGCGGCCGGACTCCGGATTGCGCCAGGCGACCGGAGCCCCGGACGGCCCGGTTTCCAGCGCCTGCATCTGCGCCGCATAGGCGCGCCGCTTGTCTTCATCATCGAGCGCCGCGCCGATGCGGTTGCCGAGGAAGCCACCGACGGCGGCACCGATCAATGTCCCGGCCACCCGATTGCCGGCGCTGCGGCCGATCAGATTGCCGATGAACGCGCCGGTGAATGCTCCGCCCGCCGTGCCGCCGACCTCCTTGGGCCCGGAATCGGCCGAGCATGCGGCGACGCTCGACGCGGTCAACAGAACCGAGATGAACTTGATCGCCCGCATAAGGTCCCCGCAGCGGCCCGCCGTGCCGGCTTGCCGCGGAAGATGCCAGACACGGGACGATTGAGGCTAAACTCTGTCCGCCTCCTGCGCCAGCGCGTCGCCCGTAGTTCAGCCGCCCGGAAGCGCCAGCTCCGCGCGCAGCCCCCCGATCGGGGCGGTGCCGAGCGAAAGGACGCCATCATAGAGGCCGGCAAGCTCGACGACGATGGAGAGGCCGAGGCCGGAGCCGGGCTTGCTTTCGTCAAGCCGCTGGCCGCGCAGCGCCACCTGTTCGCGTTCCGAAGGCGAAAGGCCCGGTCCGTCGTCGTCGACGATGATGCGTACGCGCGGCTTGTCCTCGCCTGCGGGTCGCTCAGCGACCACTTCGATGGCCACCCGCGACTGCGCCCATTTGCACGCATTGTCGACCAAATTGCCGACCATCTGCTCGAGGTCCTGGCCTTCGCCGCGGAAATAGGAATGCTCGGGCGCGTCGATGGCGATGGCGATGTCGCGTTCGCGGTGCAGCTTCTCCATCGTGCGCGCCAGTGCGGTGACGATCGGAGGAACGTCGATGAGCGTACCGACGACGGTGAAACGCGCGGCAAGCCGGGCCCGCTCGAGCTGCCGCGCCACCTGATCGCGCATGATCTCGGTTTGCTCCAGTACCTTCTTCGCCAGGGGATCGCTGCTTCTCGCCGCCGCCTCGTTGAAGATGACGGAGAGCGGAGTCTTCAGCGCATGGGCGAGATTGCCGACATGCGTGCGCGCGCGCTCGACGATCTCGCGATTGGCATCGAGGAGCGCATTGGTCTCGCGCGCGAGAGAAGCGATTTCAACAGGGAACTCGCCCTGTAGGCGCTCGGCGCGCCCGGAGCGGATCGCCGCCAGACTCTCGGAAATGCGCTTGAGCGGGAACAAGCCGAAGCGAACCTGCAGCGCCGTAGTCAGCAGCAGTGCGCCGGCGAGCACGGCGAAGGTCGCGCCGATGACCCGGTCAAAGCTGAGCATCTCTTCGTCGATCTCGGACGCATTGCCCGCCACTTCGATCAGATAACGGCCATCATCGCCAAGGTCGATGTTGCGCTCGACGAGGCGCAGGCGCACGTCCTCGGGACCCTGCGCATAGCCTTTCTGGTAGCCTGCGGAGAGCGCCGAAGCGTCCTTGCTGTTGGGCAGCCGCGGCAGATTAGAGTCCCACAGCGAGCGGGAGGAATGCAGCTCCGGCTTCGGCGTATCAAGCCGCGTTACCTGCCAATACCAGCCGGACAGCGGCAGCTCGAACAACGGCTCGCCGATCGATTGCGGAAACTTGTCGTTGCCTTCCTCGGGCGAGGCCACGTCGGCGACCAACGTTCGCAGATAGACGTCGAGCCGGCGGTCGAAAGCGCGCTCGACGGCCTGACGATAGAGCGAGGACAGGACGATCCCGGTGACGATGAGAATGACCACCGTCCAGCCCGTCGCCCATAGAAACAATCGGAACGCGAGCGAGTTAGCGCGCATCGGGCGGCGTGAGCAGATAGCCGAGACCGCGCACCGTCTGGATCACGTCAACCCCCAGCTTCTTGCGGATGCGCCCAACGAACACTTCGATCGTGTTCGAATCGCGGTCGAAATCCTGATCGTAAAGATGCTCGACCAGCTCGGTGCGAGACACCACGCGGCCGGTATGGTGCATGAGATAGGACAGCAGCCGGTATTCGTGCGAGGTCAGCTTGACCGGATTGCCTTCGACGGCGACGCGGCCGGTGCGCGTATCGAGCCGTACCGGCCCACAGGTGAACTCGCTCTTGGCGTGACCGGCGGAACGGCGCAACAGCGCACGCACCCGCGCCAGCACCTCTTCCAGGTGGAAGGGTTTGGCGACGTAGTCGTCGGCGCCCGCGTCGAAGCCCTGCACCTTGTCGCTCCAACGGTCGCGCGCGGTGAGGATGAGCACCGGCATGGCCCGGCCGGCTCGCCGCCAAGCCTCGAGCACGGAAATTCCGTCCATCTTCGGCAAGCCGATGTCGAGGATGACCGCGTCGTAGGGCTCACTCTCGCCGAGATAGTGACCTTCCTCGCCGTCGAAGGCGCGATCGACCACGTAGCCGGCGTCGGTCAGCGCAGTGGCGAGCTGGCGATTGAGATCAGGGTCGTCTTCGACAACAAGGAGGCGCAAGAAGAACTCCGCTCAACGCCCGCTGACGAGCGTGCCTTTGGCTGCATCGACGGTGACGCGCGCCACCTTGCCATCGTGGGCCAATACTGTCAGCAGATAGACCAAGCCCTCGGGGCGGCGACAGAGCCGCGCGCGCACCAACGTTCCCGGAACGTGGCTCCTGATTGCATGCAGCGCAGCAGCCAGGCGAAGCACGGAACCATTCTCGACCAGGGCGCGCCGTTCCCGCTGATTGAGACAGCCGCGCGTCAGCTCGATGGGATGGGCGGGGTGGCTTGCAGCGTCCTGCGCGAGGGCGGGCGCAAGCGCGACTGCGAGTGTCAGCAGGGCGACGGCGACCGTTCGTTCGGCGGTACCCATGCGGCTTCCTTGCGCGCTTGCCGGTGAACCAAGCCTGAACGGCTGATTTGCCAATCCGGCCTAGCCGAGCGGCCCACCGCCGGCTCTGCCCGGGCCACCCAAATCCTTGATTCCTCAGGTATAGACGCGGATATCCGGTACAAGGGGCGGCATGAAGAGCAGCCGCCCGCTGGCAGGCATGGACCGCAAGACCGAAGGCGCAATGCGTAGGCTGCGCATCGTCATCGGCGCCGTTGCCGTCGTTTCGATAACCCCGGCTCTCGCCATTGTCGGCGGCGCCCCGCCGGCGCCGGAGAACCTCGCCCGATCCGTCGTGATGGTCGTCGGCTCATTCGGCACGCTATGCACTGCAACCGTGATCGCGCCCGATCTTCTCCTCACCGTGGCGCACTGCCTTGCGCCTAGCGCAGAGTACAAGCTCGTCGACGCCGAGAGCGGGCAGGCGCCGGTGCTGAAGGATATCGCAGGCATCGAGCGGCATCCGCGGTTTGAGCTCAAAAAGCTTTTCGCCCATTTGCCCACGGCCGACGTGGCGCTGCTGAAGCTTGCCGCATCGCTCCCTGCCGAATTTGCCCCGCTTCCACTTGACGAGGAGACGCACCCGGCAACCGCGGGCGACTCCTTCACCGTCGCGGGCTACGGCGTCAGCGCGCGCGGCAAAAGCGACAGCGGCGGAACGCTGCGCGCAGCGACGCTCGTCGCCCTGGACGGGCCCGATATTGCGCAAATACGCCTTGTCGATCCGCGCACCCAGGGCAGGCGCGCCGGTCTCGGCGCCTGCACCAGCGATTCCGGCGCACCCGCTTTGCGCAAAAGCGACAGCGGATTAGCCATTGTCGGCATTGTGAGCTGGTCGACCGGGCCCGACATGCATGGGGGCTGCGGCGGTGTGACCGGGGTCACCGCACTCGCGCGCTATCGTGATTGGATCGCCGAAACGGCGCGAAGCCTGCGCTCCTCGCTTGGACCCTAGCCGCGCTGTTCGCGCTTCACCGCGCGCGCTTCGGCAGCTTGAGCGGCCAGCTCACGATGTAGTCCTCAAGCATGTCGTCGGACACGTCCTTCTCGCTCGCGCGTACACGGCCGCGCACCGACACCCCCGCGGCGTGCACTGTGTCGGTGTCGCCGGAGACCAGCGGATGCCACCAATAAAGGTCCCTACCCTCCCTGACGAGCACATAGGCGCAGGATGGGGGGAGCCACGTGATGGTCTTCAAGCTTTCCGGGGTGAGCTGCACGCAATCCTCGACCTTTTCCAGCCGGTGCGCGTAGTCGCGGCAACGGCAGCTTTTTCCGTCCAGCAGCCGGCAGCCGACATCGGTATAATAGGTGCGGTCCGTCTCCTCCTCCTCAAGCTTATTGAGGCAGCAGCGCCCGCAGCCATCGCAGAGGCTCTCCCACTCCGAATCAGTCATTTCTTCCAATGACTTGCGTCGCCAGAACGGGACCGGATCGGAGCTCTTATCGCCTGCCATGTCGCTCAACGACCCTCGACCGACCAGGTCCGCTGCGCCCCGCCCAGACGGCCTGGGAGGAACAGGATACGAGCATCCGGTCATACGCCCTATTTACCCCCAATTTCCATTCACCCTGTGCTCGCGGCGTCATTGGCCGGCGGCGTTACGTCGGCTAAATCTTACCTTGGTCGCCTGCGGCGGCCGCAGACCCAAACGCCCGAAGCGCTTGCGGAGTGCCGAACTTGACGGACTTGTTCCCCGATTCGGGTGACGACTGGCGGCTCAAGCTCAAGCGGCTGGCGCTCGACATCGATGCGCGGATCGATTCCGCGGTCTTCGGTAGCATCAAATGGACGCGCGAGCTGTACGAACGCTTCACGGCGATTATGGACCGTTGCCATATCGCCGGCTGGCGGCGGTGGCTGTTCATCGAGCCGCTGTCTGAGGCGACCACGCTCGGCACCGGCGCCATCCTGCTCATGCTCGCGCTCGCCATTCCGGCGTTCCGCGAAACGTCGGACGAGGACTGGCTCAAAAAATCCGAACTCGCGGTCAGCTTCCTCGACCGCTACGGCAACGAGGTGGGCAATCGCGGCATCAAGCACAACGATTCGGTGCCGCTCGAGGACATGCCCGACCACCTGATCAAGGCGGTGCTGGCGACCGAGGACCGGCGCTTTTTCGAGCATTTCGGCATCGATTTCTACGGCACCTTCCGCGCGCTGATGACCAACGCCAAAGCCGGCGGCGTGGTGCAGGGCGGCTCGACCATAACCCAACAGCTGGCGAAGAACCTTTTCCTGTCGAACGAGCGCACGCTCGAACGCAAGATCAACGAGGCCTTCCTCGCCGTCTGGCTGGAGACGCGGCTCTCCAAGAACGAGATCCTCAAGCTTTACCTCGACCGCGCCTATCTCGGCGGCGGCGCCTTCGGCGTCGACGCGGCGGCGCAATACTATTTCGGCAAATCGGTGCGCGACGTGACGCTGCCCGAAGCGGCGATGCTCGCCGGACTGTTCAAGGCTCCGTCCAAATTCTCCCCGCTCGCCAATCTGCCCGCCGCCCGCGCCCGCGCCAATGTCGTGCTCGATAATCTGGTCGACAACGGATTGATGACCGAGGGTCAGGTCTATGGCGCGCGCCGCAACCCGGCGACGCCGATCGATCGCCGCGAGGAGGACGCGCCGAACTATTATCTCGATTGGGCCTTCGACGAGATGCGAAAGCTTGTCGACACGTTTCCGAAATCAGTGACCGAGCGCTTCTTCGTGGTCCGTACCGCGCTCGACGTCAATCTGCAGCACTACGCCGAGCGCACGATCGAATCGGCGCTGCGTCAGTACGGCCACGACTATGGCGCCAGCCAGTCCGCCGCGGTGATCGCCGATCTCGACGGGGCGGTGCGCGCGATGGTGGGCGGGCGCGACTACGGCGCGAGCCAGTTCAACCGTGCGGTCGACGCGCTGCGCCAGCCCGGGTCGTCGTTCAAGCCCTACGTCTACGCGACGGCGCTCGCCAACGGCTTCAAGCCGACCTCGGTGGTCGTCGATTCACCGGTGTGCATCGGCAATTGGTGCCCGCACAATTACTCCGGCGGCTATTCCGGATCGATAACGCTCACGCAGGCGATCACCAATTCGATCAACGTCATTCCGGTCAAGCTGTCGATCGCACTGGGCGAGGGCAACCCGAAACTCGGCCGCGCCAAGATCATCCAGACCGCGCGTAATTTCGGCATTTGGACGCCGCTGCCGGACACGCCCTCGCTGCCGATCGGCGCCGATGAGGTGAACGTCCTCGAGCATTCCGTCGCCTACGCCACTTTCCCCAATCTCGGCAAATCGGTCGCCCCGCACGCCGCGCTCGAAGTGCGCACCGGTACCGGCGAGCTGGTTTGGCGTTTTGACCGCGACGGCAAACGGCCGCAGCAGGTGATCAGTCCGCAGGTCGCCTTGGAAATGATCGCGATGATGAATTCGGTGGTCGAGAACGGCACCGGCAAACGCGCACAGCTCGACGGCGTCAAGGTCGCCGGCAAGACCGGCACCACCAATGGCTGGCGCGACGCTTGGTTCGTGGGCTACACCGGCAACTTCTGCGGCGCGGTGTGGATGGGCAACGACGATTACACGCCGACCAAACGCATGACCGGCGGCACCATCCCGGCTCTGGTCTGGCACGATATCATGGCCTACGCACACCAGGGTGTTGAGCTGCGGCCGCTGCCCGGCCTGCCCGCTCCGGAGCATGCTCCGACCGTCGCGGCGGCGACGCTGCCCGGCGGCGAGGCGCCGCAGCAAGTGCTGCTGACACGCAAGGGAACCGAGGCTTTGGTCCGTGTCGAGCATCTTCTCGACGATGCGAGCCGTGCGCTTGCGGCGCAGGCCCCGCCGACCGGAACGGTCGGCGCGCTGGGCGGCCGGCAAAGTCGCGCCAGCGCGGTCGCGGCGGCTACGGACCAGCAGTCTGCCGCGACCCCGCGCGGCGATTGAGCGCGGCCGCAGCGGTGTTCGCAGGACCACCTTCTTAGCATCGGGTCGAACGTGCGCCTGTTCCTCGGTTCCTGTTTCACGTTGGTGCTGGCGGCCGCCATCGGGCTCGGCGCGACCTGGCTGACGCTGACCCGCGGCGTCGCCTTCGGCGCGCTGAGCATCGGTGCCTGGACCGCATGGCCGAGGAGCGGATCCGTCGATATCGATCCCTACGCCCGCGCCACCATCGCGCGCACGGGCGAGTTGCCGGTCGGAACCGGCGACGGCGTCGCTTTCTATGCCCGCACCGACGATACCGGAAACCCGTTCGACGGCCGTTGCAGCTTCGCGATCAGCGGTCTGTCGCCGGTGGCGCGTTTCTGGACGCTCACGCTTTACGATCCAGAGGGCCGGCTCGTCGCCAACGCCATCGACCGGCACAGCTTCACCAGCGCGGAGATCGTGCGCGACGCCGAGGGCCGCTTTACCATCAATATCGCGCCGCGCGCACGGCCGGGTAATTGGCTGCCGACCGGCGGCATCGAGCGGTTCGTCCTGGTGTGGCGCCTCTACGACACGCCGATCGGTGTCGCGACGCGCACCACCAAGGAAGGGCCGATGCCGGGGATCGTGGAGAAGAGCTGCTCATGATCCTGCGCGTCTTCTTGTGGATTCTCGGGGCCCTGGTGTTGGGCGGGATCGTGCATCTGTCGACGGTGCTGGCGATGCCCCAGGCAGCAAAGCAGGACGCCTATGCGCGCCTCGCGCCGGTCGCTCCCGTCAACACGATGACGACGCTTGCCGCGCCGACCGCACAAGCCGCAGTCATGCCGTTCATGGATCCAGCCTTCGCGGTCGCGGTTTGCCGCTACGATCTCTCCAACGCGCCGCTCAAGCTTACGGCGCCGGTCAGCCAATCCTATACGTCGGTTACGTTCTACACGCGCAACAGCGTCGCCTATTATGCGATCAATGACCGCGCCGCCGGGCGAAGGACGATCGAGCTCGATCTGATGACCACACAACAACACGCCGACATGCCTGAGGAGGAGGACGTCACCGCGGCCGACCGGCTGATCATCGAGTCTCCGACCAATTCCGGATTGATTGTGCTGCGGGCGCTGGCGGCGGAGCCTGGGCTGATGGCCATGGCGCGCCGCGCGCTCGGCGCCGCGCAATGCCGCGTCGAGCCGCAGGCCAAGCCCTAATCTTTGGCGACGAGCGCGCCCTGGGCGGCGACGTTGACCGGCACGGGAGCGAAATGCGGCACCGGCACAAGCTGGTTCGCCGCGATCAGCTGTTGCAATTGCGTAAGCGTCACGTCGGCGTCGGCGGCGACCCGCTCCGGCTCCGCCACCACCAGATGCTCGAGCGCGAAACGATAAGAAGCGGCGCGAAACGCCAGCGAACGCTCGACCCAGGCTATGGTCAGGATGTTCTCGCCGATCCGTGCGCGCGCATTGGCTCGGTCGGCCGGGCTGAGATCGGCGACATATTTCAGGCTCATCTCGCGCCGCCGGTCGAGATCGAGAACGCGTTGCGCGAGATCGAAGAATGGACCGATGCGCACCGTGTCGTTGCGGATATCGTCGATCAATTTGTTGTAGCGTCCGGTGCTCGACCGATAGCCGGCCGCCTGCAGATATCCGTAATAGACGGCAGGACCGAGCGTCCACAACGCCGGGCGGAACCCGCGCTTGGTGCCGTACTCATAGACGATCGCGTCCCAGCGGATGCGGTCGTAGGGCGGCTCGATCAGCGCAAAGGCGAGATCGCGCAGCGCCTGTTCGTCTTCGGTCAGATTGTAGTTTGAGATCGGCGCGCCGGCATGCCTGGCAGCATCCCAGCCCACCCAAGCATGGATGTCGTCGGTGACGACCTCCTGCTGCAGCCGGCCGAAATCGCCAACGCTGGAGCATCCCGGCAATGCCGAAAGCGCAAGGACGATCAAGGAGGAAAATTTTGTCTGGGTGCGGCAGCGAGTACGCGACATCGACGCAGGCGCTCAGCGGCGCCGGACGCGGCGGCGTCCGCCATTGTCCGCCGGCGGCGGCGAATAAGGTTCCACCGCGTCAGCGCCCTGATCGCCATGACGCTCGATACGGATGACCGGCAGAATGATGACGGTTGCGGATTCGTCCGGCGCGTCAACGCGGCCGAAACGAACAATGCGCCCCTCGTCGGGAAACTTGACGATAGTACCCATGACCGCAGCCAGCCGTGCCACTGCCCAGCGGCAGCGGACCCCCGCCTCGACGCTCGCGCATCGGACCCCGCAAGTAAGCGTCATGCAAGGTTAACGCTACGCTAACGCAGGCGACTTAGGTTGATCAGCCTGGGTGCCTGTAGCTTGGCCTGTCGAGCCGCGTACGATGCATACACAGAGCCTGTTCGGTCTCGACGGCCTCGGCGAACTCGGCCGACGCAGCGGGGTCGCCATGCGTCCTACCCTGCTTCGGGTCCTTACCGATCTCTACGTCCATAGGCTGCGGCATACGCCCGAAGAGGAACGCCATTATACCGAGCTGGCGTTGCGGCTCCTCGCGGCCGTGGACGTGCCGACGCGCATCGCCGTGGCGAACCGGCTGGTGCGGCACACCTCGCCGCCGCCGCGGGTGCTGCAATATCTTTCCGGCGACGTCCCGGAGGTCGCCGCGGTGCTGCGGTCGCATCCGCTCTTGCGGGCGAGCGGCAAGGTCGATGAGGCGCCACCTCGCGCCGCCTCGGTGCCGGAAGCGCCGCGCAGCGGGTCCGACGAAGAACGCCGTCCCGCCGCGGCGCCGCCCGCAATCGACCCAGCGAAGGCCCGCGAACTCAACGAGCGATTCTTCGCGGCGAATGCCGTTGAGCGGCGCCTCATTCTGCTCAACCTCGACGTCGTCGCTCCGATTCCGGTCTGGCTCATCGGTGTTTCGCGCGATCCGTCCATCAGCAAGCGGCTGGAAACGGCGGCGCTCGCCCGCGCCGGCGACGACTTTGCCCAAGACCTCGCGGCGGCGTTGCTCGTTCCGCGCGAGCAGGCGCGACGCATCGTGCGCGACGATCTCGGCGAGCCGGTCGCGGTGGCGGGAAAGGCGCTCGGAATGCCCCGAGACGTGCTTTATCGGATCCTCATCTTCATCAATCCTGCAGTTGGTCATTCGGTCGAACGCGTCCATGCCCTCGCCGCGCTCTATGACGAGATGTCGGCTGCGGCGGCCGCCGGCATGGTTGCGATCTGGCAGGCGCTGCAAGGCAGCGAACGCGCCGGGGTGAAGTATCAACGGGTCACCTGGGACGACAGGCGGCCGCCGGTGCGCCCCGCCGCGGCAGCGCAACGCGCCGCGGTCGCGCCGCGCGCCGGCGAGCGGCGCAGCGGCTCTTAAGCAGCGCGTTCAGCCGCCGACCAGATCGAGAAAGTTCCGCCCGGCCCGGTCCTCGACCTCCACGATCCAGACGTCCGGATCGAATTTGATCTCGCGCGCGAGATAAGCCTCTACCGCCTCGTCGGAGGCTGGCTGCGCGGTGAGGCTCGGCGTGAACGCGCGCGCGGCGGTTTGGGTGGCTTCGAACGCGCTCTGCGGCGCCGGACCGAACAAATCCGAGGTGCCGTCGAGCCTGCTGACGCGGACGAACACGGCGCCCGCCTCCTCTGCGCCGCGCCTGCGCACCACGCCGAACACGCCCTCAACCTCACACCGGCGGAGATAAGCGGCAACCCAGATCGCGGTTTTCAGGCGCATCGCGGCTCACATTGCCCGCCATTCCGGCGCGGGTGAAGCCCGCGAGCCGGGATTCGATAACCACCCATTGTGAGGTTTGCGAAGATCGAGACCAATAATCGACGAGCGTCACCGTGGTTTCCGGGGGCCTCGCCCGTCCCGCCCCGGAACAGCCGGTTAGTCCAGCGGCCGTCCGCTCATGCTGGCGAGTTCGCGCACCAGGCGATCGGAGAGGAGCCCAGTGACCGGCAGCTTGTGCTCGCGCTCAAATCTTTCGATCGCCGTGCTCGTTGCTTCGTCGAGAATGCCCGACGGTTTGATCTGGCCATAGCCGAACTCCGACAGCACGCGCTGGACGGCGGCGACGCGCGAGGATGATCCGAGCAATTCGGCGATCGGATCGTTGCGGCGCATCGCCACTGTCTGCGTGGTGTGTGCGGCGGCCGGCGAGCGCATGCTGGCGGTCGGTTCGGCGGGCCTTACGGGCGCGGGACCAGCGGCGTTTGGATGAGCTTCCGCCGCCGGCGGCGGCTGCGCCGTGTTGACGAAGAACGGCGCCGGGTGCGAGCCGGATTGCAAAAAAACCGCGTTGACGACGACCACCAGACTTGCCGCGACAGCGCCGAGGATGGCGAGCGTATCGACCGGACGACGCGCCGCTTTCGCCCAGAACCGGAGCCCGAGCAAGGCGGCCCCGGTGGCGAAAGCCGCGGCCGCACTAGGCGCATTGTTGGTACGCCGCTTACGCACTTTTCTTCACCCGTATATCGCTGAGCGAGCCCGCCTCTGCACGGACCGCGATGGCGGTCACCTCCGGCAAATCTTCGGTGGCGCCTCGCAAAGACACTTTCTTCGCCGGCCGCGCATGCTCGCAATCGAGCGGCAAGCGCACGGTGACGCGCGTCCCCTCACCGACACGGCTGCGAATGCCCATCTCGCCGCTGTGCAGCCGCACCAGGCCCTTGACGATGGAAAGCCCGAGACCGGTGCCGCCATGCCGACGATCGTAAGCGGTGCGTGCTTGAAAATAGGGCTCGCCGACCCGTCCGAGATCGTCTTCGCTGATACCGACACCGTTGTCCTCAACAGCGAAAGTGACCGCAGTCGCCTCGGTGCGTACGCTGATCGTCACCTTGCCGCCGCGATCGGTGAAACGGATTGCGTTCGACAGCAGGTTGAGCAGGATCTGATTGACCGCGCGCTTGTCGGCGACGATTTCGGGAAGATCGTCCGAGACAATCTTGTCGAGCTCGACGCCGGCCTCGCGGGCCCGCAGCGCCATGAGATCGCAGCAACCGGCAACGACCCGCGCGGGCGCGAACGGCTCGGGCGTGATCTCGAAATTGTCGGTTTCGATCTTCGACATATCGAGAATGCCGTTGATGACGGCGAGGAGATGATGGCCGGAATCGTTGATCAAGCCGGCATACTCATGGCGCCGCCCGGCGTCGATCATCAACCCGGCTTCCTTCTTCAACATGTCCGAGAAACCGATGATGGCGTTGAGCGGCGTGCGCAATTCGTGGCTCATGGTGGCGAGGAAACGGCTTTTGGCGGCATTGGCGCGCTCCGCCTCGGTGCGCGCGTCCTCGAGCGCCCGCGCCTGAAGCTGACGCTCGGTCACGTCGCGCAGAACGGCGACGACCTCGCGCCGATCTAGCCCACCGGTAGCGGCCGTCGCCTGTTCGAGTGGCCGACAGCGCATCTCGATCCAGATGAATTGCAGCGTGGGACGGCCTTCGGCGCCGGCGGCTTCGCGCCGCACCCGGAACTCGACCGAACGGCTCTCGCCGATCGCTGCGGTATCGCCGAGCGCGGTCAGATAAGCGGGGCGATCGGCGACATGAACGCGATCGAACAGCCCGTGGCCATGCAATGCGATAACGCGACAGCCGAACAGCCGCTCCGCCGCCGGCGAAACAAACAGAACGGCGCCGTCGCGGCCGTGCCGTATGATCACGTCGGTCATGTTGCGCGCGAGCAGCCGGTAACGGTCTTCCTCGGCGTAGAGGAGCCAAAAGCTCGTCCGCGCGAGCGCCTCGGCGCCGAGCGCGAGCCCCGCCGCATAGAGCGCAGCCGACACGATGCCGACAGCGGCAAGCCCGGTGTGTCCGCCGGTCCCCGGCGGCGGCAACAGATCGAGCGACCCGCAAAGCGCCAGCAGGCCCGCGGCTCCGAGCGCGAAGGTGCAGGCCGTAGCGACGACGCGGCGCGAAGCCGAAAGCGACGCCTCCAGCGGCACGACCACGAGCCAGATCGCGGCGAAGGAAGCGATACCGCCGGTCGACGCCGCGACCGCGGTCACCAATCCCGTCAAGGCTAGCGAGGAGAGCACATGCGCGCTCTCATAGCGGCCGGTGCGGGAGAGAAAATAGGCGGTGAGGATCGGGACGACGAGCCAGGCAAAAATCAAAAGCTCGATTGCGCTCGGCGCGCCACGCGCGATCAGATAGGCCGGGAACGACGCCAGCGCGACGATGCTGCCGAGCAGCCGCGGCGCGATGAAGGCGCGATGCCGCGCCGCCGTCAGCGGATCGTGCTGCGCGGACGGATGGATGAGGGTCTCGATATAGTCTCGTACCGGCGCGAAGAGGCCCACGTTTCCCGATCGCACGTCCGATTTTTCAGACGCGCTCCCCCTTTTTCTATGCTGGTAATCGTGTCAGACGCCGCTTAAGCGAACGCTAAGGCCCCGCGCGCCGGCGCCGCGCCCCCACCGCAGCCGCCTTCGGGGAAGGCGCAAGGACTTGGGATTCGCCCATCATGGTGAACGGCCCGTTGCCGAAAAGGGCGGCCGCACCGGTCGCAGTCGCGGGTCTGGGCGAAGAAATATCGAACCGCATCGGCGCGCCCCAGCGTGAGGTCGTCAGAAATCAAGGGAACCGCATTCGCGCAAATTTTAGGTAAATTCTATTTTTTCGAATTGTGCGAAAATTTGCGGCGTATTCTGCTCGATTATGAGGAAAAATGTACGGGCCTCGCGAACGTCGCTTTCAACGCTGCCTGCTAGGTTGCGTGCATGTGCGGCCACGCAGGCCGCCGGGGATGCGGCTCTTATGTTCTTTCTGTTGCGAATGACATTCTGGCTCGGCGTGGTGCTGGTGCTCTTGCCCAACGGTTCTGCCTCGCGCGGTCCCGCGGTGAGTGACGTCGGCGCTGCGAACGCCATCTCGGCAGCTTCGGCGACGGTGTCGGATCTGCGCGGGTTCTGTTCGCGCCAGCCCGACGCCTGCATCGTCGGCTCGCACGTCGCGACCGCGCTCGGCTATAAGGCCCAGGCCGGCGCGAAGATGCTTTACGAAGCCTTGACCGAAGCGCTCGCGCCGCGCGAGACCGGCTCGGTCGCAAGTGGCGCTACCCGCGGGGCCAGCGCTGCGAAATCCGGGTCGGATGTTTCTCCGCCGGATCGGGGTTCGCAAAACACGCTCAGCGCGACGGATCTCATTCCTGCCTGGCGCGGTCCGCAGCCGCGCAAGGACGCCAAGCACTCCGTTTAGTCGAACGCCGTACGCCCCTTCGGGCATTGCCCGCAGCCATGATCGGCTCGGCGGCAACACCAATGCGCGCGGAAACATCGACCTTCGCCGCAAGGCTCTCTATATAAAGGGGTGACTTCATAGAGCGTGACTTGATAGAGCGTGTCTTGCGGGACGCCGACGCGATGGCCGATATCGAAGAAATCGTCGACAACTTCTCCGTCCTCGATGACTGGGACGATCGCTATCGCTATCTGATCGAGCTCGGGCGCGAGTTGCCGCCGCTGGCGAAAGCCGCCCATAGCGACGCCAACAAGGTGCAGGGCTGCGCCAGTCAAGTCTGGCTCGAAACCAGGGTGCATCCGAACGGCACCGGCGGGCCGTCGCTCACATTCGAAGGCGACAGCGACGCGCATCTCGTCCGCGGGCTGATCGCGATCCTGTTTGCCGTCTATTCCGGCAAGAGCGCCAAGACCATTCTGGCGACCGATGCGGTGGCGCTGTTCGAAAAAATGGGCTTGCGCGAGCACCTCACGCCGCAGCGATCGAACGGGTTCCGCTCGATGGTGGAGCGGATTCGCTCCGACGCGCGCTCGGCGCTTGCGGTGGCCGCGGTATGAATCCGCGATAGCCGCCGCGCCGGCATCTGTGGCGCGATACTCAATTCTGGTCACATCGGAGAACGTGTTGTAAGTCTCTTCCTGCCGCCGCGATCATCGCGGACCCGGCGAGCGGAAAGAGCAAACGATGGCCGCCAGCGTTGTCGGGGCTGACAGCAGGTTCGGCAACCAAAAATTCCGCGCGGCCATGACGGATGTGTTCGCCGGCGCGATCTGCAGCGTCTTGTCGATCGCCTATTGCCTGTCTTACGCCGCACTGATCTTCACCGGTCCGCTCGAAAATCTGCTGGCTTACGGCGTTGCCGTCACATTCCTATCGGCCGCGGTCGGCGGCGCCGTCGTGGCGCTGCGCAGCTCGATTCCCTTCGCCATTGCTGGACCGGACAGTTCCATTTCAGTCGTCCTCGCCGCGATGGTGGCCACGCTGGTCCAGCGTCTCGTCGCCGGTGGCGGAAATCATCTTCTCGAGCCGACCCTCATCGCCTTGTCGCTCTCGACCGCGCTCACCGGCGGGCTGCTTTGTGTTCTCGGCTATGCCAATGCCGGTCGCGCAATTCGTTTCGTTCCCTATCCGGTGATCGGCGGCTTTCTCGGCGCGACCGGTTGGTTGATGATCACCGGTGCAATTCAGGTGATTACCGACCAGCGGCCGACGTTCTTTGATCTCGATGCCTTCGCCAGCGGTCCGATGATCGCCAAGCTCGCGGCCGGTGCAGCCATCGTGATCATACTGCATATGCTCTTGCCCCGGGTGCAGAGCGCCTTCGTCCTCCCCGGCGTTCTGTTGGCGGCGATCGCGGCTACGCATATTGTCTTGCTGGCGTCCGGCGTGTCGCTGGGCGACGCGCAAGCGGCCGGCTGGCTATACCGCCCACAAACCATAGCCGCCCTGACGCTGCCGTGGAAGCCGGTCGAGCTCGCTCACTTTCCATGGACGGCACTGCCCTCACTTGCCGGCGATCTCCTTGCCGTGGTGTTCGTTACCGTCATCACCTTGCTGTTGAACACGACCGGGATCGAGATAGCCACTCGAACCGAGGCTAATATCGACCGCGACCTCAAGGTGCTCGGGCTCGCCAATTTGCTCACGGCGGCGCTCGGCGGACTGGTAAGCTGCACGTCGGTAAGCCGCAGCACGCTGGCCCGGGTCGCCGGGGCGACGAGCCGCCTTGCCGGGCTCACTGTCGCCGCGGTCTGCGCCGTGCTGCTGCTGGTCGGTCCCGGCTTGCTTGGCGCCGTGCCGAAATTCGTCCTTGGCGGAGTGTTGTGTTTCCTCGGCAGCGGTCTGGTCTACCAGTGGCTGATCCGTTCATCGCGGCAATTGCTGCTGATCGAATACCTGTCGTTGATCGCGATCGCGGTGCTCATCATCTATTGGGGCTTTATCGGCGGCGTACTGATCGGCGTGGTCATTGGTTGCGCCACATTCGCGTTGAGCGCGAGCCGGGTGAACGCGATCAAATTCAGCTTTGACGGTTCGGAGTTCCGCTCGTCGCTCGATCGCGGGCCCGACGAGTTGTCGATTCTCGCCGCGCATGGCCGGGAGATCCAGGGCATGGCGCTGCAGAGCTATCTGTTCTTCGGCTCGGCCAGCCGGCTCTATCAGTACGTCAAGGAGCTTCTGGGCCAACACGCGGCGTGCCGCTTCCTCATTTTCGATTTCCGCCGCGTCACCGGCATCGACTCCTCGGCGACGCATAGCTTCGCGCAAATCAAGCAAGCGGCGAGCGAAGCAAACGCTCGCGTTGTTCTGGTCAATCTGACGCAGGATTTGGAACGCGCCTTTCGCACCGCCAGGTTCATGTCCGACGACATCGTCGTCGCCTCCGATCTCGATCGCGCGCTGGAAGCCTGCGAGCAGGAGATCATCGAGGCGCATCGGGCTGAGGGCGGAGAGTTGCGGTCGTTGCGCGCGTGGTTATCCGACGCCCTGGGAGGCGCCGAATTTGCCGATCGCCTGGCGAAATATTGCCGGCGGCTCGAGGTTCACACCGGCGAGATCATCGCCCGACAGGGCGAGGCGGCCGCCTCGATGCACTTCATCCTCGAGGGGCGCGTTGGCATCATCGTCGATCTGCCGGAAGGGCGAGCGGTGCGGGTGCGCAGCCTCGGCCGGCATACGACCGTCGGCGAGATGGGGCTGATCACCCGACGCTCGCGCAGCGCCACAATCCAAGCTGAGGCTGCAAGCGTCCTCTACGAGCTCGACGCGGACGCCTTCGCCAGCATTAAGCGCGATGACCCCGCCCTGAGCCAGGCGCTGCTCGGCTACGTGATCGGGGTGATGACGGAACGCCTCAGCTTTGCCAACCGGGTGATCGGCGTCCTGCAGCGTTGAGGCGCCGCCCCCGCTGGCAAATCCCCAACCGGTCAGCCGCGCTCGCGGCGACGGCGGCGTTGCTGGCCGAGACCCATCTGCTTGGCGAGCTGGGAGCGAGCCGCGGCGTAGTTGGGCGCGACCATGGGGTAGTCGGGCGGCAACGTCCATTTGTCGCGATATTGCTCCGGCGTCATGTCGTACTGCGTGCGCAAATGGCGCTTGAGCGATTTGAATTTCTTGCCGTCTTCCAAACAGACAATATAATCGGATGTGATCGAGCGCTTGACCGGAACGGCCGGCTTCAGCGGTTCGACCGGCGGCGCGGCCTGGCCGCTGGAGACCCGCAGCAAAGCGGCGTGCACCTGGCCGATGAGGTTCGGTATGTCCCCGCTCGCAACGGTATTGTTGCTGACATAGGCGGACACGATGTTTGCCGTCAGCTGGATGTAACTGCTGTCGCCTGAATTCTCCGGCATCTGAGTCTGGCCCCGACGGTTGTCCACGCCGCAGCCGCAGCCCATCCGGCCACAGCTTCCGGCGCTGAGGATGCGTTCAGAATTCGGCGCCCGACCACCCCGTCTTGTCCCCACTGGGCGATGCCGAACCAGAGGCAATTGTAGACTTTAGAGCATTACAAGAATTAGCGCAACGAACTACGCGGCCGCCAAGGGATCAAACCTGAACAACCAAGTCATAGGGTCCTTGTACAAAGAATTTTCGCGAGATTTTTCGCAGCAAGGCGGGACGCCTCTCGGCCATGGTCCGCGAGGGCGAGAATAAGAGCCGGTTTCGAAAGTCATGAGGCGCGAGCGATCCGCCGCACGAGCAGCGTGACGGATGCGGCGTAGAGGAAGGCGCGTGCTGAGTCGATTGTGGCCTCGAAGTCCTTTGCAAGTCTGCGATTTCGTCCGATCCATGCGAAAAATCGTTCGACCACCCAGCGCCGCGGGTTGACAGCAAAGCCAATCTGATCCGGGTGTTTGCGCACTATCTCGACCGCGACCAAAGTTGCCGTGGTAACCTTTTCCGCGGCGTACCCGCTGTCCGCGAAGACCCGCTGGATGAACGGGAAGATGCGCCGCGAGACTAGCAGAAGCGGTCCGCCAGCATCGGCCAGGCTCGCGGCCGACCCGTTGCGCGGGGCTTCGGCAAGTGCGGCGCGATAACGCGCCACTCAGCGTCGGTCAGATCGGTCTGGTATCGCATGACGTAGCGGCTATGCTGCTGTCGAGTGGTTGGCGTCCACATGGCGAATCCAAGGTTGGTTGGAGAAACCCTCTGGAATCATGGCGGGCGCCACGGCTTAACGTTTCAAAAACTGCCGCTAACAAGAGCCAGGGGACTAGACTTGGACATCGACGGTTGGCTCCGCGGGATCGGTCTCGAGCAGTACGCGCAGACGTTTCGCGACAATGCGATCGATGCCGATGTGCTTTGTGACCTCACCGATGAGCACTTGCGCGAGCTTGGCCTCCCGCTTGGGGCACGGCTCAAGTTGTTGAGGGCTGTTGCTGCGCTTAGTACCGGGCAGATGTCCATTTCTCCGGAGATCACGACTCCCGCTCCGCGCACCGACGCCGAGCGGCGCCAGGTCACCGTGATGTTTGCCGACCTGGTGGGTTCAACGGCACTCTCTGCTCGCATGGACCCTGAAGATCTGCGCGAGCTCATTTCGGCCTACCAGAAGTGCGTTGCAAAGACCGTGCAGCGCTTCGGGGGTTTCGTGGCGAAGTACATGGGCGACGGCGTGCTCGTGTACTTCGGCTATCCAGAGGCACACGAGGACGATGCCGAGCGCGCAGTACGAGCCGGACTTGAGCTGGTTGGTGCTGTCAGTGCGCTCAAGCCGAATGTTCTGCTCCAAACCAGGATCGGTATTGCGACCGGGATGGTCGTTGTCGGGGACTTGATCGGATCGGGAGAAGCGCAGGAGCGCGGCATTGTCGGCGAGACGCCGAACCTGGCGGCGCGCCTGCAAGGCGTCGCCGAGCCGAACGCGGTGGTCATCGCCGAGAGCACGCGACGGCTTCTCGGCAATCTGTTTCAGCTTGAGAACCTCGGGGCCAAGGACCTCAAGGGTATCGCTGGGCCGATGCGGGCCTATGCGGCGCTGCGAGCAAGTTCGGCGGAAGGCCGTTTCGAGGCCCTGCACGCGAGCGGCCTGACTGCCCTCGTCGGGCGGGAAGAAGAACTCGAATTGCTGCTTCGGCGCTGGGCGAGAGCCAAGACCGGCGAAGGCCAGGTGGTGCTCCTCTCCGGCGAGGCCGGTATCGGCAAATCGCGGCTCACGGCCGCGCTGCTGGAACGCCTGGCTGCCGAGCCGCACACGCGCTTGCGCTATTTCTGCTCCCCGCAGCACACCGACAGCGCGCTTTATCCGATCATCGGTCAGATGGAACGTGCTGCCGGATTGGCCCACGACGACGCCGCGCAGGCGAGGCTCGACAAGCTTGACGCGGTGCTGGCGCAGACCTCGACCTCGCCTGAGGATGCCGCACTCTTCGCAGAGATGCTGTCGCTGCCGAATGATGGACGCTATCCCGCGCTCGCGTTGGGCCCGGAACAGCGCAGGCAAAGAACGCTGGAAGCGTTGACGGCGCAAGTCGCGGGATTGGCAAGCCGGCAACCAGTACTGATGATCTTCGAGGATGCGCATTGGACCGACCCTACGAGCCTGGAAGCATTCGGCCGGACGGTAGACCGAATTAAAACCCTACCAGTGTTGCTCATCGTAACTTTCCGCCCTGAATTCAACCCACCCTGGGTCGGACAGTCGCGTGTGACGAGCGTGACGCTCAACCGGCTTGGCGATCGTGAAGCGGCGGCCATCATCGTGCGCCTTGTCGGCAACAAGAACCTGCCGGCGGACGTGGTGGCGGAGATCGTGGAGCGCACCGACGGCATCCCACTGTTCGTGGAGGAGATGACGAAGGCGGTGCTGGAGGCGGAGGGCGAGGGTGAAGCGCGGCGTACGGTTGCGGCGGTTCCATCCCCGGCCATGGCGGTGCCCGCAAGCCTGCACGCCTCGCTGATGGCGCGGCTCGACCGGCTCGGCCCGGCGAAGGAGGTGGCGCAGGTCGGTGCGGCAATCGGGCGGGAATTCTCCCACGCTCTGTTGGCTTCGGTGATGCGCAAGCCGGAGGCGGAGCTGGGGTCGGCGTTGGACCGTTTGATTGATGCCGGTCTGTTATTTCGGCAGGGCGTGCCGCCGCACGCGACCTATCTGTTTAAGCATGCTCTCGTGCAGGACGCCGCTTACGGCACACTGCTGCGCGAGCCGCGTCGTGCCTTGCACACCCGCATCGCTGAAACCCTCGAGGGCCAGTTCGCCGAGATGGCCGAGAGCCAGCCCGAACTACTGGCGCGCCACTGCACCGAGGCCGGTTTGATCGAGAAGGCGGTCAGTTTTTGGCGCACTGCGGGACAGCGCTCGCTGGCGCGATCCGCGCTTCTTGAAGGGACAGAGCAGATCAAACGGGCGCTTGACCAAATCGCGACCTTGCCGGCCACGCCGGATTTGCATGGCGAAGAGATCAAGCTTCAACTCGCTTTCGGGAACGCTCTTACGCTCATGGGCGACTTTGTGGATGGCAAAGAGCACTTCGACCGGGCGCTCGCGATTTACAATCCTGCCGAACACCGTCCGCTCACGACACGTTCTGGCCGGGATGTCGGGGTGACCATCTTGTCGGTTCGTTCGGGGTGTCTGTGGCATCTCGGTTATCCCGCGGCTTCGCGCGAGGAAGGCGAGCGCGCAGTCAACGAGGCGCGTAAGATCGGCCACGCCGCCACATTGATGTATGCGCTGTGGTGGGCATCGTGGTTCCATATACGCTACGGGGCTTATGTTGAAGCACAGTCGCTCCTTGATGAACTTGCCGCTTTGGCGGACGAAAAAGACGCCAGCTTGTTCTGGAAGGCGACCGAAACCGCCTTTCGAGGTGCGCTCTTTGCACTTACCGGAAAAGCCTCGGATGCAGTTCGGGCGATCACCTCGGGGATCACTTCACTTCGCTCAACTGGAGCGCTTCTTTATGAACCGTTTCATATCTCGTATTTGGCAATGGCTTACGCGGACCTTGGTCAGCCTGACGATGCTCGGCGTTGCATTGACGACGCGATAGACAAAGTGGAAAGGTCGAAAGAAAAATGGTGGGAGGCCGAGGTGCATCGCATCGCCGGTGAGGTCGCGCTCAAGTCATCCGCGCTGGATACGCAAAAAGCAGAAAAGTGTTTTGAGCGCGCCCTCAGCGTCGCCCGTCATCAACAGCAACAGAAGTCATTCGAACTGCGCGCCGCCACCAGCATGGCGCGCCTCTGGCGCTCTCGGGGCAGGCCGCAGCAAGCTCGCGAACTGCTCGCTCCGGTCTACGGGTGGTTTACCGAAGGCTTCGACACGCTCGATCTGAAAGAGGCCAAGGCTCTGCTCGACGAGTTGCCCGCCTGACAACCAGTTTCGAAACGGCCTCTAATTTGCGGCCAGCGACTCGGAATCATCCCTGTAGGCGATCTCGTACTGCTTGGCCCCTTTTGGCGATCTGCTTTGCTACGGCCCGATAAAACTCAGCCGCGCTAGCATTGGTGAACATCAAGCTCATCAAGTATATACGCTGCCGCCTCATATTGCGCCGGCCACTCGCGCGGCCGGCCCGTCCCGCAGGGTCTTGGCAAATGCGGCGCGATCACGCGCTACTCTGCGTCGGTCAGATCGGTCTGGTATCGTCTAGCGGTGCGGCTATGCTGCTGTCGCAGTGGTTGGCATCCACGTGGCGAATCCAAGGTTGGTTGGAGAAACCCCCTGGAATCATGGGGGCGCCACGACTCAACTGTTTCGAAAACTGCGGCTGACAGGAGCCGGGGGGACTAGACTTGGACATCGACGGTTGGCTCCGCGGGATGGGTCTCCCCCAGTATGCCGAGATGTTCCGCGCCAACGACATCGACGGCGAACTGCTGGGCCGGCTGACCAACGACGATCTCAAGGACATCGGCGTCGCCTCGTTCGGCCATCGCAAGAAGCTGCTGGAAGCCATCGGCGAATTGGGCAGTACACCTAGGGCGACACGCGCGTCGCCGCCGGTCGTGCCGGTGCTAATCCCGGCTACGGTTGCGCCGCCACCAATGTCGGCCTCGGCCGAAGCAGCCGGCGAACGCCGTTACCTCACCGTGATGTTCTGCGATCTCGTCGGTTCGACCGGCATTGCGGCTAAGCTCGATGCCGAGGAGTGGCGCGACCTAGTCGGCGCGTACCTCGATGCGGCCTCAACGGCGGTGACGGCGATGGGCGGCCATGTCGCCAAGAAGCTCGGCGACGGGCTGATGGCGCTATTCGGCTATCCGGTAGCGCAGGAGAACGACGCCGAGCGCGCTGCACGCGCAGCGCTTGCGATCCAACGCGCGCTCGCGGAATTGAACCGCAAGTCCGCAGGCGCCGGCAAGCCAGAGCTTGCCGCCCGCATCGGGCTCGAATCCGGCCCGGCGGTCGTGGATGCAGCCGGCGAGATTTACGGCGACGTGGCCAACGTCGCGGCGCGGGTACAGGCGCTGGCCGAACCGGGCGCGGTCCTGGTCACTTCGCGGGTGCAGCGCCAGGTCGCCGGGCTGTTTGTCGCGGAAGAACGCGGCATCCACACCCTCAAGGGCGTGACGGAGCCGACAGTATTGTACCGGCTCGTCCGCGCCAGCGGCGGCGGACGCCGCTCCGGGCAGCGCCAGCTCACGCCGCTCGTCGGCCGCGACGACGAAATGACGACGCTGCTGAGGCGCTGGGAACGGGCGCGACAGGGCGACGGCCAATTGGTGATGATCGTCGGTGAGCCCGGTCTCGGAAAATCGCGCCTGATTGAAGAATTCCATAACCGGCTGAGGGACACGCCGCACACCTGGGTCGAATGGAGCTGCTCGCAGCTTTTGCAGAACACGCCGCTGCATCCGATCGCCGAGTGGGGCCGGGCGCGCTTCGGCGGCGCGGACGTACCGGCGGAGCGGCGGCTCGCCGAATTGGAAAGCGCGTTGGCGCAGGTCAAGCTCGATCCCGCGGAGAATGTTTCTTTGCTGGCGCCGCTCCTCGACATTCCTCTGCCGCAAGCACGCACCCCGGCCTTGGCGCCCGAGGAGTTGCGCCGGCGGCAATTGGCGGCGCTGACCAATTGGGTAATGGCGAGCGCAAAGGTTCAGCCGATCGTGCTGGCGTTCGAGGATCTGCATTGGGCCGATCCGACCACGCTCGACGTGCTGCGCGGCATCGCCGAGCGTGGCGCGCTGGCGCCGCTGTTCATCGTGGCGACGACGCGGCCCGAATTCCGCGCGCCTTGGGGCATGCGCTCGCATCACGGCACGATTTCGCTGGCGCCGCTCGATCGCGCGCAGGTGCGCGACATGGTGGCGGAGCTTTCCGCCCGCCACGCGCTGCCGCGCGATGTGGTCGAGGACGTCGCCGCCCGCACCGGCGGCGTGCCGCTGTTCGTCGAGGAAGTCACAAGGCTGCTCCTGGAGCGCGGCGAGCACGGCGGCGGCATCGAGGCGATTCCGCCGACACTGCAGCAATCGCTGATGGCACGGCTCGACCGGCTCGGCCCGGCGCGCGAAGTGGCGCAGATCGGCTCGGTGATCGGCCGCGGCTTCTCCTATGGCCTGCTGCGCGCGCTCGCCGGGATGGAGGACGCAGCCCTGCAAGCGGCGCTGGAGAAACTCGCTGATGCCGACATTGTGCTGGTCCAGGGCCTGCCGCCGGAAAGCGATTATCGTTTCAAGCACGCGCTCATTCAGGACGCGGCCTACGAAAATCTGCTCAAGAGCCGGCGCCAGGTCCTGCATCGCCGCGTCGCCGAGATTTTGCGCGACCGCTTCGCCGCCACCGCCGAGCCGGAAGCGCTCGCTTATCACTTTACGCAAGCGGGACTGACCGAACAGGCGATCGAATGGTGGGGCACAGCGGGACAGCGCTCGCTGGCGCGATCCGCGCTTTTAGAAGCCGCAGAGCAGCTCAAACGAGCGCTTGACCAGATCGCGACCTTGCCGACGACGCCGGCTTTGCGCCGCGAAGAGATCAAACTTCGAGTCCCTTTCGCGAACGCTCTCGCGCTAACGGGCGACCTTTTGGATGGCAAGGAGCACTACGACCGGGCGCTCGCGATTTACGATCCTGCCGAACACGGTCCGCTAACGACGCGTTCTGGCCGGGATGTCGGGGTCACCCTCTTGTCGTTTCGTTCTTCGTGTGTGTGGCAACTTGGTTACCCCGCGGCTTCGCGCAATGACGCCGAGCGTGCAGTCAAGAATGCGCGCGAAACTGGCCACGCTACCACATTGATGTATGCGCTGGGCCGCGCAGGTACTGTCTCCATTTTCTGTGGAAATTACGCTGCTGCACAAGCGCAGCTCGACGAGTTTATCGCTTTGGCAGACGAAAGAGGGAAAGCACTTGGAACCGCACAGCGGGGTTGGCTTTTTGCACTGACCGGAAATGCCTTGGAAGCAGTTCGGGCGATCACCTCGGGGATCACATCACTTCGGTCAACTGGAGCAACTCTTTATGAACCGCGGCATCTGTGGTATTTGGCAATCGCTTACGCGGAACTTGCCCAGCCAGAAGATGCTCGGCGTTGCATTGACGACGCGATAGACAAAGTAGAAAGGTCGAAGGAAAAATGGTGCGAGGCCGAGGTGAATCGCGTCGCCGGTGAAGTCTCGCTTAGGCCACCCGCGCCGGATACGGAAAAAGCAGAAAAGTATTTTGAGCGTGCACTTTCTGTAGCTCGTGCCCAGCAAGCAAAGTCCTGGGAGCTGCGCGCCGCGATGAGCATGGCGCGGCTCTGGCGCGATCAAGGCAAGGTACAGCAAGCCCGCGAACTGCTCGCTCCGGTCTATGGGTGGTTCACCGAGGGCTTCGACACGCTCGATCTGCAAGAGGCTAAGGCGTTGCTCGACGAATTGGCGACATGAATGCAGCGAGTTGCAATGGGTCTCCGAACCCGCGCGGAATGGTCGATATATTCGAGCCTTTGAACGATCGGAGGCTGTGTTTTGCGACCGCAACTGGTTTGGATGCGCCCTTGATGCTATGTTGCAAACGAAAACGTCCGCTCATCGACCGCAAACGGTCCACTCATTCGACCTATGGAGGATACCGATGGCCGAAGCTACCAGCGGTGCTAATAACGGCGTGAATGTCGCAGCTTTGATTGCCGCGCGCGAAGCGCTTACTGAAGCGCCTGTTGGCGCCCAGTTTAAATGGCGCGCCGCCTGTGAATGGAAGGATGGCACTCACAGTCATTCTACAGTCGAAGGTTTTTACGGCTTAGGGCAAGAACAGCATCACAAGAGAACTTTTACCTTCGATGCCGACCACCCGGAAATTTTTGCCTCCGAGGACAAAGGGGCCACGCCGGTCGAGTACGTTTTGGTCGGATTGGCAAGTTGTCTGACCGCTGGTATCGCCGCGGTTGCCCAACACCGCAATATCCAACTGCGCTCGGTCACGGCGACCCTGGAAGGGGACATGGACATCCAAGGCATTCTCGGCATAGACGACGACGTGCGCAATGGATTCGGCGGCATCAAGGTGACCTACAAGATCGACGCCGATGCAAAACGCGAAGACATCGAAGCGCTGGTTGCGCAATCGCAGAAGCGATCGGCAGTCTATGACATCGTAACCAACCCGACGAATGTCACGGTGGTGGTGGATTGAGCCGCCGCCAGCCGTTGCCGCACCAGACTGAGAACGACGGCCATTCGCACTGTCACCACAGTCGTCATTGGTGCCGGGCACGCTGGTCTGGCCATGAGCCGTTGCCTATCCGACCGTTCGATCGATCATGTGGTTTTGGAACGCGGTGAGGTTGCGCATACGTGGCGCACTGAACGCTGGGATTCGCTGCGACTGCTGACCCCTAATTGGCAGAGCCGACTGCCTAGCTTCCGGTATAATGGTGACGATCCGGACGGCTACAGGACCTTAGCCGAGGTCATCGAATTCATCGCGAGCTACGCCAAGGCGATCTCGGCCCCGGTACTAACCCACACGACGGTTGCATCGGTGCGCAGCACGGAGGCGGGATACCTGGTGCGCACCGATCAAGGCGATTGGCTGTGCCGGGCGGTCGTGGTCGCTTCCGGGGCCTGCAACATCGCTGACGTTCCTGTCTTTGCCAACAATGTGCCGCGGTCGATTATGCAACTCACCGCCCAGGAATACCGTAATCCGGACCAGTTCGCCGACGGTGGTGTCTTGGTCGTCGGTGCATCCTCGAGCGGTACTCAGATCGCCCATGAAGTACACCGCTCGGGCCGCCCGGTTACTTTGTCGGTTGGTGAGCACATTCGAGCGCCTCGGGTCTACCGTGGCAAAGACTTGGAGTGGTGGATGGATGCCGCCGGTGTGCTCGACGAGCGCTACGACGAGATGGACGATATTGCCAGGGCACGACGGGTTCCTTCGCTGCAACTTGCTGGCACGCCCGATCGATCGACCCTCGACATCAACGCCCTCACCGAAATAGGCGTGAAGCTTGTTGGCCGCCTCGGTGGTATCGGCGAAGACGGTAAGGCGCAGTTTTCTGGGTCACTACGCAACATGTGCGCGCTTTCCGATCTCAAGATGGGAAGATTGCTAGACCGAATCGACGAGTGGGCGCAAAAGAACGGCTTCGATGCCGCAGCCGGCCCGCCACATCGCCTGCCGCCAACCCGAGTTGAGCCGGCGCCACCACTCGGAATGGATCTGGCTTCTGGTGAGATCAAAGCAATTATTTGGGCCACGGGCTACCGACCCGACTACTCCTGGCTTGAAGTGCCTGTTCTCGACCGCAAGGGCAGGCTCCAGCATGACGGAGGAGTCGTTGCATCGCCGGGGATGTATCTTATGGGGACTCAGTTCATGCGCCGTCGAAAGTCCGCCCTGATCGATGGTGCTGGCGACGACGCGCGCGACCTCAGCGCCCATCTGATGTCTTACCTCGACAGCCGCCTCGCGCGAATAATGGCTTGACGCCAATGGAATGGACCGGCCACGCTCCCGCCTCCAAATGGCTCGTCAACAACGAGTTTCGAAACAGCCTCTAGGACTTAAGAGCTGCTCTCGATGTGGTTGCGCAGCTCAGTGATCGAGCCAAACCGCATCATGCCCTGTGGAAACTGAGCTTCGATGGAACCATCCGAGTAGAGCGTGTACGCCCTGCCTTCGACCACGCCTGATTTGAGGACCGACACTGACGCCGGCGTTGGGGCGGCCGGTTCATCGATCGTTACCTGCGGCGGCTCGGCGGCCGCGTCTTCGCTCGCTGCCTCGAGCTCGACTGGAGCCGGCGCCGGCGCAACGCTCTCTTCCGCGCCCTGCGGCGTTCGCGGGCCCTTCGGCCAAAAGGCATCAAACACGGAGCCTTTCGCTCGCGCGGGCATTCCTGAGGCGCGAGCACTATTGGCGCGCGCCGCAAGCCTGGCGGGGGCGGAGCCGTTGGTCCGAGCGACGGCGGCACCGTTGACGATTGCGCCACCGTTCTCGTCCGCGGCCGCGTCTGGCTGCGGCAGCGAGGACAGGTTCGCATCCTCCACCGCCGGCGTCTGTTCGAGCCGCATCAAGCCGGGGAATTTCTCTCGCAGGCGTTCCACGACGGCTTCCTCGACCGGCCCCGTCGCGGCTTTCCCGGCAGCAGCGCCCGCCGCTTGCGCGGCAGGGTCGATCTTCGGTCTTACCGGGAATGGAATCGGCGTCGGTCCGGCGGCTTGTCCCGCGACCGAAGCTTCGCCCGGCCGCGAAGGACGCAGTAACGGCCGCGCTTCCAGCGCGCGCTCGATGCGCTGCAATGTGCGCACCGCCAAGCCAAGGCCGATCAGCAGCAGCCCGCCGACGGCCGCGATCATGCCCGGCGTGATCGTCTCTGCATCAAAGGCGCCAGTCGCGACCGACGTCACAAGCATCAAGCCGGCGGCGGTCGTCACCGCACCCAAAATCACCAAAAACAGGTACATAACGCCAATCCCTTGCCGCCGATCGAAAGGCGGCCGCCCAAGAAAAAACCATTGGGACCAACTATTTTGTCCGTCCTCCTGAAGCGGTGCAAGGAATTATTGTCACACCGCCAGCGTCAAGGTTCCACGCGCTGACGTCTCCGTCGCATTCGATCGCGATTCTGAACTTAAAAACTGCGGATAATTCATTGCGCTACATGAGGAATCAGTGCCGATCTGCGGATCGCTTTTGACCCCGCTTCTGCGTTAACCTTGGCGACCATTGCCCAAACCGCGCGGATCAGCCTATCTAGGTGGAAACTTTGTCTTGCCCTGACGGTTTCATCCGCAAGCCCGCCGCCCCAATCCGGTTTCTCATTTGAGGAGTAGAGCCCATGGCATTCACCCTGCCCGATCTGCCTTATCCATACGACGCCCTCACCCCGCACATGTCGCGCGAGACGCTCGAATTTCATCACGACAAGCACCATCAAGCCTACGTCACCAACGGGAATAACCTGGCCAAAGGAACCGAGTGGGAGAACAAATCCGTCGAGGAGGTGGTGAAGGGCACTTTCGGTAAGAACCCAGGGCTCTTCAACAATGCCGCTCAGCACTATAACCACATTCACTTCTGGAAATGGATGAAGAAGGGCGGCGGCGGCGACAAATTGCCGGGCAAGCTCGAAAAGCAGATCATCAGCGATATCGGGTCGATCGCCAAGATGAAGGAGGATTTTGCCCAGGCCGGCGTCACTCAGTTCGGTTCGGGCTGGTGCTGGCTCGCGGTAAAGGACGGCAAGATCGCGGTGACGAAGACGCCAAACGGCGAGAACCCATTGGTGCACGGCGCCAAGCCCATCCTCGGCTGCGACGTGTGGGAGCACTCCTACTACATCGATTATCGCAACCGGCGCCCGGACTACCTGAAGGCGTTCCTCGACCATCTGGTCAATTGGGACCACGTCGCGCAGATGTACGAAGAAGCGATGAAGTAGGCGGCTCCGCGCTGCATCGCGTTGGATGTGAGCGGGGGCCGCTTGTCCCGCTCTCGGCGTAAGCCGGCGTCCCGCCCATCGTTGGGGGCGGCGGCGTCGGATCTCACACGTTTGCGCTCCGTCCGAGGTCACCTGAGGATTACGTTTTGAACGTTGCGGCACAGCGCATCTCCAAGGCCGACCCGGCCTCGTTCAATCCCGCGGTAGACTCCTCCCTCTCGTTCTCGACCGCGGCCGTCGCCGCGCATTGGCTCGATGCTGTTGCGATTGGTGCGTTGATAACGGTCGCCGCGGTCGCCGCGCTTACCTTTCGCGACTACGGCCTCGGCTGGGACGACTACACCCATTCGCAATATGGCAGCCTGCTGCTCTCGCTTTACGGCTCGGGGTTTGCCGACAGACGCGCGCTGTCCTTCGTCAACCTCTACATGTATGGCGGCGGGTTCGACCTTCTTGCCACGCTTTCCGCAAAGATCCTGCCGTTCGGACTGTTTGAAACGCGCCGCCTCGTCGGCGCCGCGGTGGGCCTTGTTGGCCTGTTCTTCACCTGGCGGCTCGGACGCCGTCTGGGCGGCCCGCTCGCCGGCTTGATCGCGCTCGTTCTTCTCGCCACTTGCCCGCTCTATTACGGGCATATGTTCATGAACGCGAAGGACACGCCCTTCGCGGTGACGATGGCGATGGCCCTTCTCGGCCTGGTGCGCGCATTTCAGGAATATCCGCGCGCCACGCCGGCGACGGTTGCCTTGTGCAGCGTCGGCCTCGGCCTCGCCGTCGGATCGCGCGTGATGGGCGGCTTTGCCGTCTTGGAAGCGCTGCTTGCGGTTTTGTTCATTCTCGCCATCAGATCGCGCGAAACCGGGCTCAGGCCGGCGCTCGGCGAATGGGGATCCTTCCTCATGCCCTTCGTTCCGGGCGCGGTCCTCGCCTATCTGGTGATGGGGCTGGTCTGGCCTTGGGCGGCGCTCTCGCCGCTCAACCCGTTCCGCGCCGTGGAGTATTTCTCCAATTTTTTCGAGAAGCCGTGGCGCGAATTGTTCGGCGGCCAATTGATACCAGTCGTCGACATGCCGCGCAGTTACCTGCCGACACTGATCGGCCTCACGCTGCCGGAGCTGATGCTGGCGCTTGGGCTTTGCGGAATCGCGGGCGCGTCCATCCTTGCCGCGCGCGGTCAGCCGGGCGGCGACGGCGCAACGGCCGGGCATCGGGCGGCTCTTATTGCCGTCGTGCTTGCGGCCCTACTACCGGTGCTGGTGACGGTCGCAGGACGGCCGGCCATGTACAACGGCATCCGCCATTTCGTGTTCTTGACCCCGCCATTTGCCGCACTCGGCGGCCTTGCCGGCACGTGGATCGCCCGGAGCATGAGGCAATATGGCCACGCTGCGGTCGCCGCGGGTGCGGTCCTTTTGGCCGCAGGCCTCGCCTTCCCGGCTATCGAGATGGCGCGGCTGCATCCCTATGAATACACGCACTTTAATCACATCGTCGGCGGCGTCGCCGGAGCGCGGCCGCGCTACATGCTCGACTATTGGGGACTGTCGATGACGCAGGCGTCGTGGCGGCTTCGCGCGCTTGTTGCGGAACGAGGCGAGAAGCCACACGGGGCCACGTGGAGCGTCGCGGTGTGCGGGCCGCATCCCGCCGTTGCCGTCGCGCTCGGCCCGCAATACGCGGCGATCTGGAAACCGAAGGGCGCCGACTTCGCCATGATGCTCGGCGAGTTCTATTGCGCCAAGCTCGATGCGCCGGTGCTGTTCGAGATCGTGCGCGAAGGCGTCGTCTATGCGCGCGTCTATGACATTCGCGGCCGTTCGATCCCCACGCTGCTGACCGTGCGCGGTCCCGACGCCGACGACTGACCGCTCACGCCGTCGCGTGCGCGAATTGCCAGTAGAGCTCCCGCGCCTTGCGGTAGAACGGGCCGGGCTGCAAATCGCGGTCTTCGATGCGCGTGACCGGCGAGACTTTGGTGAAGTTGCCGGTGGAAAAAATCTCGTCGGCCGATTGGAAATCGGAATAGCGCAGCGTCGCCTCGACGATGGTTGCGCCGGCGTCGCGCAACAGGGCGATCACGCGCGCGCGGGTAATTCCGGAAAGGAAGGTGCCGTTCGCAGCCGGCGTGAACACGACACCGTCCTTCGCCATGAAGATATTGGCCGTGCCGAGCTCGGCGACATTGCCCAGCATGTCGCACATGATGCAGTTGTCGAACCCGCGCGAGCGCGCTTCGATCAGCGCGCGCGCATTGTGCGGATAAAGGCAGCCGGCCTTAGCCTCGAGCGGAGCGGTCTCGCGCGTCGGCCGCCGGAACGGCGATAGGGTGATCGCCGTGCCGCTAGGCTCCGGCAGCGGCGCAATATAGAGCGTAAGGCACCAGCGGGTGGTCTCCGGGTCGGGCCGCACGGCACCGCCCGCTGCGTCCTCCGCCCAGTACATCGGCCGGATATAAAGCTCGGCGTTGCGCTCGAAGCGTTTGCAGCCGTCGCGGGCGAGACCGATCCAGGTCTCCGTCGAGACCAGCGGCTTGAGGCACATCGCCTTGACCGATTCGTTGACGCGCGCGCAGTGCAGATCGAGATCGGGCGTAACGCCGTCGAAAGCGCGGGCGCCGTCGAACACCGACGTGCACAGCCATGCCGCATGCGTGCGCGGGCCCATGATCGGCACGTTGCCCTCGTGCCAGTCATTCTCGAAAAACGTAACGGTCTTCGACCAGGTGACCCGCCGGCTCATGCAATCATCCTTTCGTGGGCATATTGTGCGGCAAGGAGATTAGGCCATGTTTAACGCTTATGTTTTCGACGCTTACGGCACGCTGTTCGATGTCCATGCCGCGATTGCCCGCCACCGCGCCGCGGCCGGGCCCGAGGCGGAGCGGTTTTCGGAGATCTGGCGATCAAAGCAGCTCGAATACACGTGGACGTTGACGCTTGCCGGCCGCTACGTCGATTTTTGGACGTTGACTCAGCGGGCGCTGGACTATGCGTTCGCGCGCGTGCCCTCGGTCGACCGGGCGCTGCGCCCGAAATTGCTGGACGCCTACCTGGCGCTCGATGCGTTCGCCGACGCCCGCGCCGCGCTGACCGCCCTCAAGGCGCGCGGCGCCCGCCTCGCTATCCTCTCCAACGGCACGGCGCGCATGCTTGCCGCTGCCGTCGATGCCGCGGGAATCGCTACCCAGCTGGACGCAGTCCTGTCGGTGGACGCCGTTCGCCTCTACAAGCCGCGGCCGGAAGTCTATGCGCTGGTCACCGATGCGCTCGCCGTGCCGGCGCGCGACGTTGCGTTTGTGTCGTCGAACCGTTGGGATGTGATGGGCGCCGCGTCGTTCGGCTTTGCCGCGCTGTGGGTCAATCGGGCGAGCTTGCCGGACGAATATCAGGACCACGCGCCGCCGCGCCCGATACCGAATCTTGCCGCGCTGTCCGACGTGGGAAGCTGATCGGCGCGCTATGCGGCGTGGTCTTTCGACCCGCTCGTTTCCGGGTTCTTGAGAGCGGCGACGATCTGCTGTTTGGTCAGCCGCGTGCCGTCGTCACCTTCGATCAGCAGTGCGACCCGGCCGCTGTCGTTGATGTGCCGCGCCCAGCTTATCGCCTCGTCGAGAACGCCGAACTCCTTGTAGAGGTGCCGGTCTTTCTCCAAGGGCGAGATGGACTGCGAGCCGCGCGGCCCGGAATAGACGCGATAAGTCATCATCGGCCTCCGCTTTATGGGCCTTCTGTTTGGAACGCCGTGTACAACCAATGTCGGTCGGAAATGTGCCGCTCGTGTGTCGTCACCGGCACCGCGGCGCGATGACGCGGGCGGACGCGCACTGCCAGCCTGCGAGGTGCATGTCCCGACCGGGTGGCTATTTCAGTGGCAGCCGTCGGTCTTGCTCAGCTCATGGGCGCGAGCGGCTCGGCGCACTGTTTGGCATGCTCCGCCTGGCAGACCTGATAGAGCGCAGGGCAAGGCTTTGCCGCGGCGAGCGCCGCCTCGATGCTTTTGACCCGCTCGCCCGCCGCGCGCGACTGCCCGTCATAGGTCAGGACCGCATCGGCACGCTCGATGCCGCGATCGGTCATCAGGAAACGTTCGGCTCCGTTGAAATATGTGGTCGCAATCTTGATCGCCTCGCCGAGCTGCTTGGTGAATTCGGCGTTGGCCTTGGGGTCGGGCTTGACCACGCGCGCGTGCACCGCAGCATCGGTATAGAGGACGTTGAGCCTGAAATAGATGCCGCCGCATTGGGCGAGCGCCGCCCAGTAGGGCCGGCCGTTGAAAGGACCGGGCGCGGCGACAACGCTGTCGCGTTTGTCCACCGGAGCTGCCGGGACCGCGGGCTCGCTCCGGGCGCGCTCGCGTTTGCGGCTCGTCGTCTGCGCATGCGCGGTCGCCGCAATGACGAGGGCGAGCGCGAACAGAGCCGCCTTTGCGAACGTCTTCGGCATGGCGCGATTATATACAGCCGCGCATAGACGCGGCGGTCTAAAATCTTTCCACCCAGGGCCGCAGTTCGATTTCCCAGGCCCACGCACTGCGTTGCTGCTGCAGCAGATGCAGATAGGTCTGCGCGATGGCGTCCGGATCGAGCATGCTGTCGGGCTTGTCCGGCGGCTCGGCGCGTTGCGCGCTGCGGATGCCGCCATCGATCACGACATGGGCGACGTGAATGCCGCGCGGCGAAAGCTCGCGCGCCATGCTCTGCGCCAACCCGCGGAGCGCAAACTTGCCCATCGCGAACGGCGCTGACTGCGCATAGCCTTTGACGCTGGCCGAGGCGCCGGTGAACAGGATCGCCCCGTGGCCGCGCGGGAGCATGCGCTTGGCGGCCTCCTGCGCCACCAGGAAGCCGGCGAACGCGCTCACCGTCAGCGTCTTCTCGACATCGGCCGGATTAAGCTCGACGAATGGCCCGCGGGTGCGGAAGCTCGCATTGTAGACGACGACATCGAGGGGGCCGAACGCGGTTTCGGCATCGGCGAACAGTTTTGCCACCTCGGCCTGCTTTGCCGCATCGCAAGCAAACGCCTTGCCGCCGGTCTCCTTGGCGAGCGGCGCCAGATCGCCGGCGCGGCGCGCGGCGAGCGCTACCTTGATGCCGGCTTTGCCGAATGTGCGCGCCAGCGAGGCGGAGAGCCCTGCGCCGGCACCGACGATCAGCGCGGTTCGATAGGAAATTTCGCTCATGCAACCCTCCAACTATGTCCAGTCTACGAAAGAAGCCTCAATCGACGACAGCGACCGCGTTGATCTCAACCAGGCAGCGCGGGTCGGTGGCAAGCCGCACGACCTGAACGGTGGTCGTCGCCGGCTTGGCCTCGCGAAAATATTCGCCCCAGACGCGATTGAGCGCATCTTGCTCGGACAGATCGGTGACGAAGCGATCGGCGGTGACCACGTCAGCGAACGTCGCGCCGACCGCCTCGAGCCCGCGCTTGAGATTTTCCAGCGCGGCGCGCGCCTGCCCGCCCATGTCGTGCGGCATGGCGTCGAACTCCTCCGGTCGATGCGGATGATGATGATAAACCGGCGCCGCGGTGACACCGGCGAGATAGACAGTCGTCCCACCCCTCACCTTGATCGCCGGCGCATAAGGCATCCACAGATCCGGCGCGTCCGGCCAATGAATATGCTCGACGGCTTTTGGCACGGCGTGTCCTCCCAATTCATTCTGTCCGATTTAATTTGTGACATGGTTGTTAGTCTTATGCCTGGACGCGTCGCCGACCACAATGCGCGTACGGCGAGCGCGTGGCGCGGCACACCGAGAATTGATGCAAGTGGCGCGCAGGCCGCTTGGCGCATCGCCGGAAAAACATTAAATCAAACGTACGACGTCGGTAGACGCGCGCCCCGAACAACGACTCAAAAAGGAGAATAGTCATGCTGCCTAAAACCCTGCTCGCCGGCTTAGCCGCAGCTACCATCCTTGCCGGATCGGCTCTCATCGCGACTGGCGCCTCGGCCGCAGGAGGGCACGGCGGCGCCGCGGGCAACTGGCCCCAGTCTGGGACGTGGAATTGGCCCGAATATGCCGGCGGACCGGCCTGCAACTGGACGCATGTGAAATATTTCGACCATGGCAAGACGCATTGGCGCTGGGAGCATGTGTGCCCCTAAGCCTTTGAGCTATATCGGTCGACGATCTCGGACAGCTTACCGAGATCCGGAATAGACGGCGGGTTGCTCGGCAGCCCGCCGTTTTCATTCCGAGACCGCCGAAACATACCCGCGCGCCAACGGCCATCGAAACCAGTTGCGACGGCGCGCATCCACTCCACTACATGCGAAACACCCCGAACTTCGTCTCCGGGATCGGCGCATTGAGGGTCACCGAGAACGCCAAGGCGAGTACACGGCGGGTTTCCGCGGGCGTGATGATGCCGTCATCCCAGATACGGGCGGTGGCGTAGTAGGGATTGCCTTCCGCCTCGTATTGCTCGCGGATCGGCTGCTTGAATTCTTCCTCCTCGACTTCGGACCATTGCTTGCCGGCGGCTTCGATGTTGTCGCGGCGCACGGTCGCCAGCACGCTCGCCGCCTGCTCGCCGCCCATCACCGAGATGCGCGCGTTCGGCCAGGTGAACAGGAAGCGCGGGCCGTAAGCGCGGCCGCACATGCCGTAATTGCCAGCGCCGTAGGAGCCGCCGATGATAAGCGTGATCTTCGGCACCTGCGCACAGGCGACTGCCGTGACCATCTTGGCGCCGTCCTTGGCGATGCCGCCCGCCTCGTAGTCGCGTCCGACCATGAAGCCGACGATGTTCTGCAGGAAAAGAAGCGGCACACGGCGCTGGCAGCAAAGCTCGATGAAATGCGCGGCCTTGAGCGCGCTTTCCGAGAACAGGATCCCGTTGTTGCCGATGATACCGACGGGGATGCCGTGAATGTGGGCGAAACCGGCGACGAGCGTCGTGCCGTAAAGCGCCTTGAATTCATCGAACTCGGAGCCGTCGACGAGGCGGGCGATCACCTCGCGCACGTCGTATTGCTTCTTGAGGTCCGCCGGCACGATGCCGCTGAGATCATCGGCGGCGTATTTCGGCTCGGCCGGCTTGGCGAGAGCGGTGTCGATCGACTTTTTGGTGTTCAGGCTGGCGACGATGCGCCGACAAAGTGCGAGCGCATGGCGGTCATTCTCGGCGTAGTAGTCGGCGACGCCGGATTTCCTTGCGTGCACGTCGGCACCGCCCAGTTCCTCGGCCGAGACCACCTCACCGGTTGCCGCCTTCACCAGCGGCGGTCCGCCGAGAAAGATGGTGCCCTGATTACGAACAATGATGGTCTCATCCGACATCGCCGGCACATAGGCGCCGCCGGCCGTGCAGGAGCCCATGACCACCGCGATCTGGGCGATGCCGGCCGCCGACAGCGTCGCCTGATTGTAAAAGATACGGCCGAAATGCTCGCGATCGGGGAACACCTCGGTCCAATGTGGCAGGTTGGCGCCGCCGGAATCGACGAGATAGATGCAAGGAAGCCGATTCTCGCGCGCGATTTCCTGCGCACGCACGTGCTTCTTCACGGTCATCGGATAGTAAGTGCCGCCCTTGATCGTCGAATCGTTGCAGACGATCACACACTCGCGCCCGGCGATGCGGCCGATGCCGGTGATGATACCGGCGCCGTGAATAGGCTCCTCGTACATATTATTGGCGGCAAGCGGCGATAGTTCCAAGAACGGCGCACCCGGATCGATGAGGGTCATGACCCTGTCGCGCGGCAGCAATTTGCCGCGCGATAGGTGGCGCTCTCGGGCGCGCGCTGGCCCTCCCTCGGCGGCCGTGGCGCGGTGTTCCTCAAGCTCCGCGATCAGGGCGCGCATCGCGACCTGGTTGGCCTGGAACTCCCGCGATGCGGTATCGATCGTTGATGCAATAATTGGCACTAGCCCCTCGCGATCATTTTCGGCCTCGGCAAATTATCACAGGGAACCGAAACTTTCGCCTCGAAGCGGCGTTCGCCCTGCAAGCAGCATATGCACGGGTATGCTTTCGCGAGGAGATTGCTGAATGAGGAACCAACGAACAACGTTGCTGCCCGGCATCGCCGCTCTCGCCCTGATCGCGGGAACGGGATTTGCTGTGGCCCAGGATACTTCCAAGGATCAGAAAAGCGCCATGCAACCGCACGCCTCCCCGCCGGCAATGAAAGCCGACCAAAACCGCGGTACCGGCCCCAAAATAGGGCAGAGCGCGGAACCCGGAAGAATGGGCGAAACCCAAGGCGCAGGGACCGCGAACAAGGCTACGCAGGGACAGGGCCCGCAAAAAGAGAAAATGGGCCAAACCGAAAGAACGCTCAAAGGCGGGGCCAAAACCGACGAAAGCTCGGATCGGATAGACAAAAACTCGGATCGGATGGACCAGTCGGCCGCTGAAAAGAGCACTCGCCGCCTGCAGGGTAACGCTTCGGGCGTCACGCTCAATGACGAGCAGCGCACCAGGATCCGCGACACCGTTGTCGATGCGCGCGGCGCGCCGAGACTCGGGAGCGTGGATTTCGACATCGCCGTCGGCACGGCGGTGCCCCGCGGCCGCATCCATGTCGTTCCCGTCCCGGAGACGCTGGTACAAATCGAGCCCGAGTGGCGCGGATTTCTGTATTTCATCGTCCGCGACGAACTTGTTATCGTCAATCCGCAAGACATGCGAATCGTCGCCGTCGTTCCGGTCTGAACACGAGGATAGCGCGAAACGCAGCGAGGACGGCGCAAGCCGCCCTCGCCGTTTGAGTGCTTCATTGCCGGGATCTAGGCGCGAACTTCCTGACGCTGGAAAATCACGTAACCGATGACGAACAGGAGGATCGCACCCGCTATCATGCCGACCGTCTGCGGCCAGGCGATCAACATGCTCTCGGACAATGGCAGCGGCGCGCCGAGCACCGCACCCTGAAGCTGGCTCAAATAGATCGGCCCAAGCGAGCGCGTGGTGGGATCAAGCAGCGCCACCACCACCTCGGCAAACAGAGTCGACGGCGACAAGCGGGCAAGCATCTGCTCCATCTGCGCCGTCATCGGAGTAGGCAATCCCAGTGCGGTGTATCGCGGATCGATCGGCGCGATCACCTGCGCGACCGCGCCGGCAAGCACCGGCCATATGAAGGTGATGAACAGCCACAGACCGAGGGTGACCAGCGCCGCGGTCGCGGCCGAGCGGAAGACCACCGAGAACAACAGCGCCAGCGCCAGCCAGACGCCGGCATAGATGATCGTCACCAGGAGGAACAGGAAGCTGCGCGCGATCTCCTCGGCGCCAGGCGGTATGCCGATGAGCAGCAGGCCGAGCCCAATGACGAGGAGCCACAGCGCGATCAGGCTGATGGCAAGGGTCAGCAACCCGGCGATGAATTTTCCAAACAGCAGCGCGTCACGGTAGATCGGCTGCGCAAGAATGCGCGACAGCGTACGCCGATTGTACTCGCCATTGACGGCGTCGAAGCCGAGGCCGATCGCCATCAGCGGCACGAGGAACGAGATGAACGAGACGAACGAGGGCAGCGGATCGCGCGAGGTCGTGAACAGGCGCAGGAACAGGAACGGATCTTCCGCGGTGGTCTCCTTGATCTGCTGCACCGCGCCGTAGAGGGCGGCCAGCGCGACCAGCACCACGAGCCATTCGAGGACGCGCATGCGCACGCTGGTGAGGTGGTCCGACAGCTCCTTGAGCACGACCACGCCGACGCCTTGAAAGGCCGAGCCCTCACGCCGCATGGCGGGCTCCGTCCTTCACGGTCTTGCCTTCGTCGGCTTTGGCTTCAAAAAATCGCGTGTAGATCGCCTCGAGGCTCGGTTCCTGAACGCCGAGATATTTGAGGCGCCCGTGCATCGCCACCACTTCGACCGCGGCTTCGGAGCGCACATCCCGGTCGGCATGCAGGCGTACCTTGCCGATGCCGATCTTCTCGACGCCGCTGACACCCGGGATCAGCGCAAGCCGATCGGCGAGCGCCGCGCCGTCGGCCTCGATATCGACCACGTAGCCGCCGCCGAGCACCTCACGTCCGAGCTCGGCGACCGAGCCCATCAGCGCGATACGGCCATTGTTGAACAATGCGACGCGGTCGCACACGCTCTGCACTCGCTCGAGCAGGTGCGAAGAGAGCAATACCGAGACGCCTTCGCTCTTGAAGCCGCGGATGATCGCGAGCAGCTCGGCGGTGGCGTGCGGATCAAGTCCCGATGTCGGCTCATCAAGGATGGCGATCTGCGCTCCCTTCATGAGGATCTCGGCAAGCCCGAGACGCTGCCGCATGCCGCGTGAGAAGGTCCCGACGCGCTTTTCAGCAAACTCTTGCAGCCCGACCTGATCGAGCGCATCGGCGATCCGCTTTTCGCGCTCGCGCGCTTTGAAGCCGATAAGGCGGGCGGTATAGCGCAGATTGTCGGCGGCGGTGAGCTGATCGTAGAACCCCACCGTATCGGGCAGGTAGCCGACGCGCCGTTTGACCGAGAGCGGCTCGCGCGCCGGATCGAATCCGAGCACGCTGACCTCGCCGCTGGAAATGTCGGTGAGGCCGAGCAGCATGAGGATGGTCGTGGTCTTACCCGCGCCGTTCGGTCCGAGCAGACCGAAAATCTCGCCGCGCCCGACCGTGAACGAGATGTGATCGACCGCGGTCGCGTCGCCGTAGGTCTTGGTGAGGCCCTTTGCCTCGATGACAACGCCCTCGTTCATCGCCGGCCGAACCTTGCGACCGCTCCAACCATGACCAGGAGCGCGATGCCGATGATGCCGACACCGGCAATGCCCCACATCGTCGAGGTGCTGACCGTGACGCGGAAGGTGGCGGCGGCCGATTCGCCGCGAGCGGACGCGCGGATCGTCGTGACATAGTCTCCGGCGATGGCTTTCTCGGTCGGCGTGATCCGCGCTTGCACTTCCTTGCTGTCGTTGGGCGCGATGCGATCGACCGTTTTCGGATCGAACGTGACCTTCCAGCCGCTCGGCGCCGAACCGCTGAGTTCGACTTCGTCGGCCGGCGCGGTGCCGGTGTTGGTGATCACGACCGGCACCGACGTCTCTTGCCCGGCCGCCGCTCGGGTCGAAACCAGGCCCTCGCGACCGCTCACGTCGAGCTTCGGCTGGCCGGTAATGTCCATGGTGAGGTCGGCGGTAGCCGCAGCGTCTTCGGCGCCGACGCGGGCGGCGACCTTGTAGCTGCCGGCGGCAGCGGTATTCGGCGGGCGAACCTTGAGCTTCACGTCCTTGGTCTGGCCGGCATCGACCGGCACGGCGTTGAGCTCCTGGCTGCCGTATTGCTCGGTGAACGAGGCATCGAAATTCTGCGGCGCCTGCGCGGCGAGACTGACTGTCAGCTTCTTGCCGCTGTCGTTCTTGATCGCGAGCTGATACTCGAAGCTCGATTTCGACGTGCCGCGCAATTCCGGAAGCTGCGGCGTCAGTGTCAGCTTCGCCGGCAAATCCTTGGCGAGGGTCACGGCGATCGACAGCTCGGCCTTGGTAGAGGCGCCAGCGGCAGCGACGGTGAGCGTTTGCGTGCCCTCGGCCGCGGTCTTCGGCACGTCGAGCCGCAATTCGAGCGAAACGCTGGCGTTGGTCCCGGGCATCGCCGCGGCGACCGGCTGCCCGCCGCCCATCAGCGTTGCCGTCCAGCCCGCGGGTACGCCGGAAACCGACAGATCGAGCCGCTCGGGCGCCAAGTCATAATTGTGCAGCCGCAGGCTGATCGAGGACGTCTCGCCCGGCCGCAGGGTGACGGCCGGATAGTCACTCATCAAATAGAGGCCCTTGACGTCCTTGGACGTGCTGTCGTCGGCCTTGGCAACCGGCGCAAGCAGAACCGCGAGGGCGGCAGCAGCGGCGGCGGCGATAAATCGATATCGCATTGGCATGAGCTCCCGTGCAGGAAAATCGTTCGGTTCGCCCCTCCACGGCGCGCTCGAGGAGCACGGGCGAGGAGATCGCTATTGTGGGCGCAATCGTGACAAAATCATGCAGACAACGGCCCATTTGGCAAGACCTGCGCTAGTGAACCGCAGTTTGAAGGTAAATTGCGCTGATGCGTCGCAGCCCTGAAATCAGCGCCGGCCTGCTGGCGTTCCGCCGCGATAGCGTGCTTGAAGTGCTGCTTGCGCATCCGGGCGGTCCGTTTTGGGCAAAAAAGGACGACGGGGCCTGGACCATCCCCAAGGGTCTCGCCGAGCCTGGTGCCGATCTCCTCGCCACGGCACAGCGCGAATTCGCTGAAGAGACGAGCCTCGCCGCATCAGGGCCTTTCCTCGCCCTGACGGCGGTCCGGCAAAAGAGCGGGAAGCTGGTGCACGCGTGGGCATTCGAAGCGAATCTCGATCTCGCCTCGTTTGCCAGCAACATGTTCGAGATCGAGTGGCCGCCCAGATCGGGACGCAGCCGAACTTTCCCGGAAATCGACCGCGTCGCCTACTTCGCGCTGCCAACCGCCATGACTAAGATTCTCGATTATCAGCGACCGCTGCTGCACGAACTCGCGTCACGTTTAGGCAGCTCACCCGCCTGACCACCGTCACTCGATTTCATTGCGCGGCAGCACCCAGGGTTCGCGCAGCGCCGCCTCGCGCCACTCGTTCCATGCCGGCAGCTCCATCATGGTACGCATGTAAGCGGCGGCGACGGCGCTGACCTCGACCGCATAAGTGTGAAAACGCCAAACTACCGGCGCGTACATGGCGTCCGCCGCCCCGAACCTCCCATAGAGAAACGGCCCCCCGTTGCCGAAACGCGCACGGCATTCGCTCCACAACGCATCGATGCGCGCGATATCGCGCTTCGCATCATCCTCGAGCGCGTGCGCCTTCACCGGCCGGCGGACGTTCATCGGCAATTGACTGCGTAGCGGCGCGAAGCCGCCGTGCATTTCCGACGCAGCCGCGCGCGCGTGCGCCCGCGCCGGCGCATCACGCGGCCACAGGCCGCTCGTTGGATATTTTTCCGCGAGGTGTTCAAGGATCGCCAGCGATTCCCACACCGAAATGCCGCCGTCGACCAGGACCGGCACCTTGCCGGCCCCGCTCACCGCGGTCACGCGCGATTTGAAGTCGGGCGCATCGAGCGAAATCACGGTTTTCTCAAATGCGATCCCGGCAACCTTCATCGCCAGCCATGGCCGCAATGACCAGGAGGAATAGTTCTTGTTGCCGATGAGCAGATGCAGCCCCATACGCGCCTCTCTGGCAGCTCGGCTTGTGAGAGTCGAGCACGCCGTTTTCAGGCGGCAATCGGCGTTATATGAGGCCGGTCACGACCGCGAGAAACGAGGCGCAGAACACCGCCGCGGCGCCGAAGAGAACGACAAAGACCGTCTCGATCCGCTCGCGTCTCGCTTGTTCGGCGTCGGTCTCCGTCCCTGCCATGACCCCCCCGAGCGCGGCAGGCATTTCGGTCGCCATGATTGTCCCTTCCGCAAACGACGAGGATGTGCAGAGCATTGGGCGACATGGTTGAGGATTGGTTAATCGCAGGCGAGCGCGAAGACGGCAGATCGGCTGGCGCCGTTCAGGGCGCGGGAAACAATTCCGCAGTCTTACCGCTAAGCCGGTAGGCCAGGAGGCCGATCCACTCGTGCACGGCGGTGTCCGTACGGCGCAGGCCATCGCCCAGCGAGACGAACGGCCGCACCACGTCGATCGGCCCGCGCGTGCGCCAATCGACCGGATACGGCTCGACTGGGAAACCGGCCGCCCGGAATACCGCCATGGCGCGCGGCATATGATAGGCCGAGGTCACCAGGAGCCAGCGCTCGCCCGGCTTTGGGTTGGCGATGAGGCGCGAGAACACGGCATTTTCGATGGTATTGCGCGACTGCTCCTCGGCCGCGATGCGGTCATGTGCGACGCCCAAAGCCTCCAACTCGCGGACGGCGAAGGCGGCTTCGGCGCCCTCCTCGAACACCAGCGCACTGCTGCCGCCGGCAAAGACGATGCGCGCATTCGGATAACGGCGCGCCAGTTCGGCGGCGGCGGTGATGCGTTCGGCCGCCTCGTCGAGCGCCACCACCCCGCGCGCGGCCGATACGTCGGGCGAGATCGCACCGCCGAGCACGACGATTCCGTCGGGCGGCCCACGCGAAGCGTCCCACGGCGGAAAGCGTTGCTCCAAGGGCAGCAGCAGCGCATTACCCAGCGGTGACAGGCCGGCGAGCGCGATGAGTACCAGGCTTGTCACCACGAGCCAGCTCGCGAGGCGGGTAAAACGCGTCAACAGCAAAACGAGGCCGAGAAGCCCGATCGCTATCAACAAATTCGACGGCAGCGCAAAGAAACCGAAGATTTTTGAGAGGATGAAGAACATCCGCGATGCCGTCACGAACGCGATTTCCGCCACGCCGCATAGCGGGCTTTGGCGTCATCGTTCGGCGGGTAAAGGCCCGGCAGCTTCACGCCGTTCTCGACCTCGTTGACCACCCAGCTTTCGTAGAGTTCGTGCTCGGCGCCTTCGCGGGCGACGAATTCCACCAAAGCCTGCGGAACAACAACCACGCCATCATCGTCGGCGACGATCACGTCGCCGGGAAAAATCGCGCATCCGCCGCAGCCGATCGGCTCCTGCCAGCCGACGAAGGTCAAGCCATTGACCGAAGCCGGCGCCGCAACGCCGGCGCACCACACCGGCAGCGCGCTCCTGAGAATGCCGGCGCGGTCGCGTACCACGCCGTCGGTTACGAGTGCCGCAACGTTGCGCTTCTTCATGCGCGCGCAGAGGATATCGCCGAAGATTCCCGCGCTGGGCACGCCCATGGCGTCCGCAACAGCAACGGCTCCGTCCGGCATTTCCTCGATCGCCGCGCGGGTCGAGATCGGCTTACCCCAACTCTCCGGCGTGGCGAGATCTTCGCGCACCGGGACGAAACGCAAAGTAAACGCTGGCCCGACCACGCGCTGGCCTTCGGGGACGAGCGGCTTTGGGCCATTCATCCAGCAGCGGCGAATACCCTTCTTGAGCAGCATCGTCGTGATCGTCGCCGTCGTCACCTTGTGCAGAATTTCGAATACGGCCTCGTTCATTGCTTGCCCCATCCACCGAAGTTACGCCGGCGTCATGCCGAGCCGCGCCTCGCGCCGCCGCAGCCATGCCACCAGCGGCACCGACAAAAGCACCATCCACGCCTTGCCGATGACCTGTCCAAGCAAAAAATCGAGCGAGCCGAAAGCCAGCCACAGGAATACGATCGAGTCGACGACGAGACCGACGGCGCTCGAGGCAACGACCGCGATGACCAGCCGCCGCCGTGCCAGCGGCGTATAAACGGCCAGATCGGCGAACTCCGACAGAAGGAAGGCGGTTCCGGAAGCGAGAACGAGGTTCGGCGGCGCGAGCAGCGCCGAAGCCGCGGTTCCGATTAGGATCGCGATTGCCGATATGCCGGCGCCGAGCCGGCGCTGCACGAGGTCACGCAGCACCAGCGCAATACCGACCACCATGACGCCCGAAGGCGCCACAACACCTGGCGCGACCGGCACCACGCACGGGCCGTGCGAGGCGACGCACGCCGTGCCGAGATGGCCGATCATCCAATTGGCGGCCGGGATCGTCAGCGCGAACAGGGCCAGAAAAATCAGGCCTTCGCGCCGGCGCCGGCGTTCCTCGGCGGGCGTCATCAGGCTGCCTTCCATTTCGCATATCCGTCCGCACGCAACCTGCAAGCCGGACATTCGCCGCAGCCGAAGCCCCAGGCATGCCGGTGCTGGCGGTCGCCGAGATAGCAGGTGTGGGTCTCGGACAGAAGAAGCTCGATCAGGGATTCTCCGCCGATCTCGAGCGCGAGCGCGAACGTTGCCGCCTTGTCGATCCACATCAGCGGCGTATCGATCACGAATCGCCGGTCCATGCCGAGCGTGAGCGCAAGCTGCATCGCCTTGACGGTGTCGTCGCGGCAGTCCGGATAGCCGGAGAAGTCGGTCTCGCACATGCCGGCGACGAGGTGCTTTATCCCGCGGCGATAGGCGAGCGCGCCGGCGAAGCAGAAAAAGACGAGATTGCGTCCGGGCACGAACGTCGTCGGCAGACCGCCCGCGGAGATTTCGATCGCGACCTCGCGCGTGAGCGCGCTGTCGGAAACGGCGGCCAGCGCGTCGATCCGCACGACGTGATCGTCACCCAGCCGTGCACGCCAATGCGGCGTGAGAGCCGCCAGGCGCTCGCGGATGCGCGGGCGGACTTCAAGCTCGACGGCATGGCGCTGCCCGTAATCGAAACCGATGGTTTCCACGCGGGCAAAGCGCTCGAGCGCCCACGCCAAGCACACCGTCGAATCTTGTCCGCCGGAAAACAGGACGAGCGCGCTCTCAGACGAGTTCACCGGCGCTCGCCCTTTAGCCAGGTGCCGATCAGCTCGACCGCTTCGCGCATCTCCTCCGCCGGGCCGGCATAGCAAAAGCGCACGAAATTTCTCCCGCGCAGCGGGTCGAAATCGACGCCCGGCGTTGCCGCCACGCCCGCTTCTTCCAGCATGCGCGTCGCGAAGGCATGACTATCGGCCGAGAAACGGGAAACATCGGCATAGAGATAGAATGCGCCATCGGCCGGCAAAAACGAATCGAGGCCGGCGCGTGGCAATCCGTCGAGAAGAATGCGGCGGTTTTCTTCGTAGCCGCGACGCACGGCTTCGAGTTCCGCGCGTCCCTCGAACGCCGCTTCGGCGGCGATTTGCGAAAGCGTGGGCACCGAAATTGCGAGGTTCTGCTGCAGCCGCTCGACCGTCCGTATCAAGGACGACGGCACGACCATCCAGCCGATCCGCCATCCGGTCATGCAGAAATATTTCGAGAACGAATTGACGATGACGGTGTCTGGCGAAATGCGCGCGGCGCATTCGGCGGCGAAGGCGTAATCGAGGCCGTGATAGATCTCGTCCGAGATGACGGCGATGCCGGCATCCTCGGCGCAGCGAATGAGCTCGGCGAGCGCGGATGCGGTCATCATCGTGCCGCTCGGATTGGCTGGAGAGCCCACGATCACGCCTTTGAGCGAGTGCACCCGGTGCTGCTCGAGCAAAGCTGCCGGAGTGATCGCCCATCGTGTTTGCGCCGTCGTCTCGATGCCCACCGGTTCGCAGCCAAGCGCACTGAGGATGTGACGATACGGCGGATAACCCGGCAGCGCCATCGCCACGCGATCACCCGCATCGAAAGCGGCGAGGAACGCCAAAACGAAGCCGGCCGACGAGCCGGTGGTGACGACGATGCGTGCCGGATCGATTTCGAGACCGTGCCATTCGGTGTAGGCGCGCGCGATACGCCGGCGCAGCGAGGCGACGCCGAGCGTTTCGGTGTAGCCGAGGCGAGCGGAGCCGAGCGCAGCGCGCGCCGCAGCGATCGCGGTTGCCGGTGCGCCGGCAGCGGGCTGGCCGACTTCCATATGGATAATCCGGCGGCCCTGCACCTCGAACCGGGTCGCGGCGGCGACAACGTCCATCACCATGAACGGCGGCACGGCGCTGCGGGCCGACGGCTTCAAAAGATATTTAGCTCTTTCGAGCATCAACTTTTCCTAGTTCGCGACCGCAGCCGAACTGCCCCGCTGCCGCCGCATTCGGCCGGTTTGGTCACATTAAGCTTCGCCCCAGCAACGCGCCGGGCCCGTGTTGACCGTAACCGGCTCCATCCATAGCTTGGGTCCTGGACCGGGGGACCGACACTTTGTTCCACATGATCGTCGACAGACCTCCTAGCAAGGCGTGCCCGGTGAGGCCAGCGTCGCGCGCCGTTTCGCTTGCCACCGCCGCCGCGATCGCGCTGAGCGGGGCTCCGGTACGCGCGCAGACCGGATCCAACGCCGGCATCCCGATGATTCGAGACGCGGAGATCGAGCAGCTCCTGCGCGAATACACGCAGCCGATTCTGAAGGTTGCCGGCCTCGCTCAGCAAAACGTGCAGGTCGTCATCATCAACGAGAAATCGTTCAACGCCTTCGTCATGGATGCGCACCGAATCTTCGTCAATTCCGGCGCGCTGATGCAGGCGACCACGCCGAACCAGCTCATCGGCGTCTTCGCTCACGAGACCGGGCACATTGTCGGCGGGCATCTTGCGAAGATGCGCCAGGAACTTGCCAATGCGCAGACCGCGGCGATCGTCGCCATGCTTCTCGGCGTCGGCGCCATGGTGGCCGGCGCGAGATCCGGCAATGTGAACACCGGCAATGCCGGCGCGGCCGTGGTCAGCGCGCCGCAATCCTACCTGATGCACACCTTGCTCGCCTACCAGCGCGCCCAGGAAGAGCAAGCCGATCGTGCCGGCGTCCGCTTCCTGACCATGACCGGCCAGTCGGCCAAGGGGATGTACGATACGTTCAAACGCTTCTCCGACGAGATGATGTTCTCGGCGAGCTACATCGATCCCTACGCGCAGAACCACCCCATGCCGGCAGAGCGCATGGCCGCCCTCGCCGAGTTGGCAAAGACGCAGTACTGGGACAAGAAGGACCCACCCGAACTGCAATTCCGCCATGACATGATGCGGGCGAAGCTCTACGGCTTCACCGAGCGCTCCGACGTGATCGCGCGGCGCTATCCCCTCTCCGACACCAGCATACCCGCTCGCTACGCGCGCGCGATCTCTGCCTACCGTTTCGGCGACCTGCGCGCCGCCGTCGTGCAGATCGACGGCTTGATCCAGGCGATGCCCAACTATCCCTATTTCTACGAGCTCAAGGGCCAGGCCTTGCTCGAAGGCGCCCATCCGGCCGAGGCGATCGCGCCGTTGCACCGCGCGGTTGAGTTATCGCCCAATCCCGCGCTCATTCAGATCATGCTGGGGCAGGCGCTGATCGCCAATAACAACGTCAAGATGGCGGACGAGGCGGTCCCGCTCTTGCGTGCGGCGCTGACCAAGGAGCCCGAATCGAGCGACGCCTACGAGCAGCTCGCCATGGCCTATGGCCGTAAGGGTGACATCGCCGATGCCGACCTCGCGTCCGCGCAGGCGGCGTTCGCGCGTGGCGACAACAAGACGGCGCGCGAACTCGCGGCGCGCGCCAAGATGCGCTTTCCGATCGGCTCGCCCGGCTGGGTCAGAGCCGACGATATCGTCGCCTTCAACAAGAACCTGAAGCAGAATCCGCTTCGGGCCGGCCCATGATCTTAAAAAAAGGAAACTTGAGATGACCTCGCGCGCCGCTATAGCATTCCTGTTCGCAATCACGACGCTGCTCGTCGTGCCGGGTTTGGCGCCGGCACGCGCCGAGCCCATCTCCGCCGACCAGCGCGGCGAAATCGAAACAATCGTCAAGAACTACCTCATTGCGCATCCCGAGGTTTTGCAGGAGGCGATGGCTGAGCTGGAAAAGCGGCAGCAGGCCGCCGATGCGGAGAAGCATCGCCAAGTGGTCAAAGAGAACACCGCCACGCTTTTCAGCTCGCCGCACCAGGTCGTCCTCGGCAACCCGCAGGGCAACGTCACCATGGTCGAGTTCTTCGACTACAACTGCGGATACTGCAAACGCGCCCTGCCCGATATGCTCGGTCTGTTGAAGGCCGACGCCAATCTCAAATTCGTGCTCAAGGAATTCCCGGTTCTGGGCGAGGGCTCGGTCGAGGCTGCGCGCGTCGCCGTCGCCGCGCGCATGCAGGACAGCACCGGCAAGAAGTACATCGAGTTTCATCAGAAGCTGCTCGGCAGCCGCGGACCGGCCGACAAGGCGCGCGCGCTGGCCGTCGCCAAGGATGTCGGTTTCGACATGGCGCGGATCGAGAAGGACATGGGCAGCGACGAGGTGAAGAAGACGATCGACGAAAACATGAAGCTCGCCGACGCGCTCGGCGTCAGCGGGACGCCGAGCTATGTCGTCGGCCACGAGGTCGTCATGGGGGCAGTCGGCCTCGATGCACTGAAAGAGAAGATCGAGGCTGAACGCAAGTAGTGGGCTCGCGCCCAGATTTTGGCGAAGTATCGCCCTCCCCCAGCTTGGGGGAGGGCTTTCTTGTTAGGTTCCCGCTTTGTTGGCTTCTCACTTGGCCAGATAGTTTCGGTGCACCCAGCTGCCGTTGGCGCGCTGCGTCTCGGCGTAGAGCGACGCATCGCGGTCGAGCGTCGCCAGACCAACATTGGCATTGACCGCGCGTTCGGTCTTGGTGCCGGTCTCGGCCGTAGCGAGGAATGTTTGCACGTCCTTGGCCGATGGCGCCGCCGCCACCGCCGCATCCTTCTTGCTGATCGCCTCGATCACGTTGGCGGCGAGTTGCTTGCGCCACATCTTGCGAAACAGCGCATTCGACGCGTAGACGTCGCCGCCATTGATCTTGCCATTGACGGCGTAGACATAGCCGACGACGTCGGCATCGGTCTCACCCGCATCCTGCAGCGCCTTGATGTAATCCGCCTGGGCTTGCTTCAGCTTCTCGTTCTCGAGCGAGAGCTGCAGGCTCGACGGCGAAGCCGGGGCAGCGACCGGCGCTCCCACGGAATGGCTCAGGCGCTCCTGCACCTTCTTGACGGTCGACCAAATGGTCTGCTGGCTCGACCCGGCATCGGCAGGCGGTGCATAGGCCGGCGGATGGGCCGGGGCCATCGCCGGCGCGGAGCCCGCCACCGGCGCCGCGGCGGCGTTTGCGTAGGCCCGTATCGCCAGCTTTGCCTCCTGCGAGGGCATCGCGCTCGACGCGCTGGAGAACGATGCGGCGTCCTCACCGCCGCGGCCGGACCAGCGGCCGTGTTCGACGCAAAATGCCGCGACCGAGACCCGCCCCGAACGGGGCGGCAGCAGCAGATCGACCGACAGGACGCGATCCTGCCTGCCGCCTTTGACGATATCTCCAGCCTGGACGAACACCTCCTCGCTGCCGAGATTTTCGACCGTCAGCTCGTTGACGCTGCCGGTCTCGTCGACCCTGACGGTGCGCTTGGCCAGAGCCTCCTGCAACGTGACGGGGACCGCCTTGTCGGCCGCCGAACCATGCAGCAGATAGACGGCGAGGTTCTCGTGAACAATCGGACCCGAAACACGGATATCGTCGGCGGCAAACGCCGACGAACCGAACGCGAGCGAAACAATGGTGAACGCGGCGAGATGCACGAATGCTCTGCGGCGCATGGAATAGCCTCTCCAATGACGTCGCCCGCCATCTGCCAGCGTCGATGGCTTCTGTGGTCAGGTCGCGGGGGAGCGGTGGCGGATTTTGGGTTTCATCGTGGCGGCCGGCCGGCAGCAGCCCGGCTTCCCCTTTGCGGGTGCCTTCCCTATAAACAGACCCGGCGCGGCGGACGCCTCTGCCGTGGCTGCAACCGGGTGCACCTCGCGAATGGCGAAGACGGTCTACGTCCTCAATGGACCTAGTCTCAATCTGCTCGGCACGCGCGAACCGCAGATCTACGGCCGCGCCACGCTGGCCGACGTCGAGAAGCTCTGCCGCACGACGGCGAAGGGTCTCGGGTTGACGGTTGAATTCCGCCAATCCAATCACGAGGGCGAAATCGTCGATTGGATCCAGGAAGCGCGGGCCAAGCAGGCCGCCGGACTGCTGATCAACCCCGCCGGATATACGAACACCTCCATCGCGATCCTCGACGCCCTGCTCACGCTGGCCGTGCCGATCGTCGAGGTGCACATCAGCAACATCCATGCTCGCGAGCCGTTCCGCGAACACTCCTACGTATCGAAGGCCGCGCGTGCGGTGATCTGCGGCTTTGGCATCAACGGCTACGCACTTGCTATGACAGGCATTGCCGCCATGATCGACGCCAAGGATTGATCGTGGCGCGCAAGTCCGGGAGCCCGCCGATGCCGAAAACGCCCGCGATCGATCACGGTGTGATCCGCGACCTGGCGAAGCTGCTCGACGAAACCGGCCTCAGCGAAATCGAGTTTCAGCGCGATGGGGTGTCGATCCGCGTCGCGCGAAATGTGAGCGCGCCCGCCGTGCGGCCGCGATCGGCGGAAATGCCCATCGTCACGCCGATGATCGTCACCCCGCTCGATCCGACCCAGCATCCGGGCATGGTCGCTTCGCCGATGGTCGGTACGGCCTATCTCGGCGCTTCGCCCGGCGCGCGGCCGTTCGTCGAAATCGGCACGCAGGTGAAGGCCGGTGACACGCTGATGATCATCGAGGCGATGAAGACGATGAATCAAATTCCCGCGCCGCGCGCCGGCACCGTGACCCAGATCCTGGTCGAGGACGGGCGGCCGGTCGAATACGGCGAGCCGTTGTTGATCATCGAGTGACGGCGGACGGCGAAAATGACGAATAGCGATGCCTGTCTCCCCCGTTCGCTATTCACCGCCGCCTCCTTCGCGTTGAGCCTCGGCAATGTTCGATAAAATCCTGATCGCCAATCGTGGAGAAATCGCATTGCGCGTGTTGCGCGCGTGCAAAGAACTCGGCATTCCGACCGTGGCCGTGCATTCGACC
>Ga0210394_10000823_pt1 | contig 56773 bp, 55 predicted proteins | sample IncBWC12MmetaG_FD_160121 | JGI IMG/M metagenome (GOLD analysis project Ga0210394, IMG submission 160121) | Forest soil microbial communities from Barre Woods Harvard Forest LTER site, Petersham, Massachusetts, United States - Inc-BW-C-12-M | ecosystem: Environmental > Terrestrial > Soil >...
ATCAAGAAATATGTTGAAGATGGCGGACGCGTTCTGTTCATGCTGGATCCTCCGCTAAAAATTGGACGCTCCGAAATTGCCGATAACGATGCCCTTACCAGCCTGCTGCAAACTTGGGGCGTGACCATGGATAAGGATCTGATTCTGGACTTGAATCCAATTGGCCAACTCGCGGGACTCGGACCGCAGGTCGCACTGGTCACCAGTTACGACTCACAACCCATCGTGAATGGCATGAAGGGTACGGCAACTGGCTTCCCACTCTCGCGTTCGATCGATGTGAAGAATGGTGACAAGACCTCGGTGCAAAAATTGTTTGACTCTTCGAGTACCAGTCTGGCGACGAACAATTTGAGCTCGCCTGCGGTCGATCCTAATGACCCCAAGAATAAGAAAGGGCCGCTGACCATCGCCGCAGCCGGAACCTACAACACTGGCAAGCAGGACTCGCAGGGCCGCTTCGTGGTGGTCGGCAGCTCGTCGTGGGCGGCGAATTCGTTCATCAAATTTAACGGCAACAGCGATCTGGCATTGAACACCATCGATTGGCTGGCGTCGGATGAAGATTTGATCTCGATCCGTCCTAAGCAAGAAGAAGACCGTCGCGTCACCATGACTCGCGCCCAGATGAATATGGTGCGGCTCACCAGTCAGTTCCTGCTGCCGCTGGTGGTAGTTTTTGCCGGAGTGTCGGTCTGGTGGCGGAGGCGATAGATGAAAGGAAGCGGTCTCATCGTCGCAGCCGTTATTCTAGCTGGACTCGTCGGAGCTCTTTACTGGTCAAATCATCACAAGCCGGCGGAGACCACCGAAGCTGCTGCAGATGCGCCGCCTAAAATTCTCGCGGTTAAAACTCCCGAGATCTCCAAATTTGATCTGAAGAAAGACGGTACTGAACAAGTCGGGGCCGAGCGCAATGCCGCGGGCCAGTGGCAGATTACTTCGCCTGCGGCGCTTCCCGCCGATCAGAGCGCGGTTTCCAGCTTGCTCGGCACTTTTTCATCGCTGAACTCGCAACGATTGGTAGAAGAGAAGGCCAGCAATCTTGCTCCCTATGGCCTGGACGCTCCGAAATTCGAAGTTGATTTAACCGAGAAAAATAATCAGACGCAGAGCCTATTGTTGGGGGATGCCACTCCCGCAAGCAACGCAATCTACGCGAAACTCGGTGGAGATCCACGTATCTTTACCATCCCGAGTTACGACAAGACCAGCATCGATAAAAGCGCAAACGATCTTCGGGACAAACGTCTGTTGACAGTAAATCCGGATAAGATCAGCGAGGTTGATCTGGTCGCGAACAAGCAGGAGATGGCGTTTGGCCGCAACAAGGATGAGTGGCAGATCGTGAAGCCGAAGCCGCTGCGAGCCGATGCTGCGCAAGTTGATTCCCTGGTCCGTGCCCTCACTGACGCGAAGATGGAACTGACTGCAACGGACGATCGGAAGAAAACAGCTTTCGCGTTCGCGTCGGCTACCCCGGTGGCAACGGCAAAGGTCACGGCTGAGTCCGGAACGCAAGAACTGCAAGTTAGGAAGAATAAAGAGAATTACTATGCCAAGTCGAGCGCGGTAGAGGGCATCTACAAAATTCCGAACACCCTGGGACAGGCGCTGGACAAGAATCTGGAAGATTTTCGCAATAGGAAGTTGTTTGATCTCGGCTCGGGCGATCCCAACAAAATTGAAGTTCGCGACGGATTGAAAACCTATTTCCTGACCAGAAGCGGAGAAGACTGGTGGTCAGGCAATGCGAAAAAGATGGACGCTGGCACGGTGCAGGATCTCATCGATAAAGTCCGCGAGCTCTCAGCCAGCAAGTTTGTCGATTCAGGGTTTACTGCGCCGATGATCGACCTGACCGTCACATCAGGCGACGGCAAGAGGATGGAGAAGGTTTCGATTTCGAAAGCGGGTGACAACTATATCGCGATAAGAGAAAACGAGCCGGCAACGCTCTATCAACTCGATTCCAAGACGGTGGAGGACCTCACGAAATCAGCCGCCGAGGTGAAGCCCGCAACCGCAGCTGCGTCCGGGCATTCTTAGTTCCGTTGCCACAAATCAGACCTTGTCACGATGAAACAGCACTGCAGTCTGGTCCGCATAGATCAGTTTCCATCCCGCCGTTAGCTCAAGTATGGTTCCCAACGAAGAATCCTTCTGCACCAGTATCCAGTCCACATGTCTTTCGTCCAGAATTTTTCTCCAGTCAGGTTGCAGGTAAATTATCTTCAAGTAATTTTTGAAAAACTGGTCGCCATATAAATCGTGGCGATCGTCAACCAAGACCTTGGTTCGCGGATAAAGCGCGTAAATGAGATAACCGCCCCACTGGTCCGGACAGAAAATCGGCTCCCGGATATCGCGTCGAATGATTACCTGAACGGCCTCCACCGGAAAACGCTTGTCATCAAAATAAGCACTTAAAAGCTGGACCGACCCAAAGCGACCGCCGTGCATGCAAGCCCATGAGCCAAGAATCAGCACAATGATCAGCCAAACGTGGCCACGAAAATTAAGCTTCAGCCTCTCCATCCGCGCGCCGAAGCTTTGCAGACTTGACAGGCCAGAGCGCAGCCAAAGCGCAACCTGCCGATTCCCAGCAGCCGTTGCGACCCGGTTGGTCAACATAGGCGCGACAATCAGCGTGAGCAGGATCGCAGACGCCGGAAGATTGCGCGAAGCGTACAGACCGCTGTAAGCGGCCAAAAGAATCACGAGTAATCGCGCTGGCTGCTGCTGCCGGGCGCCGGCCAGAGCTGCGATGGTCACCAGGAGTAAAACGGCGAAACACTGCTGCGCTGCACCGTGAAAGTCCGGCGAGCGGAACTCGCTGACTTGGTTCATCAGGAATTTATCGGACAGATAGTGATAAATATGCAGGTGCAAATTGTAGCCGTACGGATTCACAAAACTCGCCATGAGCGAGAGCAGGCTTACCAAGCCGAGCCGCTGAAGCCACCTGCGAGCCTGCTGCCGTTGCTCAGGGCGCGTGATGTATTCGATCCCCGCAGCGACGATATATAACACCAAAAGAGCAAAACCGAACACGAACCCGCCATGCAAATTAGCCCACAGCAGCATTAGAAGCGGTAAGAAAAAAATGCGGCGACGTTCGCTGTTTGACTCCGCCGCGGAGTCCAGCAGTTCAAACCAAATCGCGGTGAAGAGCCAACTGAGAACGTGGGGCCGCGCCAGAAAGTGGACAGCCGAAGCGCCCAGCGACAGCACCAGCATAAAAAGCACAATCGGCAGGCTTCCGCCGCGCCGCATGGCTAAGCGAAATACCAGGACGAAGGCGGCCGCAACAATTGCTGCGGTAAAGAAGACAACACCGTTCAGCCCAAGCCAATGGTGAATGCTCGCAATAAAAACGTCGTACAGCCACTCCCACGCGTACCAAGTATGCCCGCTCATAGTGGCTGAGAACGGATCGACTCGCGTGATCGAGTGCGTCTGCAGCATCAATTGTCCGTTGCGGATGTGCCATCCCGTTCCCGCATCACGAAGCAAAAGACGTCCCATCGCACCGCAGCTCAAGCCAAGAAGCAATGCACCAAAAAGCAAATCGGAAACAGAGGGCATCAGAAAAAGAACCCATCGCGGCGCATTACTGCGCTGCGCTCCTATGCTATGTACAGGCTCAGTTTGCGGTAGTTTTGAATGCAAAGCGTGTGCTCGTGTGATCGGGCCATGTTATCCGATTAAGACGCGGAAGTGTCAGAGAGCTTGGCGGCCGATTGTTTTCCGATCACGGACGATATAACAAATAGCCAAGGCCGACTCGCATGTGATGAAGCAGGCTATCCGGGAGGCTCGCGGCTATAGTAAGTCCCAAAGCCGCGTGTACCACGCCTAACGGAAAAAGGTTGCGATAACGGCGAAACAGTTCGCAGAATACTAAGCCGCCAATGAAGCTGAGCACAGTCAGCGCCGGGTTTGGGATGTGAGCGATGCAGAACAAAAGCGCCGCGGGTACTGCGGCGCGCCGGCCGCCCAGAACTGATTCCAGCCGCACGAAGAAGAACGACTGCAGAATGAATTCCTGCTGCAAAGACCAAATAGCGTATTGCCAGGCCCTTTTCCATGGCACCGGCTGGGGATGTCCCAGGTTGTGCATCAACCAACCAGCCACGACAATCGCCGCTACCATAAGTGCCCCGACGGCTAAAATCGCACCCACCCCAGAGCGAGGGCTGGCGAGTCCCAATTCACGAACTGGATAGTGACTGCGTACCGTGAACCACAGAATGCAAAACGCCGCCAGGAGACTCCCGACAGTGTTGATGCGACCTTGTGGAGTCCATACTGCAATCATGATCAAAGCGAAGACTACTGCAACCTGTTGTAGCTCGGCTAGGTTGAGAGGCAGACTTGGCCCGGGCTGTTGTACTTGAACGGATGAAGGCTGGCAAGAACACTCAGCCTTGGGAATTAAACTTTTCAACTCGGGAGCCATGGGGCGAATCTACTAATTAGGATGCAGTTTTTTCTATTGTAAGCGTCGTGAAATTAGGCGAAAAAGCGGATGAACCTCAAGGCGACACCGCAGGTCGTGATTATCGGAGCGGGATTTGGTGGCCTCAACGCCGCTCTCAGCCTTGCTCACCGTCCGGTGCGGATCACATTGATCGACCGCAGAAATCACCATAATTTTCAGCCTTTGCTGTACCAGGTGGCAACGGCGGGATTGTCTCCCGGAGAAATCGCCACGCCGATCCGTTGGATCGTGCGCAAACATCGCAATGTCGAGGTTCTTCTCGGGGAAGTACACGAACTTGATCTCGAACAGCACGTTCTGAAGTTCGCCGATCGCGACATTTCATACGACTATCTGATTGTAGCCGCAGGCGCCAGCCACGCCTATTTCGGACACGACGAATGGGAACCATTTGCCCCGGGCCTGAAAACCATTGAGGACGCGCTCGAAATTCGCCGCCGGGTTTTGCTCGCATTTGAACTGGCCGAGCGATACGCGGCCAGCAGCGGAGACAAAGTACAGTTGAACTTCGTGATTGTCGGCGGCGGCCCCACCGGAGTGGAACTGGCCGGAACCCTCTCAGAGATTGCGCGCCGCGCTCTGGCGGACGAATTCAATTCCATCGATACCAGGAGCACGCGAATCATCTTGCTCGAAGGCGGTCCGCGAATTTTGCCCGCTTATCCCGAGGATTTGTCGCGCAGCGCGGAGCAACAACTCCGTGGGCTCGGAGTTGAGGTGCACACATCCACGATGGTTACCAACGTCGAACCCGCCGCCGTGCACATGGGAGCGACGCGTCTGCCGGCAGCGGTAATTCTATGGGCCGCGGGAGTAGCCGCATCGCCCCTGGGTAAGAAACTTGGAGCGCCGGTGGACCGCGCGGGGCGCGTGTTGGTTAATGCCGATTTGAGCATTCCCGGGCATCCCGAGGTTTTCGTAATTGGAGATTTGGCTGCGCTCAAAGATAAGAATGGCCAACTCGTCCCGGGCGTCGCGCCAGCTGCGATCCAGCAGGGAAAGGCGACGGCCCGAAATATTGCGAACGACCTGCAAGGAAAACCACGACGCGATTTTCATTACGTCAACAAAGGTAGCCTTGCAACTATTGGCCGCGCTGCCGCTATCGCGGAGTTTGGCAAAATTCATATCTCCGGATTCATCGCCTGGCTGTCTTGGCTATTTGTCCACATCTTTTTCCTGATCGGATTCCGCAACCGTATATTGGTGATGATTCAGTGGGCATGGTCGTACTTCACCTACGAACGCGGAGCCCAACTGATCACCGGAGATCAAACTTTGCCAAGCTGGTCAGAACTGATGCAGCAGCAAAAGACCCCCGACCATGAACAAGGCAAGGATAAAATAACAGCGGATTGAGTCACGCCAAACGAATTACGAAGCGGTTGCCAGCGATTTTCCTGGCCACAGGGAACGGATCACGGCAGCTTGTTCAAATAACACGGTCCCGTAGTGGGCTGCGTCGGTGGAGTGGGCGGGGTGCTCCAGGGCGCATTCGGGAAATCGAAAAACTCCGACATATCCATTTGAGCGGCGTCCCGTTTGGTGAGGCTGGGAAGGTTGAAGCGGATTTCCACCAGTTTCAGCCAGGCCGTGTAATCGGCGACCGTATGCGAAACGTAGTTCTTCTTCGAGAACGGCGAAATCGCGATCATTGGAACTCGATAACCGGTATAGACGAAGTCGCAAGTCGGCCCAGTACCTTTTGTGCAGATGTCACCGGGCATTAAATCCGCGGGCTTGATGCCATCAGGGCTGACCGCCGCCTGCGGTGGCACATGATCGTAGAAACCACCAAACTCGTCCCAGGTGAGGATGAAAACCGAATCCTGCCAGGAAGGACTCTGCATTAGAGCATTCACCAGAGTCGAAACGTAATGCGATCCCGCCTGCACGCTGCCACCGGGCAAGCCGTCGTCCAATCCAGGATGCTCGTCGAGTCCGCTGCTGAAACCGGGATCGATGAATGCCACTGAGGGCAGAGCAACGTTAGAGACATCAGCAAGGAACTGCGAAACCGGTACGATATTGTTTGGGTACTTGCTGGCTGTCGCGAACATGTTGATGGTGCTGTCCTGAACCGGAGGCGTGGCATAAGTCAGATCGGTGACGTAAACCTTCCACGAAACGCCCGCCGTCTGCAGCAAATCAAAGATGGTCTGGTTAGTCAGCGTCGCCGCAGGCGGATACACGTGTCCGGCTGAGGTGGCGGCCAACATATACAAGCGATTGGGCTGGGTGCGCGACATTACCGGCGAAAACCAGCGGTCCGATGTGGCGAAGCTCGACGCCATGAAGTAGTAATAAGGCAGGTCGGTTCCGGTGTAATGGCCCATGGCACGAATTCCGTCCACATCGGTGAACGGCGGCTGATTGGTTCGGGCGTCATGCGCTGCAGTATAGACAAATCCATCCAATGTAGCCGTGGATGAGATTGGATCGTGAAGATTCCAATCCGCATGGTCCTCATTCCATGACGGACTCGGGTTTTCCACACACATGGAAACCATGGGAAATGACTGGACTTGTGGGCTATTACTGTCGACAGTACAGTCATTAGGCGGGAAGGGAAATGCGGGGTCGCAGCCCGGATTCGTCGGCACCGGACCCGGAGTCGGGTTAAATTGCGGCAGGCCGTCAAACGACTGATCGGCAATGCCGTTGGCCGCCCAGTACTCGTGCATAGCGCCGAAATAATGGTCGAAGCCCCGGTTTTCCTGGGCCATGAAGATGATATGGTTCACGCTCTGCAAGCTTGCGGGTTGGCCTGAACCGTTTACCAGACCACGGCATCCGCTCAAGAAAATTGCCAGGCCCGCGAGCACGAACAACCAAAGTAGCGGAAATTTTGCTGGGCGCTCGCGACGCCACCCTATTTTCTTGTGTAGAACCATCGTGAGTGACTTCAGATGTTTCCTAGGCTCAAAGCGTTGGCCGCAACCCCTGCTCACCCGTTTCAACCGCGCGCACTGTATGCACTTCTGAGTAGATTTCGGAGCTTACAGGGTTGACCCTGCAGGAAACGCTGTATTACTGTCTCAGCAACATCGCTGGATCTCCGGATCGAAACATTGATCAGCGATCGCCTGGGCCGTCTCCCACTCGCGTGGAACCAGCCCACTCATTAAGTTACTCAGACCTTGCCGTCACGCAAGTGCAGGTTCCAACACCCCGGAGGATATGAATGAAGACTTTTTTCTACGCTACCTCTATTTTCCTGATCCTCGCGACATCCGCGTTTGCCACTGTCTACGTCAGCACCCCAACTAATGGCGCGAACGTCACTTCGCCTGTGCAATACAAGGCGACAGCGACGACGAACACATGTTCACAGGGTGTTGCGTCGATGGGAATTTACGTGGACAACAGTTTGGTGTATGTGGTCCAGGGAGCGTCTCTTGATCACGCTCTGTCACTCAACAATGGTAATTATCACACGGTGGTTGAAGAGTGGGACCATTGTGGCGGAGCCTCTTACGCCACGATTGATATCACGGTGACCGGTGGCGGCGGCGGCCACGTACTTCAGCACCTCCAGGCCAGCGGGGGATGGAAAAGCTGGGGTGAACTGCCTCCAAACTACGGCATCTGCTCTTACCCTTGTCCGGGAGTGAGTTGGTGGATGAAGCAGGGGATTAAAAGCCCTTCACTCAGCGGCGACGCGACCGAATTCTATCTCGGCGGGAGCAAGCCTTACGCGGACGTCTTGTTCAGTAATCCTCTGATCGGTCAGGGATCGACGCAAGGCATTCCCGATTCCGGTCATACGCTGCTTCCGACTCTGCACAACTTCACCTATGACGTTTATTTTTATCCCACCAATCTCGGCGTCACACAGGTGCTCGAGTTTGACATCAGCATGTACTTCGATAGTTTGGGCCTGATCTGGGGCAACCAGTGCAACATTCTCGGCGGCCATGTATGGGATGTTTGGGATAACGTTGGGCATCACTGGGTCTCCACCGGCGTTCCCTGTAATCCGGTCAACAATGCGTGGAATCACCTGACCATTCAAGTGCAGCGAGAGTCAGACAATTGGTTGCTGTTCCAGTCGATCACGCTGAATGGGCACCAGGCGAACATAAACCGCTATTACGCGCCAGGTTCGGCTTCCCCTAGCTGGTGGGGCATCACCGTCAACTACCAGATGGACGGCAATTACAACCAGACCGCGTACACCACCTACTTGGACAACTTCAGCTTTACCTACTGGTGACGCTCTCACCCCGAGGCATAGGGGGCTGTGCCTCGGGTACTTAACCAAACTTTGAACAAGTGGCAGACGCGCGCCGGTTGCTCTACTGGCTGGCGCTGAGGACCAGTGTTGTCCTCACAGCCTTGCCGCGAACATTAACCGGCAATAATCGTTAGAAAATTCTGGAGTAGGGTGGGCACCTTTGTGAGAACAGTCACAATCGCGGGGTGATGATGCCTGCGAGAACATGGCAGGGAATGTCATGTGAAAGTCTCACCAAGCCAGAGATTTGAGCCAATCAACTTTATTACTTATTCCACTGGAGAAATTTTCTTATGCGTTCTTTTTCCATTATTGCAGTTGCTCTTTTTTGCGTTCATTTTTGCCTGGCCAGGGATTTAGCGATTAACCCGACCACCACACTTGTGGCACAAACTTCCAATAACACCAGCGCCTCGAATTCTTTTGGACCGCAATCCAACGGCAACCAGGGTGCGGCGAACATCAGCAAGGTGGACACGCATTCGTTGCTCTATCCGGGCAATGACACCAAAATTTTCGCCCACCTCGAGCTTTGGTGGGGAATCCCTGGCCACATTAACATCGGGTATAGTTCCACCGATCCCGCACAGGTCCATCGCCAGATCGCAGACATGATCAGCCGAGGCGTCAACGGTTTGGTCATGGTTTGGTATGGAACCAATAACCCCATTGACCAGGCTGCGAAACTAGTAATGCACGAAGCCGAACTGCATCCAGGGTTCACCTTCGCTCTCATGGTGGACCATGGCGCCATCCTGTGGGATTCTTGCCATGGGTGCAGCCCGCAGCAAGCTCTGATCAACCAACTGCGGTATGTCGAGCAGACCTATTTTTCTTCTCCCGCCTATTTGAGAATTAACGGCCAGCCGGTGATTACAGACTTCGATATCGATGTCTTCTATCAGGTCGATTGGAGCGCGGTGAAGAGTGCGTTATCTTCCAAGCTGGAATTCATATTTCAGAACACGGATGGATTTTCCCACGCGGAAAGCAGCGGCGCTTACTCGTGGGTGATCCCAACCACTAACGATTATGGAGCCAGCTATCTCGATGATTTTTACTCCACCGGCGAAAGTTTTCGCGGAGAACAAGCCTGGGGTGCTGCGTACAAAGGATTCAACGACACTCTGGCGACGTGGGGAATGCATCGGATCATGGGACAGCAGTGCGGCCAGACCTGGCTGCAAACCTTCTCCCAGATCAATAAGTTTCATAATTCGTCCAACCCGCTTCCCGCAATGCAGCTCGTCACCTGGAACGATTATGAAGAAGGTTCAGAAATGGAATCCGGGATCGACAACTGCGTGAGCGTCTCCGGTAATCTCTCCGGCAATGAATTGCATTGGTGGATAAAGGGTCAGGAAAATACTCTGGATCACTACACGGCTTATGTAAGTGCTGACGGTAAAAACCTCGCGGATCTGGCGGATGTGCCTGTCAACACCAACTCGCTCGATCTATGCGACTACGCGCTCCCAGCTGGAACGTACAGCCTGTACGTTCAGGCTATTGGCAAGCCTAGCCTGAGGAACCACATGTCAGGGGCTATCCCGTACACAGGGAGCTGCCCTGCGCCTCCGCCGACACAATCTCCAAATCCCACTCCCGCCCCATCGACCGGGTCGAACCCAGCTCCCGTGGCGACTGTAACTCTTACCGCAACGCCATCGTCGGTGAGCTTTGCGTCCGGTCAAACTGCAGCCTCACGTATTGTCGTGGCTCCCAGCTCCGGGTCCTTCAACAACCCGGTCACGCTTTCATGCTCCAACCTGCCAGCAGGGATGTCGTGCGTTTTTTCGCCCGCGGTGGTTAACCCGGGTTCCAGCACCGCGGCGTCGGAGGTGACGTTTTCGTCGAGTGCGTCGGCGGCATTGAAGCGGCCGCTATCACGGCAAGGCAGTCCGGTCTTTCCTCCCTATATGCTAAGTTTTGCGGTTGTGGGATTTGCATTTATGGGCGGGATCAAGCAGAAACGCGCTCTTCGAGTCATAGCGCTCGGCTTGCTGATTGGTACCGCTCTACTGGTCAGCTCCTGCGGCGGAGGCAGTGCTAACCCATCCACCGCTACTCCGTTCACAGTCACCATCAATGGCGGTTCAGGAACCGTGCAAGCCTCTACCACGGTTAGCGTCACCCTTAACTAGTGCTCTCCGAATTGGCGGGTACGCTTTGTGCTGAAATTGAGAACCGCTGTAAGTCGTCGGGGGAGAACTTCTTTAGGAGTTCTCCCAGAACGCACTGCGAGGCTTCTGCAACTGGCAGGGGTGGGATCACGGTCATTTTCCCCCCCATTTTGCTGAGCAGTAAATATGCCGCGCGATTCTGATGCAGGAATTCGACGGGATATTCCGGCTTTCGCTTTCGCGCTTGCTCCGGCTCGGCGTCGAGCAGATAGGCGATATCCGGATAGGGAGTGATGGTAAGTAGAAAGCGCGCGTAAACCCGGGATATTCCACTCCGCAAGTTGAGGTTCGCCAACTCGTCGTGGAGGTAGCGATCGAAGATGATCACGTCCGCCCCGCTTCGTCGGTGTTTTGCTACCACGGCGCAAAGCGAGAGAGCATCCAGAAAATAGAGAAAGAAACGCACGGTTGTCATGTACCACGACCGCACGTTTTTGTCGCGACGATTAACCGGCCGGTCCGGAGATCCTACGCCCTTTTCACCTTTGAACAAGGTATGGCCGCTGAATTCCCGCACTCCGGTCAGCATCGAAACGTCGTCCCAAAAAGCGAGCATGGAGACGCGGAAGCCGGCCTGAAGCAGACGCTCCCGCAACGCTTCAATCTGGGTACTTTTGCCAGCGCCGTCAATGCCCGAAAAACTCACAAATCTGGCGCGGCGGTTTCGAGGATTCACATCAGTCATAGTGCTTGTTTCTCTTTGGCGATGGCTATCGAGCGCCAGGTGGGCGGCTCGGACTGGCATTGGCCAATGCCACCACGGTTCCGACCGCCACACTAGCACCCACGATGGCGCTTACTTTTATCAGGAAGGACCTGGTCCGTCGCTGCTTGGCCGGTGCAATGGCTGCCCCGGCTGGTTTTGAAGCTGTCACTCCGGTGGCCTCAACCCCCGCCGCCGCAGCAGTTCCGACAGGTTCTTGATCCTGCTGCTGAGGTGTGAGAGATTGTTGCGCGCCGAAAGGCGATGTATTTTCCGCTACCTGCGAGCGTATCGATCCCGGGCTATCAGGAAAACTTTCGCCTTGAGATTGCGCAGACCTGTAGCTTTGCGCAGGGTGATTTTCGTCCGACGATTGAGCGGAGGCTCCCGTCCCGGCGCTTTGATCTTGCAAAGGTAATGCAGATGCAGAATACGGCACAAGCAGACACACCGCCAGACAGCAGGCAATACGGGGTATCAGCTTCCCACCAGATGTTTTCATTGCTCCAACGCTCGCTAGGCGGCCCTCCGAAAGGGCTAGTTTACGCCACCCTCTCGGATGCAGGAGTTGGATAAGTGGGTTGTAGCGGGGCCGGAAATACATGTACCGGAGACTGATGGAAGCTATTCACCGCTTCAGCGGGAGTGTCGAATAATTCAAACAGGCTGTCAACCTTGGTAAGCTCAAGAATCTCTGCAGCTGCTCGAGGAACGGCGGCCAGTTTCACATCACCATTTCGCTTCATCGCCTCTTCCAGGCAATAGAGGAGCGCCTGCACTCCAGCGCTATCGAGCCGTCGAACCTGCGAACAATCGAGTACGAGACGGGGCCGGTCTACTTTCAACGAGGAATCGACCTCAAGCAACAAAGTGCGAGCTTGTTCCACGCTGAACTTTTCGGGCAGTTGCTTCACTACTACAGGTCTTCCGCTATTCATTGCACTCATCCGGGGCTCTAAATTCCGTCTTCCAGCCCTAGCCGGGACTGAAAGATGGTTGCACACACTGCCAATGTATCGTGTCATACGTTAGCGGTCTATCCGGTGCTGCCTGTAGAGCGGACTAGGGTTTGCATTAGCACAAAAGTCTAACCTTCCAGCGCTCAGGAACTTTGCAAAAGGCGCTCAAGTTCAGCTTCCGCATCGTGTACCAAGTTTGTCAGCCGGTTTGCGCCATAGCGGCAGAGAGTAGAGAAATTAGTCTCATACCAGCAGCACTCGGTCATTCTGGGGGATAGCCCGCACATGAAACGAAGCTTTCGCATCGCCTCCGGCGAACTCATTGATGCCGCGACCAAGCGGTGGTTTCCGTCCAGAATGGTGAGAGGTTCGCTCTCATTAAGGCCAATGAGTAGCACCGCGCCCTCGGCATTATCCTGACGAAGCCATTCGCGCAGCGAGGCAATCTTTGCCAGAAAGGTTTTTACTGCAAGATCGTGCCCACGATAGGCGCGGATGCGTTCGATCACGGCGGTGAGCGTAAAATTGCCGCGCGCCAGTTTTCGCCATAGCGCCCGGGGGAATACCCTGATCTGATCCAGATCCGACGGCTTTATTTCCACCTCATACCATTCCGTACCCTTGGGCAGCTCTCTCCACAGGGGGAAATGCCGGATAAATAACAGGGCGCGGCGCTTCGCATTCTCGCTGGGATCGTCAAGGCGCGGTTTCGTCACTAGTTCGCGCAGGGAATCCTGATAGTCCTCGAAGGCCGCATTTTCGAAATCGCTTTTTAGAAACTCCGCAATGACTTCGTCTTCGGAGACGCGTCGAATGACTCTTATTCCACGCGCCGCCGTTGCTAACGGAATATCCACATCTTCCGAACTCATCAGCGTCTTCCACAGGAAGGGCACCGCGAGCACGAAGAGTAGCACCAACATCAGCACCAGCTGTATCCAAATCACTTCCTGCAGTGACGAATGGAAGCGGCAAATACCCGCGAACAGAACTGCGCTGAAGGCCAATTGCACCCAGCTCGTGTTCGCAATCTTGTAAGACATTTCATAAGCGATAATCACCACGCTCAGGCAATAGACGACTGTGGTAGCTGCATACAGAGCCAGCAAGTAGGGAAGGCCGTATTTGCCGGCGATGGAGAACTGAGATCCGAAAAGGGCAGTCCAAAGCGCGGCTGGAGCCAACCGCAGAGCAACTGCAATGATTGATCCGATCCCTAGCACGAGCAGTAGCGAAATTACGAGGACGCTGTGGCCCTTTCTCTGCTCACTTCGACTCCCTGCCATAAGTGGAAACATGGTATTTATCACCGCCGAGGAGAATGCAAAAACCACTCGACCCACCAACGCCACAGCGGCATACAAACCTGCTGCGGTGGGTGGAAAGAAATGCTTTACCAGCACAATGTCACAGTTGTTAATGAGAACTTGACCGGCGAAAAAGACGATGGCCTGCAGCGCTTCACGAAACGCGTCGGGCAGACGCAATTCGTTGGGAATCGACGACGCGAGTTTGGGTACTGCGGCAAAATAGGCCATGGCTATCGCGGCGGCATTCGCGGCGATCACCCCCTGCACACCCAAGCCCAGTTTGATGGACAGCAGAGATCCGCCCAGCCGTACCAAACCTTCCAAAACGAGGTTCGCAGCCAGACGCTGGAAGCCATAGGCGCCCTGGATATAACCCCGGCGCGCTCCTAGCGGCACATAAAAGGCGACGCCAATGCTAAGCAGAACGATCAGCATTGGTGTGGGCAGGTTCAGGTAGCTCGCGATAGCTCTCTGGAATAGCAGCAAGAGCAGCGCGACGAAGATGCCGCACTTCCACGCGCCTTTGTGAAACCCGCGGTAGGCGGTGCTCTTTCCCTCCAAAGTAGCCTGCTGCGCAACCACCTTCGCGGACACAATCTGGAAAGAGAGTGTCACGGCGGAGATCAGGATCAGAAGTGTGTAAACAGCGGTGGCGTGACCGAACGCGGTTGGGCCCAGAAACCGCGCTACCGCAATGTTGTATGCGAAATTAATCGCAGTGACTAGACCCGAACCGGTGAGAAGCACGAAACTGCCCGAAAGAACGCGGGCCTGCAACGTCTTGACTTCAGGGTTTGGATCGTTCAACACCTTTGGGGCTCCAACTAAAACCTAAGTAGGTGGTATCGGGGGATTCACCAGGAGCTTTTTTTCTCGTGGCGCAGATTCAGATGCCAAAAACCATGGTTCGGATGCTCACGGACTGATGCGTTCGCCCTTTAATTTGCTCGGCTTGCCTGCAACCTGAAGCGTTCTCGTGCCCTCTAATAACAACGCATCATATGAAGATCATGGATCGTTACCAGGTGACATCTGCCTTGGTGTTTGTCCTTCTGCTGCAGGGCTGCAGCCACCCCGGCCTCCAGCAGCAGACGTTACGACAGGGTGATTCGGCCCCTGGCTCTTCGCCGCGCCTGCTGGCAGTGTACGAGCCATGGTTCGGACATCCGCGGCACATCTCCGTCGGTTATTCGTCGCAGGATCCCGCGGTGATACAAAAGCAGATTGATCAGGCCAAAACCATGGGAATTTCCGGCTTTGTAGTCGACTGGTATGGCGAACGCGAACCGCTCCTCGATCACGTCTACTCCCTGATGCAAACATTTGCAGCCGAAAAGAACTTCCACGTGGCCATGATGTATGACGAGACGGACTATGAGAGCGTACAGGCGACCGACGACGCGCTGATGTCTTTCAATAAATTCCACGAGAAGTATCTTTCTCCTGGCTCACCCGGCGTACAGGCCTACCTCACGTATGAAGACCGGCCCGTGATCTTCATTTTTCCCAAGGGCGGGCACACTGATTGGAAGCGGGTGCGGGAGGCTACGGACAAATGGAATCCAGCCCCTCTGCTGATCTATGAAGATCATCCGACATCTTATGCGTCCGACTTCGATGGTTTCTATGCGTGGGTAAACCCAGGGAAAAAGGGCTGGGCTCCGGACGGAAGTAACTGGGGGGAAGATTACCTGCGCGATTTCTACCGCAAAATGCGGTCGACCTACCCTGACAAGATTGCAATCGGAGCGGCATGGGCCGGCTTCGATGACACTAAAGCCTCGTGGAGTCTCAATCGGCACATGTCTCAGCGCTGCGGCGAAACCTTTGCCGACACAATGAAGATCTGGCGCCAGTATTATCCGCCGGACCAGCCTCTGCCTTTTATGTTGATTGCCACCTGGAACGATTATGAGGAAGGCACAGCGATTGAACGTGGACTGTCGAAGTGCGGGTCCGAGTCGCAGTCGCGGGCAGGGCAGTAAAACCTTAACCAACTCAATAACAGTTTTGTCATCCCGAGCGACGCGAGGGATCTAGGTTTCTGCCTGCACGATCAGTATCACTGCCGCAGGCAAACACCCAGATCCCTCGCGTTGCTCGGGATGACATAGCGTCCTTTGTGAGGAAGACAGTCTACGCGATTCGGTAGACTCTCTCCCGTTCGCTCTCCTGCCGCCCGATTCCTACTGGGATGGAATTCATCTGTGCAGCGTAGTAAACCTTGTTGATAATGGAAAGTGGCCGGCTGCGTACTTCGTCATACACGCGGCCAATGTACTCGCCAAGCACGCCCATGCATAAAAGCATAAGCGCTCCTACCAGGAAGATCGCAGCGCTCACACCATACGCCAAAGAATTGGCGCTATGCGACGCCAGGGTAGAAACGCCGAGAATGAGCGCCAGGAAAGTTGAGAAGCCGGCTAACACAAAACTCATGCGCAGAGGCTTGTAGCTGAAACTGGTAATCGCGTCCATCGCGTACTTTATCCGGCTCATGAAGGAAAGTTTACCTTCACCACCCGCGCGATCTTGCCGATCGTAATAAACCACGCCGGTCTTGTAACCCACCCAGGCACGCAGTCCGGGCAAATATCTGTTTCCCTCGCGCAGAGAATTAATCGAGTCCACGGCTTGCCGATCAAGAAGACCAAAAATCCCCGCATTAAGTGGGATGGGGTAATCCGACAGCGCTCCCAACACGCGATAGAAAAGTGGGAACAATGCCGCCAGCACCTTGCGGCTTTCCTGCCGGCTGCGCCGCACTGCGGTCACTACTTGCGCCCCGCCCCGCCACGCCGCTACCAATTCCGGCACCACTTCTGGCGGATCCTGAAAATCGCCATCCATTAACACCACAGCGTCGCCACGCGCGGTCTGCAGACCGGCCGTGATCGCGCCCATGTGCCCCCAGTTGCGCGAGAGGTCCACAACCACCACGTGCTCGTCTTCGAGTTGCAGTTCCTTCAACAATTGCAAGGATGAGTCCCTGGAGCCATCGTTTACATAAACCACTTCCCAAGGTTCGCCGATTTCGCTCATCGCGTCGGCAACTGCTGAATGAAACATTTTTACAATTTCTTCTTCGTTATAAATCGGCACTACAACGGAGATCATCTGAGGCTCCTTAACTTCATAAAAATGGTGCTCGCCGCTTACTTACCCTGTCGACTCTCGTGTGACCGAGAGTTCGAAACAGGCCCGTCATTCGGGCTCTGCCTGGAAGACGCGTACCTTCCACTGCACTTCAGTCGGAGTAAGGACCGCAATATAGCGCGCGCGAACATGCTGCGTTATCTGAGGCTTTTCGTGGTCTATGAGTTGTACGTCGTAATCAACTGTGTCCACTAATTGAATCGATAGCCCTTCAGGCGAGTAGAAAACCAGTTGCACGTCGTGTGCCTTGTCTGTGTAACGCGTCTGGATTCCCAGTTTCGCCTGTTCCCGAATTGTGTCTGATAGCTTTTCTTTAGCCGTACCGACAAAATCAGCATTGAGCAAATCTGTTCGATTCTGCTCGAGGGCGCCACTCAGACTGTGCCACGCTTGCAGATAATCGCGGACCACCGCTGTCTCTGTCTGTTTTTCCAAGGTCCGCGGCCCAACTGAATCCATAGGCTCAACTCGCACTCTGGGCTGGTCAGAAGCTCCCACAAACAGAGCAACTAGAATCGAGCATGCGATTACGCCCGGCTTCCATGAAATCGGTTTTTGCCCGGTCGTCATTCTTTCCCCCAGCGAATTTCGTTCCCCATCACGACTCCGGTTGCGACGGAAATGGTCGCGCCTTTGTAGGCCGGCATCTCTGTCTTGGCCACGCCGCGTTTGAGAGGAACATCCACCGTGGCTTCGCCGCCAGCGTAGATTTCCGTGAAGGTGACAATCGTCCCATCCGGCACCGCGTTGCCACTGCAATCACGCACCGGTTCCGTTTCCAACTGAAGTCTCTGTCCCGCTGCCCGAACGTCCATTTTCAATTTGCACGGATCCCCAGGAACCTGCTGGATAATTCGCTTGTCAGCCACATTTCCAGCCCGCGCCTCAAACTGAGCCGCGCCTTCCTTGGATGCAGAATCCAGCTTGGTCCAAGCCAAGCCATTTTTAGAAACCACGGTTCTCGTTTGCGGAGCGCCAGCAACGCCCGAGAGTTGGAACGAAACCGGCGTGGGCTGCAAAACCAGGTTGTGAAAAGTATCGAAGACATACACGACGCCGCTGATGCCATCGCGCAAATCAACGGGAAGGCGAGAAGGCTTCGCGATAAAACTCAAAGTCTTTGGTTCATGGGCAGCGGTGACATCGAACGCGCCATTTTCCGTGGACGAGCCTGCTGCAAGAACCACCAAATAGTGGCCGGCGTTGTGCATGTCGCCGGGCGCGAAAGAAACGCCTTCCCCTAACTGCACATCGCGTCGCAGTACCTGTCCCGGCCCGACGATGTACAGCATGGCTTTTCCGTTGCCGGTAGTGTGAATCGAAAACGCAACACCGGCTTCGACAGTTTTCGGCAGTACTAAGTTGCCGTTCTGAGCCAAAGCTAACTGCCCGGCCGCAAGCACAATCAGCCCGCCGAGAAATGATGTAAGTCCTGACCTCATTGGAATCGGCTCGAGCTATAAGTCGTGGTAACCGCGCGTTCAGTCTTAACTTTGCTGGCGATGTCCGGAGGGACTGACACAGCGAATGTCTCTGGCGTCCCAGGCAGCAATGCACGTTCCGCGTATCCGTCGGAGACCCAGATCAGCTGGCCGGCATTGTCATAGAACGTGCCCAGAACATGCGCCACATTGACCACCTGTCCGCTTTGGTTAAGGAGTTTTCCGCTCAACGAAGCCTGCGATCCCGCATTCAAATGCTGATCTTCAATCTCGACAACAGGATCCGCCGACGCCGCCACCAGAGTTGACGATGGCTGCATTTTGACGCTGTCAACCTGGGACAACGCGACATTGTGAAACTCGATGAGAAACGGGGTTACTTGCCTCGGCAGCAGAATGTGAGAAATCTTGTCGAAGCTGTCTTCGGTGGCCAGCGGCGAACCATCTTTTGCTAACAGTGTCGCCTTAACGTTAACGAACGCTGGAACGACATCCTCATTCAAAAGCTCGCCCATTATGACTACCCCGCCGCCACGATCCACGGGATGCATATCCACAATGCGCACGTGCGGAGACTCGACGTCTTGAGCTCCCCAATCATCTTCTGCGCCGCGATAGATCACGTCCCAGCGCAGGTAGTTCACTGGAATGACTTGCGGCGGGACGCGCGGCTCTTTCACAACCGGCCACACCACGCTCCAACGGTCTCCCGTCTTGACGACCCGCAACATGCGGCTATCCAGGAAAGTGCCCACCACTGTCGACCAGCGCAAGTTAAGCTTTACCTGGGCGTCGTCCGAGGAAGCGTGTTGCGGACGAACGTCGAAACTGTCGAGGCTCGCGTGGCTGCGAAGGCTGGGATAACTTCCCGCCAAGTCTCGCACAAAGTCTGTTTCCTCGAACTCATTCTTGTTGGCCAGGCTGGAGTACGCCTTCTCCCAATCTCGACGACCAATTTGCGTCGCCAGATTCTCAACCGCTGCCTGCGGAGTCGACGAAGGGCGCAACATATCTGCCCCGGAATCAACCCCAGCCGTAACCAGCGCCGATTGAAATGGCCACACCGTACCGACAACAATCAATGCCACAGTTGCGAGCGCGACGACGAAGGCGAGGATACGACCGGTCATGAAATCATCCTCCCGAGCACCAGATTTTCGTGCGTCGAGGATGGCTCAACGACTCGCTCCTGATCCCACTGTTTTTCGGGAATCAGCGCCAACAGCATGGCGAGAATACTGCTCGCTATTGGCAAAATTCCCCAGAGCAGGCCTTGCCAATGAGGAGGAATTTGCGGCGCATTTACGGGCGTCGCCGGCGGTACGTCTTCTTTGCTCCAGACTGTGATGGTCCTGTCTTCCAAGTCATCCACCTTTCGCCATCCGGCAAACACCAAGAGCGGCTCGTAGTACGGATCACGAAGGAAGACCCACTTCAGCCCGTAACGATCGGCGTGATGCAATATCGCGCTCAACGCCTCGATGCCGGACTTGCCAAAATATTTCGAACTGGTAAGCGCGCCAGCGCCGTGCTGAGTGAGTTCCGGCAGCATACGGCCAGAGTTCCATTCACCGTCAACGCTACTGGCATCGGTCAAAATCGCCAGTCGCGCGATCTTGTTGCCGAACCCAAGAGTGACATACCGATACTTGTCATGGCCATCGCGATTGAGCCACGCGGCGGTCGAGTCAACGCTGAAGTCCACAGCATCGGCCGGTTTATATGTGGCCCAAGCTACCGCTAGTGCGCAGGTCAAAGTTGCTGCGATTGCCAGACCAACAACGGCACGCCCGCGATACCGGTCGATAAGCTCGGTTGCCAGAAGTCCCACGAACGGCAGCGCGAGCAACGTCGCCCAATAGCTGAAGCGCTCCATCGTCAGAACTTCAAACGCGCGGCCCAACAGTATCCGGCCGACCGGGGTTGTGCTGCCCAGGCCAATCAGAAACGCCAGCCAGAAGCCGAAGAACAGCGGGCGCAGTCGAACGTTCGAACAGCCCCGCAGAAAAATGAAAGGCAGCGCGAGAATCAAAGCACCCCAAGGAACGATGAAGTAATTCAATCCCCACTGCGGAGTCAGAATGTAATTAGCTCGACTGGGATGCGGAATGGGCACCTGGGTGACTGGATAATGAATCAGCGCAATCCAGAAAGGAAGAAGAACAATCCCAATTGCCGCGCCTACCACAACCGCAATGGCAATGGTTCTAGCCAGCAGAGCTGGTGTTGAAGCTCGTTCCCCTTCTTCACGGTCCAGGAAAGCCAAAACCAGCACAGGCAGCGCGAAGAAAAATGATCCGAATAGCAGCGTGGCGTGGTGGGCGGCAGCGGCTGCCGCAAAAAGCACAGAACCCTTAAGGAATGACCGCCAGTTTCCATAGCGTACCCAGGTGTACAGATAAGGCAGTGCGTTCAAGTAGAGTGGAGCCGCAAACGTGGTCGACAACTGACCGGCCGAGTAGATCAGGAAAGCCTCGGAACCAAGGAACACACTGGCCAGGGCGGCGAATGAAGCAGCACGCCGATTTACCCACAGCGATGAGAAACGGTACACGCCCAGCGCCAGCAGCAAAATGGCGACAAACTGCACCAGCATGTACGCCATGTCCAGCCCGGTGATTCGCGATACCAGCGCCAGCCACTGCTGCGGCAGTGGAGGATACGTGGTCTGTGAAAAACCGGCGTACCACTTCGGATTCCACGGATCGAACCAATTATGCAAATAGTGCGATGCGAAGAAAATATGGAAGTTCGCATCATACGTCTTCAGCGGCAACTTCATGAGCAACAGCGGCGAGTGAACCGCGAGCGCCGCAAGAAAGATCATGCTCAGTGGTATTGGCTGTGTAGTAGGTGCAACCGATTCAGCTCTGCGCACTGCGCCCTCCCGAGAAGTCTTTGATTCCGCACTGGTCTCTTAGGTTGCTCATCCCAAACGCTTATTCACGTGTTGTTAAACACTTCAGCCAACATTTAGAGCGTTTTGAGAATCGAAGAGCTTTGGAATTGATCGCTGATTGGGTGGTGTCATTTTGAGCCCTGCGTTGGGACAAATGAAGACTGTGTTCGTGTGTTTGCAGATCGTCGCGCTGATTTGTGTGGTCGCGCTGGCGTGTGCGGTCCAGGCGCAGACGTACAAGGTCGGAGGAGACAGCGCCCCACAGCAACCTGTAAACAACAAACCCGCCCAAACACCCGCCCCCAACAAATCGTTGGGGTGGGGATCCAATATTCAAAATGCGCGTTTAGCTCGTGCGGCCGAACAAGCTCTAAAAAATCGTAACTTCGGCGCCGCGGTTGACTACGCGCAGCGGGCTGCGCAGGGGGCTCCCAATGATCCGCAACTATGGTTTCTGCTGGGCTACGCGGCACGGCTCGGCGGAAAATTTCAGCTCGCTGTCGATTCCTATAGTCGAGGGATTCGCATCAATCCGTCATCGCTTGATGGCATCTCCGGATTAGCGCAGACCTACAGCAATATGGGCCGCACGGATGAGGCCATTCGGCTCTTGAACCAGGTTCTCTCTAGCGACCCGAAGCGAGTCAATGATGCTGTGTTGCTGGGCGAGTTGATGATGCGATCTGGAGATTACAACGGAGCAATCAATGTGCTGGCCCGCGCAGAACGCATTGAACCCGCCACCCGTCCGGAGTTGCTGTTGGCGCTGTCGTTCCAGCATTTAAAGAAGTTCGACGAAGCCAACCATTACCTCGAAATGGCCAAGCAGCGCGACCCGAACAATCCCGAGGTGCAACGATCGCTGGCCGGCTACTATCGCGAGACCGGGAACTATCCCGCGGCGATAGCCGCTCTTAAGTCCATTCACAGTCCGAAACCTGATGTGAAGGCGGAGCTTGCATACACCTGTCAGCTCGACGGTAGTCAGGATGAAGCCGCGAAGCTGTACGCACAGGCGGCCAATGCGGCTCCCGGCGACTTGGCTTTGCAACTTTCCGCAGCGCAGGCGCAAGTGACTGCTGGTTCTATTGATGGCGCCAAGCCGTTTATTGAGCGAGCCAAATCGATTGATCCGGAACACTATCGTCTGCACGCCGTACTCGGCGAAATTGCGCGCCTCCAGGAACACAACGAAGAAGCAGTTCGCGAATACAACGCCGCTTTGGATCATTTACCGGAGACGCCCGCCGAGGGGCCTCTGTATGGAATCCAGCTGCACATGGATCTGCTGGAACTCTACAAAAACCTGAAAGACGACGGTGCAGCTCATCAGAATCTCGAAATTGCGCAGAATCAAATCAATGCGTTAGATGAGCGAGGGCCGACCCGGCCGCAATTTCTCCGCCTGCGCGCTTTGATCAAAATCAACGAAGGCGACTTCGATGGGGCCGGAAATGACATCAAAGAAGCATTGGCGATCAATCCTGACGATCCCAACAGCCTGCAACTCGGCGGGGATCTGCTGGTAAAAATGGGTCGCCCTGACGACGCAATTGCCGTGTACAAGAAAATCATTGCTATCGACCCGGTGAACCGTTCCGCCCTTATCTCGCTGGGCTACGTTTCTCGCGAAGCCGGTCACGATCAGGATGCGGAGAAATATTTTCAGAAGCTTCAGTCGGCCTATCCGACGTTGTATATACCGTATCTCGCACTCGGCGACATGTATGCAGCGCGCAAAGATTTCACTAAGGCCGATGCCTCTTACAAGAAGGGGTACGAGTTGGCTCCGGCCAATGCGCTGATTGTCGCCGGAGGAATGAACGCGGCGATTGAGGCGCACAACTATCCTCTCGCGGCCGACTGGATGCAGCGCGCCACGCCGGAAATGCAGCAGGAACCGCACGTGATGCGAGAGGAAGAGAGGTATTTGAGTTTCAAGGGCGATTATGAGAAATCCGCCGCCATCGGCCGGGAAGCGATTAAACAGCTCCCGAAAGATCGAGATGTAGTTGTGTACCTTGGCTACGATCTTCTCAATCTCAAACAATATGACGAGCTGCTGCAATTAACTTCCAAATACGATCAGATACTGCCGAAGGAGCCGGACATCCCGCTGCTGGCAGGCTACGTTCACAAGCAAGCTGGACAGCTTGAAGAGGCACAAAAGGATTTCAGCGAGGCCGTGGATCGAGATCCTAAAGTGGTTACAGGCTACGTCAACCGCGGATACGTTTTGAAGGACCTTCATCAACCGGCGGCCGCTGCCACAGATTTCGAAACGGCCCTCAAGCTGGATCCAAAAAATGGCGAAGCTCATCTGGGCCTGGCCTATGCCAGTCTCGATTCGCATCGCCCGCGAGTCGCGCTCCGCGAAGTGCAATTGGCGGAAGAGCAGATGGGCGATTCCCTCCCCATCCATCTGATTCGCGCCACTGCATACGGACAAAATGGCCAGTTGATGAAGTCGGCCAACGAGTATCGCGTGGCCCTAAAAATGTCGCCTAATGATGGCGGCCTTCACCTTGCACTCGCGGATACGCTGTATAGTCTCCGCCAGTACCATCCCGCAATTGATGAACTGCAAATCGCGCGGACGTTGTCGCCGGACGATGCTTTGATTTACGCACAGCTGGCGCGATCCTACGCCGAACTTCGCGATCGTGACCAGACTTTGCAGAACGTGCAACTGGCTGAGCAAAAGGTCCAATCCGTGCCGGCTGCAAAAGATCAGAAGCACAACGAGAGCGCCGTATTTGTCACCACCGGGCAGGCATTGAGCGCACTCGGAGACGACAAGGGCGCGATGGAGCGTTTCGAGAGAGCGCTCGACGCTCCCAACAGCGACCGCATAAGCGTGCGCCTCGCTATTGGCCGGCTCATGGCAAATCAGGATCACTCGGCTGACGCTGAGCGGCAGATTGCTCTAGCTCTGATGGAAGCTCGTACCGGCGAGACCCTGCCACCCACGGGTGAGCAGTTGATCGAGGCGGCAGGCGTTTTCCTGGATTTGCACGAGTACCAATTAGCCCAGAATTATCTCCAACTCGCACTGGCAGCAGGCGCGTCCGACACATCAGTGCGCATTGGCTTGGCAAACACGTACCTGGCGCTGGGTGAGACAACCAAGGCTAACGTTGAATTGAACGCGGTCAGTAATTCGGCCGATGGTGAACCTACTTATCAGTATTTGCTGACCAAAGCCGCAGTGCTTCGCCAGGAACATCAGAATACCCAGGCCCTCACTGCATTCGGCCAGGCTGAAAATGCTGCCGGTGAAGATCAGACCGCGGAGCAGGATATGCTTCAGGCGGCAGCGAACGAGGGACTCAGGCTCAACAGAAACATCAGCGTTCTGTCGGATTTTTCTGTAGCGCCTATTTTTGAGGACACGACGGTTTATCCCTTGGACGCTAAGTTGGCTGTTCCAAATCCGATACCCGGCCGTCAAGGACTGCTTCCGCCGCCGCGTTCCTCGCTCGAAACACAATGGACCGGCGCCTACCATATACACCTTAGCAACTTCCCCGATGCCAGCGGGTTCTTTCAGGTGCGGAACGCCCGAGGCGAAATATCGCTGCCCAGTGCGGACGAGATCGTCAATCGGGATACCACCGATTACACAGCTAACTTCGGTTTGAATCCGAGTTTTCATCTCGGATCTACCGTCTTAACCTTTAACACCGGGATACAGGGAACCATTCGCAGAGATTCCCTATCTCCCGTGCAGATGAACCAGAACCTGTTCCGGCAATTTGTCTACATGACGACGAGTTCATTCTTCAACATGGTTTCGGTGAGTGGGTATGCCATCCGCGAAGCGGGACCGTTCACCCTGAGCAACCTGAGTTCGCGGGACCTTGCCGGCGCAGTTGACTTCCGCGTGGGACGACCTTGGGGAAAGACCGCCTTAGTAACTGGATGGGGCGCTCGCGATGAGCAGTTTTTCCCCATCATCCGCGAGTTCTATTACACGTCCGCTTATATCGGCATCGAACGTAAAGTCTCGCAGCGGCTGAGTTTCAGGGTACTGGCAGAAGATCTGCGGGCGTGGCGAGTGGAACTAAGCAACTATGCAATCGCGCAGGCATTGCGGCCGGCTGGAAGCGTGGAGTTTTCTCCCACCCGTAATTGGACCATCCAAGCGGCGGGAGCTTATTCCCGAAACATGGGTTTCCATGTCTATGACGCGGTGCAAACCGGCTTCTCGGTTTCCTACGCGATGCCAATTCGCCACGGCTTCAAAGATCAAACCGGGCAAGTTGAAATAAAGTATCCAGTTCGTTTTTCAGCAGGAATGGCAGAGGAAAGTTTTTATAACTTTCCCGGCAGTCAGAGTCAGCAATTTAGACCGTATGTACGTATTGATTTGTTTTGAGATTGGATTCCGATGAAAATCTGCTTAGTAGCGACATTTCCTCCCAGCGGCCGGCAGTTGAACGAGTATGCCTTTTATATTGCGCGCGAACTTCAGCGCAATCCTGGTATCGAACTGACCATTTTGGCCGACGAACTGACCGACTATGAATTTGCCACCGATCAGAACGGTAACCCCATAAAGGCCAGAGAACAGGCCGAATTGCCCGGCTTCAACGTGATTCGCTGCTGGAAGTTCAATAGCCTCGGAACTCCGGTGAATCTGATGAAGACCATCCGCAGATTAAAGCCGGATGTGGTCTGGTTCAATCTCGTCTTCTCCAGCTTCGCGACTCCGGACTACCCAGTTGCGGCTTTTGCCGGCTTGTGCGTGCCTGCGCTCACGCGAACTCTCGGTTGCTACACCCACATCACCTTGCACCACATCATCGAGCACGTGGATTTCGCCAGCGCTGGAGTCCGTCAGGAAAAAATGTTCCGCATCGGCAGCGACATTGCTACCCGAGCTTTGTTGAAAGCAAATTCAGTTTCCGTATTACTTTCAGGTTACCGGCGAACCTTGATCGAGAAATATTCCGCGGAGAATGTTTTATTAGGGACGCACGGCACATTTGCGCCATGCCCTAGTCCCCCGGATTTTTCGACACGAGGAAATCCGGATCATCGCGTTCTAGCCATCGGACATTGGGGAACCTACAAACGCCTCGAGACCTTGATGGAAGCCTTTCCGGCGGTGTTAAAGAAAGTGCCGAATGCCAAGCTGATCGTCGCCGGAGCCAATCATCACACCAAACCGGGATACTGGGAATCGATTCGCGACTCACACAATCTTGGCTCGAGGGTCGAGTTCCGTGGCTACGTTCCGGAAGAAGCTATCCCTGAGCTTTACAGCACGACCAGCGTTGTGGTGATGCCGTACGATTCCGCGACCGGCTCCAGTGGTCCTGCCCATCAGGCATGTGAATACGGCGTTCCGATCGTATCCGCCGACATCGCAGATTTTCGCGACATGGCCTCGGACGAAGACATGGCAGTACGTTTTTTCAAGCGGGGAAACGCAGCCGATCTTGCCTATCAGCTCACTAGCATTCTGCAATCCGAAGAGCAGCAGCGCCAAATGTCGGAGCAGAATTTCTCCGCCGCCATCCAGATGACTCTGCCCAGCGTTGTCCGCACCTACCTTCGCTGGTTTGAGCTCAATCGGGCAAAGAAGACCGTCGGATCCTCGCCGTTGTTTCGCAGCGAGCGTTCCTTTTGGCAGCGCTGTGTGTTTCCGCGTCTGGGAGCGTTTCTGCCAAGCTGGAGTTTCCGCCCTGACCTCGTAGCCGATGGCGAAGCAAACTCGCACGCTCTGCATCAGGCAGAACGAGTCTCTCCCTCAATCGAGCTTACGAATACTGGTGGCTGGCAGAGATCGGAAACAGGCGACTGAGTCAGTCGCCTGTTAGTTCCAATCGGATGCAGGAATGAGTTCGAAAGCTCTTGGCTGGAAGAGGAGAAAAAGTTAAGAGGGGGAGGGCCCTCCGCGTTCAGGCAATACTGGATCGCGCAGCCGCAGCTTGCCCGCGACGCCGGAACAGTATCGCTGCAAAACATGACAACGCTGTGAACAGTAGATACATCGCCGCCGAACCGCCTTCCGGTACCAACATCATGAACTCCTGACCTGGACACGAACCTGGCCCATTCGTGCAGCCCTGTGGCGTCAGAATCACAAAGTTCGAAAATTGACTGGCCGTCAAATTCGACGGAATCATGCCCAGCCAGCTCTCCACGCCCGCGAGCTGGGTCGAGTTCAAACCGTTAAGCGCAGCGCTATCAAACAGCGACCAGATTGCGTACGACAAATATCCCACCTGGGTGGCATTGCCTGGGCTGCTGTTTAAGGAAAGCATTTGCAGCGTCAACCATGCCGCTCCTTCATAATTCTGAGTTTGGTTTCCCCACAACGCGCTCCCTAGGGTGGAGAAGGTGTTGGGAGTGTAATTCCACGAGCTGCCGATATAAGTTTCGTCCGCGAAGTCATCACAAATGACGGGAGTATTCACCGCGCCATTTACGGTCGCGTAATAAGGACCGACGTAGACGTTATCCATCACATTGTTTCCCGCGCCGGTCATAGTCAGATTACTGCTCGCAAAAGCGCAGGGCGCAATGCACAAGAGTGCCAGCGCAGCTACACCCCACCATTTCTGGGTAGAGCCGATCATGTTTTCTCCTTAACTTGTCAAAACTGAAGCAACTACTATGAGGGGAGAATCATCGGATCGAGTTCAGGAGGGGGCCATCTCGCCGAACCGTCAACCACTGGATGCAATTTATCCCGTAAGTTATTGCTGGTCAAGGATGATAATTACTGCAACTATCGCAATTGGTTGCAACCATCTTAAGCGCTTACGGGTTAAGCAGATACCTCATTTGTGGCTTTTCTGCGACACAGCTTTCGAGCGGGATCATCCAACTCGGAGGCGTGAATGGGGATTGGAACTTAGGAAAGCGGCTGGATCCACTTCGAGTCGCTGTCCGGAAGAACGAGACTCCGCGACGCGCAAGGTCGCCAGCGTAATAGATACAATCTCCTCAAACGGAATTGGGGTTCGGCCTCCGCCGCGTATTGCCTCCGCGAAGGCTTTCAACTCCGCACGATGTCCTTTGTCGTGGCGAAAGAGCGAGCGGAAGGTTTGTTTCTTTCCGTGGCGTACCAGTTCCAGGCACCGAAAATCCTCCAGCACTGCCACCGCGCCGCCGCCGAAAACTTCCACTCGTTCCTTCGAATACGAGCGGTCCCCGTTTGACAAATAACTGATCGTACCCTGCGAACCATTTGCAAAGCGCAGCGAAATGATCGCGTTCTCGTCGGAGTGCTGTTCAAAGCCGGTCACGTTCGTTTCCACTTCGATCGGCAGAGATTCGGTCAGAAAAGTCAGGAAGTCCACAAAATGACAGACTTCTCCGAGAATTCGCCCGCCGCCTTGCTCAGGATCGTTCAACCAATGATCGCCTCCAATAAAACCGGCATTCACGCGATAATGCAGCGCCAACGGCTCCTTTATTGTTTTTAGGAATGCTTTCATCTTCAGCGCCAGAGGAGCGAATCGGCGATTGAAACCAACCATGAGCAGCAGGCCGCGGCTCGATGTTTCGTGAGCGTGAATAATCTTTTGTAAATCGATTTCATTCAGGCAGAGGGGCTTTTCGCAGAACACATGCTTGCCCGCTGCAAGCGCCGACAGAACCTGATTCGCATGCAAGTGATGGCGGGTGGCGATGACAACCGTGTTGTTGGCCGGGTCGTTGATCACTGTATCTTCGTTGGTAGTGCAATATCGGAAGCCAAATTTCTCAGCTGCGTGACGCGCATGGGAACCATTGGCTGCACAGACGCCGACCATCTCTACCCCGCGAACGTGCTTAAACGCCGGCAGAAGGGTGCTCATGGCAAAGTTGCCCGCACCGAGAATTCCGATTGCTAACGATTTCTCGCCAGCAACAACGTTTCTTCTTCCTTTGACTTGAATTTCCTGGCTGGCTTCGGCCTGCGCTGGATAACTGATGACAACACCGAGGAATGGGTGAGCCGACTTTCCCGTAATCAGATCGTAGGCATTGTTCGCACGCTCGATAGGAAAACGGTGCGTCACCAGCGACTTTACATCGACCTTGCCCGCCGACAGAAGTTCGAGGAAAGCCTCCATGTTTCGAGTCTCGGACCACCGCACGTAGCCGATGGGATAATCGCGGCCTTTTTGTTCATACGCCGAATCGTACCGGCCCGGTCCGTAAGAACGCGAAACGCGGAAATCCAACTCTTTTTCAAAGTAGAGTTTGCGTTGGATATCCATACCAATCGTTCCGACGGCGACCACAATCGCGCGATCACGCGCTACTTCTCCGGCCACTTCGACAGGTTCGCTGCTAGGCGTTTCCGCGGTAATCAGCACGGCGTCGGCGCCATGACCGTTCGAGTGCTGCTGGCACAAATCGCGCAAGCCCTCCCGCGAGATGCTGACATCATCCGCTCCAAGCCGGAAGGCAAGCTCGGCACGCTCGGCGGCGATATCCATTCCCAAAACGCGGCAACCGGCGGCCTTCAGAATCTGAACCGTAAGTTGTCCAACCAGGCCCAGCCCAATGACTGCAACCACATCTCCCAGCTTTACCTCGGCGGTGCGGACTCCGTGCAAGGCCACGGCACCAAGAGTGGTGAATGCAGCATCTTCAAAGCTCACCGCCGACTGAGGAATCCTGGCCACCAGCAGTCGCGGGACGCAGGCAAACTCAGCGTGCACTGCATAATTTGCCCCGGCACAAGCAACACGATCGCCGACACTGAGATCGGTGACGCCTTCTCCGACGCCAGTCACCGTCCCGGAACTGCTGTACCCCAATGCATTCGGCTGATCAAGTCGGCCGCGAACCGCAGCCACGGCGGAGAACACCCCATCGCGTCGAATTTTGTTGACGACTTCAGCAACGAGGTCTGGGCGGGCTTTCGCCTTTTGCAGCAAGTTCTTGCTGGCAAATTCATAAGACGCGCGCTCGGTGCCGGCCGAAACCAGAGAAGCCGCCATCCCTACCAGAACGCATCCAGGAAGCAGTTTAGGCGCGGGGACGTCCATTACCGCAATCTCGCCGGTTCGCGGCTGCTGCAATACCTGTTTCACAATGTGGCCATACTAAATCGGAATGGAGTGGTTTTCCGGTGACACAATCGGCACACTGCTGCCGCGGCTGGACTGAGTGCAGTATGGGCTGGCCTGGGGAAAAACGTCGGCAATCGGCGACGAAGCCTTGAAGGGGCATGGCTTCCCAGCCGTTGCGGAAAAACTTCGAAATCGGCGACTGGGGCTTTGAAAGGGCGCATCGTTTTTGGTGACTTACGGCACGGCTAAGCCGTGCCCTTTTCAAAACTCCGACGCCGGGCGTTTTTCCGCAAACTGTTCAACCGTGCTCTTTCAAAATTTCGACGCCAAGAGTTCTCCGCTAGCTCTGAAGAGTAATTTCCGGCTAAAAACCGGCAGCTTGGGATTCCTGGAGATCAAGCCGCAGCTGCCGAAGTTTGGTGGCTTTGCTGGGATCTATACCCGGCTGCAGGTCAGTTTCTTCCATAAAGTATCGCCAACCCGAACTTCGGTCTTCCTGGCTCTGGCACCATTCATAGTCGTTGAGAGTTTTCTGCGCGCTCTCCGTACCTTTGACCACGGCCACAACGCCGCCCGAGATGTACGTCTTCTCGTTGAAGCGGATAATCGCAAACGAATGCTCAGAGTTGTTTCTCATTTTAATTTTCCGATATAGGAGAATGGGATGGGCAAGCTGTTTACTCGAATGAGATCGCCCGCAATCCCCTCGAGCCATGGGGCGCTCGTCGAACAGTCCTGCCCAAAAACTCTTCGCCAAAATACTTTCTTCAGAGGCTCTCGTAAATGGCCTCTTGGTGTTAATGAGTGGCACAGCCGGGGTAAGGTTTCGAGCGAACTTAAGAAAAATCGGCGGTACAAGAAATTCAAAAAAGCCTGATGAGCAATAAATCCAGATGAACAAAGATTGTCGGCGGATTATCGATGAGCGCGAGAAGAGGACAAAAAAGGTAAAGGCCGTGATATTGGTTATGCTCTAGCCAGCAGCTCCTGCGAGGGAGCTACCAGCGTGGAGTATGCACCATCACGGCCCTCGATGCGATCACTGCTTTCGCAGTTCCAAACCCCAACTGCCCCTCGCTGAGCAGTCGGTTTTTTCGGGTCTGGTCGTTCCTCGGGTTGCCCCGTGGAACTGATCACCCAGCTTACTTTGGATCGGCCAACCTTTGTTTTGACCAACCCTTTCAGCCGTCGACGGGGGCAAAGGTAAACAGTTAGCTGATAAATGTCAATGCCGATTATTGGTGCAAACACCGCAATCTCAATGTCCAAAACGCAACAGTGCAGCTCACTGAAGAAACAACGGCTTACGAAAATACCAAATAGTAATCCCGGCTTTTCCACATTCTTATTCACAACCAAGAAGACCTTCACGGGCTGCTGCCGATGTGAGAACCAGCAAAGCATCTTGACGTTGACCTGCATCTAACGCATGTTGATTGCAGGGAAAAAGAATTCTATGTCGGATTTTGTCGCGTACGTGGATGGCGGTTCCAGGGGAAACCCGGGACCGTCGGGAATTGGCGTCGTGCTTGGTGGTGCAGAGCTTCCAACCATCAGAATTGCCAAGTGGATTGGACGTCAGGACAACAACGTGGCTGAGTATGTGGCCCTGCTCGAGGCTCTGCAGTGCGCTATGAAGCTGAGAGCCCGCAAGCTGCACGTCTACTCCGACTCCGAAGTAGTGGTCCGCCAGATGAATGGCGAATACGTCTGCCGCAGCCCGCGTCTCTATTCGCTGAATTGGATCTGCCGAAAGCTGGCCCGCTCTCTCGACTTCTCTATCTCACACGTGCGCCGGGAATACAACACCGAGGCTAACCTGCTCGCGACATCCGCCGTGCGGACACACCTCTAACAGTCGGCGGCCTAATGCTTCCAGTTCCATACCGGATTGCCTTTCTCATCTCGTAAGACCAGCGTGTCCGATCCTTTCAGTACTTCGCGGGCAAGGATCAGGTCCACTCCGGCATACTTCACCTTCGATCCCGTGAACGCCAGTTCGTCGCCCTTGCTGAAGCTGACACCCATATCGTCCATGAATGATTTGGGGCAGAAATACAAGTCAACCACGCCATCCCCATTCTTCAGTAACAAGTGGACGACTTCCTTCTCACTGCCTTTTGCAGGCAGCTTGACCTCCTCTACCGTGGCTTTCATCTTGGTCTCGGTCTGGAGGTCATACTTGGGTGGCGCAGTTTCGGCGCCGAGCACGGTACTGCATGCAAGCGCGAAAGTGGCGATAAGGAAGAAAATTCTGTTGCGAAGACTTCGGTGGCCGGACTCAGTTGAACGATGCATCGCTCCCTCCCAGACAGCGTAACCAGAAACCGCTGCCAGCCCCAGGGAAGAACTGATTTCCCGATTCCTGATTTATAGGCAGGACTAAGCTTCGTAAGCCCGAACCAATCCTACTACTATTAAAGAAGTTGTCCAATATTTTTGAATTGCGGGGTGGGCCGAGGGTCGCCCCTGGGCGATTCTCACCGGCTGGTTCTGACCGTGAATCCCTTGAGCCCGATCTTGGTTTCGGTCTTCTTCGGGACGATGCGAACGCTGCTTAGTTCTGCGATCAGGTTACCGGCCCAACGGTAGACATTGTGCTCCTGCACCACGCTGCGCATTCGCCGCATGCGCGCTTGACGTTCCTCCGCCGGCAATTCCAGGGCGGTACGGATTGCCTCAGCCATCTGCTCAATATCGTACGGATTGACGATCAGCGCGTCATTTAGTTCGCGTGCCGCCCCAGTAAAGCGGCTTAGGATGAGCACTCCCTGTTCGTCGTCGCGCGCCGCTAGAAACTCCTTGGCCACCAGGTTCATTCCGTCATGCAGGGAAGTGACCATACAAACGTCGGCTGCGCGGTAATACTTCTGCACTTCCTCATGGCTGAAATGCCGTTTGAGAAATACAATCGGCTTCCAGGATCCGCGCTGGAAGCGCCAGTTAATGCGGTCCGCTTCCGACTCCACTTCCCCGAGCAGATCGTGATAACGCTTGATGTGGGTGCGGCTCGGCGCTCCGATTTGAACGAAGGTAAACCGGTTCTGATAGATCGGATGTTTCTCGAGTAATCGCTCAATACCCAGAAATCGTTCCAGAATTCCTTTGGTATAGTCCACCCGATCGACTCCCACCCCGAGGAAGGTTGCGTTCACCCCCACGCCGCGTAACAAGTTCACACGTTCGGTGTAAGGATCTTCACCAGATCGGGGGCTGGAGGCGATCTGCTGAAAATCAACGCTGATGGGAAACGGCTTTACTATGGTGCGGTGATCTTCGCGGTCGACCGCAAAATGTTCCCAATCGATTCGCGATTCCACCGTGCGATCCACTGTCTGGAGAAAATTGTTGCAATGCGATTGGATGTGAAAGCCAATCAGATCCGCTCCCAGCATTCCTTCAATCAGTTCGCGCTGCCACGGACAGATGCCAAAAGCCTCCGCATTCGGCCACGGTATGTGCCAGAAAATTGCAATGCGCGCGTCAGGACGCTTTTTCTTGACCAGCCGCGGAAGAAGCGCGAAGTGGTAATCCTGAACCAGCAACAGCGGCTGCTCCTGGTCGGCCATCTCTTCGAGCACCGCGTCGGCGAACTTCTGATTGACGGCGCGATAAAACTCCCAGTCCGACGTGCGAAAAATCGGACGAGTGTGGGCAATATGGCAAAGTGGCCACAGGCCCTCGTTGGAGAATCCGAAGTAATAACCTTCTTCTTCGTCCTTGGCGAGCCAAACTCGCCGCAAGGTGTATTTAGGATCATCAGGCGGAACTCGCAAATGACCGTTTGCGTCGACCGTCTCCTGGTCTGCGTCGCCACTCCCATGAGCCACCCATTTTCCATCACAAGCACACAGAACCGGTTCTAGAGCGGTGACCAGTCCGCTGGGAGGAACCACGACTTCGAGCGACTCACCCTTTCGGGTGTGGGAATAAGGTTCGCGATTAGAAACAATAATGAGGCCGCTGGCGCCGATTTTGCTGCGCACATGCACGCCAAGACGTTCGGCAGTCCAGACGGATTCCGCAGTGTCACGCATTTGGGCTTCTGCTTCCGCAGCCGAACGCGCGGCCATCAGGCTCACGGCGAAGGTTTGCATTTCCCGCGCCAGCGGCCGCAGCAGCCCCAGATCCGGAGGCCCGGATGGCATCTTGCCCCGTCCCGTCCTCAGCGACTTCATCCATTGCGCCGCCTTCGCAATCGGACCCACAATGCTCCAACGGACGATCAGCACCGTGATGAAAGTAATCAGGAGAACCTGCACCAACACGCGCGCGAAGGCATTCCTCCACATACGCACGCTCTGAGTGTTGATGTAGCTGGCGTCGTGTACGATCACGAGTCCGCCTAGAGCCTCGTCATGCTGGCGAAGCGGGTAGGCGTAGACGTGGACTGATGCCGACCCGAGTCGAGCAAACTGGCCGGAACCCTGATTTGTGGTGATGGCCTGCGTTACCAACCAGGGCCGCTCACCCAGCCGACTTGGCAAGCCCGGAGTCGCCGCTAACAGAGCACCCTGTTTGTTGTAGATCGCCATCCCTTCCAACTTCTCGCGGTTGGCGAAGTGATCGACGGCCTTCTGAAGTTCGCGGTGGGATTGCTTTTCAAGGTAAGGCTCAATGTACCCTGCGAGGCTTTCACCCAACACTTCCGCCCGCTGCTCCAAATCCTTGCGCAGAGCTTGCTTCTCCAGACGCACTTCGTTATAGGAAAACGCCAGCGAAACCAGCGTAATCCCGACGATCAGCGAGAGAATGAGTCGAACACTTAGCCAGCGCACGGCGGTTTGTTACCTCGATCTAGCGGACTGTTGCGATATGAACTCCTTGCACAGATGGCAATCAGGAGTGGTCGCCGCGACCATGATTAATCTTAAAGATGTTCTGCGCAACTGAAACGGCGCACAACATCCGGGAGAGCATTGCCCTACTTTAGTATAGGTCCCGGATCAGGAACGAAAATATAGGGCGCGCACTGTAGGTTCAGCCCGCCGATAGAAATTTAGAGGCACTGAGTAACGTGCCTCTTTGCCCCGCCAAACGCTGACGCTAGACTGCGCCTCGTCGTCCGCTCAGAAGGTTAATCACCAGAACCACCAGTGCCAGCACCAGCAGAATGTGAATGAATCCGCCCAGCGTGTACGAACTCACCAATCCCAGTAACCACAAGACCAGCAATACCACGAATATCGTCCAAAGCATGTCGGTCTCCTTCGCTACTCAGTTTTTAAGTGCGGCTCAGGGCGACTGGGCCCCGCAGCTTTCACGCACCACTATATTTGCTGCGACACCGGGCTGCCATCAGGTAAAGGTGGTAGCCGGGCGGGGGAGTCGTAGTAGCTCGATTCATTGGTCGAATGACGCTGTTTCAGCGTTTCCTACCTCTACGGGCATTCCATACTTCAACTACCGCTCCAACCTGATTGGCACAGTTTGGGACAGCCACTATGGTTCGAGAGGAATCGGATAAATCTCAAGAAGGAGTATTTTGGATGAAATTCAACCGCAGTATTAAGACTTTGCTACTGGCTGGGTCACTATGGGGCGCTACCTGCCTCATCGCCCAGGATCAGAACACAACGCCCGCTCCGGCTGACAACACCAGAATGAACCAGCGCGACCGGGATGCCAGCCAGCCCACCGCGGACCAGCAAAAAGAGAACCGCTCCGACCGGGACATCACGCAGCAGGTTCGCCGCGCCATCGAAAAAGACAAATCGCTGTCAACCTACGCGCATAACGTGAAGATCATTACCCAGAACGGACAAGTAACGTTGAAAGGGCCGGTGCGATCCGAGGAAGAGAAGCGAGCCGTCGAAGCTAAAGCCGCAGAAGTCGCGGGCGGTGACAAAGTGAACAATGAGCTGGATGTCAAATCCAAACAGTAGACCTGCATGGCAATGAAATCAGTGGCTTGGCATTGTGCAGTCTTCCCCGCGTGGAGATAGGGAATCTACCTTATCGATACCTAGGTTTCGGAGGCGTAATTTTAAGCAGTTCAGGGAACGACCGCATGATAAGGCCCGGATGCTCGGGCGGACTTTGTAAATCATACTCAAGGAGGATTCAAATGAATTCAGACCAACTGAAGGGCAAATGGAAGCAGATAAAAGGCTCAGTAAAAGAGCGCTGGGGTAAGTTGACCGACGACGATCTCGACGTCATCGACGGAAAACATGACCAGTTAATTGGCAAGATTCAGGAAAGGTATGGCATCGCAAAAGACGCAGCGCAAAAGCAGGTTGACGAGTGGAATGCTGCGGATCGCCAGGATGCACAGTACCAGTCCGATGTGGAGCAACGCAGAAAAGCTAGCTAGTGCGGACGGTGATAGGGGAGTTTCTTCAAGCTCCCCTTTTTTTGTCGCTTTTTGTCCCTGGCTCTCGAAGTGGCCGCATCTACGAGTGGCCGCATCTAAGTGGAAGTCCCGATTTCCAGCGAGGAGTTGAGCGGCCCAGGTTTTTGTCGTTTCCCTGGCTTGGGCTCGATCGAAGCGGAACGACTGTCAGACGAGTCACGCTTTTCTCCTCGTTGGCCTATTACAGGTTCTTCTATAAGCATCTAAAGCATCTAGCTGATCGAAGTGATAGTTTGGTTCGCATATTGTGTCTTTGTGGTGGAGGCACCAATATTGAGGCAGCTTTTCCGGCCGCGATCGGCCTCCGTTGCGCGAGCGAATTCCGTGTGCGATCGGAGCTAACGTATGGGGTGTTTCCGGATTCTGGTCGCCGACGACCATGAACTCGTGCGCCGGGGGATCCGCGTCCTGTTGGAGAATCATCCGGGGTGGGAAGTCAGCGCGGAGGCTAAGGACGGCCGCGAAGCTGTCCAACGCGCCAATGAGCTCAAGCCCGATCTCGTCCTCATGGACATCGGAATGCCGAATCTAAACGGCATTGATGCGGCTCGGCAGATTCTGGCCAATTCTCCCGCGACCCATATCCTCATTTTAACCATGCACTATTCCCAGCAAGTCGTGCAGGAAGTGTTGGCGGTGGGAGCGCGCGGCTTCTTATTGAAGTCCGACGCCGGCCGCGATCTCGTGACGGCAGTTGAAGCGGTGCAACACAATCGTACTTTTTTCACCAGCCGGGCCACGGAAGTCGTAGTCGACGGGTATCTGAATCCGGAACGCAAAGAGGAACCGCCGCTCAGAAATCGTCTCACCCCGCGCGAGCGCCAGGTGGTGCAGCTTCTGGCTGAGGGCAAAACCAGCAAAGAGGTTGCTGTAGCCCTAAACTTGAGCGTAAAGACGGCAGAAACCCATCGCACGAATATCATGCGCAAGCTCGATCTTCACTCAGTTGCGGACCTCACATTGTACGCGCTGCGTAATGGCATTGCTCAAGTTTTCTAGCCACCTTAGGATTTGGTGTCCCGCAAGCATTTGCCACGAAACGTGCCAAGTCACTGACCCGCGCTGAGTCACGGAACACGCCAATCTCAGGTCTACGCCCTGTCCGACTCAGTAAGTTTGTTGATAAGTAAGGTCTCCAGTGTATTGTTAGCACTCTCGAGCGGGCGATAGTCTCCATGAAGCGGGGCCAACGGAGCCGTGCTGAGATCGACACAGAAGACACGCGAGAGGAGACTTTAGAGTGGTTCGCATTCTCGTAGCAGACGATAACCCGGCCATACGAAAGTGCCTTCGGGGACTACTCGAGCATCAGGTCGACTGGCGGGTGTGTGACGAGGCAAGCAACGGCAAAGAAGCCGTCGAACATTTTAAGAAAACCAAGCCTGATCTGATTGTCATTGATTTGCAGATGCCCGAGATGAATGGACTGGACGCTGCTCGCCAGATCGTTCACCAATCTCCCGCCACGCCGATTTTGATGGTGACTATACATCTGTCCAGGCAATTGAGCGAAGAAGCCCGCAAAGTGGGCATTCGCGGGACCTGCTCTAAGGGGAATATCAACTGTGTAGTAGACGCGGTGGGAGCATTGCTTCGCCACGAAACCTACTTCGAAAACTAAGCTCAGTCGGCGGCGGCATCCTTAGCGCGAACGTTTTCCGTCAACGGAAGACTAGCGGAAACCAAGCTGCCAGGTGACTGTGCTTGAATTTCCAGACGGCCGCCAAGTTCGCGCACCCTTTCGCGCATCCCCGCTAAGCCAACTCCAAAGCTGATACCTTTAGTCTGGAAGCTCTCTAACAACCGCGGCGGAATGCCCTTCCCGAAGTCCCTCACTTCCAGCAGCACTTTTTCAGGCAACACTTTGAGAGAAACTTCGGCGCGGGGGCTGCCGGAGTGCCGGTGAATGTTAGTAAGGCTTTCCTGCAATACCCGAAACAGACCAAGTTCAATTGCCTTGGGAAGGCGGCCCAGGTTTTCGGGTAAGTCAATCTTCACCTGAATGCCGCTGCGCTGGGCAAATCCTTCCAAATACCATTTCGCTGCCGACGAGAATCCGGCTTCGTCCAAAAGCGGGGGGTGGAGCAAGTGCGAGATCGTTCTGGTTTCAGCGATGGATTGATCTAACAGCTCAATGGCTTCCGCTAAAAGCCCCTCTCCCGGCCGGGAGTTGGAAAACATATCCAGATTCATCTTCACTCCCGCCAAATATTGTCCCAGACTGTCGTGAAGCTCACGCGAGAATCTCCGCCGTTCCTCATCCTGCAGTTGCAGCAGCCGCCCAGTCAGACCGCGCAAAGATTTCTCACTGTCACGAAGATTGTCTTCGGCCTGTTCACGGGCATCGAGCTCGCTGGCAAGCAGCCGGTAGTGGACCGAGAACATAACCAGCGCGAGGATAAACGCGACCATTAAAACAACTACCGCGAGAGTGAACAGATGCCTGGAAACCCTGGCCCGCATAATCAGCAGCCTTTGTTCGGCATCGCGCATTTCCTGGAGGGTAGAAGTGGCTTCTGAAACCAGCGGCAAAGCGCGAGCGGATATTTTGGTCTCCCCTTGCTGGTCCTCAGGATTTGCTTTCTTGAGATCAACCGAATCGCGAAACAAAGCAATTCTGCGCGCCATTATTTCTTCCAGGTGCGTGCACCTCTGTTGTTGCTCCGGATTATCTTTGGTCAGGTCTCGCAGATGTCGAAGAGCCTGATAAATCCCAGGAATCGCAGCTTCAAAGTCGTTCAGTTCTTCGGTGCCCCCCGTGATCACATAGCCGGCGCGATCGCGCTCCGCATTCAAGGCTGCCGAATCCACATTTCCCAGAGCGGCCTGAACCTCATAAGTGTGGACCAGCCACTTTTCGCTGTTGGTAAGCCGCGCAATAGAAAGATAAGCAGCGAGGCCGCTGAGACAAAGCAGCATTACGGCCATCGCGAATGCCACCTGCGCCTTTTTGCGAGCTGGCGTCACTAGTGCCATTAGTTCGCGCTCATCAGATATCAGGGGACTGCCTTCTAGTGGCGGAACGCTCCTGTCAGCGGTTTGCGTTCCGGAAGTCGGCAATAAGCTTCGCTAACTTTTGCGAGTCTCTTTCAATGGTGGCATACAAGCGGAGTTCGCGCCACTGCTGATCGAATTTTTCTGCCATGCTCTGTCTTCTAACCCGCGACGATGCGACGAAACTGCGGCAACTCCTGGATTTGCAGTAACCGGTTCGGTAATAAATTGTTCGGTTCAAGTTGCCTCCTGCCGATGCCGTTTGTCGGGCTTTCGTGACTGCGGCGCACGACACTCAGCCTGGGCCAGCACCCGCAGACCACGAACTGCATCGTTTAACGCCCACAGCTCTTCTTCGGTATCCTCATTACTACCTTCTAAATTACTACCTTCTAATTCTTCGATTCGTTGCTGGATAGCTTTTTCCGCGGCGGCAATTCTTGCCGGCAGTTCTTCGGGATTAAGCTCCAGCATGGCTTCGGCGTATTTCTCTCGCCACAAGCGATTCGTCACGTGCAGTGCCTCGTCCATACAAGTTGAAACATACACGTCCCACTAAAAAAGGGTGGAAATACTTCATCCGCAGGATTAGAGAACTGAAGACTTGGATGGTGACAATTAAAGACTTCGAGCGGCGACAAAAATATTCCAGCGTACAATAAAAAAATAGTTGACAAGCGCCATTAAAAAATCATATAAGTAGCTGGTAAATGAACTTAGAGGTATTTAACCGTATGACTAAAGAAACAACAAGGAATTCAAAAATCGCATTGAACTATGACCGTGTAGCCTTGGACAGTGTTCGCAGGAACCGCCGCGGGAAACACCACGACCTGATACAGGGTATTTTCCAGGATTTGGAGACGCTTCCGGTCGGATCAGCCATCAAACTCCCTCTTTCCGGGGTGGACGGCATCACACTGGCGAATCTCAGATCGGCCGTTCATCGCGCATCCGTGGCACGCAGCCTGAAAGTGGAGACTTTATCCGACGAGGAGAACTTCTATATATGGAAGGGCGAAAGAGTAGACCTGTAGCGTCCTCGCCGTGTGAATGCCTTCTGGAGGGGACCTACAGGATTCCCTGTATTTCGCATCGTATACATCGACCTTAGAATCGCTTGGTTCGAGGAATTTCTCCCCCCTCATTCCAGCTAGGGTCGGTGACAGAAAGGGAACTAGTTCGGTCAAAACATGAGCGCCACCAATCTCTCACCAACAGACGGTGCATCGCTTGCGCCCATGGCGCGTTGGGCTGACCATCAGCACACCGCTCACGTCGTCCAATTCTACGGGGAAGATCGCTTCCTTCTCGACGAACTGAGCCGCTTTATCGGTAATGCTCTGGGAGCCGGAGAGTCTGCGGTGGTCATCGCCACGCAGGAGCACTGTGAGGGGCTCAATCAGCGACTGCAGGCTTGGGGATTGGATACGGCCCGAGCCGTCGCCCAAGGCAGGTACCTCCTGTTAGACGCCGCTGAGACGTTGTCCCAGATAATGCACCACGGATCGCCAGACCCCTCCCGCTTTGCCGAAGTTGTGGGGAGCGCGATCGCAAAAGTCAAAGGGGCGGCTCAAGGCGAACGTGGCCCGGTCGCAGCATTCGGCGAAATGGTTGCCCTGCTGTGGGCGGATGGAAAGTCTGAAGCCGCCATGCAGCTCGAACAGCTTTGGAACGAGTTTGCTAAAACCCATCCTATTTCCTTGCGCTGTGCCTATCCCATGTCCAGTTTCTGCCGCGAGGAGCACGGCGATTCGCTTCTCCAGATTTGCGCCCAACATTCCGCGGTGATTCCCGGCGAGAGTTATACCAACTTGGTCAGCCAGGATGAGCGCCTGCGCACCATAGCGCATTTGCAACAAAAAGCGCAGGCACTGGAGACTGAGGTCGCACAGCGCCGTCTTGCCGAAGAGAAACTTCGCCGCAACCAGGCAGAGTTGGAATCTTTGGTGGGGAAGCGCACTTCGGCTTTGCGCCAGCTTTCATCAAGACTGCTCAGCTTGCAGGATTCTGAACGTCGCCGCATCGCACGAGAGCTGCACGATAGCCTGGGACAATATCTGGTCGCATTGAAACTGAATGTCGAGATGCTTCGGCGCTCGCCTGCGCGCGAAGAGTTGTGGTCGCAGTCTGCTGAGCTGATGGACCGCTGCATCGCCGAGGTTCGCACTCTTTCATATCTATTGCATCCCCCGACTATCGACGCGGTGGGCATCGTTTCGGCGGCTCGCTGGTATGTCGAAGGTTTCGGCCTGCGCAGCGGACTCAAAATAACGCTGGATGTGCCTGCCGATCCAGTCCGCTTGGCCGACGCGACTGAACTGGCGCTATTCAGGGTCCTGCAGGAAGCTTTGACTAACGTACATCGTCATTCGGGTGCTTCCGAAGCCGCCGTGTGTATCCAGAGGTCTTCGGGACAAGTGACCTTGGAAGTGCGGGATAACGGCCGCGGCATAGAACCGGACCTGCTTAATCGCTTTGGCGAGTCCGGGGCAGGTGTTGGAGTGGGGCTCATCAGTATGCAGGAACGGGCGCGTGAACTGGGAGGGAAGCTGCACCTTGAATCGAACGGCGCAGGCACTTTGGTGCGAATCAGCATACCCGTACCCTCCGATTGCGTTGCTGCTTAAGTTGTAGAAACGGTTAAGGCGCGTTAGGAAAGACTGGGGCTCAGTCGAATGATGTCGCCGAACAATAATACTTTCTATATAGTTCGTTATAGGCCTTCCCGGAGCTACCAATATTTATGACAGTTCGTATTCTGGTTGTGGACGATCATCCTGTGGTGCGGCACGGGTTGAGGACTTTACTCGGAGCACATCCTGAGTGGGAAATTATCGATGAAGCGGCGGACGGATTCGAAGCTGTGGCTAAGGCTGATCGCTTGAAACCGGATGTTGTGGTGTTGGACATCACCATGCCAAAAATGAGCGGCCTCGAAGCTTGCCGGCTGATCCGCAAGACCACGCCGCAGGCGGAAATTCTAATGGTTACACAACACGATTCGCCGCACATGATGCGCGAAGCAATGGAAGCTGGAGCCCGCGGCTACGTAGTGAAATCAAATGCCTCGCGGGATCTGTTGGCCGCGGTCGAAGCTGTAAGTCAACATATGCCATTTACAGCTCTAAATGAGGGGTCCGCGGAATCTGCGTAAACAGTGCGAGAGTTGCAGCTTGTATTTAAGTTGATTGGTTCAATCCGAAACTCTGGTCGAGACGTACCCAGTATGGAGGTAGGGCAATGAAGCTACGAATCCTGATTGCAGACGATCACGAAGTTGTACGGCGAGGTTTATGTGCGCTTCTACAAGCACGCGAGGGTTGGGAAATCTGCGCGGAAGCGAAGGATGGCCGCGAGGCCGTCGAGAAAGCCGCGCAATTGAAACCCGACGTGGTCATCCTGGATGTCGGCATGCCAAACCTCAACGGTTTGGCGGCGACCCGCCAATTGACCCAGCACGATCCCCATTGCAAAGTCATCGTGCTCACCATTACCGATTCAGACCAGGTAATACGAGAGGCTCTGGATGCCGGCGCCCGCGGCTTCGTGTTGAAATCTGATGCCGCTCGCGACCTGGTATCCGCCGTCGAAGCCCTGCAGCGCAACCGCATGTTCTTTACTCCTCGAGTAAACGACATGGTCCTGGCTGGCTTCCTCGACAGAGGACACAACGGGTCCAACGGCGAACCGCCGCGGTTGCCGAAATTGACCGCGCGCGAACGCGAAGTGATCCAGCTTCTGGCCGAGGGCAAAAGCTCGAAAGAAGTGGCTTGCCTGCTCAACCTGAGCACCAAGACCGCCGAAACGCACCGCAGCAACATCATGCGAAAACTCGGTTTCCACTCCATCCGAGATCTGGTCGTCTACGCGGTGAAAAACAATATTATTCAGGTGCAGGTTCCCGCGCCTTTTCAGAACCCCACTGAGGGTTCAGTCGCGTAAGCGGCGGTTTTAACTCTGGACATTAGGGCGTCGGCGGACGCCCTTTTTCCATGCGCTTTGATGGAGGCCGGGCGTCCTCGCCCGGCTGGACGCACAAAGACGCCTATCGTGTTCCTACAGCAAACACTGTACGTGCTCACGCCAACCCTGTAGGACGAATTGGAATCCCAAGCAGGTACAAATTTCACGGAGCCAGAGCCGCGCAAATCTATCCGTTGCAAGCAAAAGCCCGCGCAATGGCACTCGGCTTGCGCCTGCCATTTTAGCGAGCAACTATGCGGTCAACATACAAGCTACTGGGATTGATTCTGTTACTTGCCAGCACTCCGCTAGGATTCTCGCAGGACAGAAGCGCGCAGCCATGTCCCGAGGTTGTCCCCGGAACGGTAGGATGTCAGTTGGTCGCGTGGTCGCATTTGCAAAACCCCGTCCCGTTGCCCAACCCTGAATCGAAACCTGATCAGCAGCAGCCCGAACAGTCGCAGAGCACGCAAGCGCAGCCGCAATCAGCCATGCAAAAGATCACCGGAATCATAGTTCGCATGGGTGACAAGTACGTTCTCAAGGCGGGAGGAACCACCACTTACCAGCTTGATGATCAGGAGAGAGCAAAGCGGTATCAAGACCAGCAGGTCACAGTTGTCGGGGCACTAGATACCGCCAGCAACACCATCCACGTAGAAAGCATTCAGCTAGAGTCCTAACTCTTGTAGCGCCGCCGTCTCGGCGGCTGTCGTGTGGGCGTCCCCGCCCACACCGGCAAGGTGAATGGGCAAAAGCCGGCAAGATGCCGGCGCTACGAATCATTTGCGAAAGCTGCGAAGATCGGGCAACGGCTCCAAATCATTCCCACTGAAAACTTGTTCGATCTCATTGAGCAGTTGTTCATGCACCAATCCATTCGAAGCCAGCGTTTCGCGGCTGTCCAACTGAAATGGCCCACCCTTAAAGTTGCTCACCGTGCCGCCGGCTTCCTGCACCATGAGCACACCGGCCGCCGTGTCCCAGGGATTAAGGTTGAACTCCCAGAATCCATCGAGCCTGCCGGAAGCGACATAGCAAAGATCGAGCGCCGCGGACCCCGCTCGCCGCACTCCATGCGTATGCAATGTGATCTGGTGATAGAAAAATATATTCGGATTCTTATGGCGTTTATGACTGGGAAAGCCGGTTGCCACGAGGCACTCAGCCAGCCGTGAAACCTTTGAAACCCGTATCGGCTGCTGATTAAGAAATGCCCCGCCACCCTTCTCCGCCGAAAACAATTCATCTCGCGTTGGATCGTAGATGACGCCCGCGATCCGTTCCCCTTTGTAATCCAGCCCCATGGAAACGCAAAACACCGGAAAGCCATGCGCGAAGTTAGTAGTCCCGTCGAGAGGATCGACATACCAACGGTAATCACTGCCCGTATCCTGCAAACCGCCTTCTTCGCCGAGAATGTCAAAGCTCGGCCAGCGCTCGTGCAGACGCTCCCGTATCAGCAGTTCGGACTTGCGATCGGCCACCGTAACCAGGTCGGCCTCGCCTTTATATTCCACCGTGACGCGTTGCCGAAAGTAGTCCATCAATAGCGCGCCGGCTTCGCGCGCAATTTCTTCCATGGGAGGAAGGAAGTCGTGACTATTTGGGGGAGTCATTCAGAGGAGGTCAATCTCGCGGGCCGCACAGCGGCGCTTCACCGATGCCGGGTGCCGTCTTCTGCGATATACATAATTTCATGTTTGAAAATAAATAGATTCGGCCCATCTTCGCGCGTAAGCCTGACCATGTTCTTGTCGTAGTATTCGATCCAGCCACGTACCGTTTCGCCGTCCGCCAGTTTGATGCTGACCGGCTTCTGCTTTTCACCTAACAGCTTCAAGTAAGCGGCCTCCTGCGAGGTTTCCTCGGGAGGCGTGATCTTCCCTTTCCGAGACGCGGAGGGCCCGGCTTGTCCGTTGAATGGCATAACTACCATTCTACACTTCGCAGGGAAGACGATGTGTATCTTGCAAGAAGGGAACGTGAGAGAGTTGGTTTGCAACGCAGAAAAACGTCAATCGGGCAAGCGCATTCCTTGATTAGCGTAAACTCCGCAACTTTTTGAGGCCAGATTTGCAAGAGAGTCGAGGTAACCCCCGTAATCAAGATGCGCCAGGGAAAAGCAATTGGGTGCGACTGCGAATGGATGATTGCGGGGAGGCGGACGGCTAAGCGGCAGGGTGCGGCTTGCTCTTAAACACGTTGTACCCGCGCAGCGTGAGTCTGACCACTCCCCGCACCTGTTCTTCGACGTAGCCCTCATTTCGCAATTCGGCAACCGCCACGCGCGCTGTCGAAGAATCGACCGTCTGTTGCGGCAAGGTCACAAATTCCTGCGGGTTGTGCTCATAGTGCTCAGCCAGGGTGAGAAAAAGTTCGGTTTGGATAGACGCGCATTGCATTTGATTTTCTCTGGGTCCAGTGTGCCCCTGAGGAAGAGTTCAAGGAATGGCACATCGGTGGGGTTGCGGGTAACCTTAGTCGAATGTACTAACGCGGCAAGGACAACGTTTGATCTTGGGAAATCCACGCAAGAAAGGGAAGTAAGCGGGGCAGTGCGGCGCAGTGCGGCGCGTTATTCCACGTGGAACACTTTTCAGGAGTCGCGCCAGCCGCTATTGCAGAGCTGATTGGGTCAGCTTCACCGCGCAATATGGATTCGCGGTTCCGCCACTGACATTGCACTTCTGACCATTTACCGATCCAGGCGCCATGGTCGAGAAGTAAATGTTCGTCCCGCCATTCGACAATTGATTGTCGATCACAATCCCGCTGGTTCCTCCGAGAATGCTCGGAGATGTTACGCAACTGGATGTGGGTGTGCCGGTGCAATTCGGAGTCGTCAAGGAGGTCGTAATCACCGAGCTTTCCAGGTAGCCATCGGTTGAGCCGCCCGCTCCGAAAAACAACCGGTCGGTGGTGCCGTCATAGAACTCCGTTAGCGGCGAACACTCGTCTCCAACCGTGTTGTTGACCACAAACGTGGACGAGCCCGTACTCGTAATCACCTTGCTGGCGAAGGGGAAGAAATAAATCTTTGGATTCGAAGGAATCAGTGGCTTTGATGCCGTCCCGGAAACAAATCCGCACGCCATCAAATGCCCCGAGGTCGAGCCATTCAACCAGAAGGCATTGTCAAAGGTTCCGGAGTGTGCGTTGTCCGTCGTGCAGTCGCCATTGCCGTGTCCCGACCCCAGATCCACAGTGTTACTGGTGGTGAGCGTTGTCGAACTGGTGAAGTTGGCTGGAATCTGACTCACCGCGCCGCCAATGCCGTTCACTATGCTGCACCCGGTAAAGACAAACACCTGGTCGACTGCGGAATTGGCGGAGTCGGTGACCGCGATTGGCGGATCTACAACGCCAGTGCCGGCACCGTGCGTAGCCCATCCGACTTCCACCTGCGCCGCGTAAGTGTTAGCCGGATTGGTGAGGCTCACTGCATACAGGTAGCCTTCCCCGTCTCCGATAAAAATTCTGCCTGCGGTGTCATCGACCACCGGAGCGGTCAGTATTTTATTAGTCTGAGTCGAGACCGTAACCGGCCAGCCACCCGTGCTGATCAGCGCCGGCGCCCCGCCGCCGAATACTGGCGTGATCTTATAGAGCAAGCCATTGTCGGCCCCAACGTATGCAGTATCGCTGTTGTAATCCACCCATGGCGAGGAGTTCGAATCAGTAGCCGCGGTTTGGATGGTCAGCGTACTCATGCAACTCGCAGTCGTTGGGTTGGTGCACGAGGTCGGAGTCTGCGGACTCAATACCGTTCCCGTCTGGGATGGCGGCGTCGGAATCGGATTTGGAAGAACCAAGACGTGGAAGTACGAACCCGAACTGGTGCTTTCGACGAATGCCACTTTCGTTCCGTCCGTCGACAGGACCGGCGAAGTCTTAATCTGGCCCCCGGTCTGCGTTACCGTGTTGTAAGCGAATGCGACCCACGGCGATCCGCCATTACAAGGCGTACTTGCTGACGTGTACAGATTGTTGAGTCCAACGAGATTCGCCTGCGTGCCAGAAGTCACAGTCAAGCCAAACAAAGCAAAATCGGAGTTGCAATTTTCCGAGCCTATGCCGAACTGGTATTTGGCAGGGAATTGGTTCTGCGGAACGTAGCCATTCTCGAGTGAAACCGCCCAGTCGATCTTCATTCGGTGCTTGGGGCGTGACACCGGAATACGCGGAATCGGAAAACCCCAGCGTCCATTTTGCAACGCAATCTGCCGCATCACCAAACTGTAGACGTAACGCGGATCGCGCTGTGCCGCCGCCATGACCTCTTCGGTGCGCGCCCCTGGCATCAACAAGTGGCGTGAACTCCAGTCCTGCGGATATCCCAGGTGAACGGGTTCGCCGGTTGCCTCCGGTGATGAAGGCCTGTCTATTCTTGCCTGGCCGAAAAGCGGAATGCCGACGATCAGCAATCCCGCCGCCAGGCAGAACCAACGGAATGTGCGCGTTCGCATCGTGTGTCTCCTCAAATTATTCCCTATCGTCCCATTCTTATATTCGCGCACATATTGGGAATTTGAATCCTTACTTTCGTAACTGAAAGTGACGAAATGGCTTGTCGCGTGGTGACTGACGTGTGAGGAAACGGTTCCCTCCAAGCTCGTTCCAGCCGCCCCTCGACGCTTTACTTGACATATATCCATATTTCTGCAAACATCGAAATATGTTGAACGCGCATGCCAAAAAATCAGCCGAGCAAGTTGCCAAGTACGCTGACATGTTTTCTGCCATGGGCACCGAACCGCGGCTGCGGATCATGCAATTGTTGCTCTCGGCACATCCCGACGGCCTGGTGGTGGGCGAGATTCAAGAAGAGTTGGAGATTCCAAACTCGACCCTGTCGCATCACCTCGACAAGCTGAAAGCGGAAGACCTGGTTCAGGTGCGGCGGGAAGGCACGTTCCTCCACTACAGCGCAAACGCCGAGGCACTTCAAGAATTACTGCAGTTTCTGTACGCCGAATGCTGTACTCGCAACCAGGCAGTCAAGTCCGAGCAAATCATTCAAATCTGCAACTAGGAGGGAATGGCATGAGTGGCGCGGATATTAAAGAAGTGGTCAAGGAAAAATATGGACAAGCCGCTTTGCGCGTGAGCGCCGGCGGCAGTTCCTGTTGCGGAGCGACAACCAGCTCGGGGTGCTGCGACCCAATAACGTCGAATCTTTATGATCCGTCCCAGGCGCAGCAGATTCCCGAAGAAGCCCTGCTGGCTTCGCTCGGCTGCGGCAATCCAACGGCTCTGGCGCATTTGAATGCGGGTGAAACTGTCTTGGACCTTGGTTCGGGCGGAGGCATCGATGTGTTGCTCTCGGCGCGGCGAGTCGGTCCGACAGGGAAAGCCTACGGCCTCGACATGACGGATGAAATGCTGGCGCTGGCGAATCAGAACAAACGCAAAGCCGCAGTCGACAATGTCGAGTTCCTGAAAGGGGAGATTGAACACATTCCCCTGCCTGACAACTCTGTGGATGTGATTATTTCCAATTGCGTGATCAATCTTTCAGCCGACAAAGATCAGGTGCTCCGCGAAGCTTTTCGCGTGCTCAAACCCGGCGGCCGATTTGCGGTCTCCGATGTCGTAACTCGCGGAGCGATCCCCGACGAAATCCGCCAGAGCGTGCTGCTATGGGTGGGCTGCGTCGCCGGCGCGCTCGAGGAGAACGAATACCGCGCCAAGCTTGCCTCTGCCGGATTCGACAAAATTGAAATCGAGCCGACCAGAGTTTATCGCGTGGAAGACGCTCGCGAGTTCCTGTCCGGACAAAACATAGACGTGGACGCAATCGCGCCGTTAGTAGACGGAAAAATCACGAGCGCCTTTGTACGCGCTGTGAAGCCAACAACTGCCGCATGCTGCGGGCCTGCCTGCTGCCAGTGAGAGCAAATATGCAAAAGCACTACAACGTCCTGTTTCTGTGCACGGGAAATTCGGCGCGGTCGATCATGGCTGAGGCAATCATGAACTACAGAGGGCGAGCGAACTTTACTGCGTACAGTGCAGGTAGCCATCCCTCAGGCACAGTTCGGCCAGAAGCCATCAGACAGTTGGAAAATGCGCATCTGCCAACAATCGGCCTCCGGAGCAAGAGTTGGGAAGAGTTCGGGAAGCCCGACGCTCCCAAGCTCGACTTCGTCTTCACCGTCTGTGATAATGCCGCAAATGAAATCTGTCCGGTCTGGCCGGGGCAGCCGCTGACGGCTCACTGGGGAGTTCCTGACCCGGCTGCGGTTCACGGAACTGAGAAAGAGATCGAGCGTGCGTTCCGTGACGCCTTCATGACTCTAGACCGCCGAATCGGTCTATTCCTTAGCCTCCCCCTGAGCAGCATTGAGAGGCTGGCCATCAAGAAAGAGATCGACAAGATCGGCGGCCAATGAAATTCAATCTGCGCGCCCGGCTGGTAGGTGAATTTACAGGCAGCGTGTTCCTGGTTGCCGCGGTGATCGGATCCGGGATCATGGGCGAACGGCTGGCTGGTGGAAATGTCGCTATTGCCCTGCTTGCGAACACGATTGCGACGGGTGCGGCATTGGCTGCTCTTATTCTTACGTTTGGTCCGATTTCCGGCGCACATCTGAATCCAGTTGTTACGCTGTCTGACGCGATTCAGCGCGGTATTGCCTGGCCCGACGCGGCTGCCTACATCGCGGCTCAATGTGCGGGAGGGATCGTGGGCGCAATAATCGCGCATCTGATGTTTGGTCTTCAGTGGTACTCCTTCTCTTCGCGTTCGCGACACGGGTGGAGGCAAGCTTCAAGCGAGTTCGTGGCTACCTTCGGGCTTTTATTGGTGATCTGGGGATGCTCGCGTTTTAAATCACAAGCCCTGCCGTTCGCGGTCGCAAGCTACATCATGTCCGCCTACTGGTTTACGGCCTCAACTTCGTTCGCTAACCCAGCGGTGACCGTGGCGCGGGCCTTGTCGGATACATTTGCCGGGATTCGACCCGCAGACGCACCAGTATTCGTCGGGGCACAAATAACCGGAGCCCTCGCCGCTACATTCCTGTTTCGTTGGCTAGTTCGTAACGCGTCCGAAAGTTAGGAATTGGCTCGGCTGTTCTTACGCATCGGTGCGATAGATTGAATTTGAGTCTCGGCGGCCGATGAAATTAACAATCTCTGTCATCCCCGACCTTGTCATCCCGAGCGAAGCGAGGGATCTAGGTTCTTGCCGCCACCAGCAAAAACCCAGATCCCTCGCTCTGCTCGGGATGACAACACCCGGTTGGTAGCTGAATTACAAGTAGCTCGTGGGCTGGTTCAGAACGCGTCTGGAAGTTAGGACTGGGATCAGTTATTCTCGCGTGATCGTTACGCGATGGATTGAATTTGAACCAGAGGAAGCCCAGGCCCAGTCCGTGTCTTCAGCAGCATGTTCGCCGAGGGGATGCCCGTCCTCTGAAATGACTTTTCGCAGTCTGCGGTGGATGGCCCGCGCATATTTCCTTCCATATAAGCCAAGCCAGGGCATCGCGTGCATGTGCCGACGTGAGCGCAGGTCGAACAAGTGGGAAGATCGCGGGCCCGGATAGAGCGGACTTCCTTCAACTGCGGAGAGCTGTGCCAGATGTCAGCGAACTTCTGCCGCCGCAGGTTTCCGCTGGGAAGCGGGAATTGCACGCAAGGGAAGACATCGCCGTAAGGAGTGATGTAGCAGGAGGTGTGTCCGGCGCTGCACGGGAACCCGTCCATTATGTCTTCGCCGGGCGCGGGCGGAGGAGCGCAGAATTCTTCCACGTTGCCCACCAATTCCTTGTTGCGGAAGACTTGCTTAAGTTCAGAGCCAGGAATGCGCAGGGCGAGGATGGAAGTGTCTCCATCCATTTTTGGCGAGACGGTCGGGTCGAGAGTGTAAGGAACATCCAACTCTTTCGCCAGCGCCATCACTCCCGCGTTGTCAAATAAATTGCTAGCCATGAGCACGTTCGCGATTACGACCTTTAGACCTTGCGACTTCAGAAAACGGATGGCTTGAACTGTCCGCTTGAACGAGCCGGGCAGTTTAGTGATGGCGTCGTGAATTTCCGCACGGTGCGAGTACAGGCTGATCTGCACCTGCTCTATCCCAAGTTCACGAATGCGCTTCGCCTCTGGTTCGCGGACCATCGCGCCATTCGTCTTCATCTTGACGTTGAACAGTAAGCGGCGCGCGTGTTCGACGATTTCGAAGAAATCGCGACGCATCAGGACTTCTCCACCACTGAGCGTCAGGAAGAAAACTCCGGCGTCGGAGAGCTGATCGAGAATGTCTTTGATCTCGGCGGTGGTCATCTCGCCGTGATCGTCGTGATCGAGATAGCAGTGGACGCAGCGTTCGTTGCAACGATAAGTAACGTCGAGATGCACGCTGAGAGGGATGCCGAGGCCAAGCGCCTTCTGATTCATCTCCGCTAGAAGGCTCATCGTGCCTCCGGCGCGGGCAGGGAATTCAAGATAGGTTGTTCGGACATCGTGAGAATGCCGTGCTGGCACAGATCGCTTACGAACTCCTCAGCGTCGCGGCTGGCTTGGTCAAGGTTCACTTCGAATTCTGGCCAGATCTTGTCGTTCACAATGCTGGACAATGGAGTTCGTCCATCTGCCGCCTGCCAGATTAATGTAGCAACTTCATTGAGGGTGAAAAAAGTCGAGTCCACCGCCGACATAATCATCATTTCGCCGCCGATAAGACGGGCAGCGATGGCGGAGCTTCGCGCGATGTACTTTTCTGCGATGATTTTTCTCCAGCGCCTCGCACGGGGGGTGGACGCCCGCGCCTACATCAGGCCTAGCCTATCATCTCCCAAACTCGCTGATCGGGAACAAATACCAATCGGCGGACAGGTACCTGTTCTACAAACTCGCATGCCGAGCGAAATACCAGGTTCACCAATTCGCAATCGTCGGCAAAAAATAGAATGTTTCTTAACAGCAATCGGATGGCTTCGGCTGTGCTGACTTCTTCGATGCGATTCTCCGGACCTTTCTCCAGTAAAAAAAGCGTGCTTAGCGGCGCCGACTGATTCTCGCCAACTTTGGCCAACTCGCCAGCAAAGGGCGTGCCGCAAGCCCGGTAGTGGTCGCCTTCACGCCGCACGTAGGAAATTTCGTCGCTGAGCAATGTGGCATCGGGCGGCGCTAATCGTGAAATGGTAGTCTTCCCCGCGCCGGAGACGCCGGCAAACAAATATGCGCCTCCGTTGCGAATGGCGCTGGCTGCATGAACCAGAAATCCGCCCTGCCGGGCCAGCAGCAGAGTGTGAACGATTCGCAACACTGAATCGATAGCGTATAGATTGCGCGACTGCTGAATGTGCCCGCGACCCAGCTTTGCGTTCCACCGGGCGCGAAAGTCTCCGCGCTGAAGAAACCACTCGCTGGCTTGCAGCTTTACCTGGACGTCTTCATCCGCGTTGGAAGTTTCCGAAGGCTCGCATAAGTCGATGTCAAACTGGAATTGCGGATTGGCAGAAGGCTTGATGAATCCCGCGTAACGATTCTCCAGCAGTTGGCGAAAGGCGGAGTCCTGCGTGTGCAGAGCGATCGCCATACCGCCGATCTCGATGGCAATCGCGGACTGAGAGGCATGGGTCATCGGACGTAAATAATGTAGCGCCGCCGTCTCGGCGGCTGTCGTGAGGGCGTTCCGCCCTCACCGGCGGGGGCAAGATGCCCTCGCGACAGCCGGCAGAGCCTGCCCCGAGCGAGCCGAGGGGATGCCGGCGCTACAAAAATGACACAACGAATGAACGCGCAGGGCGATAGTTCGGAACGTGTCCGAGTGGCAAAGCATCCAGGCAAGGGCGCGGCTGAAAAGCGAGCGACACGGGCTTGGAACTATTACCCTGGCCCTTTTATGAATCAGGGAAACTCTGCCCAGCACGTCGCACGAGTCCACGGAGTCGTCATTCTGAGGAAGCGAGTCGCCCCGCGTGATCCAACGTGAATCATGCTTTTCGACCAGACGATGGATGAAGAACCGGTTTTGCCGCGCCACCAACACGATGTCTCCGGCCACAATCTCTCGCTCAAGTTTGGGCTCGATGCTGAGAAGGTCACCCGGCCAAATCGACGGGAGCATGCTGGTGCCGAAGGCTCGCAGGCGCAGGGTGTGGCCAGAGGTGAGAACCTCCGCCGCGAGCTCGAGCTTATGACCATCCCCGGTAGTGGCTAACGTAGTCAAAGAAGCTACGAATTTCTCCGGTTGAAATGGCACTGCAATTCTGTGGGGTTGACTTTGCCGCAAGACAGAGCCATGGTTTCGAAGACACGTTCGTAGCGGAATTCCGGCTTTTGATAGGGCTTCTTCTTGGGACGCTTATCTTTTACGCTCTGTTCAGCATTCGCGTCTTTTCGCATAAAAGTCCGCGCGTCACCTGACCGGCAGTACGAGCAGATCAGTTCGCCGCTTTCGCTATACCTTTGTCGGCAGTCTACAACAACAAAGCGAAGAATTGGTTAGGATTGTTGGTTCCACAGCCGAACTAAGTAGCGCCGTCTCGGCGGCTGTCGCGGGGACGTCCCGCCCTCACCGCGAGGACGCTACAGAGGTCACGGCTACTTGGCTTTCGGTTCTTTCGCCAAGAGAGTCACCTGCGCTGTGACCTTCTGCCCTTTTTCCATGCCGCCGATCAGAACCAGACCCTCATGGGTGACCAGCAGTCCGCGATGATCCATGGTCGGATCGGGAGTGTTCTCGTCGATAACCTCCCATTTTCGCGTGCGCAAGTTGAAGTCAAAAGTCACGGGAGAAGGCTCGGCGGGTTTGCCGTCATATCCGATGCCGTTATAGTCGTAGGGATTATCAGTTCCTCCCGCAAAATAAATCTTTTCATCTTTTTCCGAACCACCAGCGGCTATGCGAAAGCGTGCTGAGCCAGGATGATTCGCAACCTTGGTCCACTGGATTTTTGTCGGATCGTGATGTTCGATCTTGCCTATCCAACATTCGTCGGATGCGACGTACCGGGGAGTTTTTCCGGGATCATTCTTGCGAGCTCCGTCACAGTAGAGAATAGTGTCGCCAACCAGCGCGCCAGCATGGCCGAAGACAGCCGCTCCCGGTACTGGCGTGGCTTGCGACCACCTGTTTTTTTCGGCGTCATACACTTGGACATTGTTGACCACATCGCCGTTCGAGCGGCCGCTCACCAGGTAGACGTAGCGATCGCGATAAACGCCGGCTACAGAATCGCCGAGCGGTAGCGGCAGATCAGCTTCGCGAAACCAGCGGTCCCGCGCAGGTTCGTACATGCCAACGTCGGGAACGGTTTCGCCTCTGCCTTGCGCATCGACTACATAGCCTCCGAAGACGAACAACTGCCCTTCGGCAGCCGCGGCCACGGCCCCGATTCGGCCCACAGTACCGGGAACGGCGTGAATCGCAGACCAGGTTGCGTCCTTCGCATTGAGTGAAAACGCAGTATTGGTGATCGCGTCGGCGGTCTTTTTCGCACCGATGCCCATAAAGGAGAACAGCAACAGCTGTCCGTGGACCTTAAGCATGGCAACCGCATTGTTGGAAACTGGGTCGGGAAGCGGCTCAACTCTCGAATCGGCTAATAAGGCTCCGCTCAAAAAAAGAAACAAAAAACAGATGCTAAGCTTTTTCATGGATTCCATTAGCCATTGTCATGCCGAGCGAAGCGAGGAATCTAGGTTTCTGCCAGTGCTGGCAAGAACCCAGATCCCTCGCGTTGCTCGGGACGACATTCAGTTGGTCGTCTAGGATGAAGGAATACAGGCGCTGAAAGAACTTACAATCCTAGGCTTCGGCTTCGCGAATCTCAAGTCTCGATTGCCGTAAAGCAGTCGCTTCGACGGGATCCATCCCTGCTTTCAGATCGGTCTTCTCGAGAAAATACCGCCAGCCAATGTGACGATCTTCGGAGGTCTGGCTTTGTTCGAACTGTTTCAGGACCACCTCGGCGCTTTCCTTACCTTTAATTACAGCCATAACGCCGCCCGATTCATAAGTACGTAGATTGTAGCGGATAACGGCGAAGGACCCCTTTGATTCAGCCTGCATGTAGAAGACTCCCGGATGGAATGTTTCTATAAAACGTGCCCGCCCCTTATTGCGGCTAGCGGGCACGATGTCTAAGTTGTACGTCGCCTGATTACAGAGGGCGAACGTTTTCAGCTTGCCAGCCCTTTGGTCCTTTGGTGACCTCGAACTCCACGCTCTGGCCCTCCTGCAGGCTGCGAAAGCCGCCCGCCTGGATAGCCGAGAAGTGCACAAATACATCTTCGCCAGTCTGCCGGCTGATGAAGCCGTAGCCCTTAGCGTCGTTAAACCACTTTACTGTTCCTTGTTCTGCCATTTGTTGCTTGTTTCCTTTTCAGATTAGTTTACGTTGGTGCGAGTCGGAGTACTGAGGGCAGGACGAGCTGGTATGCAAGCTGCTCTACAACCGATTTCGTTCTAACGCGATTTCAGTATAGCAGATCAGTCAACTTTTCCCGGCGGCAGGTTAGTACCGAAGGTAACGGTGTATTTCAGAAGTCCTCAGAGGCTGATCACGAGATGATCGTGCGCACAGAGCATTCCGCATGCCTCCACTGTCATTCCGAGGAGCACCCAACTGTCATTCCGAGGAGCGAAGCGACGAGGAATCTGGGTTTTCGGCCCGTTCCGAAAATCCAGACCTCCCGTCCAATTGCATTTTCTCCTTGTATTTGCGGGCCAGCAGGTATAATTGTGGACCTCAGCCGCAAGGAATCGTCACCAAAAAGTTTTGTAGCTTCGCGGCTGAGAACCAGTTTGCTCAGTTGAGCTGCGGGAAAAATGCTCTCCATTGAACCGCGTACCCTGCATTCCGACGCGACTCACTAACTAAACCTGCCGACGAAATCTGCCGTCCGCGTTGGCTTACAGGAAAAGGAATTTCATGAAGAAACTTTTTGTTGGCAACCTCCCACACAGCACCACAGAAGCGGAACTCCGCACGTTGTTCGAGCCCCATGGCAAAGTCGATCAAGTCAGTCTGGTCACCGACCGTGACACAGGACGCTCCCGCGGATTTGCATTCGTAGAAATGTCCGA
>Ga0210394_10000824_pt1 | contig 56650 bp, 56 predicted proteins | sample IncBWC12MmetaG_FD_160121 | JGI IMG/M metagenome (GOLD analysis project Ga0210394, IMG submission 160121) | Forest soil microbial communities from Barre Woods Harvard Forest LTER site, Petersham, Massachusetts, United States - Inc-BW-C-12-M | ecosystem: Environmental > Terrestrial > Soil >...
GAATTTGAAAGTGAGCCCGGAACGAATACTGCCGAGGCCCTCATCCTGCAACGCTGGGTCGGCGAAGCTGTGGAACCTAGCAACGTCTTGACTTGCTATAAGGGCCTGATCGTCAAGCCAAAGAAGAGGCGGCGGCTCGCTCGGCCGTGAGAGCATTCGAACACGCGAACTCTGCCAGTCTGCTCGGGCTGAAAAAACAGATGCCCAGTACTGCAATTCAGTGCATTGCTGACTCGCGCAAGCGCCTCGAGGCAGGAATCGGGGAGTTGTTTGAAAAGGTCGAGATCTCCGAAAAGAAATTCACCTCGAGCATAGCTGTCGTCCTTGGCCCCGATGGAACACTACACGAGCAACGCTTCGCCGGCGCGGGAACGCATCTTAGCCGCTGTCATGCGCTCATCACGGGTCTTTTCACGCTGGACTTCGTGGAGCAGTTCACGCAGCCGCATGCGGGCTTTGTGTAGCTGCGACTTCGAAACACCTATCGAGCGCCCCAATATCCCGGCAATTTCGTGATGCTCATATCCCTGGATGTCATGCAAGACAAATATCGTGCGGTATCCCACGGGCAACCGCGCGATGCAGCGTTCGAGATTTATCCGATCAATCGATCCCTCCAGCAGCAAGTCAGGCGCACCAATCATTGACGCGGGGAGAGGCGAAGCGGTTTCATCGTCCGGGTCGAGTGCCGCTTCGAGCGAGACGATTGGTGGCGACTTCTTGCGCAGACGCATCAGCACGAGGTTAACCGCCAGTCTGTGCAACCAGGTAGAGAAGGCCGATTCGCCGCGGAAGGTGTGAATTTTGCGGAGCAAAAGCAAAAAGGTTTCTTGAGTGAGATCTTCCGCTTCGGCCGTGTTTCCTAGCATGCGCAGGCATACGGCATACACACGCCGGCTATGCAACTGGTAGAGAAATTCAAATACGGTGCGATCGCCGTCCGAGGCTCGCCGGATGGCCTCCGCTTCACTCAGCTCACCGCCGGCGATAGGAGAGGCTGGCAGCGCAGCCTTCTTCGAGGTGCATTCCGTGCGGGAACGCGCATCCCAATTCAGGCTACGCCGCTTCGCTACCGTGGGCCTTGCCGGGGATCCCACCACTATCTTTCTGTCCCCGGCGTTTGCAGTGACTTGCATGACTTCTTTCCTTAGCGACCCGCAGCGTAGACTGCGATAGAAGTTCTGTTTTCACTCACTTTCGTCGCAGGCGTGGTCTGTGAAGCTGTCTTTTGATGGGCTTCTTTGTGTCCCACGTGCTTTTGTGCGGACGTAAGGTAGACAAGCGTCAGTCCCAGCTCCGGGGCGTCAAAGGTCTGGACGGTCTCGACATCGGCGATGTCCACCAGGTTCAACTGCGCGTGGTCTGCGACGGCTCGGTCATCGGTTGAGGCGGCCATGATGATGGCGTTTACTTGCGCTCCTCGGATGTAGAGTCTGTATTGAGAGCTTGCGGATGACATGGCGAAAGTGTAATCGCCAGCCGGCAGTGTGGCGTTTCCCCAGTGCGTCTCAAATGGCAGCGTGAACTTGCCTTGGTATGCATTCTGTGCGTTCCCGCTAGTCGCCAAAGCGCCCAGTGCAAGAGCAGCCGCGCCTAGCTTCGTAAATAGTTTCAAATGTCGAGCCCAGTTCATTTCAAATCTCCTTGTTCGATGCGGTTTTGAATTGCGAGACATTTCAGTGTCTTCAGAGTGTAAGACCCCGCATGCCCTCGGATAATTCCCCGATCGAGGGGTGTTTAGGTGGCGGGAATAAAATTGTTGGTATTTCGGTCGCCAAGTTATGGACGACTTTCTCAGGGCACCCGCGAAGAAAATGAAATGACGGGAACGCCTCTATCGGCCCATCCCCTTCCTCAAGTGTTCTTGAATTCTCACCTCCCGAACGGAAACTGCGGGATCCATTACGCCTGGGACTCTGACGGGTCCTCCGCACGGAATGACGACGTGTTGAAAATCGTCTTCGGCCGCGATACGCGAGTTCATCTCCTGGCCCGAGGCCTCTAGCGGCCGCAAGCAAAGAGACCGGAACAACAACCATGCTGATGAACGCTGGCAGATGACCTTGCTCCCGTCCCGCTATATGCCAGGCGGCTGCCATAAACTGGAATTTGCAATACGGATGATCGACGCTCAGGCAATCAAATGTTCACAACGGCTATTCGCCGCGAACTTGGCGCCGTATCTTCGCTCACGAGACTTGCCAGAATTTGGCGCAGACGGCCCCGCGCACGCGACAAGCTCGACATCACGGTGCCTGCGGGCAAGCCCGTTATAGCTGCGATCTCTCTATAAGACATCCCCTCGAGTTCGCGAAGAATCATGACTTCCCGATAATTCGGCGGGAGCTTCTCCATCGCTTTTCGCACCAGAGTGCTGCTGTCGTTTTGGAGCATGGCTTCTTCTGGATTGGGAGCGCAAGAATCAGGACGGAAAAGGTTTTCGTCAAATTCCGCGGCGTCTTGCAGGGGCCGGTTTGCATGCAACCAGGTATAGCAAGTGTTCCGGACGATTTTCAGGAGCCAGGCACGCGCATTGCCACCGCGGAAGCCGGGAAAGAATCGGAAAGCGCGCAAATATGCTTCCTGGGCTACGTCCTGGGCGTCTTGGTCATTGCGCAACAGCCAGCGCGCGAGATTGTACGCGGCGTCAAGATGCGGTAAGACCGCCTGCTCAAAATCCCCAAGCTGATCGTCCTCGAACATCAAAGCCTCCCTCGGGACGGCGCCGCGTCCTGTCCTTCGCTTGACGGCCTGACTATGGTTCGCGGCGGAGATCGATTCAATGGACGCGCAGTTCCTTTCCGCTGGAATCGAGGTCCCCTGGTAACTACAGGTCTATAAAAGACTTACAGGAAGATGTTCCCATCTTTGGTTCTCGGCGCACTCTGCCGCGGTGGTACACTCACTTTCGCTGGGCTTTCACCTCCTCATGCAAGACGACCTTCATCGCCGCGCGCGGCTCCGCTTTGGGGTATTCGAGTTGGATCTTCGTGCGGGCGAATTGCGGAAGCACGGCCTGCGAGTTCGCCTTCAGGAACAGCCCATCCAGATACTGGCCATGCTGCTTGAGCACCCCGGCGAGGTCGTAACTCGCGAGGAACTTCAGAAAAAACTCTGGCCCGAGGACACTTTCGTCGATTTCGACCACGGACTCAACAAAGCGATCAGCAAAATCCGCGAGGCCCTCGGCGATTCCGCAGAAAGTCCACGCTTTGTAGAAACGGTTGCGCGCCGCGGTTACCGATTCCTCGCGGAAGTAAAACCTGCCGACGCGGCTCCTGTTCGCAGCCCTGCACTCGCAACCGAGCCTCGTCTCGAGCCAGGATCTGGTGATCGCGCGGATCTCGTGGGCAAATCCGGAAAACCCAAGGAACTTCGGCCGTCACTCGCGTGGAGAATCTCTGCATTCGTGCTGCTTCTTCTGACGGCGCTGCTGGCCGCCTGGAAACTGCACTCCTGGAACCGCGCGTCCCCCGTCATTCGCTCCTTGGCTGTTCTTCCCCTCGAAAGCCTCTCGAACGACGCGTCTCAGGACTACTTCGCTGACGGAATGACCGACGAGTTGATTTCGGATCTCGGGCAGATCAGCGCTTTGCGGGTGATCTCGCGCACCTCCGTGATGGCTTACAAACATGCACGCAAACCTCTCCCGCAGATCGCCCGGGAGCTGAATGTGGACGCCATTGTGGAGGGAACTGTCCTCCGTTCCGGCGACCAGGTCCGCATCACCGCGCAATTGATCGAAGCCTCCTCGGACAAGCACTTGTGGTCCGAGAGCTATGAGGGTGAATTGCGGGACACCTTGGCGCTGCAAAACCAGGTGGCGAGAGCCATTGCAGATCAAATTCGCATCAATTTAAATCCGCAGGAACAAGCTGCCCTGAAGACTGTAAAGGTTGTTAATCCGCAAGCTTACGAGTCCTATCTCAAAGGGCGCTACTTCTGGAATAAGCGAACCGCGGATGGTTTGAAGGTGGCCTTGGCTTATTTCCATCAGGCCCTCGAGGAGGACGCGAAATATGCTCAAGCTTATTCCGGTTTAGCCGACACCTATGCTTTATTGGGAGACTGGCAGTATGCCGTGATGACTCCCAAAGAGGCACTCCCCAAAGCGAAAGCCGCGGCGATCAAAGCTCTGGAATTGGACAGCGCGCTGGGCGAAGCCCACAACTCGCTTGCGTTCTGTCTGGATGGCTTCGACTGGGATTTCAACGCTGCCGGAGGAGAATTCCGCCGGGCCATTGAACTGAACCCGGGCTATGCAACCGCCCACCATTGGTACGCCTGGCATCTAGCCCTGGTGGGGAACTACGACGAAGCTGTCGTGGAAATGAGAAAAGCAGAAAACCTGGATCCGCTGTCCCTCATTATTAACGCCGATTTGGCGGAGCTTCTTGTCATTGCGCATTCTTATGACGAATCAATACGACAGAGCCGCAAGACCATAGAAATGGATCCCAATTTCGCTCTCGCACATAATCAACTCGGTCAGGCCTACCTCCAAAAACAGATGCTCAACGAGGCTGTCGCGGAACTGGAAAAAGCCGCCCAGCTTTCCGGGGGCAGCGCGCCCGTCATCGCTAATCTTGCCCGCGCCTACGCCGGATCCGGCCGACGGAACGAAGCAGTAAAGCTACTGGGCGATCTGAAAAAGAGCTCCAGCCCCAGATATTCGCGTGCTTCGGAGATTGCGGCGATTTATGTATCTCTTGGGGACTCGGGTCAAGCGATGAGTTGGCTCGAAAGAAGCTACGAAGAGCGATTTAATCCGGGCGCCCTGTTGCGGCCAGGCTTCGATCCTCTCCGCTCAGATCCGCGCTTTCAAGACCTTCTGCGCCGTATCGGCCTTCTGCGCTGAATGACGAGATAGGGGCAGAACAGTCGCGCTGGCTATTGACGCTTGGCTCCGACGCCACCAAGGCACATTGCTCTTTCTGAGCTCGCCTGCACCCGCTAATCCACAACAATCTGGCCTTTCATCTCCCGATGGCCCAGACCGCAAGTATGGCAACACCTAAATGTGTACGTGCCGGACGCTCGGGCCAAGAATTCAATCGTGGTCGTTTCACCCTGTTTAAGCTGCCAGCAGTCTTGTGGAGAAGTGAAAACCAGCCCAGCCGTGCCATTCGTTACCGCGCTATCGGGAACAGCGGCGATTTTGAAACCATGATCGTGGTCGGTGGCTGTGATCTTGAGTTGAACTTTGGTCCCACTCTTTACGTGAATTGGTGAGGCCAAGTATTCGTATTTCTTCGCCGTAATTTCGATGACCTGTACATCCTGACTTTGCGCCGGAGCCGACCTGGAAAGCGAGAGAAATATGGCGAAAGCCAGCAGAGACGCGGAGAGAATGGACAATGGAAAGCGCTTCGCAATCTTATTCATGGTTCCTCTTGGTGGCGCGAATCATTGAGTATTGATATTCAGGCTGCGAAATGTAAGCCAACGTTCAACGCACAAAAATGCAACCTTAACTCTCTAACCGCAAGACCTGAACTAGGATGGACACGCTAACTACAGGAGTGTCGCCTTTTCGGGGACGAGACGCCTTCCTTCTTGATGTCGGGCATAGCAGCAACCAAGTTCCTGTCCATTTTGTCGCTGTGACGCGCGAATCAGGAGCATCGGAATCCGGACATCCAAATACTGTGACTGAACTTCCTGCTGGTTTATTCCCCTTCGGGAGAAATAGAGAAATCTGACTAGGACTCGACAGTGCGAAATCCGTCGTGCGTGCTAAATCATTCCGACGCCTGCCGATAGAGGTTTTCCACGCTTGTTTTTCTCTTACCGGGATGCAGATGCCCTGGGCGGCCGCGCACTGCGGTCCGCTACATCGCCCTTCGACAGGTAATCGGATAGCTCCGGCTGAAAGCTTGGCCACCGATTCGATGTGAAGTTCGCCGAAAAAATCTGTCACACACTTTTTACAAAGGATTTGGGAATACAGCGCTGCCACGCCAGGTCTTATTTTTCGCGAGGGTAAGTAACGTACCTGTCCGCGAGAGTATGGAATCAACGAATCCACTATGAATGGGGGTCCAAGAATGGCGCGTAGAAGCATTTCAGTTTTCGTGATGTTATTGGGGGTGTTGGCCGTCGGGCTCGCTGGAGTTGCACAGCAATCCGCAACCGAAGCGCCTGCAGGCTTTGATACTCCCACCCTGGCCGAGAATCCAGGGTCAAGGAGCACCAGCAATGGGATCGCGGAACCTCCCGGAGACACCTTTGCCGTCGATCAGCAGATCTACGAGCGGGTCCACGACGTTAACAGCGGGCTAGGCCCGGTATTCAACGGCAGAGCCTGTGCCGACTGCCATCAAAACCCCGTGAGTGGCGGTGCTAGCCAATTTACCGAACTCCGCGTCGGCCACCATGACGCAAACGGCAATTTCGTGAATCCCACAGTGCCGATTAACGATGGGGCCAACACCATCACAGGCCGATCCATCATCAATGACCGGGCCGTCATTCCAGAGGCGCAGGAACATATCCCCACGACGGAAAATATCCGCGCGCTGCGGGCGGCTCTCAATACTCTGGGTGACGGTTTTGTCGAGGCTATTGATGACAGTACCTTGCTCGCGATAGCGGAGCATCAACCTGAGGTGAGTGATAGCAAAATTCACGGCGAGGCCATTCAAGTCCCTGTTCTGGAAGCTCCGGGACAGACGCGCGTAGGGCGGTTTGGCTGGAAAGATCAGCATAGCAGCTTGCTCTCGTTTATCGGGGACGCCTATCTGAATGAAATGGGGGTTACCAACCGTTTGCGGCCAAAAGATACCACTACGGTCGGCAAGGTCACGCCCGATCCGGAAGATGTGCCCGATAACCTAGGCCTTGCTGATATCGACCACTTTGCTCAATTTGTCCGGGGCACCAAGGTACCGCCACGCGACAGCGTGCTGGCCGCAAGTGCGGCAGGACGGGCTGGGCAGGCGGTATTCGAGAGGATCGGCTGTAATACATGCCACGTCGAAGCCATCACCACCGCTCCTCCGGGGACGGTTATAAATGGTGGGGCCTTCGTGGTGCCCGACGCGCTGGGGAATAAAATCATTCATCCGTTCAGCGACTTCTTGCTGCATGATGTGGGAACGGGTGATGGTATCGTACAAAATCCCCCGCAGGACACCGCAGATAAGTTGCGGACGTCTGCGCTTTGGGGCCTCCGCATGAGACCTCGTTACCTGCACGATCTCCTATCCTTAACGCTAGAAGATGCCATTGAGCGGCACCGAGGCGAGGCCGAGCACGTATCCCGGCGCTTCCGAGAGCTCACCGAACCAGAGAAGCAGGAGCTGTTCACATTCCTTAATTCGTTGTAGCCAGAGACGTTCGGCCGGGCACGGCAAATCCGATTGTCGTGCCCCATTTTTCCGGGCTGGTACTTTCACGGCATGCTCATCGCTCGAAGCGATGCCAGTCATGGACCTTGCTGCAGTGCGCGAAGATGGCTTCGACAATTTCCGTTGCGACTTCGGGTTGACAGTCATCGCCGCGAAGTCGCTCCACCCAAATATTATTGGGTAGACAATGTGATCTCCCAACTCTCAGGAGTCCCCGGTGAGAGGAAGATACTTTTCGATTCGAGGATTACGTACAGGGGAATAGGTCCGCGATCCCCTCGGCCTAGAGAATCGTCGCCCGTTGCGTAAGCGGAGATCTGGACTGGCCAGTCGGAATGTTTGACTTGCACATCCAGCGTCGTTCCGTTTGAGGTGAGTCGCTCGATTCGAGCGTTGCCGAGCTCCACAGTCTCAAAATGGCTGTGGCGGCTTGGGATCGCCAGCCAGAGACGACGAATCTTCAGCGGTTTTGACGCAACCAACGATTCCACCCTGTCGAGACTATCTCCTTCGAGAGACCAGGTGACCTCAGAGACCAGACCCGGTTCCACCGTTTCTCCGGCTTTGGCTCCGGCCACTACCCAACTCCTCCAAACCGCCGTGACGCTCTTGCCATCTGCTCGAGGCTTAATCTCATCCGCGCCGTCAACGGCAGCGATGGTCCGTCCGTCTTCCAGCTCTATGAATGGAACCAGGCATGGGCAGATCTTTTCCACGGGCACAACGAAACCAGGAAATCCGTGAGGCGCAGGCTCATAGTCGGATGTTGCAGCCTTCGGCCCGGTCACGAATGGCAGTTCAAAATGGATATTTCCGTGGCGGACGACCCACACTCCAAATTTGCGGCCGGGGCCGTTTCGGAAGGACTCAAAGCGTCGAACGTCAGCGAGGCTTAGTTGTGGAGAAAAACTTTTCACTCCTTCTTTTTCCAGTGCCTTTATGAATAGTTGGTGGGCACCGATCACCTTTCCGAGAAAGGTTGTAGTTTGCTGCCATTCCCGCTCTTTTGTTATGTAGCTGTACTCGCCTCTTCCGAACGCGAATATGGACAGCAAGTGCGTCTCATCGTTGAAGTCCCTTCGCAGCCACGACCATGCGGCAAAATAAGCGGACGCAAGCTGCGGAAGCGGAGCGGGCCGGAAATCCGGGTGCTTTCCGAGAAACGCTACAATCTCCATTGTGTCCATGTAACTGATCGCGCCTAGGCTCCGTCCCCAGGAATAACCGTAGCCGTCGGGCGACAGTAAATCCCACCAGAGTTTCATCTGTTCCGTAACTGATGGCGCGATGGCCTTCAGGAGGTCGTCGCGTCCGGCGATTTCCGCCGCATCATAGAGGGCTCTGGCGTACTCGTTCGAATACCGATCGTAGCGGCCGGTTGGCAGGGCATCGTCAGCAAAAAGCGCACCCCCGGTGAATTGTGTTGCCGCCTGATTCAGCAGGTCATCCAGTGCAGCGCGATCTTTGTTGAGGCCGAGTTCGTAGTCAATCGCCGCGATGCGCGCTGCGACACCAAAATAATTTTCCGGGAGATGGATTAAAGTATGAGTTTTTGCCTCGTAGAATCTGCCGGGGTCAAGCAAGGCGATGTACGTTGCTCGCCCTTCGGAAGACAATCCCTGCCACAAGGCATTGTGTTTCAGGTCCGTCCCGAAACTTTCGAGGGCCATTGCTGCGTAGAGTTGCGCCCAGGTTTTTCCTCCGCGGTTCAATTCGATCTGAGCCATTTTTCCAATCATTTGTGGCACGTCGTGGTTTGCAATCGTCTTCGTCCCTGCGAACTCCGAATAGGCCCCTAGCGTTCGCATGAATGTTCCCCAGGAGAATTCGCCGGTCGTCAACGCGCCGACTACGCGGTCCGGAGGAGGGTCGAGAGTCGTGATATCGGTGACGTGAGCGGTCACCTCTTTCTGGAGAAAATCTCGAATCTGCCGATCGAGTCCTGAAGTCTGGATTTGCGAAGCGTCAGCGTGCGTTTGTGCGAACGGATCACAACTTGCGAAGAGAACAGCGGCGAGAATTAACGCAATGGGTCCTAGGACAAGGCGTTTTGTTTTTTGCATTCAGTACACTCTATTCATCCCGTGGGTCGCGCACAGGCCCGTCATTCGAGAGTTCTTGATCCGGTGCGCTCCGGAAGCCGGACCTGCGAATTGAATCGCGAGGAGGCACAACAATCGAAAGCAAGCTTGGCGCATGGAGTATTGTTCTCGCTGAAAAATGAAAATGACGACCCAAAACGACGACCGAACCGACGGCTCAGGTGAGGTAGTCCTCCCGACACGGCGTGAAGACATCCACTACCCGGGAATCTTCGATTGCGGACGCCCCATGTTGCACGCCACCGCGAACGACGAAAGTATCGCCTGTTCGAGCGTCAAACGTGTCTCCCTGACAGGTGACCCGAATATGGCCGTGCACAACGTACACAATTTGATCGTGCGGATGGCTGTGCACCGTTCCAACCCAGCCTTTGACCATCTCGTGTTCAGCAAGAAACAGTTTGTCGTTGTAGGCCAGCACACGACGTTTCAGCCCGCTTTCCGGCATGGACTCTTTGCCTTTCTCGTGCGCTACCACGACGAGGTCGGGGAAAGTGTTTGTTCGCGTTTCCATTTGCTTGCTCCTGTCATCCCAGAGAGTTCCGATCCCTTCTGGGATATCTCCCTTTGTCCTTTCGCCTGAGGTGAGGTGTCCTCAGCGCGCCAGCCAGCCTCCGTCCACGGCAAGGACATGTCCGTGCACATAGTCACTGGCGGAGGAGCACAGGAATACTGCGGCGCCTGCGATATCATCTGGCTCACCCCATCGGGCCGCGGGAATCCTATCCAGTATTTGGCGGCTACGCACAGGATCGTTTCGCAGTACGGTGGTGTTGTCCGTGGCCATATATCCCGGCGCAATCGCGTTTACGTTGATCCCTTTCGCTGCCCATTCGTTCGCCAGCGCTTTCGTTAACTGGGCGACACCGCCTTTTGCCGCAGCATACGCGGGAACCAGAATTCCGCCTTGGAAGGAGAGAATGGAAGCGATATTCACGATCTTTCCACCGCGGCCTCGCTCCAGCATGTGCCGCGCGGCGAGCTGCGACAGGTGGAACACCGCTGTCAAATTCAAGGCAATCAGTTCATTCCAGAATTCCGCGGGGTATTCCGCGGCGGGAGCCCTCCGAATCGCTCCCGCGTTGTTTACAAGAATATCGAGGGAGCCAAATTTCGAGATCGTTTCGTCGATGAGAGCCGAGCACAACTTCGAGTCCGTCAAATCCGCGGAAAAATAAAATGTCTTGCGGCCCGCCGCACGAATCTCGTCGCAGGCAGCACCAGGATTCGGGTCCCTTCCATGGCAGCCCACGTTTGCGCCAGCTTTTGCCAAGGCCACGGCAATAGCGGCACCAAGGCCTCGGTGCGAGCCCGTCACCAGCGCATTCTTCCCGTTTATTTGAAACGCTTCGAGATTCATCCGCTCACTCTAGTCCAATCACTCCTGGCTCGAGCCTCGGGCTCAGCGTATGGATCAAAAGCAACGCCATAGGGTACGCCGAGGCTGCAATTCTGCCGCCGCGATCGGCTTTTCTTCCCGCAGCGGCTCCCTTTGGCCTGATTTGATCGCCTACTTGCGGCCCACTTCTAGTCCGGATCCGCCTTGTTGAAATCCCGGCTGGACATTCACGATGCCAAACTGCCGGTCCTCCACCTCGCGATGAGCGGCCATCGCCCAGAGAAAAGCGATTCGGTGGCCCGGAACGGAAACATTTGGGTGATAGCCGCTCGGCATCAGCACCGCATCGCCGTCGCGCACCACCGTTACCAATTCCGGATACTGGGTATCGTTGTAAACCAACTGAATTCCATATGCGGGTTCAGGCATGTCGAAGTACACATAAATTTCCTCCAGCATTTTCGCATGCTCATGGGGCGGCCAGCTTGTCCAGTTGCCAGGATCAGAGTGCGTAAATCCGGCCACTAGACGTCCCGCTTCGACGTTCTTGGCGATCAGCATATTTAGCTGCCGCGAGGAACCCGGCCCCCCAGCGCTGAACTTCATCCCCGGGTCCAGAGAAGTTTCCGCGTAGCGCACCACTTTAAGTGGATACTTGCCTTCCACATCGGAAGAAAACTCGGCGAGGTCCGCCTGGCTCTTGGTGGACACTTCGATCTTCGAGTCCCTCGGGATGTAAATGGCGTCGTACTGGCCGAGTCCGAACTCTTTTCCGTCCGTTCTCACCGTGACCGCGCCGGACAGGAGAATCAGCCCGGTTTCGCGGTCTCCATTATCAAAAGATACGCCGGGGACGGAGCTATCTAGCCGAATCCTGCCGTACGCCAAATGCCGCATCGTGCTGTTCTCCGGAGTAACTGTCACATGCCTTCCGGCATGCGCGTTGGTTTTCCGAAATACCATCTTCGCTAAAGGACTTGCAGTTTTGGTGCTCATAGTTCCTTTAAACGCATAACATGTTTCCTCGGCTGGCTTGAGACTGACAAGTTCCGATTCGCCTCCGGGTTGGACATTTCATGCCGCCGGGGAACCGGGGGCGCCTTTCCCAGCTGCCCATGATGCACGAAGATCACTTCCGGCAACAGAGTCCGCCATCAGAAAGTGAGACGAAGACCCAGCTGCAGCTGGCGCATGGCGCTCGCTGAGGTGATTACTCCGAATGTGGAGGTTCCGGCCGTGGCACCCGGAGGGTTCAGGCTCACCAAGTTGAAAACGTTATAGGCGTCGGCGCGCAACTGCACATCCAAGTGCTCCTTGAAAACAAAGTCGCGAGAGATCGCCAGATCCACGTCTTTAAACGTGGGACCACGGAGCATATTGCGCCCGGAGTTTCCATTAACGGCTATGCCATTCACGAGATTTGCCGGATTCTGCGAGAACGCAGCGATATTAAACCACTGGGCCGCAGTGCGATTGCTTAAGACCGGGTTCTGCCCAGGCACAAGCTCGGCTCGCTCAGCGGCACTGTTGCCGGAAAGGTTGGCGTCTTTGCCATTGAGAACGGTAAAAGGCAAGCCGCTATGGATGTTGATGATCGGGGAGATGGTCCACCCATTGGCGATTCCGCGCGCCCAAAAACGGTCTCCATGGTAGTAATGCAACTGCCACACTAGCGCGGTCACGAATTGATGGCGAAGATCGAAATCCGCCGGGCCGCGCTCCAGGCCCAGATTGGTCATGTCCTCCGCTCCGCCCTGTGTAGTGTTGTTGTCGAGTTGGACGCTGTCAAAAGTGTGGCTAAAGGTGTAGAAGCCATACAACATCAGACCATGTGTCACTCTTAGTTGGGCTGTCGCCTGTAGGCCGTTGTATGAGGCCGTTTGATTGGATTCGACAAGCAGGACCGTGCCAAACGGGCTTCCTGGGGACGTGCAAGTGGCGGCGCCCGTATTGTCGATCGGGCGGCGGGCCACGATATTACCGCCGGTGCTGGTGGCGCAGGCGGGCGCTAGAGAGCCGGTTCGAGGAGCATTGATGTCCTGTGCGAAGGGCAAATCGTGTCCGAGATTGCCCACGTATGCCGCAGACACGCTGAAATTCGAGGTGACTTGCCGCTGGACGGAAAAATTCAACTGATAGCTATATGGCCATTGGAAATTCTCCGCGAAGCCGAAGAACGGCCCTCCGGGAGTGAGGAACTGCGGCGGAACAAACGGAAACGGATCCGTGCCGCTTACGCCGCTGCCGCTCCCGGCGGCACAAGTTACCGTTGGACCGAGCGGTGTGCCCGAGGCATTTTTCGCCACCAGCTTATTGTAGGGGCAGGAAAGTGTGGCGCCCTGCGGCACAGCGGTCAAGCCGGAACCTGTCACTTGCTGTGTGACATTAGTGAAACTGAAACGCACGGCGGAAGGCTCGAAATTCGTGACGGTGTTCCATTCGTTGCCTGAAACGCTGCCGTAAAATACTCCAGCACCGCCGCGGATCGAAGTTTTACCATCGCCGAACGGGTCCCACGCAAATCCGACTCTGGGTGAAACATGGTGCCACCGCACCGGCACGATGCCGCGCGTAATGCCCGGATCACCATTGAAGAGGGCGCCCTCGGGAGCCGCGGCGACTACCGTCGATTGTTCTCCCACCTGGAAGCTGGTCCCGCGATTCAAGGGATCGGTGGGCGGCGTCTGAATGTCCCAGCGCACACCAAGGTTGAGAGTCAGGCGCGGGAAGATTCGGAAGTTGTCCTGGACGAAAAGCCCAGTGCTCCAATTGTTCGTGTAGCCGGTCACCGGGGCGTCCTGCGAGACAGACGTCGCGAGACCCATCACGAAATTCGCGAGCGCCGGAACCGCAACAGTCTTGCCCGACACGGCGTCCTTTATGTTCGTGCCATTGAAGCCAAACACGCCGTAATTGTTCAACAAGGTTTGCTGAATGTCCTTATCGAGAGTTTCGTCACCTCCAAAAGAAATCGAATGTCGGCCGCGGGTATAGCTGACCACGTCCCGCACCGAATAAAAATTCGAGCTGGCGACGGGCCCGGCGATGGCGCTCGCTGCCGTAAAGAAGCCTGTCACGGAGAGCTGCGGCAGCGAACGTGGTCCTTGGACAGTGAATTCCGAGCCAAGATCACCCAAGGATGTGCCGGGCCGGTTTAATCGTCCAGCCACATTGCGCGTGTAGCCGAGCCATAACTGGTTCGTCAGATTGGACCTGGCCGTCCAAGTATCACTCACGTTCACGTTTTGCTGGCGCCAGGTGAATTGCTGCACGTCCCATGGGATGTTGCCGTTGGGCTGGCCGGTGGTGGAATTCAGCGGAGGGACTAGATTGTTTCCGCTTGTGTAGAAGTAGCTTGCGCCAAGACGTTGGTTGCTGGTCAAGTTGTGATCCACCTTGATCAGAAACTCATCCGTGTTGTACGGGCTAGGGGCGACCGCTTGGAAGGCCCCAGCGCCCGCCGTGGGAACGTTGGGAAAAACGCTTGAAGTGAACAGCTTCTTGGCAACGGGATCCAGCAACGAAGGGCAGATCACGGCTGGCGAACCGCAGGTGTACTGGCTCGGCAAGGAGCCGCCAGCCGGGAGAAGGGCAGCCATATTTCCTCCCGCCTCCGCCGCTGTGGGCAACGTCGCGCCAGTGAACAGGAAGCTGCTGAGCTGGCGCAGACCCTGATAGGAGCCAAAGAAGAAGGTTTTGTTCCTTCTGATGGGGCCGCCGAGAGTCCCGCCGAACTGCTGCCGTCGCAGGGGAGGAGTACCCAGCGTCGAGTTCCAGGGAGCGGCGTTCAGGGCATTGCTCCGCCAGTAGTCGAACAGTCCGCCGTGATAGGCGTTCGTGCCAGATTTTGTAATCACCGTTATGACGCCGCTGGACATTTTTCCGTACTCCGCGTTGTAGTTGTTCGTTTCGACGCGGTATTCCTGAATGGCGTCCGGATTGGGAAGAATGTTGCCGGTGTTCCGCAAACCCGTCATGTTGATTCCGCCGTCCAGGTAATAGCTCACCGATCCTGCCCCGCCATCCACGCCGCCATTAATGAAGGTTCGCTGCTCCGGGTAACCCAGGGTGATGACCGGATTCGGCTGGCCCGGATTGAAGCTGCTGTTCTGAACGCCTGGTGTGAGTTCCAGCAATTCGTACGCGTTACGATTTACGAGCGGCAGGTTAACGACTTCTTGGTTCTCGATGGTGCGCCCGATTTCCGGGCTGGTGGTGTCCACCAGGGGCACACTCTCAGAGACGGTGACCGTCTGGTTGATGTCTCCCAACTGCAACATCGCGTCCACACGCGCGGGAACATTCACTTCCAGCACGACACCGGGTCGCACGAATCTCTTGAATGCTTGGACCGCAATTTCCACCCTATAGCTGCCGACCGGAAGCAATTCGATACGGTACTCGCCCTCGGCGTTCGTTTGCGCCGTCCGCGAGAGGTTGGTATCCGTGTTCGTTACGGCCACTTGAGCACCAGCGATCGTGCCGCCGTTCGCATCGGTCACTCGGCCATAGATGGTGGTCGTGGTGAGTTGCGCCCTCAAGACACTGGGAAACAGCACGGCTACCAAGCAGAAAACCACCGCCACTCCGAATCGTCCACGCATGGGCTTCTCCTATCGCGGTGCAGGGCACCTCGGCACGTATCTATTACTGCTTCTCCGGAGGTCCGCCGCGCCGGACAGTCCGTACCACATTATGAGACTGCATCCCACTCTCCAAAAAGGCCGCAAAAAATCCCGGCTTTGGCCGGGTCCTCACACCCTGTTAACTAGCTGCGCTCTCGAGCAACTCTTCGGGGGCAGCCTGGTAACCCAATTCCGCGGAAAGTTTGCTCGCCGCTTCCATCAACGCTCGGCCGATCTCCGGCACCCTCTCCTTGGTCATCCGAAACGCTGGCCCGGAAATGCTCATGGCCGCCGCCAGCTTTCCACTATGCGAACGCACCGCAGCTCCAATGCAGCGCAGTCCTTCCTCTTTCTCTTCGTCATCGATGGCGTAGCCCCGCGCATGTACCGCCTTCAACTCGGCTTTCAGCTCGCCAGCCGTAGTGATGGTATTCGGCGTAACGGCCTTCAGCCCCCACCGCCGCACGATCTTGCTCACCTCCACATCCGGAAGCTCTGCAAGCATGGCCTTTCCCACCGCTGTGCAATACGCGGGCGCCCGGCTTCCTACCGTGCAAGCCGTGCGCACGCTGCGCTGCGACTCGACCTTCTCCACGTAAAAAACCTGCCCCTCGTCGAGAATGCAAAAGAAGACGGTCTCTCCAAATTCGTCTTGCAGCCGGTCGAGATAAGGCCGAGCACGTCCACGAAGATCGAGCCCATCGATCGCTCGGGATCCCAACTCGAAGAGTCGCAGCCCCAAACGATAGCGCCCGGTATCCGGGTTCTTGACCACCAGCCGGTGCTGTTCCAGCACCATCATCAGCCGATGCACCGTGCTTTTGTGGAGCTTCAGTGCCGGGCACAGTTCCGCCAGGCTGCAATCGCTCGAGCTCTTTGCCAGTATCGCCAAAGCCGCCAAAGCCCGGTCGAGGACTTGGACCTTGTACGGAGAATCGCTTGTCTTAGATTGTGGCACGCGTCTCATATTATGGAATTGGTTCTGTTTGTCAAGAAGAAAAATCGATAGTTGGCATCGAAACACCGCGTCGGCTGCCTCCGCCCCCGTGGAAAGCATCATCGGCCTGCCGAGGTGCGGGTCATCGACCAGTTTTCTGCTCGCCATCGCGACCCGACTCGTCGAGCCTGAGACGCGACTCTTGGGCGAACTCGAGGAGCCCTACGGAGCTTATATGGACGCCGAAAGGCTCAAACCTGAGCGGGGCAGCAGAAGAGAAAGACAGAAGTGAATCTTCGTAACTGGCAACGGAGAAAACCAATGCTCCGGTAGTCCGCAACGGCGGTTTCGTGCCCTTACTCTCTTAAATCAGGCCGGATCAACACCGAATCTAGTACGCATATGCCTTGAGGAACACGAAAACCACGACGCCCGTGATCGAAACGTAGAGCCAAATGGGGAACGTCCAGCGTGCGATTCGGCGGTGCATCGCGAACCGGCCCGTCAGCGAGAAAAAGAACGTCGTGAGCACCATCGGCAGCGCGACGATCGAAAGGATTACGTGGCTGGCTAAAATGGATAGGTACAGCGTGCGCACCAGGCCGTAGCCGGGGAAAATCGTGTCGCCGTGCAGCGCGTGGTTCACGATGTAGCTGATCAGAAAAACGAATGAGAACGCGAAGGCCAAGAGCATGCTCGCGCGATGCGCTTCCTTGTTGCGATGTTTGATGAAGTACAATCCCACGGAGAGGGCTATCGCGCACAATCCATTCAGAAGCGCGTTGAGCGCCGGCAAAAACATCCAGCGCCCGGCGAAATCAGCCGAAGCATGATGCACGTACAGCAGCCACAGCAGGAATGACACAGCGAGGCCGCTGACCACGACGATCGCCCCAACTACCGGGCGCGAACTAAATTCAGCCTGTTCCATCCTGACAATTAAATCATAAAAATCCATCTGGAAGTCACATACCCCCGTCCGAAGAGGGGGTGCGCCGTGGCCCAACCACATCGAGCTGCTGCCTCAGCTCTCCGCGTCCAGAAACTCGCTTCTAGATAGCCAGTGACCTAGGTATCAGAGGATTTCCGAGGAGGCGTCCCATTGGGAATGAATCTCTGTCGATACAGCCTTATCGTCAAACTGGCGCACGATCGACAATCCAGCTCGCTAGAATTCGTGTCTAGCGCGGCACTGGTTGGGGCGGCAAAACAAATGGCACGTCCCGGTCCGCGTTTAACTGCACAGTCTTTGCAAAATCAATGCGCTCCAAGGGCAGTGAGTCTTCGCCACCATAGTTGGTCCGGTAATGCAACTCGCCGTCTTTAACCCAATAGTCTGTGAGGCCGTACATGGATCCGTCCCGCAACTGCAACAAAGTGATCGGTCTCCCGGCTTTCACGCCATTTCGTGATGATGTGGTGCTGTCGCCGGAGTTCGCTGTCTCGTTTGTCGCGCCTGAAATTGTGCGCTGATACGCCATGTTGGGCTCGGCTGGAGACCAGACTGCTGAGTCAGGTCCCGTCCCACCTCTGAACCAAATGCCGCCAAACGCCGAGCCTTGAGAAGGCGAACCGGAAAACCAGCCAAAGAAAAACGGATCGAAAAAGAAGTCATCGCTAGAACAGTTCCAACGGTCGCCGAACCGGAGATTATGCTCGAAATATCCGTCGAGGCATTCGCCAAAGCCGAAAGCTCTGCGCCGGAGGAAGAAACCGATGGGGGGCCTGAAAACGAACCGATCCTTTGGCTGGCGGTCCGACACCCGCAGGACGGATTCCGGCTGCGCAGAAACTCTCCCGCGCTCCGGATGTATTGCTGTTAGGGCCGCCGCGCCAGCTCCTTGGCCGCGATGTCCAAAGAGATGAGCAAAAGAATGCCCAATCGAGTGTCCCATCGATTGACCGGAGGAGTGCCCTGATGAAGAACCCCCCGACGAGTGTCCATGGTGTCCACTTGAGCCATGGCCGCCGGATCCACCGTGTCCCCCGCCCTGTCCAGCGGCGCACACACAAGTCGATGTCATCGCCAATAATCCTCGGAGGATGAGTGTCGATGCGCGAGCTGCGTGCTTCATGACGAATCGCTCCCAGCACGAGACAGCGTACTCCAGAGTTTTTCTGATTTCCACTGCCCAAGCCACGACGGCCCGAAGTTTGGCTAAACAGCGGCGCGGCGTCGCAAATCGGAGTCCCCATGCTGACTTGGCGGATGGTTTGCGAAAAATCAGCCGCTAGACTCATTGAAGCTTAGAAAACAGTGGAACAAAGGGCGGCGACATCCGTTTGGTGCGCGACTCAAACGCGCTGACTTTATCCGGCAGTACCAGAATGTGGATGAATTTGGGCTGCCTTTGTGCGACGAGACGCGAGTGGATGTGAAGTTGTATGGTAGGAGAGTCTTCACCATCGATCATCGTCAGTATGTGATTCAGAAACAGTGGGAGGACAAAACCAAAGTCGAGTAGTGGACAACCAGCGACTCCCGTTGCTGCAGCCAAAAAAATGCGTTCACAAAAGGAGAAGGTCTATGCCATTCATAACTGTCGGCAAGGAAAATTCAGGGAAGATCGATCTCTTCTATGAAGATCACGGCACGGGCAAACCGGTCATCCTGATCCACGGTTGGCCTCTGAGCGGACGATCGTGGGAGAAGCAAGTCCCTGCTCTGATCGAGGCCGGTTGCCGCGTCGTTGCCTACGACCGCAGAGGTTTCGGCGATTCCAGCAAGCCAACGTCGGGCTATGACTACGACACTCTCTCCAAAGACCTTCACGCGCTGATCACCAAGCTCAATCTGCGCGACATCACGTTGGTCGGTTTTTCGATGGGTGGCGGCGAGGTGGCCCGCTATCTGGGAACCCATGGATCAACGCGAGTGAAGCGGGCAGTCTTCATCGCGGCGATCCCCCCTTTCTTGCTGAAGACACCAGAGAATCCGGAGGGTGTGGACGGCGTAGTATTCGAAGGAATCAAGACGGCCATCGGCGCAGATCGCCCGGCGTTCCTGTCCCAGTTCCTCGAGAATTTCTACAACGCGGACATTTTCCGCGGCAAACAGATCAGCGATCAGGTGATACAGCTCAGTTGGAACATTGCGGCTGGCGCGTCCCCCAAAGGCACCCTGGCCTGTGTTTCGGCGTGGTTGGAAGACTTCCGCAAGGACCTTAAGCGCATTGATGTTCCTACGCTGGTCATTCACGGCGACGCCGACCGGATTCTTCCGCTTTCCGCCACCGGAAAGCGCACGCCCGAGTTCGTCAAGAATAGCCAACTCGTGGTTGTCCCGGGCGGCCCGCACGGCCTCACCTGGACTCACGCGGACGCAGTGAACCGAGCTCTTCTGGACTTTCTTGCCCGGGAAAAACCGGCGCGCAAGGCCGCACGAGCAGGTAAGTAGCCCGCTCCCGCGCAAGGTACGCGCGATACCGTCAACAGGGAATTGCAGTGTACGCAATCTCGGTGTTGGCTCACCCTCCGCTTCCCACAGCATTTCGAACGGAGTACGCCGATTTTTTTCCTCCCTTTCACTCCGGTGAAGGGGAGGGCTGCGCAGGGAGACATCTCTCTGGTCCTCAGGCGTGATGACCTTCATCGTTAAAGGATCTGGGCAAGAAGACCGATGTTCTGGTCCAAGCGATGTGGCGGCTATGGCCAGCTTCCTCGCTGCAACGACGGCGGCTTGTTGTGGAACTACCAGGAACAATAGACAATCAGGTCGCAGGAAAAAAAAGAAACGAGGTTCGAGATGACACCGACAAATGGACAGATGGCAAAGCCGGTCAAGATGGTGATCGCGGATGTGGACGGAACGCTCGTCACGCAGGAGAAGGTGCTGACGAAGCGGGCGGTCGAAGCGGTCTTGCGGCTGCATGACGCCGCGATCCAATTCAGCGTCACCAGCGGGCGGCCTCCGCGAGGCATGTCCATGCTGATCGATCCGCTGAAGCTGGTCCAGCCTCTGGCGGCGTTCAATGGCGGAGTCTTGATTCAGCCCGATCTTGCGACCGTTGTTGATCAGAATTTTCTGCCCGCGGGAGTGCCCGAACAGGTCATCGAGGTCATCGAGAAACACGGTCTGGATGTGTGGATTTACACGGCCACCGATTGGTTTGTGCGCGACATGAGCGCGGCGCACGTAGCCCGCGAACAGTGGACCGTTAAGTTTCCGCCCAAAGTGGTCAAGACGTTCGACGGGCTGCTCGGCCGCGTCGCAAAAATTGTCGGCGTAAGTGACGACCTCGAAGGCGTAGCCAACTGCGAAAAGGACGTTCAGCAGGCGGGCGGCGAGCACATTTCTGCGGCTAGGTCGCAGCCGTACTATCTCGACGTGACGCATCCGCGGGCTAACAAGGGCGAAGTAGTGCTCGCGATCTCGAAGCTGCTTAACATTCCGGCCGAAGAGATCGCAACTATCGGCGATATGCCGAATGACGTTCTGATGTTCAAGAAGAGCGGGGTGAGCATTGCGATGGGAAATGCAAGCCCCGAAGTTCAAGCATCGGCTACCTATGTCACTTCCACCAATGAAGAAGAAGGATTCGCCAAAGCAATGGAGGAGTTCGTCCTGAACGCGCGTTCCGCGAAGGCCTGAAGCCATCGGGCCATGGAGAATCATGAAGAATGCGGTAAGCCGCTTCCGGCGAGCGAGTCAAAGAAAAATGCACCACCTACCCGTCTGAAACGTGCGCTCTGGATCGCCGCGCTGTTCGCCGTTGTGGGTCCCCGCCCTTGGTAAGCGTAAACAAAGACAAATCAGCCAAACGTTGCCACACCAATCTGGCCGCGGAGCCGCGAAGCTTCATAAGGCATTTCGGGCAGCTACATCGTCAACCAATGTGCAGCGTCACTGACTCGAGCAACGCCTTGATCCCATTCCAAGCGATTTGCACACCAATACAAACCAGAAAAAAAGAAGACAATTGCGTGATCACCGTCATCCCCGTTGCTCCCAGGATTCGCGCCAACCGGTCAGCGAACGCATAGCACAGGAGAATGCTGATGGCGATCAACATCAACCCAATGAGAGCCGTCAAGATTGTCAAAGGATGGAGTGTGTGACGGTGAGCCGCATTCGCGCCCAGCGTGATCGCCACAGAAATGGATCCGGGGCCTACGGTCAGTGGCATTGTCAAGGGATAGAACGCCTGGTGGAATGGGTCCTGTGGCTGCATCGTTCTGTGTACTTCGTGTTTTTCATCGTCGCGCTGTTTCAGGAGCGCCCATCCCGTAGCGATGACGATTAGCCCTCCGCCCAGCTGTACCACTGGAAGTGAAATCCCAAAAAAGGCGAGAATGTAGGTTCCAACAAAATACGACCCGATCAGCAGAAAAAAACTGTTCACGGCAATACGCCACGACAATGCTTTTCGTGCTTCCGGCGCGTATTCCCTGGTCAGCGCCAGAAAAAAGGGGCTACCTCCCAACGGGTCCACGATGGGAAAGAGCGCAACGAGAACCAGGAGCAGGTTTTTCGCCGCTTCTTGCATGGATTCGCGAGCTGCCCTCCGTATATTCCAGTTTTAGCGCATCTTAGAAGACCCGCACGAATCGGGCGCGACGCCTGCGTGTGCTAAAATTACGTCGGAAGAGAAAATATGCATGCATCTCGGATGACTTCGTGTTGTTTCTGGGGCGCGGGCGCCCTGCTGTTGTTGATTGCGCCGAGCGGCGCGCGCGCTCAATCGCGCGCGGCGTCCTCTCAGCAAGCGCCTTCTAATGAGAGCAGGGATCATCTCCTGCAGCTTTATAACACGCACACCGGCGAGCGCATTGAGATTGTTTATCGTCATGATGACCAGTACATTCCGTTCGCGCTCGCCAAGCTCGATTATTTCCTCCGCGATCATCGGACCGGCGACGTTCGCCATTTCGACCCCCGGCTATACGATATCCTCTTCGATCTCACTTCGTCGATTGGCCATCCCGACGGTGAGATTGACATTGTCTGCGGCTACCGCACTCCGTCGACGAACGAATCTCTGCGCGCTCACACCACCGGAGTCGCCAAGAACAGCCTGCACATTCAAGCGGAAGCCATCGACCTGCGCATGCCAGGTGTCGACACGCTCAAGCTGCGCAAGGCCGCTCTCGCTCTGCATCGCGGCGGCGTAGGCTACTACCCTCACTCCGACTTCATTCACGTCGACGTCGGCCGCGTCCGCCAGTGGTGCTTCGACTGCCCCGTCGCCCTCGCCGTCGGCGATTAAGATGTTGTCTCGCCGCCCTGCCAGCCTCCCGACCGGCGATTAGCTCGGATAGGGGTAACCTTTCTCAATAACTTTCTCGAGTGCGGCGTCGTGCCCGTAGATGTCATCGTAAAAGTGAACGATGCCGTCCTCAGTCACGATCACGGTGGCATAAAGAATCAGTACCGGAATCGGATGCACAAGATTCACCTGCTGCGTTGTGGCTCCGTTCATGGCCGCGTGGACACGATCCGGGTCCCAGCCCGGGTTGTTGCGCAACACCCACACAGCCAAATCGGCGGGCTTTTCCAGCCGAATGCAACCGTGGCTGAAATCCCGCCGGGACTTCCTAAAGAGTGTCTGCTCGGGCGTATCGTGAAAGTATATGTTGTAGTTATTTGGAAAGATAAACTTCGCGAGTCCCAGTGAGTTCTTGGGACCGGGCGTTTGCCGGATGAACAGCTTGCCTCGGCGGAGCTGCTCGAGCACGTCGCTCGTCACTGTGCCCGACGTGACGACCTCCTGGCGGCTGTTCACCACCTCGAATCCTTTCTTCGCCAGGTAGTCGGGATCGCGAGCAATGTGCGGCAGGAATTCAGCTTTTGCGATGGAATAAGGAACGCTCCAGTAGGGGCGGAATACGACATATTCCATGGTGTCGCTAAATACCGGCGTAGTGTGGCCGTAAGCTTTGCCTACCACTACGTTCATCTGCAAAGCGATTTTGAAGTTTTCGTCATAAGCGCGCAGGTGAAACTCCGGGATGTTCGCGACGACGGGCGACTTTTCATAAACAGGGGGTAGCCATCGCCAGCGTTCGAGGGTCAGTTGCATCTGACGCATGCGGCTGGTCAGAGGCACGTTCAGATCCGCCAAGGTTGCGGCAGTGATTCGTCCATCCGGGTCCCGGCCAAGCCGGCCCTGAAATTTCTTGACCGCGCTCACAAGTGGGTCCTGATAGACCGTTCCATCGGCCGGGACATTCGCATCGGCAGGAAGGTCGCCCATCAGTCGGAGTAGTCGAATCAACTGAGGGATGCCTGCATAGGAGTCGCCCGGCGCAATCGTTTTTTGTATTGCCGGAAGTGGCCTGCCCTCATATTCCTTCTGAAGCTCCAAGTAAGTGTGCAGGGCTTGGATCATACGCCGGTAACCTGGGTAGGGAGGTTCTACTTGCGCCAGAACACCGGCGACATCCGAGGCCTCCACAACATGTCCTTTCACGAATTCGGGCAAATCGTATTTCTTGGCCTCGACATCCAAACCAAAGTCAAAATGCTTCGGATTCACCTTGCCGATATGAAGGTCCGAAATATACCTCATCGCGCAAACGGTGAGCGCGGCATCGAATCGTACCGCATCTACTTCGGATGGCTGGGGCGCCGTGGGTTTAAGTTTCGCCAGCCGGTCGCGCCAGCGCGGCCCGTCGTAATCCTCAGCGGACAGTCCCTTCTGTTCCGCCTCCAGGAGAAGCGCGATCACTTGCTGCGCCTGCCCGGTTGGTTGCATTCCCCTGACCCACACCAGGGAATACCCGTACGAGTCGTAAAATTTCTGCACAAGCTTGTCGTAATCGCTAAAATCGGGCCAGCGCAGGTCGGAGAGATTTCCCGCCTGAATGATGGCTCGCAATGAGGCTTGGCCCTCAGGACTAAGCGGTTGAGGCGCCGAGGCGCGTTTTGCGGATGTTTCAGATTGCGTGAGTACACGCCTCGTCGAGCCGATGCCCGCACCGCACAATAGTGCAATCGTGACGGTGGGCAGCAGGAACAACAGGCTCCTGGAAGTCCATGATTGCTTCACGGGATTCCTCCATTTTTCTTTCCCCGAGATAAATCTTGTTGCGCAAAATGCCAAACAGTGACTCCGTCGCGCCTTCTATCCCCGATAACCTCTTTTTTGTTGTTCGAGTGGGAGTCATTCCCGGCTTCATCCTTCAGATTGATCTAATCCGGAAATAGATACGCACTTTTTTTGTTGGAAGCCTGGAAATAACCGGAAAGAGCAGAAGCAAGCCAGGGAGCGCGCCCGCCGATGAATGGTCCGAAATCACTGTCGGTTTCTAGCCACGCACTCGGAAGTCCAAAAGCCCAGCAAATCTGCAGAGTTCCCCTCGCTCGCGCCCTCCGCATGAGGAGACCAAGGGCCCGACGCGGGCAACCGGTTTTCGAGACCCCGTGATTTTGACAACACTGTCAATCCGCCGCCGGCAGCCCCCTTTTCCGCCTTCCGCTGGATTTAACACGTTCCGGCCGGAAGCCTCTCCACACACAGGAGATAAGCGAATGGCGCGAGGGCCGCTGTCATTGGCGTGGGTTCCCAGCGCAATAGGGTTCTTTGTCTTTTCGGCGCGCACACGATTCTGGCTTCCCAAATTCGCGCACGTTCTTCCGGCGATCGCACTGGTGGTTGGAGTATAGTGCGTTTATACCGCATCAGATGCATGCACCCATCAATAAGCATGGTCCTCGAGAGTCCGGCGCCTGGGTTTCTCGTTGCACTCGCATTGCCAGCGATGGCCTACTTCTTCTTCGTGTTCTATGGCGGCCAGACGATTTTGTCGAGTGCAGGCACCCAGATAGTATGCTGGACTCGTACCGCAACAGGCGTGGGCTACTAGACCCGCTTGTTAACTCTACCGCCCACGAGACGCCAAAGCCTTGTCAGAACTCAAGAGCGTGGTTGACGACTTGCGGAGGCTTTCAACTTCCCGATTAGTTTCCTGGATTTCTGGACATTTGGTAGAGGCGGCGGAAGCAAAAGGAGGAAAGGATGATCCGGAGCCGAATTGCCTTTGTATTCTTGCTCTTTTTGGGTCTCGTAGCGCTCGGGTCAATGTCAGGTCAACAAACGGACGTGTCCCGCTCCGGTTGGATCAGTGATGAGAGTTGCGGAACCGAACACACGAAGCCGGGCCGCGCGGATTGTGTCGAGAAATGCTGGCGTGGAGGTGCTTCGGTAGGGCACCCCGAATGGAAACCCCAGCGGGCTGTTTTTGTGGCAGACGATGATCAGGGAATTTGGATTGTCGACAACCCTCAGGCGGTTAGGAACTTCCCTGCTCGGCACGTGGTGCTGGCGGGCAAATTCGATCCGGCAAAGAAGACCGTGCATGTAGAGAAGGTCGCATCCGCTGCGCAGTAGGTGTTGCAAAATACGGATCAGATCTTGATAAGTCGCGCTTTAGGACCCGTTCACCACTTGACGTGAATCACGCCTGGCAAGCTTACGTGGCTGAGTACGCTGGTTCGAGGGTCCGGACCATGGGCTTTGAATTGTGCTTGCCCAACCCCGGGCTATTGAGCTTCGAAAAAGCAAAACCAGGACGCCGACTCTCTCTGATTGGGGCAAGGCAATACCGCTGCTTCGCGATAAAACGCGAGCGAGCAGTCGGTCCTGCGTAGTCGGAGAACCCGCCAACCAGCGCCCGCGATTACAGCGCTGACGGCAAGGTTTGAGAGATCGCGCGAATTTTTGTGCCGAGTTTCGCGGGACAATTTGTTATCCTGCGTCGCGTGAGACTTCCATTTCTGATTGATACCGATACAGCTTCCGATGATGCAGTTGCGTTGATCATGGCGCTGCGCTCTCCCCAAATTGAGGTTCTGGCCATCACCACCGTTGCGGGAAATGTGGATGTCCATCAAGCCAGCCGTAATGCGATCTATACGGCGGAGCTTTGCGATTCGAAAGTGCCGGTGTTTCGAGGCGCGGAACGACCACTGAAGCGCGCGCATGTAAGCGCGGCCTGGTTTCACGGGCGCGATGGACTGGGCGATCACGGCTACCCGCCGCCCCGCCGCGCTCCGGAAAGTCCGAGCGCTCCCGACGCCATCATCGACACGATTGAATCTCACCCGGGCCTGGTAATCGTCACGCTAGGCCCGCTTACGAATGTCGCGCTGGCCTTGCAAAAGAAACCGGGAATCGCCGCGAAAGTGAGCCGCTGTGTGGTCATGGGCGGCGCGCCCTGCTGCGCGGGCAACGTCACTCCCGCGGCCGAATACAACATCTGGTGCGATCCGGAAGCGGCACGCATCGTGGTGAGAAGCGGCCTTCCCATCGAACTTGTTGGCTGGCACCTGTGCCGAGGCGAAGCAGTACTGAATCCAGCCGACATCCAGCACGTTCTAAGTTTCGGCACACGCGTCGCCAAGTTTGCCGTGGAATGCAACAGCCGCGCGCAAGAGGCCTTTCTCGAACAGGCTGGCGAACACGGGATATCTCTGCCAGACCCTGTCGCCATGGCCGTCGCTTTGGACGCGTCTATCGTCACTTCGCAATCGGAGCATTTCGTGGACGTCGAAACGGAGAGCGAACTCACCCGCGGCATGACCGTGGTTGACCGCCTAAACGTCGCGGATGACGAACGCAACCGCGATGTCTGGGCCTCATGTCTCGCCGGAGGACACAAAGCGAAGGTCTTCTGGGCCATCGACAACGCCCGCTGGAAACAAGCTCTCTACGCCACGCTGAGGTAGTGCTGCAACTGATGGTGTCCTGGGAAGTTCTTTGCGCCTCTTGAGTCCTATACTCGCCAAAACATGGACCAAAGGCCACGAATGTGATGCAACGCAAAGTAAGGTAAGCGAACCTAACTCCCGAGTTGCGTAATCGCGTAAGTGGAAATGAGTCGGCAAACACAACGGCGTTGCTGGCGGCCTATAGCTGCACCCGTTCGTTATTATGAGGACCCTGCGCCGGCCAACTCAGTCCTCGACAAAACGATAGCTGGCGTGGCTCTCGTAATCGATGCCGTGCATCTTCCTCAGCTCTTGGATGATGGTTTCGTCGGACACTCCTTCGATACCTGGTTCAGTTCGGGGAATCGGGGATCATCTCGGCGTGCACAATCAACCGCTGTGGGGCGGTGCCAATGAAATCAAACGGGTAACAGGTAACCAACGTTAGCGTCGGCTGTTGCGTATCATTTAAAACCTCGATGGCATTGGGAAGAACAACGCGGAAGGAAATAACTCGATATTTGAACGTGCCGACCGCGGTGGTCAACCGAATCTCGTCTCCTACCTTGATCCTTCGCAAGGAACGAAAATAAGTATCCCGATGGCCCGCAAGGCCGACGTTGCCGGAGGGACCGGGAAGAGCGGTGCCCGGGATGTGTCCAACGGACAGCCGGAGTATACGCGCATCGGAACCTTCGAGCACCCTTGTCGCGAGACCAATAGCGGGAATTTCGATCATTCCGACTGCAATTGTCTCGCTTGGCCGTTCTACGCTCGCGGGGCGCGGCTGATCAGTGGTGCGTGCCGAACTGCTTCCCGCGAATAACAACACGGCAGTCGTCGCCGCACTCAGGATGTTTTTCTTGCTCCGATGAGTAAAGTTCATATCCCCTTCATTTCGGCTGCAGATCGGACCGAGAAAACGGCGCTCCGCTCTCGTAGGCACCAATTCGGAAACCGCGGAGAGGGAGGCACAACAATCGCGGCTGAAGACACATTACTTCGTCCCGGAAGAACCGCGCTACTGGTCACTGGGACAGAATGGGGATAGCAGTACAGCGGGGCGGTGTGACTGTACTTCGAAGGGTTCGCCCCGACCCATTAGGCGAGAGCCAGATTCAGATTCTCGATTGCCTCGTCGATCTCCGCAGGGTTCTTGTAGCCGACTGTAACGCAGTCGACACCGGCGTTCTTGAACGCGAATCTCATTGCCGCCTTGCGGTCCTCACGGTTGAATGTACCCTCTCCCACAAGTTTCATGCTCACTACGCCCATTCCTTCTTTGCGTACCTGCTGGACATGGTTGACAACTTCGGTGACGTTGCCCAATCCGTCGGTGTTGTAATCCTCGCCGTCCATTCTGACGCCCCTGTGATTCACCCGGATCATGGCGATATCGAGCCACTTGTTTCCTGGGACTTGGCGCAACGCCGGAAGGCCGTGAACCGAAGCGCCGTGACTTACAATAGCCTTCTTCGACTGAGCTTCCAGAATTCCATCCTGCCACCTGCTCGTGTCTGCCGGCCAGGTCGCGGTATGTTGCCAGTGCAACAGCATGATGTCGAAGTATTCGGTATTCGCGAGTTTGCGCAGTTCGTCAAATTTCTCTTGCGGATCCACACCTTGACGGGTGGTCACCTTCGACATAAGGCGATAGCTGTCGCGTGGTATGCCCTTTAGGGCCACACCGAGCATCCTGTGCATCTCGCCGTAAGACTCAGCAGTCTCGAAGAAGCGAATTCCGCGGTCGTAGGCGAAGCGTATCAGCCTCGTAAACCCGTCTTGTCCCAAGTCGCGCTGTACCTGGCCGCTGAAGCTGCCTGTGCCAAACGCGAGCCGCGTCACCTTCACTCCAGATCTTCCTAGCGTTACCCAATCTGTCGCGGTTTGCCGCGACGCGCTCAGCGGGCTACCGCTGACGGCAAGGGCGCCGGCGGCGAGTCCGGTTTTCAGAAATTCACGTCTGGTGTAGTGAGACACGGATGCACCTCGAATCGGGCGAATGATAACGCGAGCACAATGCAGCGGAGACGCCTCTTCGGTGGGGGGAGACTGGGAGTCCAAGTGCCATGAGGAGACAATCGTATTACAAAAGTCGAACAGCAGGTATACCGAACTGTTCCGAAGGTCAGCAGACAGAGCGTTCGAGGAGGAATCTCGTCTCGATGCAAATCATGAACCGCGACATAGTTAGGCTATGCCAGTGTGCATGATTAGCAGTCTCGGTCAAGGGTGATCAGGGGCGTGATTCCGCTCTGTAAAAACGGCATCGTGGGACGTGAAAGACGTCATTCTGGGCCAACAACCAGACATCGGAATCGCTGATCGGCATTTGTACAATAAGCGCGATCCATCGTGCATTGGGCTTACACAATGCGCAGGCTCTATTTTCGGGTGGCGCAGCAGCGCTCCGCGGTATGGAAACGAATTAAATGCCGGCAGAGTGTTTCATTCTTCGCGCAAAGCGGTGAGCGGATCCACGCGTGTGGCGCGCTGTGCCGGAATGTAGCAAGCCAAAAGTGCAACGCCGGCAAGAATCGCCGCAACAGAGAGGAAGGTAATTGGATCGGCCGGTCCGACCTCGAAGAGCATGGACCGGAACACTCGTGTCATTGTCGCAGCTCCGACGAGACCTGAAGCCAATCCGATTGCAACGATCCGCATGCCTTCTCCCAAGGCCATGCCCAAAATATCCCGGCGCTGCGCACCGAGAGCCATTCGGATTCCGACTTCATTCGTGCGCTGGCTGAAGGCATACGACATCACGCCGTAGATGCCTATGGCGGCAAGCAACAGCGCCACTGCTGCAAAAACACCCAGAAGCTCGAGAGCAAAGCGCCGGTCCGCCACGGATCTGGCGATGATTTGATCCATGGAGCTGATGCTGTGCACCGGAACGTTGGGATCGACGTTTTCGACCTCGTGCCGAACGGCTTCGCCGAGATGTTCCACGTCGCCCTTGCTGCGGAGAAAAACCACCGCGTTGACTGGCGCGAACTGCCCCAAGGCAACATAAATATGCGGCACACTGGGAGCCTCAAAACCGTCCGACTTGATGTCGCCAACGACGCCCACAATCGTGACGCCTTCCAGACCTCTTCCAAATCCAAACTTAACCTGCTGCCCGAGCGGATTCTCATCCGGCCAATAACGCCGTGCGAGAATCTGGTCAATCACTGCAACCGCTCGGGTCTTATTCGTATCGGACGCTGTGAAATTTCGCCCGGTAATCAAAGGAACTTCCATCGTGTGAAAATATTTCGTATCGACCACAGCAATGTCCGCAATCGGACCGCGCTCCGATTCGCGTGCACGCCCTTGAATCGAAAAGGGAGAGTAGTTTCTCCCGGAGTTCATGGGAAGAGTGTCGTTGCCCGAAATCGCCACCTGTTCCAGGCCGGGCAGCGCTGACACGCGGCGAAAGACCTCAAGAAGAAAAGCGGCGCGCTTCTCTTCGAGGCTATAAGGATCGGTGGCCGGATTGTTGGATATGGGAATCCAGATTTGTACCGTGGTCAGATGGTCGGGATTGAATCCAGGACGCACTTCGAGCACCCGCCAGAAACTTCTAAGTAGAAGCCCCGCGCCGGCCAGCAAAATAATCGATAGCGCTACTTCCGCAATCACAAGGATGCGCGAAAGTTGCGTATGGCGTCTGCCGGTTCCCGAACCGCGGCCACCTTCCCTCAGATTCTCGAGCTGGTTGGGATTCGCAGCTTGAAGTGCCGGCGCCAGACCGAAGAGGATCCCTGTGAGTATGGAGATCAGAAAAGTGAAAAAAAGGACGCTGGCACTGACGTCCACCTCGTTGAGCCGCGGAATGTCCGCGGGAGCTAGGCCTATGATCGCTTTCTTCAGGAAGAGAACCGTAACCAGGGCGACTACACCGGAAACGACCGACAAGAGCGCGCTCTCGGTCAACAGTTGACCCACCAGGCGTGCGCGACTTGCACCTATAGTCAAGCGAATCGCAATCTCGCGGCGCCGTCCGGAAGAACGCGCCAGAAGAAGATTGGCAATATTCGCGCACGCGATCAGCAGGACAAATCCCACCGCACCAAGAAGGATGAACAACTCCGTCCGCTGTGGGCCCACTAGGTCTTCCTTCACCGGAACGAGCCGTACTGCCCATGCGGCGGCGGCGGCATACTCGGTGGGATACTGCTGGCTGAGTTGCGATATGTAGGAATCGAGCTGCCCTTGCGCCTGGGCAACGGTTAGGCCGGGCTTCAAGCGCCCGATCGCGCCCGGAAGCATTCTCTGTGACCTTACAGCTGGAACCGGAAACGGAACAGCATTGAAGCCAGCAGCGAGCCAGACTTCCACGTCGGTATCTAGCGTCCGGCCCGGATGACGAAAGCCTGGAGGCATCACTCCCACAATTGTGTACAGGTCGCCATCGAGGCGTATTTTCCGCCCGATGATGTTCGGGTCCGAACCGAAATTGCGGCGCCAAAAGCCGTCGCTGATAACGACAGACTCTAGGAATCCCGGAACGGCATCCTGGCGTGTGTAGACGCGGCCAAGTTCCGGCTTCGCTCCTAGTAAAGCGAAGTAATCGGGACTAGTGACAAGACTCTCGGCACGGACCGTCCGATCTCCACCGCCCACTGCCGAACTACTCGGGGCCACTGCCGAGAGATCCTCGAACACGCCCGAGCGCTCTTGTAAATCCCAAAGTTCCGGTGCTGACATGCCTACATCCTGTTCGTTCGGGCCGCGAAGGTCGTCGAAGACACGCACGAGTTGCTCAGGGCGCGGGAAGGGCAACGGGCGTAGTAGAACGGCATACACCACGCTGAAGGTGGCGACGTTGGCACCAATCCCCAGCACCAGAGTCAGCAGCGCGACAATCGTAAACCCGGGGCTTTTAAGCAACATGCGGAGCGAGTAGCGCAGGTCTTGAATGAACGAAGCCACGAGTCCCCCCTAGGCGCGCGCCCCCGTCATGCGGCAGACGGGATGGTGCCTTTCGCCATTTGGACGAGGCCAGCCGCGACATCGTTAGCAGGGGATTGCAGTGGCAGCGTAACTCCGATAAGTACTGTTTCGTCCCAAAACTCATCGGGAGCCCGGAGGAGGTATTCGAGGTGGGCTGTAGCGGAGGAACTCTTCAGCTTTTTGGGGCGAGGAAAAACCAAATCTACATGCCAAACATGGAGTTGACTCCGGCCCGCGGAGCTTCGGCAGAAGGCTCTCGACGTTCAAGCGCGGGAACGGAAGCCTGCTGGGCGGTTGGCGACGGAGTCACAGGTTGTTGCACGTCGGGTTGATCCGTGGCGGGCGTCGGAGCCGCAGCACTGGGAGCTGCAACGCTCGGGGTAGCAGCGGTTGGTCGGGCAGCAAGCTGTCGGAGGTAGGCGAGATCGCGAGGCTCTTCGGTGCCCGGCGGAACGGCGGGAAATGACAAATTCATTTGATGCTCCATTGCGGTGGCGATGCGGTGCAGCTGCCAGATGAGCTTTTCGAGCTCTTTCGAACGCCCAAGGTTCAAGTTGCGGTCCCACAGAAAGCGGATGGACAACACCACGAGAATAGGCAGGCCGATGGCCAATGTGCCGAGTACGATGGTGAAAAGCAGCGAGTCGAGGGGTGTGAGGGATTGAGTCAATGGCAGCCTCCCAATGCAGGATTCTGAAGGCAGGATACAGCAGCGCGGCAGCGGTGACAAACGAATCGATCTCGGGGCTCTCGGGGCAAGCGGTGATCTCTTTCCTTCGCGCACCTAAGTGGTGGCGTGACCACTTTAACCGGCATCGTCGTATCATTAACTGGCGACTGTGCCGCTCGGTGGCAAGATTGCCAGTGATAAAAGACTCGGTGAGAACACGGAAGACTTGACGCATGCCTATCTCTGGTTTCGTGCGTACTCGATACCAGCGCCAAGTGCGTTACCGGACGTCATCTGGTTCTCAGCGTCCGATCGGCAATCCAATCACTGGCTGCTGGTGATCCATCGGGCGACGGCCTTCAAACCAGCCTGCACTAGGTCGCCCGAGCGAGCGTCCTCCCACCACTCGGTATCGTCCGCTTTAAACAGAGCTGATGTTCTCTCCGTTGCCAGGGCGAGTTGCAGGGGCAGGGTCGGATCAACCGGCCGAGGCTCGGCAGCTTCCTTGAGCTGCGCCAGCATCTGTTGCTGCTGCTTCATGTCCAACATCGAAATGGGGGAATGGCAGTAGGGACAAGCCAAGTTGGTTTGCAGGTCAATGGCTGCCCCACAGTTGGAGCAGTTAACACTCTGCACGTTCTGTTTCAACTGCTGGATCTCTTGAGGTGAGAGCGCATGGATGAAATTCTTCTCTTTCAGGAAGTCGAAAAACCCGATGAACCGCCCGTGTCCACTTTCGCATCCCCAATAGTTGAAGCGCATGTTGCGGACCAGATCGTGCGCCAGCGACAGCCGGCCTCCGCATCGCGGACACCGCAGCACGTCCGCCAAGGTTGGCTTGACCGTTGACGAGTGTTCACCGATGAACTTCATCAGCTTGAGCGTGGAGCCGGGAGAGAGCTGCAGGCTTTTGTGCTGATCGAACCAGAACGCCTGGCAACCTGTGCACACATCGATGGTGACCTGGGTGCCGAAGCGTCCGTCCAGCGTCCAGTCGGTCATCTCCCTTCCGCAATTGGAGCACGTCATAGACGCCGATTTTAGATGATTGCTTAATGAATGCCAACGGCGAGGAAAATCCGAAAGCGCCGTTTCAGAAGCCAGATTCGGACCGAGTCATTTAGAACTTCATATTGTGGCGCCGCCCTCCAGTACGGAGTGGGTGGCAAATCTCTAAGCTTGGCCCATTTCGCCGTCGACGTGGGAGGTAGGCGGTCTAGGACCTGATAACTCGGACATGGCGTTTTGCTGGAAATTCAACTCCAAGAGGTTGAGAACCCGAAGTTTGAGTACCGTCTTTTTTGTTGAATCAGGCATCTTTTGGGAGTATATACCTCTCTCAAAGGTGGTTGTTGTGCCCAAGTTGGAATTTCGAATTTCCGGCCTGGCCAAGGAACAGTTAGACAACTCGCGCGACCAGGCCAACTCCGATCAGGCGCGCTTAGACCGCTCTATTTCCAAGCGCGCCCCGCTGACACGCATCCCCTGGTATTTTCGCGGTGCCACAATTTGGATCGGAATTATGGTAGCCGCCGTTTACGTCAGTCAAGTGGGTGGCTCAGCGCCCATCGGAACACCGGTTTCTGGACCAGTAGCAGCGCATCCCAACATCTTTCAACCCAATCTCACTGGACGCCGCACGGGCGGCGGGCCGAACTGCGATTGCGGGTCTGTGGAGTTCGGTCTTCTGACGGCAGAGTTTCGCGCAGAATGCTTACGTTCCGAAGCTCAGCTTAAACAACTGGCCGCCCAAGGAAAACTCGGCTTGAAAGTCGAAAACGGAAAACTGGTCGCGGGCCAGTTTTGTACCAACGGAGGTGATAGGGCTTGGCCAGTGCAGAACGGCCCGGCGACCCCGCCTCTTGGCGTTCCGGAAGGCCAGCCGTGCAAGCCGAGCGGAATGGGTAGGAGCTGTTAGGGGACCTCGTTGAATTTACCCATGGGTTCGAAACCAAAAACGTAAACTTCACAGACAGGGGGAAATATGCCGCAAGTAAGACTCGAAGGGATTACCGCCATTGCCGCGCTGCTCATCACCTCCTTTGCCATCGATCGCATCGTAGCGGGAATCTTGTTCCTGCTCTCCTTTAGCGACGGCTGGAACAAGCGCTTCCCGGACCCCGTCCTGGTGAAGGAAGAAGATTTGCGATATAAGGCCGAGAAGAAACTTAAGTTATTGCGAACCATTCTGGCGGCAATCATTGCGCTCCCCGTACTGGCCTTCTATGGAGAGGTGAGGATTCTAGCGGCCGTGGGTTTTGAGACGGTGAATCCCATTCTGGATCAGGTGCTTACCGGCTTCATTCTAATTGGAGGTGCGGACCGCATCGGGGAAGTATTAAAGTGGAGCGGTGTGCAGGCGAGGCCGCAGGCGGAGAAGACTTCCTCTCAACCCATCGAAATTACCGGCAAACTCACGTTGGAATCCTCGGGCAAGGACGCGACGTCTTCAGCGCACGCGGCGCACGGCTGAAAGAGAGCGGCCAACGGCGCAGAGCCCGCTCGTTACTAACAATAACGAAACGACTACTGTTTTTTGTACGTGTTGATTCTAAGTAATTTACACTCTCTCTGTACTGGGGCCAAAGCGCCAGAATGGAACATCTGCCCCGATACTTAGGAGGGTAACCGGACTGAGCGGGTAGTGTGCTCCGCCAAAAATCCGTACGACGGGATGGATTGCCGTAGTCTCATGGAATGGCAGGGTTGCTCATAAAAGCCCACACGTGGCATCCTCTGGTCCCATGAGAACTGCTCGTGCCGTGCTTCACTCCGCGTCCATACTGGTAGCTCTTGCCCAGGATGCTCAGTTGGTCCGCAAGCGGCCATGAACAGTTCGCTGGCGGTTGCACGAAAAAAAAGGCCGGAATCCCGGTTTCCGGCCTTGTGGATCATGGAATGGTTTCGGGGGCAGATCGAACTGACGACCTTCGGATTATGCGCTCTGCCGCAACTTTCGCAGAGTGTCGGAACTGTACCTACATACCGCGCAACGGGATGCCCGCCATCCAGTCTCCACGGTTTCCTCGTTCTTCCGAGGCCTGGTTCGGTATTGCCGTACCCGCACTCTAGGCCTTAGGCTCCATCGACCTTGACGAGTGATCTTCCTGCAGATTGCTGTGCGAGCACTGGTGGCTTGTCAGCTTGTCCGAAGGCAAAAAGAAGCGCTCTTCTTGACAAATATTCCGATATAAGAATATAAATACGGCGTGGCTAGAGCAGCAACCACTACGGATGTCTGCAACGCAATCGCGGAGTGCTCGGATGCACTTGGTTGTGAGGGGTTGATCGGGGGAGAAATCTTCGTATGAAGAATCTTTTTGAAGCAACGAGGGCGGAAGAAATCAAGAAGCGGATGGCGCAGCTAAAGCCGGATAGCGAGCGGCAGTGGGGCAAGATGAATGCGGCGCAAGCGGTGGCGCACTGCTCCGGGGGGTTGGAGTTGGCGTTAGGGGACAGAATGCCGCCGCGAATGTTGCTGGGGCGGATTATTGGGCGAATGGTTAAGCCGAAGGTGCTGGAGAACGACGAACCGCTGCGCCGGAATTCGCCGACGGTGAAGGGGCTTGTAATCCAGGATGATCGGGACCTGGGAATGGAGCGGGAGCGTTTGCGCCGTTTGATCGACCGATTTGCGGCGGCCGGGCCGAAGGGATGTACCGCGCATCCGCATAGCTTCTTTGGGCGGCTAACGCCGGAGGAGTGGGCCATATTGATGTACAAGCATCTGGACCATCATCTGCGGCAGTTTGGGGTCTAGCGCCGGCGAAGGTTTGGTGCGCGGCGAGATTGTTCCCCTTCCCGGAAGGATGGTTTAACTCTAGGCAGACTCAGAAGCCTTCGTCGGCTGGACATCGAAACATCCCATCGATAAACATCTACATTTCAGGACTTCTTGGCCTTCGCGGGCGGGACCAACGCCACGGCGGCTTCGGGGGTGAGCAGTAAGAACGTAAATGTCTCCTGTAGATACAGCTGCACCGCGGCATCGGTGTGGTTGGAATAGCCGATAGAGACATCTTGGCCAATGTGTAGCGAAAAATCGCCGCCTCGCGTGGTTAGCACAAAGGCGCCCTCTATGGCGGGTGCCCAGATAATTTGATCTTTCACCAGCCTCTTGGCATGCTCCAGCACCGGGTATCCGTGATCGCTGGTTTCGGCGAGTGCAGTGTAGGCATCGGCCCCCAGCAGCACTGAGTACGGGCCATTGACACCGACAAGCCGCAACCGACTCAAGGCTTGGGCAATGGCTTCCGGGTACTCGCGGACATCGGCAGGGAGCGTCAAAGTCGGATTGCTGGTCCCCTTCCGAATGCCCACGATACCAGCCGCAGTGTAGCCTTCGAAGACAGCTCCGTCCTCCGCAAATGCGATTTTGCGCGCGGCATCCTTTGCCGGTTGCCAGTCGGAGTCGTTCGCGCCACGATCGACGTCGTCGATCGCTTGGCGCTCCAGTTCGAACGGCACACGCAACTCAACCAGTGCCTTTACCTCTCTCTGCCTGGCGACGATGCCGTCCCTGGGTGCCGCAATCTTTTGCAGGTGGCCGGTGCCGACGGCGGAGAGGCTGGCACCCCCCTGAGCCTGCAAGTCGACGACGCGCCGTCCGGCGAGATATCGCTTGAGCGTGCGAGTTGTTTCCTGATCGATCTGGGCCCATGCCGCATCGGAAATGGGGGCAAGCTCACGATGCAGATTATTCATAGGAGATTTCTCCTTTTAGGGAACCGATACCCAGCGAACCATGGTTCTCTCTCCGCAGGAATGGAGCGGGTTCGATCACAGTCGGGGCGGTGGAAGTCTCCGCAACCGCAGGCTTGTCCTCGGCGACGGCTTCTAGAAATGTCGCAGATGGCACGAAGAACAGGCTTCCGGTGACGGCACGGCTGAAGTCCAGCAGGCGGTCGTAATTACCTGGCGGCCGGCCAATGAACATGTTGTCGAGCATTTGCTCGATGGTGCGGGGCGAACGACTGTAACCAATAAAATAAGTCCCAAACTCTCCCTGCGAGGGCCGGCCAAAAGGCATATTGTCGCGCAGGATCTTGATCTCCTTCCCGTCTTCGACAATCGTCGTTAGGGCGCTGTGTGCCGAGGTTGGCTTCGTCGTATCCTCTAATTCAATGTCGGACAGTTTCTTGCGACCAATGATGCGCTCCTGGTCCTCCGAGGACAGAGCATTCCATCCGTCCATATCATGAAGATATTTTTGTACGATGACGTAGCTACCACCGGCAAACGTTCGATCCTCCTCGCCTACGAGAACCGCGTCGACCGCCTTCTGCCCCCTGGGGTTTTCCGTTCCATCGACAAAACCAATGAGATCCCGGTCATCGAAATATCGGAACCCGTGCACTTCGTCCTCCGGCGAAACAGCCTGACCGATACGCGCCATGATTTGTGTCGCAAGCTCAAAGCATAAATCCATGCGCTTTGCACGAATGTGAAACAGTAAATCGCCTGGCGTGGACACAGCGTGGCGTATGCCGGCGTGAATCTCACGGAAAACGTGAAGCTCCACCGGCCGCGGCGCGCCAAACAGCTGGTCCCATGCGTCGGACCCAAACCCCACAACACAAGAGAGGCCCGCCTCAATATCGCGAAATTCCACGGCACGCGAGACTGCGGCTACGTCGCCGCAGAACGACCGAATGGTCCTGCGGTGTTCGGAACCCGGTTTTAGCGTCACGACCAGGAAGATCGCGGCTCGCGTAAGTGGTGCAGCTACCGGCTGCGCGAAACCAACAATCCCGCTCGATGGTGCGGGCGCATCCGTCATATCGGACTCCATCGCATTTCGTCGTTCCACGCGGAATTACGTTTTTTCGAAATACGGTGATCGCCAAACGCGCGAACAATTGGACCGCAAGCGTAACATCGCCTGCCGACGAACGTCCATACCGGTTCCCGCATGCCGTTCGTCCGGAATGGATGCCGTCGGCGGCTTTCATGGATTCTTTGGCGAAACACGCGGTCCCACCGCTGCAATGCAGCTTTCTAGATCCGCAACAGGAACGCTGGTTCTCTGGGAGGCTGTTCTCAAGCGAATACGCCGCTCAGAATACTGATGGCTACAGAGACAACTTCACGGCCAAAAAACAGAACATTGTGGCCGCGGTAAATTATAATTTGTAGATTGCGAAGGAAACCGGCCGCAAAAAAACATCTCTAAGGTACAAAGCACTGGTTTTCGCCTGGCAGATCGAACCGCTTCGACAAATAAGTTCGACGGGTAAGTTCGGTCAGTGAGTTCAGCCGAGAGCTCTGCGGGAACAACTTCACTGCGCCGAATCCATGCCACCAACCAACACCGGGGAACAAAAGTCCAAGGCCAGCGAAAATAGTAGCGCTTCGGAATGCCAACCATCCACTGGACCTCCCGCCATCGAAGCTCACACCCCGGAAACTCAGGAAACAAAACGATTGAGTTCCGAACCGTTAACAAACTCTGGCACGCCGGAGAATGACAAAAACACGACTGCATTCAAGCGGCTTGCGGGCGACTCCCATGTTTTTGTCCGAAACAAGAGAATCGACTGCCTTCGTGGTGTCGCGGTTCTATCGGTGGTTTTTCTTCACTCGGCCATTCGAATACCAGTCTTTTCCAAAGCTGGATGGATGGGAGTGGACCTTTTCTTCGTTCTTAGCGGTTTTCTGATTTCCGGTTTGCTGTTCCGGGAATATCAAAAACGCCAGACAATCGACGTAAGACGCTTTTTCATCCGACGGGGTTTGAAGATTTATCCAAGTTTCTGGCTTTTTTTGGCGGTCACCTGGGGGATATCACAACTTAACCATGATGCACCGACGGCCTCCCCGCAGGCGTACCTTCGCGAACTATTTTTCATTCAGAATTATTTCCCCGGAGTATGGATACACACCTGGTCCCTGGCGGTGGAAGAGCACTTCTACATTCTCCTGCCTTTATTCTTGCTGGCGCTGACGCGCCTATCGCGCAATCGTCGTGATCCGTTTTGGTGCATTGGATGGTGCGCGGTCGCTATCGGGTTTGCCTGTATATTTGTGCGTCTCGCGCTGGTTGTCCTGCCGCAGAATCCTAATTTCCATCTTGCGTACCAGGGCACACACGCGCGAATCGACAGCCTTTTTTTTGGGGTTCTTCTGGGGTACTTGTACAACTATCACAGGAATAGGTTGGAGCGAGCTTTGGGCTCGACGTTTCGCCGGATCGCCATCGCGGTGGCTTCTATTGGATTACTGTTGCCAGGATATTTTGTGCCGCGTGACAGCAAGGCATTTAGTGTTCTGGGATACACGATGCTCTATCTCGGTTTTGGCGGAATTTTATTGTTGAGTGTCCACGTTCGAGGGGTGCTGCCGCTGGGCCCGAGCAAGTGGCTAAGACCAATTGGCGACGGTCTTGCGTACGTCGGAATGTACTCATACTCAATTTACCTGTGGCACTTCGCGATACTGGGATGGCCGAACTTACTGGCGTACAGATTTTGTCAGACTACTTTGCCACCCATCCCGTATCTGATTTTGTATCTTGTGTTGTGCTTGACGATGGGGATTACCATCAGTCGCGCCGTCGAATACCCAATTCTTAAGCTACGCGATCGACTGTTCCCCGAGCGGCAAACTGAATAGCCGCAAATCACGAATAGCCTTCTTAGAGGGTGCGGTCACCGGGGAATCAGTTGCGATTCAGCCGGTCATCGAGAAGCAAAAGCACACGGTAAAGAACCTCGGCACCGTTGGCTACGTCTTGCCAAGAAGTGAATTCCTTCGGGGAATGGCTGACGCCGTCACGACTGGGGACGAAGATCATGGCTATCGGCGCAATCTTGGCAATTTGCTGGGAGTCCTGCCCCGCTTCGCTGGGCAGATCCATGGTGGTAAGGCCGAGAGACTTCGCGGCGTCACGGATGACGGCCTGCAGGGCGGGATCCGTCGGAGCTGGCTCCGTATCGTCTACTGATGTGCAGAGTGTCACGACGTTCTCTTCCTTGTCGATCTGCTTGAATTTCACTTGGATATGCTCCCACATGCGCTTTATTTTCGCGGAATCGAGATCGCGCAGCTCTACAGGGAACTCAGCCCGGCCAGGTACGACATTGACGACTCCAGGTTCCACCTTCATATAGCCGACCGTGCCGACTTGATGGCCGGTTTCCGCACGCACGGACTCACGAACTGCGAGGACTTCCTTTGAAGCGGCCGTGAGGGCGTCCTTCCGGCGATCCATTGGCGTGGTGCCCGCGTGATTGGCGAAACCCGTGACGACGCAATCCGATCTCTTGATACCCACGATCCCCTGTACGATCCCGATGGGGATTTTTGCTTCATCAAGGTGAGGGCCCTGTTCGATGTGCAATTCGATGAAGGCCGCCAGCGCTCCTTTCGGAATGCGCGCGTCAGTAAGATGAGACGGGTCCTGACCGTAACGGCGCAACCAATCTGCTAGGGTCAGTCCCTGGTCGTCCTTGCGGCCGAGGATTTCAGGCCCCAGCAGTCCAGCGGCAACACCGGAACCCAGCGTACCCAGGCCGAAGTGGTTGCCTTCTTCGTTCGTCCAAATGACTACTTCCAGTGGGTGGCGGGTCTTCACTTTTGCGTCGTTGAGCGCGCGCATCACTTCGATGGATCCCATGCTGCCGACGTCTCCATCGAAGTTTCCGCCGTGCAGCACCGAATCGATGTGCGAGCCGAAAAGCAATATTGGCAACTTCTCCGAGCCGGCGCGCCGCCCGAAGATGTTTCCCGCTGGATCGACGCGAACCTCAAGACCTGCTTGCTTCATGAGACCGATGACGTATTCGCGAGCGGCCATGTCGGTCCCCGAGAAACCAATGCGAGTGACACCGCCTTCGGGATTCCGGCCGAACTCGCTCAATTTCTCAAGCGTGCCTTGCAAGCGTTGAGAGTCGACGTGAAACTTTGAAGAGCCAGTTCCTTGGGCTGGTGAAGGACATGCGTCGAAGGAAGCCATCCAAAGAATGGCCGATGCAAGAAGAGAAGCGATTCGGCATACGTTCCCGACCGTGGTTCTTGGGTGTAGGGCAGACATACTGTACCTCCATTTCAGTGAATGACCGGGGCGTGGATCAGCGCTCGCGCACCACAAAAGGAAATGATCCGATAGTCGAGAGAACCTTGTTGAATGTGAAGACGCTACCCGCGAGCCGCCGCCGTCGTCAAGGTCCTTGTGCCCCGCAGGAGTGAAGAACTCAACGTGGCAAACGAAGGTTGCCCCGCTGACCTGGCCCCCGCGAGCTCCCAACACGGTGCGCTCAGGAAACAGGCTAGTGCTACAGCTACTATTCGCTCTCAGACGTAGGGAGAATGCGCGAGCTCAAAAACATCAAAAATTTAATTTGCCAGTAGTTTCGGCGGTCGAAGCTAAGTCCTTTAGACGCGATAGAGAAAATCTGACGACTCCGCTCAGATGGCCGTTGTATGCCTTCCCCGGAAACCTCGCGGAGAACCTTGTGAAAGCGAAAGCCCGTTGGCGCGCTCCGCGTCCCTGGCGCTGCGAAACGGAAACTTAGCTGATCTGGCATGTAACGTTGAAATGGTGCAACGATCTAAACCAGAGGTGGTCGGGCGGGGGGCTCGCTCGTGTGCTCGGCGTGAGCATTTGGAAACTCACGCAGCAATTCAAAGACGGCAAGCTGAACGTGCGCTCTCCTCTCAGTGGTAGCGCGACTTTCGAGGAGCTCGGGAACGCGCTCGGGCGGCCCAATGGCAAACCCGAAAGTGAAAGAGCAGGGACTGCTGCGCTATACCTACCGTGAAGCTGTGGGCAGATTGGCCCGCGGCCGCGGCTAAATTGAACCCTCGCCACCTGTCCTTGTGTACCGTTAACCAACAGCGAAAGTCCCATTGAGAACTCCGCTGGCGCGCGTGACACTGAAGTTGCGCACCTTGCGCACAATTCGGAAAACAAAATGAGCGACGACAAATTGCTTGAGAAAGTTCTGTCAGGATTAGATGGAAGCCCGTCTAAGGCGGACGAATGCCTTTGCGGTGTAGCGGATTGCAAGGGCCACGAAGCGATCGACGGCAAGGTTTACATCCCAAACCACCCGCTCGGCCCTATCGAGATAACCGTGGGCTCGCAATCGGACGGCGAGCATCCGTAAAACCTTCACCATACTGGACCGCCCCAAGAGAAGTATCAATGAAGTCAGCACAGGTTAAGACCAAGCAAGTCCTTTTTGCGCACATCCTCCTATGTGCTATTTTCTTGGCGTGGTGACGTTCCTGAATCCAGAGATCATTGTCCGCAACGACTATGCCCGCTTGTCGCAGTGGGGCTCTTAGCTTGCCGTACGTTTTGCAGAGTTCGATGTCATAAGCAACGTGGACGACTGCCTTCAGTCGCTCCAGGAAGCTGCGTGATTTGGCTAACGGGGGTCTTTCATGGCTCTTGGGTGTTCGGCACAAACATGAGAAGTGAACTCTTTGTCGCACTGGAGTTCATAATGCATCTTCATCTCGTCAATGGATTCTCCAACGAGCGGCCCTAAAGGGTTAAATACCCATCCGCACTCCGAGCAAGCCCAGCCCTGAAAATTCTGGCTTTCGGCCCATACCAGCTTGCGAGACATCGCGGTCATTACACGCTCCGACACGTCTTGTGGTTAGTATTTCTTCGAAAAGCGATCTACGCTGGTCTTCAAACGACACTGCGACGGCAAAAGCAGGTTTTCTCATAGCCCTGAGCGGGTTCCGCCCTGGATTAAACACACGTCCAAACTGAACCGAGTACGTGAAGCCAAACTCTAGCGGTGGAACAGGGCTGCTGTCTGTGGGGTATACAACGCTGGCAAGAATTATTATCTCAATCCTGGTGTGCCATTAGAACTGGCATTCGCCGCGCGTCGATGTCCTACACGTTCGCAGGAACAGCCCGTAAAGGGTTTTTGGGCAAACTATAAACGGACCTCTGCGCTATTCCCTTGGTAAGTCCTGTCTCGCGGTTGATCTCGCTCCACGAGCGCCCCGCTTTGCGAAGGGCTGCAATCATCGGCGCGTCGGCATCTACCTTGGGGCGTGCGATCCGCTTCCCCCTAGCTTTCGCGTTTCGTAGACCTGCCTTCGCCCGTTCGACGATCAGTGACATCAAGATCCGGGCGGCAGAATCGGACTCATGACCACACGCGCTGCTACTACACTACATGGTCGACGCTCGAGAAATTCGCCGATGAATCGAGCGGGCCTTGCGCCCCCCGGTCGAACAGCGGTTGGTACTCAGGGGCGAGGAAACGATTGATCGCCAGTGCCCGCCATGTTCGCGGTTTCGCTCCCTGTCCGCTCCAATGTGTCGTACAACGGCTGCGCCGGAGTTACCCGGTCAGCCTCGTCGGCTACGCTTATGGCCAGGATGCGAATGCGGTCGTTGTCTGGCAGTGTCAATGTGGCTGCTCCCGCAGGCAGATCGATCGGATAGGCGAACAGGTATACGTAGGCGTACGGCTCGTTGGACCCGTCGGGCGCATGGCGATGCGTGCTGTACCACGCCACGTCCGCGCGTTTGATGAAGCCCGGAATTAGCATTCCTGAAAACTCCTCTACGGCGCGAACGCGCGGGGCGTTCGGAGGCAGAGTCTGCCCGGGTCGCGGCTGCACAGGTTCTTGCCGCGTATTCCATGTGCGGTCATCCCATTGGCCGATAAAGCCCGTCCAATTTTGGATGGTGAGCTGTACCGGCCGATCACCTGCACGGAAGGTCGCCATTTGATCGTCGACGGCAGCCGCCAGAACGTAAGCGCGGTTGAAGTGTTGCTGCGGCAGTTTGATGGTTTGCCCCTTCGCCAAAAGAGCGTTGGGTCGGCCGTTTCCTGCCGCGGCGAGAGCGAAATGAATGCCTGCAATCTCGATGTCGCGCGGCAACGCCTCCGCGGGGAGTGCGCGGCCCTGCGCCGCCGAAGGATTGTTGGGCAGGAGGTCAAAGCTGCCTTCCGCGGGATGGCCGTCTGTAGTCGCTGTCGCCAAGTCGTATGGCAACGGGATCACCTGCGAGTTCGGAGCAATCAACCTGGCTGGTGCAGCCCCCAGCTTGAGAGCAAAAGTCCGCGGTTGGTATGCTCCGAGCGACGTAATAAGCGCGTCGTGCACTGCAGCACCCCCGACTGGCCGCTCCTGGCCGTTCACCTCGCGGGCTGACGCGATCGGGCTGGGGAAGCTAATGGCAACCTTGGGTTGTGCCTTGCCATCGAGTTCCACGATGCGCACGATCACTTCATCGCTGAGCTCGGCCTTCTTCAGAGCCAGCACACGCACACGATCGCTGCTGAGCTTCAGCAACGAAAACTGCTTGCCCAGTCTTCCCGCGTGCTTGCCGCTCTCAAACGGTATAAGTGGCTGGTTCAGCCGGTAGGCCTGCCAGTCCGTCTGTCCTTCGCGCCAGTCGCCCGCGTGTCCCGCCAGGCCAAAGACGAACTCGTGATGTCCCAAATCCTGGGAGCCTTGGTCGGGATATCCGCCGCGAGTTCCCGGCGTACGCACCAGGGTAAGCCGCAGAGTGTTGTCATTAGGCTTGTCGGAACCGTTTTTGCAATCGGTGAGGATGGTGACTCCGAAAGCGCCGCTTTGATCCGTCAGATCAATCCACTGATGTGAGGCGACTTCAAACTGCCGATCGTCTTCGTTCGGACGCTGGATGGTCCCGATATCCCAGTTGTACGTCGCCATCGTGTTGTTGGCTGCCAGTGGAAACGTGGCCTTCAGGTTGGCTTCCTTCGTCTTCCAGTCAATAGCGTTGGCAAACTCGACGCGATTGCCTGCGTCGCCCGCGGAAAGACGAACGGTCTCGACGAAATGCGAATCTTCCGTGTCGCGTCTCACTTCCACAGCCACGCGCGCAGGGCCATTTTCGGCCACACGCACTCTTGCCGGACCGGAAACGTAGACGCGCGGCGCGCGCTGCTCATCCTCAAAATCCATGTTCCAGGCGGGCCACTGCCGCGGATTGTCCGTCGAGATGGCCAGACGAACCGGCCCCGAGAGCAGTTCCCGGTTTAGCTTTTTATCAAAGATACCGGAGACGTCGCCGTTTTGGTCGATTTGCACGCGGTAGCGGGCGTTCTCAAGTAATGACTCGCTGACGTGCAATTCCGAAGCGGCGGAAGAGGCGCCAGGCTGTACGTCATACACCGCGTAGCCCATCGATGGTGCTTGGGCGACAAACAATACCTTGCCGCCAGCCTCGGCCTGCGCTGGAACTTCCTTACCGTCAGGTCCGATGACACGTACTGTCTGCGGTGCGCCGGCAATGGTTGCCTCAACCACGTCATCGCGAGCCACATTTAGCGGATTGTACACGACGATTGCCGCGCCACTGCCCTGCGTGTCCATGCCGGATGCGACCGCTGCACTTGCGCTGGTCAACACCCCCGCGAACTGGTTCATGGCGATGACGTCATCATTCCAAGTGAACTCATAAGCCTTCGGCGTGGAGGTGCCGGCCATGTTGTCGTGGAAGTGGCCGCCCATGACCAACATCCACGCATCGCTAAGACGCTTTTGGGGATACCGTCGGCCGCCCAGCCAATCGGCGGCCACTGAACTTTCCTCCGCGGCGGCGGCAAGAAGTTCGTTTTTGCGATTCCAGCGCTTGTGATATGCCTGCGACGTTAGCGAGCCAGCGGAGTGATTGATGAGCTCCAGATCGCCTTTGTAGCGAGGCATGCGATCGGTCTTGCAACACTTGAGGATGTCCAGAAACATCTGGTCCGCATTGGACCACAGGACGCGCGCGGGGCCATCACCGACCTTGACCGGGGCTGGAGGAGGTGACGGAGGTTCTTCCTGCTGCCCGCGCCCGAAGAAGTTGAAGCGTATCGGCGGAATCACCGTCGTGCTCTTCGTCTCGATCGCTTCCATGAGCTTGACCGAGTTTTCGGTGGGCGATCCGCCCGTGTCTCCAGTTCCCACATAGTGATAGTCAGCAAAGACACCGGTCAGATCGCCGTTGATCTGGATTCGCTTGGTCCAGTCTTCAAAGGAGCGGACACGGAAATTGGAAGGCGCATTCGCCGGGCGCGCAGGAGGAGGCGGTGGCGTTTTGCTCAGATCGTAGTCCACGTTGCTGCCGTAGCTCAACGGATTGAGCGCCGCCAGAACGGTTGAGCCGTCAGGACCTTCCCAAACGCCAACGTTGAATGGTATGCCCTCAGGCGTTTTCTCGGGAGAATCAGGCCCGCCGACGTGCGGAGCGGGCTGCCATGCGGCGGACAGCTTTTGCGTGGAAAATCCCTTGATTCCGGCATGTGCCAGAATGGTCGGCAGAGAGGCGGGAAATCCGAAGCAGTCCGGGAGCATGAATTCGGCGCTGGCCTTGCCAAACTCCTTGCGAAACCAGTTGTTGCCATAGAGCACTTGCCGGATGATGGCTTCCGCGCTGGGCGCGTTTACGTCACCTTCCTCCATCGAAGATCCCGCGGGATACCAACGGCCGGCGGCGACGTACTGCTTCAGCCGCGCGAAATCGGCCGGGTAATACTCCTTCATCAAGCGATAGCGGTTTGCTCCCGTAAAGTTGAAGATGTAATGTGGGTACTTTTCAAAGAGGGAGAAGTTATTGCGCATGGTCTTTGTCAGATACTCGCTGATGACCTGCGGGTATTCCCATCGCCACTGCGTGTCGAGGTGGGCATAAGCGACCACGTACAGTGTCGGCTGTTTCGCCAGGTTTGGTGCCGCGTCCAGATTAGCCGCGATATGCATTACCGGGGCTGGCTTGGCGCCGGTGGTCGATTTCGACGATGCGTTCTGAGCCCCTACTTGCTTGACCTGGGCGTCTTGCTTTGATGGCCCCGGGGGATCCTGCGCGACCACCAATAGGGGACACAGCAGACAGACAGCAACCGGACTGAGAACAATCTTCTTCATATAGGAACTCCCCCGTAAATTAATTACGAAGACCGCTGCGTTTCCATACTAACCAATTCCCATCTCAGATTCCTCGCCTCAGTGTAAATTCGCTGTGGCTGCCAGTCCTGTCAGCCGGATTCTTGAGGGCTGTTGGGGTTCAACTTGCCCGCTAGAAATCGCATTAGAGAGTCCGATCTCGCGCTCCCCATCACACTCTTGCGAAACTCTTCATGCATCAGCCTCCTCGCCAATTGAGAAAAGACCTGCATGTGCTCTGCCCCTGAAGCACTCTTACGCCGGGCCAGCAGTACAACGAGGGATGTGGGTTGGCCGTCCGTCGCTCCCCAGTCAACCGGCTTCTTGAGTTTCTCACGCGTGATGGAGCCTCGCAGCATTCCTTCGCGGCGGAACAGCCATGTTTCGCGGCCCCAGAACGTTTTACACAGGGCGAGGTGACCCTGACCGCTAGAATTAGCTCGCGGTCACAGCGAATTAGGGGGCTGCGGCGCGCTCGATCAGCACACACTTAGCTCGAATTACGACAAACGATACGCGGAAACCGAGATGATTTGACAGGGTTGCCGCAGAGCCCTACGATTTTCCAGCGGAGAAATGGCGTGCCTATCAACTATAACTCGAGCATAGATCAAGGTGATTTGCGCAGGAGCTGGACGCGCGTCCCAGTGATTCTTGGACTTTTTGCGCTGTCGCTGATCGCCGCCGATACGCCGACTACGGTTGGCACCGCTGACCAGAAGCGTTTTCTGACCGACATCAAAACGCTGACCGTTCCGAAAATGGAGGGCCGCGGCGATGGCACCAAGGGCCTCAGGAAAGCCGCGCGCCTCATCGAGCAGCGCTACAAATCCCTCGGCCTCCAACCGGCCGGCAAGAACGGGTTCTTCCAGCCCTTTGACGTGGTCACCGGCCGGCGTCTCCGCTCGGGGAACCGCTTTCAAGAAGCTCCTCACATGAAAGACGCGGCCATGGAGCACAGATCTTTCAAGCTTCTGGAAGATTTTGTTCCGCTGAGTTTTTCCGCAAATGGTTTGGTGAATGCTCCGCTGGTTTTTGCGGGCTATGGGATTTCTGCTCCTGAGTATTCCTATGACGAATACCAGGGGCTCGACACCAAAGGCAAAATCGTGCTCGTTCTTCGCGGGGAGCTTCCCGCTCTATCCGCAAAATCTCCCGAGCGCGGCCACACGCCGCACGAGTCGGTCATTTCCAAGGCCATCAACGCCAAGAATCACGGCGCCGCTGCCCTAATCCTCGTCAATGGGAGACTTTCCAAGGGAGAAGAAGATCTTCTCCCGCGGTTTGGCGATGTGGAAGGCCCCGAGGATGCGGGAATCCTCTGCCTGCAAGTGAAGAATGCTGTTGCTGACGCCTGGCTTGGGAATGGTGGAAAGTCTTTGCTTGATGTGCAAAGACAGATCGACGATTCCGCACAACCCAGCGCTGCGCTCACCGGCAGTTCAGGGGGGCTCAGCCTCTCTGTCACGGTCAATATCGAGACGATCCACGCCACCGTCAACAACGTGCTTGCCTATCTGCCGGGAAAGACCGATGAGTATGTGATTCTCGGCGCGCACTACGACCATCTGGGCCGCGGCCAATCTCATTCGCTGGCCCCTTCACAGATTGGCCAAATCCATCCGGGGGCGGATGACAACGCTTCCGGAACCGCAGGAGTTTTGGAACTCGCCCGACTCTTCGCTCCGCTTAAAGGCCAGCTCCAGCGCGGCATTCTTTTTGCGAACTTTGCTGGCGAAGAGCTTGGTCTCCTTGGCTCTGCAGCGTGGGTCAGGAATCCCACGCTGCCACTCGACAAAGCCGTCGCCATGCTCAACATGGATATGATCGGCCGCATCAAAGACGACAAGGTTTACATCGGCGGCCTCGGCACCGGCAGCACCTTTCAATCCATTCTGAATCAAGCCGAATCTCACACCAACTTCAAGTACGAAAACTCCTCCGGGGGCTACTCCTCCAGCGATCACACCTCGTTTGTCACCAAACGCATTCCCGTTCTTTTCTTTTTTTCTGGTCTTCATAGCGACTATCACAAACCTTCGGACACCTGGGAAAAAATCAACGCCGATTCTGCCGCGCACCTGCTCGATCTGGTCTCAAACGTCGCGTTGCGCATCGACACCGCTTCCGATCGCCCTGCTTTCCTCGCCGTTGTGGAGAATTCCAATCCCCATGCAGGAACGCCCGGCGGTGGCGGAGGCGGCTACGGCCCGTACTTTGGCTCCATCCCAGACTTCGGCCAAACCGAAAACGGCGTCCGTTTTTCTGATGTGAAGCCCGGTTCTCCCGCCGCCAAAGCTGGCTTCCAAGCCGGAGATGTCCTCGTTCAGTTCGGCGACAAGCCCATCAAGAATCTTTACGATTTCACCGACGCCCTGCGCCGCAGCAAAGTTGGGGACGTCGTGCAAGTTACCGTCTTGCGTGACGGCAAGCCCATCACCTCCTCTGTTACTCTAGAGCATCGGAAATAAGCAGGAGACCGAATGAAAGGTTCCATCGTCCGAAGAAGCGTTGTTGGGTTGGCCTTGCCACTTGTGGTCGTTGCTTGTGCTTCTCTGCTCCGCGGTTGGGTGATGAGTGACCTGTTTCCGCAAAACCCACCCTCGACCGCGGCACCCGGTGCGTTGACCGTCCCGGGAGAGGAAAAGCACCTGAAAAACGTGAGGCAGCTTACGTTCGGCGGCCAAAACGCCGAAGCCTATTTTTCCCTCGAGGACAAATACCTGATCTTTCAGCATCAAGGGGAAGGCGTTCCTTGCGACCAGATTTACTCGATCCCCGTGGACACGCCCGACGGAAAGCCCGCCGCACCCAAGCTGATCAGCACCGGCAAAGGGCGCACCACTTGCGCCTATTACTTTCCCTCCGGAGATCGCGTCCTTTTCTCTTCCACTCACGCTTCTAGCCCGGATTGTCCGCCGAAACCCGACTACTCTCGCGGCTACGTTTGGCCGATCTATAATACCTATGAAATTTTTACAGCCAAGCCGGATGGCAGCGATTTGAAGCAGCTGACGAACGCGCACGGCTACAACGCAGAGTCCACTATCACGCGTGACGGCAAGCACATCGTCTTCACTTCCACGCGCAACGGCGACCTCGACATCTACACCATGAATGCCGATGGTTCCAACGTGAAGCAGCTTACCCACGAACTCGGTTACGACGGCGGTCCCTTCTGGTCTTACGACGGCAAGAAAATCGTTTACCGCGCCCAGCACCCGAAAACGCCCGAGGAGATCGCCGACTACAAGGATCTGCTTTCGAAGAGTTTGATCCGCCCGGGCAATCTGGAAATCTGGGTGATGAATGCGGATGGTTCGAACAAGCACCAGGTGACCCGCAATGGTGCTGCGAATTTCGGGCCCTACTGGCATCCCGACGGAAAACGCATCGTCTTCGCTTCGAACCTAGCCGATCCCAAAAACGGCCGCGATTTCGATCTCTACATCATCAACGAAGACGGCACCGGCCTCGAACGCATCACGTACGCCCCGGATTTCGACGCCTTCCCCATGTTCACTTCCGACGGCAAGCGGCTCGTCTGGGCCTCCAATCGCAACGGCAAAGCTCCGCATGAGACCAATCTCTTCCTTGCCGATTGGTCCGAGTAGCTCTCCCGGCCAACTCCGCTTCCTGTAGCCTAAGAGCTCAGTGATGAATGGGGTGAACGCCTAAGCTGGCACATATTCTTTGGGCACACTTGGGCGCAAGTGGACACCAAAAACCCGAGACGACCGAACTCCCGTCGACCGTCATCGCAGTAACGCATCAGCGCTTTTAGGAAGCCAGGCGCTGATGCCGGTTAAAAACGCCGCCGGCGGTACGAGGACGGCCGCGCGGGCCCGAGGTTACAACAGGCTGAAGGCCCTCTTCATGGCGGCGGCCGCGCTGGTGCAAGCCTGGCCGAGCGATTTGGCACGCAGCGCGGCGTTGAAGGGCTCGGGCTGGATGGGGCCGTCATAGTCGATCTGGACCAGTGAACCCAGGAAGTCCTTCACGGGAATTACGCCCGTGGCGGCAGGCAGCTCGCGGTGGTCATCCCGGTACTCGTCCAGCGACAGGCCGATGGGGGCATCGTTCAGGTCCACGGTCAAAACATCCGAGCCGCGCAGCGCCAACAGGTCCTTGTCCGTCTCTTCCGCGTTGAACCAGTGCCAGCTATCGAGCTGAATGCCAAGGTTGTTCGTACCGATAGCGATGATCAGCTCCTTCATCTCGCTCATGGTGTGTATGAAGGGATGTCGCTGGCTCCGCAAAAGAGTACGCGGCGCAACATACTCCAAGCCGAGCTTCTGGCCGTGGTCGGCGAGAATCTGCGCGCACTGGCGCAAGCGGTCGGCGTGCTGGCGGAAATTCTGAAGGTAGGTGAGGTCATTACTGCAAGGAAGAATCCAGGTGCTGACGCGCCACACGCCGGCTCGCTGCAGGATGTCAGCTGTGGCCGGGAGATTTTTCAGTCCGTCGTTAAATCTTGCCTCATCCTTGCGAAACTCCACCGGCAGACCCGCAGCGCCGAATCTGAGATTCTTCACCCGCAGGTCGTCAAGGAGACGCCTGAGCCCCTCATCGCCCAGCGAAGCGAAGTAGTTCGGATCAGGATCCAGGCCTTCGAAACCGTGCTCGACGGTGAGTTCGAGCGAATCCGGGAAACTGGCTTGGAAACCAAGGCGTCCGAGGCTCAGAATCGCATAGAACTTACGCCGTGGCATCTCAGCGGGCGCGGAAGCGCCAGCGAGTATGCCTGCGGTTGGCAGAGCTGCGACGCTTGCCGCGGCTCCGACGGAGAGGAGCTGGCGTCGAGTGAGCTCGTTGGTCATAGTCGGCTCCAGGCCGTGCAGTGTAGCACCTGTGGGCCGATCAGCATTGTTACATGGTCCTTGGCGAACTTTGAAGGACATGACGGAGTTTTCAGTAGGCGCAGGCTGCTGAAGTATTGCCACCTCGACTGCATGATGGTAGTTGTCATAGGGGGTTCACATGCAACGTGATCCGCAACTCGTCGACCTCGAGCAGCTGAAAACGCTGATGACCGGGGTCAACTTGAACGACGCGAATTTGAATGAGTACATCAATGCTCGCTGGCTCAAGTATGTGGAGTGGTGGGATTGGCGGTCACGCCAGGCCAAACGGAGTTACCAAGCCCTACGCAGTGCGGTCGTGGTTGGCAGCGCGCTAATACCGGCACTGGTGGGACTTCGGGAGTTGAAGCAATTCGGGGAGTACGCGTGGATCCTTGCGGTCGCATCGATCATCGTCAGCCTCGTGGTGGCGATCTGTGCCGGGTTGGAGAGCGTGTTCGGGTTCGGCGATATTTGGCGCGAAAAGCGGATGGCGGCTGAGCTCATCAAGAGCGAGGGCTTTGGTTTTCTCCAGTTAGCCGGCGGTTACGCGCAATTTAAGACACACCAAGAGGCCTACAAGCTCTTCGCTCAAAACGTCGAAGATCTGATTCGCCATGAGATCAAGGACTACATCGTTGCCGTGACTCCAGAGGCGCCGAACAACAAGTAGGTGGGCTGGCAGTCTCGTACAAAGATACGTGGATTAGCGGGCCAATGCTCCCTCGGTCCTTCCCCCAAACTCCCGGACAGCCGGATTTCCTCCCTCTAACAAGTTACGCGACCTCTCAGCATGGTTGTTCGTTTCAAAACGCGTTTTTGGTTCTGGCGAGGCACAACGGCGATTCGAGCGCTGGACAATAGCATGTTCCGTCGGGATCGAGCCCGACGTTCCAGACGATGTCTTTAAGTGTGGTTTCACGGGCGTGCGTGGTGCACTGCCAGCGTGTGGAGAGCACGAGATTTGCTGTCAGCCTCCAGCTTGTAGTGCGGGTCGAGGAGTGTGGCGAAAATTGGTACTGGGCTTGCTCCTAGAAGGGTCTTGTCGGGATCTCAAGTCGGACTTCAAGGAGGGAGAGACCCTGGAGGCCTGGAATAGCGGTATAGCCTCGTTCCGCCGCAGCCCGCGGGCAGGCCGATCAACTTGACCGCGCTCTCATCAGATTGCGCCCTCGCAGGAAAATCGAACGTTTGGGCAGATTGCTTCTAAGTCCAAGACATGCAAGTTGATAGCTGCCACGGTAAGGACATTGTTGATCGCTAACAACAGGGAACATCTTGCCATAAGTCCAGCCGCTCTATCCTGGACGATGTCTACGAGCAGGCGCAAAACTCGGCAACGTTTACTCCGTCGGATTAACTAGTACTCCAAGAGATTAGCCTGAATATGAAAAGGGTTTCTCATTTCCTTAGTCCCCGTCGATACCAACAACAGTTTGGGCCGATCCTTGGGGCCCAATCAAAACCGCAAAGTGGGCCGACCCAGAGGAGCGAAATCAGCCCTCCAGGGTATGTACCTCGCTCGATTCCACTGATTCACCTGCTAAGCGGACGCTATAGATTGTTCTCTTTTGAATAGGCCGGCGTAAGGCCAAAAGGAAAAACCATGAAACGGCAAAAGGCTTTCTCTCTCCTTCAACTGCTAATCGAAGTGGTAATCACTTTGTTCATCGCCGGGATCGTGGTTACGAGTCTCGTCCGCTCTGATTTGGCAACGAAAGAGGCTTTGGCTGTGGGTTCTCTTCATACCATCAATCTCGCTGGGGTTGTGCTCTCGTACACGAACCAAAACGTCGTATTTGCCATCTTGGGGGGCTTAGTCGGTGCGATGGCGGCCTTTGCTATCCCCTTTCCCGTCTCTGCGCCCAAGAACGCAACCTTTAGGCGAACAACCACTGCGTACCGCCCCCTCCAACACTGAAACCGTTCTGGGAATTGTGGGACCATAAGCCCGTCTCGATCTGCCATGGCCATTGCAATCCGGGAGTGAAGTCCATACCGCTGATCAAAAAACCGGCAAAGGCAGCAGGCTCGTCTTTGCGCAAACTTCCGCGCAGCTTCCCAATCTGGCGTCTGGAGTGCCTCATTAGGCGCACTGTCCTGAGGTACTATTGAAAATTGCGGACTTCTCGTCGATTGTACCTGTGCATACCGGTCCGTACCCTCCACGGAGTGGGGTTATGCCTGAAAGAAACGGGGATGAAACCAGACGCAGCGGTCGTGTGACCCTTCGTGTGCCGCTGAGAATCTATGAGCGGGGCTCGAACAATCGTTTTCTCGGCGAAGAGGCATATGCTGTTCAGGTGAGCCTCTGGGGCGGGCTGATCGCCTTCGGAGCGGCCGTGGAACGGCACCAAACACTATTCGTGTTCAACCAGGCTACCGGAGAAATCGCGGAGTCCCAGGTTGTGTATCTGCGGCCGATGCGGCTAGCTGGCGGGTTAGGTCTAGTCGCCATAAAGTTCTTGAAACCGTCGCCTGGTTTTTGGGGCGTGGTCTTTCCCACGGTCGATCCAAGCCGATCTCAGACCAGGCCGCATGCCAACTAGAATCCCAACGGGGGCGAGACTCTCGCCCGGTACTGTCACATCGTCCTTCCGGTCCATCGTGACGCAGACAATTTAGCTTAGAATTGGACAATCTTGTATGGAGGCACCCATGACCCCTTCCTACACTCCGCCAGATTTGCGCGACAAAGTTGCAATTGTGGCCGGTGCGACCCGAGGCGCCGGCCGAGGAATCGCCGTAGCCTTGGGTGAAGCCGGCGCAACGGTGTACTGCACTGGGCGCAGTTCGCGGGCAACAAGAAATTCGGCACGAAGCGCTTCGATGAGACTGGAGACGATTGAAGAAACGGCGGATAGGGTGACGTTGCGCGGGGGGGTAGGTATCCCCGCCGTCGTCGACCATAGCAGCCGCGGAACCGTCCAGAGGCTCATCGCCCGGATCGAGAAGGAGCACGGTAAGCTCGACATCGTGGTCAATAACATCTGGGGTGGAGATTCGCTCCTGGAATTTGGCAAACCCTTCTGGCAGCTCGACCTGCCAAAAGGCTTCCAGATGATGGAAGGCGCCCTTTACACGCACATCATTACGAGCCATTTTGCCGCTCCCCTGCTCATCGAATCTGCGAAAAAATCAGGCGGGGGCCTGATCGTGGAAGTGACCGATGGCGATTCGTTTCAATACCGGGGGAATTTATTCTACGACCTGGTGAAGACAAGCGTAATCCGTATGGCGTTTGCCATGGCGCATGAGTTGCGTCGCAAGAATGTGACGGCACTTGCGCTTACGCCAGGTTTTCTGCGGTCCGAAGTAATGTTGGATCACTTCGGCGTGACCGAAGCCAATTGGCGGGAAGCCGCGAAGGAAGATCCCAATTTTGAGGAGTCCGAGACGCCGCTGTATTCCGGGCGGGCCTTGGCCGCTCTGGCCGCGGATCCCAACATTGCAAACAAGTCGGGGCGGGTGTTCAGCTCATGGGGGCTGTCCGAGGAATACGGATTCTGCGACGCCGACGGCAGGAAACCGCACTGGGGCAATCACGCGAAAAAAAAATACGGCGATGGAATGAGGCCCTGCGACGAAGGCTTTTATCAGTACTGGATGGGCGGAATGGTGGATTCCATTCTCCCGAATTGGCCTTGACATGGGAACCTCGGGCGGGCCTGAATATCTTCACTTGATTTCATAACCATGGCGGCTCGCTCGACCCGAGTAGAGTTTGGTTGACGACCAAGGCTCGGGAGGAAGGAGCCGAACATGTTCATCATAGGCGTGGATTGTCACACGACGACGGACAAAATCGCACTTTCGCATTCGGTGCATTCGTTTTCACGTGAAGTTCCCTCCCTGGCCGATTTTGCTCGGCTACTTTCACGTCCGAGTCTTAACAAGTCTTAGCGCTTTCCCCTTATGAATAGCTACGTGGTCAGTCTTGTCACTCTTGATGAGGTATTGAGGTTCTGTTTTCGATGCATGGTGCACATATCCCTTGATTCGTACGTCTGAAACAACCTTTTTAAAAATCACGCCTCTGACTCTGCCGGCTTCTGAGTTCCATTCAACGTGGTCACCGCGCTTAAAGGTTCTGGACATCGGACTCGCGTCGATTCAGGATCATTCGCACGTGAAGACTGGGGTCGAATCGATCATTATGCTATGCCTATGCAGTTCGCGCGGCTCGAGAGTTACACCCCCAATCCGTCAGTAAGGTAGCAGCGACTGGCGCACACGGTCTGAAATCTGGTTTGTTGCAGGCACGAAGCACTGCCAGAACTCATCGGTTGAGGTTGAGCAAAACGGGAGGGCGGGCAGAGCC
>Ga0210394_10000826_pt1 | contig 56552 bp, 43 predicted proteins | sample IncBWC12MmetaG_FD_160121 | JGI IMG/M metagenome (GOLD analysis project Ga0210394, IMG submission 160121) | Forest soil microbial communities from Barre Woods Harvard Forest LTER site, Petersham, Massachusetts, United States - Inc-BW-C-12-M | ecosystem: Environmental > Terrestrial > Soil >...
AATTGCAACGGGCGGCCCTTGGCAAGTTGTTGAATTCCAGATCTACGCGAATCTAACGTCTAACATTCCACCGGACTCATAAGCCCGGGTAGCGTTTGGATCTTCATCTGTAGCGTCAGAGAGCTACTAACTTCGCCGGGTGGAGGTTGCGGAGCATGTGCGGGGGACCGAACGTCGACCATTGCGCAGTCGAAGTTGCACCGACGGTTACGTCACCCGCAGATCCGGCGCTTACTCAGGGATCTGCCGTGTCGTCTGCGCCGCCGCGCACAGGGCGCCGGTGAGCCCCGCACGATCGCCGAGCTGGCTGGGCGCGATGGTGATGGGTCGTGAGGAAAGGGCGGGGAGAGCTCTTCGGACCCGCTCATACAGCTCGGGACGCACGCCGATGCTTCCCCCGAAGACGATGAGCTCCAGATCGAGGAGCGATTGCAGGGTCACTACGGCGAGGGCCACCCAGTGCGCCGTTGTGTCAAGGACGGATGCCGCTAGTTCGTCGCCTTGCTCGACGAGTCCGAAAATGTCGCGCACTGTGACGGCCACGGTTCCGCCCTGACTGCGGTATCGCTCGACGATGGCCCGCGAACCCACCTCGAGCTCGAATGTTCCGCTGGTGGACGGGACCGGCGCAGTCGGATGGCGCGCGATAGGGAGGTCCGCGATTTCGCCCGCCGCGCCATGTGTGCCGCGAAACAGCTTGCCGTCGATGAGCAGGCCGAGTCCCGTGCCCGTTCCGAGCGCCAGGAACGCCGCGTTGCGGCACCCGCGGGCGCAGCCGAGCGAGTACTCACCGAGCATCGCGAGATTCACGTCGTTCTCGATTGCCACGTCCGGCCCGAAGCGGCCGCGCAGGTAGCCGAGGACATCGAAGTCCTCCAGCCCCGCGATGTTTGGGATCATGGAAATACGGCCGGTGCGAGGATCGATGGCCCCAGGCACTCCCACCATGACATGGCGCGCCCGCGTGACTTCGACCCCGACGGTTTGTGCCAGCTTGGCGGCGCAGGCCGCAATCTGCTCGGCCACGTGCGCTCCGCCGCGCCCGTCCGTGGGCTCGGTGAGCTCCGCCAGGATGCGACCATGCGCGTCTGCGATGGCTGCGGCGAGCTTCGTGCCGCCCAGGTCCGCCGCGAAGCAGTAACCGGTATGGTCGGTCATTGGTGTGCGCTGCGGGGCGGTGGAAGAGGCAAAGCTGCCGCAAGTTCCGCAACCCCGAACGCATCATGATGGAGACGGCGCAAGGCGACGGACAATGCACCGACGACACCCGCGCGCCGGCCGAGCGTACTGGTGCGAACCTCCACGGGCTGCCGCGCCAGCTGTCCCACCACGCGCGCGACCTTGTCCGCAAAGTCCGGACGGGCCCCGACCGAGCCACCCAGCACGAGCAGTTGCGGGTCTACCGTTGCGATGACCGTGGCCGCCGCAAGACCCGTGAGCCGCGCCGTCTCCTCGACCACCTCGGTAGCCAGCGCATCCCCCGCCTGCGCGCGCTCGAAGACCTGTCGGACCGAATCGACCTCGAAACCACCGGCCTCCCGATAGCGCCGCACGACACCCGTGGCGCCGACCTGATACTCGAGGCAACCCTGGAGGCGCGACTCGGCTTGCAGCGGATCGCCGCCGAGCGGCAGATAGCCGATCTCACCGGCGGCGCCGTTCTCGCCGCGCACCAGCTGGCCATTGATATAGAGGCCCAGACCGACGCCGCTGCCGAGCGCGAGGAACGCGACGTTGGCGACGTTCTGCGCGCAGCCATGCCAGATTTCCCCGAGCAGCGCGAGATTGATGTCATTCTCGAGGACGACCCGGCTGCCGAGCTTCTCGCCCAGGAGACCAACGACATTGAGTTGACCGAGACCTGCGATGTTGGGCGCCATCTCAATGGCGCCGCTCTTGGGGTTCACCACCCCCGGGGTGGCCAGCACGATCGAGCGAATCCGGCTCGGGTGGGTATGGTTGTCACGCGCCAGACGGTCCGAGAGCCGCGCAATCTGGTCGATCGCCCAGGCTCCGCCGCGGCTGTCGGTAGGTTCATCCGTTTCGGCGAGGACTCTGCCTGCGATATCGGCGAGGGCGACCGTTAGCCGCCGGGCTCCCAGGTCGATGCCTAGCACGTGACCGCCTTCCGGGCTCAACTCGTATAACACGGCGGTCCGTCCGACATTGCCACTGGTTCGTCCGATCGGGCGGACGAGCCCCTGCTGCTCGAACGCGTCGATGACCTCTGAGGTGGTCTGTTTGGATAGCCCGGTCACCTTGGCAAGGTCCGCCCGTGAGATCGGGCTGCGATGCAGAAGGGCTTCGAAAACGCTTCGTTGCGACAGCTGGCGGGTCACGCTGCTTGTCGGCTGGGAAGGCATAGCGGGTCCATTGATTCGTCTAACAATCGAACTATCATAGCCATATGGCCAGCTAAATCCACCATAGGTTGACGTTAGCCGTTCGAGAGCGGCAATATTGATTCGTCAAGCTACCGAATAAATAAACGCCGCACGGCATCTATGAACGGGGCGATCGGTCATTGGGGTCGACAACGGGAGGCCCCGAGAGCGCTGTTTTCGGCGGGGGCCGCCGGGAATGTGCCTGTCCGCATCTTTTCGATCTTGCGCCGGGCGGGAGCGGTGTCGGTGGGATTTCCCATGGCCGTGCTGTGGCTGGCGACCACGGGAATGGCGATTGCGACACCTGCTCCTCCGGCCGCTGGGCTTCTGCTGCCGGCGCCCACCCACATCCGCCTTGCGTCGTCCGGCGTCGTGGCGATCGTCGATGGCGCCCGGGTCGCGGTGCGTGGCGCGGACCGCGCGCAGGTTCAGCCCATTGTGGATCGGTTCACCGAGTTGTTGGCCACGACGCGCGGCTTGCAGTTACAGGCGGCTTCAGTGGCCGATCCTCACCCGGCAATCATATTCGAAGTGGATCCGCGTACGAGCGTTGCGCCGGATGGCGGTTATCGCATCGTGTCAGGTGCCCGGGGGGTCCGCGTGATCGCGCGTTCGCCAGCCGGCCTGTTCTACGGCAGCGTCACGTTGTGGCAACTGCTGACGCCGCCCGGCTGGATCAGCGGCACCGCGGCCGAGATTGCCGCCGGCGTCATCGATGATCAACCGCGCTTCGCCTGGCGCGCGCTGCTGCTCGATTCCGGGCGGCATCTGCAACGCGTCACCGACATCGAGAAGTTGATCGACTGGATGTCGCTCGAGAAGCTCAATGTGCTGGTCTGGCATCTGACCGAGGACCAGGGCTGGCGCCTCGAGATCCCGAAGTACCCCGCGCTCACCAAGGTCGGCGCGTGCCGTCAGGCGGCGGGCCTCGACAGCGAGCTGACCGGCGCTGCCGAGATTCCCTACTGCGGCTTCTATACCGAGGCCGAGGTCCGCGACATCGTGCGCTACGCCGCCGCCCGTTTCGTCAGCGTCGTCCCGGAGATCGACCTGCCCGGGCATTCGCAGGCGGCCGTAGCCGCCTATCCGTGGCTCGGCGTCACCGGCGAGCGTCCGCCCGTGTGGACGGACTGGGGGATCAGCCCCTGGTTGTTGAAACCCGACGAGCGGACCTTGCAGTTCGTCGACGACGTGCTCGACGAAGCGATGCAGCTCTTCCCCTCGCGTTATCTCTCGATCGGGGGCGACGAAGCGGACAAGCAGCAATGGAACGCATCCCCGGAGCTGCGCGCGCGAATGCAGCGGCTCGCGCTCACGAATATGGATCAGCTGCAGGGCTGGTTCACCGGCCAGGTCGCCGAGCATCTCCTCCGGCACGGACGCATGCCGGTCGGCTGGGACGACGAGCTGGTCGCGGGTGAGAAGCTTCCGGCATCGCAGGTGGTGATGTCGTGGCACGGAAGCGATCAGGAGCAAGTTGCACTCGAAGCGCTCGCGCAGGGTCATGAGGTGGTCCTGACGCCCGAGGAGTCGCTGTACTTCGACCACTATCAATCGGGCCTGCCCGACGAATCGCCGGGCCAGCCGCCCATGACGACACTTCGCCAGGCCTACGACACCGTCGTCATTCCGAATGGCGCGACCGCCGCAGAAGCGCAGCGTGTCATCGGGGTGCAGGGCAATCTCTGGACGGAGCTCATACCCGACTTCGGGCTCGCCCAGCACGCGCTCTTCCCGCGCATGGCGGCGTTGTCGGAGCTGGGGTGGTCGCGGGCGGACACGCGTGACTGGAACGGATTCCTCGAGCGCCTGACCGCCGAGCTCGGCCGCTACCGCGCTCTTGGCGTCGCCTATGCCGACACGGCGTTTGCGCCGGCGTTCGATGTGACCACCGTTCAGGAGGGAAAACTGCGAGTCGCGCTCTCAAACCAGGTGAGCTACGGCGAGATCCGCTACACCACGGACGCCTCGGTGCCGACCTCGACGTCTGCACGGTACGTCGGTCCGTTGGAGTTCGCCGCGGAGGGGGGAGTTACGTTGCGCGCGGCCACCTTCGCCCCGAGCGGGTTCGAGCTCGCCGCGCCGCGCGCGCGCGTGCTCGATGCCTCGACGCTCCTGACGCACGACAGCAGCGAGCTTCCTTCCTGCTCGAACCAGCCAGGGATGCGGTTAGGCGGCCGGCAGCCGGCGCAAGGCCCGCGACCGGTTTACGCGGCGGACGTCGGGGACATGTGCTGGCTGTGGCGTCGTGCGCCGCTCCGGGGCATCGGGCACGTCACCCTGACCGTCGAGCGCGTGGCATGGCGCTTCGGCGATGAGGCCCAGGGCGCCGTCGTACGCCCCAAGGCCGGCGCGGCCGGCGAGTTTGAGATCCATGCCGATTCCTGCGCAGGGCCGCTGCTCGCCAGATTAGCGCTGACGCCCGTCGGGCAGGGGGACGGGCAAAGGGAGCTGAGCGCGAGGGTTTCCCTCTCGGCGCCGACCGATCCTCGTGACCTGTGCATCTTCGCCACGGGCGATCCGCGCGAGGGCCAATGGGCACTGGCGCGCATGGAATTTTCCAAGTGAGCAAGACGCGCCCGGTGGGCCGCAAAGATTCGCAAAATATCAGTCCAGAGGTACAGCCCGTGTCAAATGTACAACGCAAGCACCCCGTGTCGATCGCCGTCTCCATGGCGTTGCTCGCCGCCGCGGCGCATGCGGCCCTGGCGTCGGAACCCACGGGCACTCCGGCGGAGAACGCGGGCGCGTCGGACCCCGCCGCGCAGGACATCCCCGCGTCCCTCTCGCCCGATGCCAAGAAGAGCAAATCCGGCGAGGCAGCCGATACGTCGGACCTTCAGACCGTCACCGTCATCGGCGTACGCCAGTCGCAGGAACGCGCGATCCAGCTGAAGCGCCAGGCTGCGAGTATCCAGGACAGTATCTCGGCGGAGAGCATCGGCCAATTGCCCGACACGACCATCACCGATGCGCTGCAGCGGATCACCGGCGTGCAGATCGACCGCAACGGTGGCGAGGGTACCGAGGTGGACGTGCGCGGCCTGCCTCAAGTCGGCAGCATGCTCAACGGCGAAGTATTCATCACCCCGGACCAGATCACATCGCAACAACCCAATTTCGAGACACTGCCGGCGACGCTGTTCAATCAGGTGGACGTCATCAAATCGCCCACTGCAAGCCAGACCGAGGAAGGCATCAGCGGCTCGCTCGATCTGCACACCTATCGACCCTGGGATTTGCCGCATGGATTCACCTTCAGCTACAACGCCGACGGAGAACGCGGCGACACCGCCAAAAAGATCGGACCGGAGGCAAGTGGCCTCGTCTCATTCAACGACGATGGCCGTTGGGGTCTGCTGCTTTCCGGTGACTTCTCCGACACCACGCGGGCTGGCCCGGAAAGTAACAACGCTGGCAACGGGGTGGGGGCGCCAGGCACAGGCTCGAGCGAGGGCCTCGACCAGTATGGCGTCATTCTCAACGGTGAGAATGCCGAGAGCGCGGGCAGCTACGCAGGGTTCGTGGGGGCATGGAACGGGCTGCCGATTCCTTCGAAGATCGTGCAGTATCCTAACGGTAGTGTCTCCGTGAACGGTGACGGCAGGACTAATGAAATATTCATGGGAAGCCAGGACATCGGTCTCTACGACTCGAGCATTGAGCGCAAGCGCGAGGCCGGCAATGCCTCGTTCCAGGCCGATCTTGGTGACGGATTCACACTGACCAGCGACTACTTCTACACGCAGCAGAGGCAGTACAACCGCAACGTCGGCCTGCAGTTCAACTCCACCGACTGGCAGGGCGCGACCTACGTGCCGGTGCAGTCGCAGAACACCGGCGCCCACGTGCTGGGTCAGTACAACACGCCGCCGCAAGACCCGGCTTGGGCCGGTTCTACGATCTACACCACCCAGGTGTACGAGAAGTGGCCGGGTGACGTCGAATCGTACTCGCAGCTCCAAAGCACCGGCTCGGTCGCGCAGAACGCCAATCTCCAGGTCAATTTCGACAATGGCGGCGACTTCAAGGGGAGCGTGCGCGGCATACGCGAGACTGCAAAGCAGTCATATATCGAGACCGATCTCAACATTTCCGATTCCAATGGCTGTCTGTGGCCCAATGAGTTGATGCCCGGTGTCAATGTGCCCTGCGGCACCTTCATCTATCCGGCCCAACTGGGCGGCAACCGCGTATTCAACCCGATCGGCATTCCCGAGGACTCGATTCCCATCATCGCGAATTTCACCGGCCGGAACATCACGGTCAGCATGCCCCCATCGATGGCCGCCAATTTCGCTAACCCCAACGGCTGGACGTTCAAGACAATCGAGTCCTCTGGCGACGATTACACCGCCAACGCCGCGATCACCGCGCTGCGCTTCGATGGACATTACGACCTTCATCACGGCCTCAAGCTCGACTTCGGCGTGCGCAATAGTATCCATACCGCCAATAACTACGCGTACACCCTGGTAACCCCCGTGTACGCCGGCATAGGCGCCAGCGACCCGGACGGATGCCTGGTGCGCTATGTCGGCGCCGATGTGATCCTGGCTGGCGACGGCAATGGTGGCGGGTGCACCGCTGGTAACGCGGAGGGCTACTTCCGTGCCGGCCCGCTATCGGCAGTACAGCTGTCGAAGACCCCGGCGCCTCTGTCCAGCAATTGGCACGAATACTTCAATCTCCTCGGCTCGGGGATCAACTTCTGGGCAGTCAATCCCTCCGCCATGGACAATCCTCTGGCGTTCTGGAAGTCGCTTTATCCGAACACCACGACCCAGGAGGACCCGGGAGATACATGGGGCGTGTGGATGAAGGAAACAACCGCCTATCTACAAACCAACTTCAGCGAAAAGTTGGGCGATATGCCGTTCAACGGCAACGTCGGCGTCCGCGTGATCCATACCAACCTGGACATCACGCAGCATCTGGACGGCCTGCCGGGGTTATACGGCACGAATGCCGCGGATATCGGCACCACTGACACCCTGCGCAGTTACACCGACGTCCTGCCGGCTCTCAACCTGTCATTGGGCTTGACCGACAAGCTGATGGTTCGCTTCGCCGCATCGAAGAACATGCAGCCGCTCGATCTCCAGACCTGGGGCGGCGGCCTGGCATTGAACTACGCGCTGGCGTATGTCAAGAACCCGAGCAACCCCAGCGGGCCGCCGATTCAGTTGTATGAAGTGGCGCAGGGGCAATCGAACGGTAATCCGAACCTGGACCCGTGGCGCTCTACGAATTACGGCGCTTCGCTCGAGTATTACATCAACCCCGTGAGTATGGTCGGCCTCGAGCTGTTCCGCATCGACGTGAAAAGCTTCATCGAGAACGGCAACGTGCAGAATTGCGATCTGCCGGACGAGGATGGGGTCGTGCGCCATCGCTGCATCACGATCATCGAGCCGGTGCAGGGCTACGGTAACAGCATCCAAGGCGCGGAGTTCGACTACCGCCAGGGATTTACCTTCCTACCGGGGCTGCTGCGCTATACCGGCACGGAATTCAACTTCACGTACGCGCCGAGCAACACGGGACAGAGGGATCTGGCCGGGCACGCGATTCCGTTCCAGGACAACTCGACCGAATCGGGGAACTTCATCCTGTGGTACCAGGACGACCGCCTGCAGGTCCGCGCGGCGTACAACTTCCGCTCGAAGCGAGCGGCGGAGAATGATGTGGGCAGCATCCAGGGCTTGGAAGAGTACGAGGCGCCGCAGGAGTATCTCGATGCGTCGATCCAGTACAAGATCGACAAGTACATCACGGTGTACGTGAACGGTAGCAATCTCACCAACGAGTACAATCGGTACTACCTCGTCTGGCCCAGCCAGGAAGCGCACGCTAACTTCTCCGAGCGCAGCTATACGGTGGGCGCGCGCGGACAGTGGTGATGGCGTTCTGGGAGCAGCTGACACGACACGAGTGCCGCGGATACCCATAGTGCGCGTGATGGCGGCGCTGGCCGCGCTGGCGGGCACGTCGCTCGCCTGTGCCGACGGCGCCTATGCCCCCACTCCGGTAGCTGGCGAGGCCGCGTCCGCCACCCCCATCGCCCATTGGCAGATTCAGTCGAGCGCCAAGGCGCAGCAAGGCGGCGCCGAGGTCTCCTCGGCCGGCTTCTCAACCGAGGGCTGGTATCCCGTGAGCGGGCGTGCGACGGTGATGGCAGGGCTGCTCGAGAACGGCGTGTATGAGAACGTGTTCTACAGTGACAACCTGCGGGCGGTGGAGGAGCCCGATTCGAGCGGCAACCTGTTCCTGATCCCCTGGTGGTATCGCACCGAGTTCACGCTCGATGAAGGCGCGCCAGGCGCACGCACGTTGCTGCGGATCAACGGCATGGTTGCGAGCGCCGAGGTCTGGCTGAACGGGCACGCGGTCGCCGAGCAGTCCACGGTCGCAGGCGCCTATCCCGTGCATGAGCTCGATGTGACCCGCTGGATCCATGCCGGCGTCAATACCCTGGCATTGCGTGTGCATCCCGGAGATCCGCGGACGAGCTTTTCGATCGGCTGGGTCGACTGGAACCCGACGCCACCGGACAACAACATGGGTCCGTGGCGGGGCGTGGATCTCGTGCGGACGGGACCGGTCCAGCTGCGCTTCCCGCAGGTGACATCGACGCTATCGCCCGATCTGGCGCGCGCCGCGCTGACCGTGAAGGCGGAGGCGCGGAACCTCGATAGGGCGGCACACGATGCCACGATTACGGGCGTCGTGGCTGGCGTTGCGCTCAGGCGCGCCATCCACCTCGCGCCCGGTGAGACACAGGCCGTGTCATTTTCCCCCCGGAGCGATCCCGCCCTCGACCTTCACCGTCCGCGGGTCTGGTGGCCGGTCGGAATGGGGGCGCAGCCGCTCTATAGTCTGCAAATGACGGCTGCCGTCGATGCTGCGATCTCCGATCGGGCCGGCGCGACCTTCGGCATTCGCAGCGTCACTTCCCACCTTACGCCGCAGGGCTATCGGCAGTTCGTCGTCAACGGAAAGCCGGTTCTGATTCGCGGCGCCGGCTGGGCGCCGGACATGTTCCTGCGCGATGACCCGAGGCGCCTGGAGGCCGAATTCAGTTATATCGTGAATCTCGGGCTCAACGCCATTCGCAGCGAGGGCAAGCTCGAGGATGCGCGTTTCTACGACCTCGCTGACCGCGCAGGCGTCATGGTTCTCGCCGGCTGGGAGTGCTGCGACAAGTGGGAATCGTGGGCCAAGACCGGTGGCGAGCCGTGGGACGCTGCGGATGAGAATGTGGCCGCAGCCTCGATGGCAAGCGAGGCGCGACTGCTGCGGAACCATCCATCCGTGATCGGCTTTCTGATCGGCAGCGACAATGCGCCACCGCCCGCGATTGCAAAGAGGTACGTCGACACATTGCAGGCCGAGGACTGGCCGCTGCCGATCATCGCGGCGGCATCGAATCAGGCCACGGCCGCGACCGGACCGTCCGGGATGAAAATGGACGGGCCCTACGACTGGGTGCCGCCGGCCTACTGGTATACCGACAAATTGGGCGGCGCCTTCGGGTTCGACTCCGAGGTGAGCGCGGGAGCAACCATTCCGCTGCTCGAGGACCTGACCCGCATGCTATCGCCGCAGGAGCTCGAGGCACTGTGGAAATACCCCGAGGTGCGGCAGTTTCATGCCTCGGCCGCCTGGTCGACCTTCGCGAAGCTCGCGGCGTTCGACACCGCGCTGGCCAAACGCTACGGTCCACCCCGGAGCCTCGAGGACTACGTCGCCAAATCGCAGCTAGAAAACTATGACAACGTCCGAGCGCAATTCGAGGCGTTCAGTGCGCGCATGGATGCGGACAAGCCCTCGACCGGCGTCATCTACTGGATGCTCAACAACGCGTGGCCGTCGCTGCACTGGCATCTGTACGACTATTTCCTGAATCCGGCCGGCGCCTACTTCGGCGCGCGGATCGCCAACGAGCCGCTGCACATCCAGTACGCGTACGATACGCGCGCGATCCTGCTGGTCAATCACACGCCCAACACTGAGCGTCGACTGCAGGCTGTGATCCGCGTCCATAACGTGGATGGCAGCGTGCCTTACGAGCGGCGCCTCAAGGACCTCGATCTCGCGAGCGGTACCCGGCAGGTGGCCACGCTGCCGGCGGTGGCCCGCTTGTCGTGCGTCTACTTCGTCGAGCTCGAGCTCGCTTCCGCCGGCGGCAAACCGATCAGCCGCAATGTCTATTGGCTCTCCACCCAGACCGACGAGCTCGACTGGGCGCATTCGAACTGGTCTGGCACGCCGGTAACGCGTTACGCGGACCTCACCGCACTTCAGTCCCTGCCCACCACGGCGACTGAGGTCCGGGCCACGATGCGGCACGAGGGCGCCGGGGACATCGTCGCGGTCACACTCACGGTACCCCGTTCCGGCAGGGGCGTGGCGCTGTTTCAGCACGTGTCGGTGAAGCGATCCGCAGGCGGCGAGCCGGCGCTCCCGATCCTCTGGAGCGACAACGACGTCACGCTCTGGCCCGGCGAATCGCTCACTCTGACGGCGCATTTCGCGACGTCGGCGCCGGCGCCGGCGACGCCGATCGTCGAAGTGACGGGGTGGAATGTGGCGACCCGGAGCGTCCCGCTCGCCGCCGAGACCGGCTACCATCCGCTCGAGACCCCGGGTGGGGCGGTTTCATACGGTTCAGGGCAAAGATAGAGAGGAGGGGCCCACATGCCTGCGGCAGCTCGCCCCGCGAAGGGAGCCCGAAAATTTCACTTCATCTCCGGGCTGCCGCGCTCCGGCAGCACGCTCTTGGCCGCCATCCTCAATCAGAACCCGTGTTTCCGCGCCGGCATGACCAGCCCGCTTGCCGACATCATGGGGGTGGTGATGGCGGAGGCGAGCAGCAAGAACGACTTCTCCTTTGACGTCTCCGACGAGCAGCGCGTCGCCATGCTGCGCGGCCTGCCCGAGAACTTCTACGCGGGGGCGGCGGATAGCCAGGTCGTGTTCGATACCAGCCGGCTGTGGTGCAGCCGGATGCAGCTGCTCGAGACACTGTTTCCAGAGGCGAAGGTCATCGCGTGCGTTCGCCAGCTGCCCTGGGTACTGGACAGCATGGAACGGCTCGTGCGCAGGCAACCGGTCGGAGTCAGCAAGGTGTTCCGCTTCGACACCAACACCACCGTGTACTCACGCGTCGAAGCGCTGACCGATCCGCGCGGCATGGTGGGGTTCGCCTTCCAGGCCACCAAGGATGCCTTCTATGGTCAATATGCCGCCGGCCACCTGCTGCTCCTGACCTACGAGAGCCTGGCGCGCAATCCGTCAGCGGCCATGCGCGCGGTCTATCAGTTCATCGGCGAGCCGTGGTTCGAGCATGACTTCGACCACATCTCCTACAACGCGGACGAGTTCGACGCCCGCGTCGGCATGCCGGGCCTTCATACCGTGCGCCCGAAGGTGGAGCCGATCGAGCGCACCCCCATCCTGCCGCGCGAGATCTTCGCCCGGTTCGTCAACGAATCGTTCTGGATGGACCCGAAAAACAACGTCAGCCAGGTGCCGGTCGTCTGATGCAAACCCGCGTCTTAATCATCTCCTACATCATGTTGGTCTGGTTCGTCGTCTCGTTCGTGACCAATCTGATCGGCCCGCTGATGCCCGTCATCATCGGCGACTTCCACCTGAGCCTGGGGCTCGCCGGTTTCCTGCCGTTCTCGTTCTTTCTCGCGTATGGGCTGATCTCGATCCCGGCGGGCGCGCTGGTCGAGGCGCGCGGGACGCGGACGACGTTGCTGGCGGCCTTCGGTCTAAACCTGCTCGGGTGCCTCGGGATTGCGCTCTACCCCTCGTACGCGGTCGTCATCTGTGGACTCTTCGTGATTGGGCTCGGCATGGCGATGCTGCAAGTCGTCATCAACCCGCTCACGCGAGCGACCGGCGGCGAAGGCCATTTCTCGTTCTTTTCCGTCATGGGACAACTCGTGTTCGGCCTCGCATCGTTTGTCAGTCCGTTGGTGTTCTCGATCCTGATGCAACGCCCGGGCGCCGAGCACCAGGCGCTCGTCTGGGTGCAGTTCTATTGGGCGTTTCTGCTGGTGTTCCTGGGACTCATCGCATTGACCGCCTGGCTGCCACTGCCACGAGTGGAACTCGCCGAAAACGAGCGCGTCGGCGGGCTCGAAGCCTATCGAAAACTCATTGCGGATCGGTACGTGCGCCTGTTCTTTCTCGGCATCATCGCCTACGTCGGCACTGAGCAGAGCCTTGCCAACTGGATGTCACAGTTTCTGAGCACATACCACCACTTCGAGCCGACCCGGGAGGGAGCGCACGCGGTCGGCTCATTCTGGGGATTGATGTCCATCGGCTGCCTGCTCGGCCTGGTTCTTCTCAAGCTCCTCGACGCGAAAGTGGTGCTGGCTGCGTTCACTCTGTTGGCCTTTGTATCCGTGAGTCTGGCCTTGTTTGGACCGGCGCAGGCATCGCTCGTCGCCTTTCCTATGTCGGGATTCTTTCTGTCGGTCATGTGGTCCATCGTCTTTTCGCTGGGCCTGAACTCCGTGAGCCGGTATCACGGCGCCATGTCAGGCATCCTGTGCACCGGCATACTCGGCGGCGCGGTCGTGCCGCTGCTCGTCGGATTGCTGGGAGACCGGTTTGGCCTGCGAGTCGCGCTGCTGTGCGTGTTCGTGACGCTCGGATACATATTGAGCGTTTGCTTCTGGGCCCGCCCCCTCGTGCGCAATGAGACGATCCTGCGTAACCTCAAGAGAACGGCTGCTTCACCGGTCGCTTGATAGCCCGGGCTATGGCGACTCAGCTTGGTCGGCAGGGCTGTGCCGGACGCGAGCTTCAAAGGCATACGGGACTCTTGAACAGCATAGGGGCGTCGAGCGCCGAGCCTGTCCCAACAATTGCTCGGCCTGGCCTGCTTGGGTGGTACACAACTGTGCCACAAAAGCTGGCATTTTCGATTCTCGGTCCGTTGAGGATTGGGTCGAATCAAGGGTTTAGGGGAGGGGAAACAAGGGAAACAAGTCCCTCCCTTTCCATTTAGCATCAGAGGCTTGTGATCCTGATGTTTTGGCTGTGCCCTGAACGTGCCCACGTTATCAGCCGCTTTCGCGAGGTGATCGGGCGCGAGATGGGCGTAGTTGAGCAGCATCTCGTAGCTCTTCCAGCTCCCGAGCTCCCGCCGTGCCACGCGCTAGGCGCGCGACCGTGGGTGTAATAGTCATCCTTCTCGTAACAGGTCGCCGCGAGTCGCGCGTTGATGTTGCGAGCGAGCGCCATCGCTAGCGATCGACAAATGCACGCGTTATTTCGGCTTGTAGGAGAATTTTTGCCCGGCAACAGCTGCCTGATACATGAGGCCGCCTTTGGCAATCGTGAACACCGCCACGCCCTTTTGGTAGCCGCCTGCGGTCGTCGCGTCCTTCTTGCCGCCGCTCACGCCTGCGGTGGAGCCCCCCGTGCCGGCGCTCGCTGAGGCGCCCGCGGTGATGGCGACGGCGCTGATGTCTCCACTGAAACTGAAGTTTCCGGAGGTGAATTCATCGAACGCTCGCTGGTCCTGAAAGAAAACGATCTCGCTGTAAGCCTGACCGCCCGCTTGGAAACCGACGCTCAGTTGCGTCATCGATGTGTCGCCGACGTACTTGCCCTTCTGGTAGACATGGCCCATCCCTCGGGCTCCGCCGACAACGAGTCCGCCTTTGCCAATCGTCGGAAAGACGGCGTAGCCGTAGCTAGAAGCAAAGAATTCGGCACTCGCTCCGGCATTCTTAAAGAGTTCGATGGTATCGCCGTAGCTGTCGGCAAGCGCGGGGAGAACCGGCAACGTCAGTGAAGACAATAGGCACGCGCACCAGAACTTTCTCATAAGGCACCCCTCGAAATTCCCGGAGTTCGCACAGGTAATCGTAACAAAAGAATCGGTTACCCGTCGGCAATGGAAACTTGAATTCTTCTTTTTCCGGTTCTTGTACACGCGTGCGCAATCCCCACACCGGGGCCGGCGGACGATTCGCAGCTATCGGTACTAGGAGAAATGCGCGGCGCGTGGCGACGATGGCGCCAAGGAAACTTCTCGGTTTTCTCGAGCGTCAGCGATCCCCTCGAATGCATTGGCCTGCCCTGCGCGCCGGGCGCTTAGGGTCGCATCGCGACAAGCCGGAAGATCGGGCCGACGGGGCCCAGTGAGTAGGCTGGACGCCTCGAAATAAGGCGCGGTTCAGTACCCTATAGAGGTTAACCGGACCGACCAAAGGATGACGACATGGCGGTTAAGGCTGGCGCGTCAGGCGGCGGCAAATAGCGGATAGCCGGAGAAGAAGGCTGAAGTTATAGGCGAGGTCGAGATTTAAATCCTTGGTACTTTTGTTGGCACGAATATTCGAGATCACTATAGAAGTTCTTTTAAAATCATAACAATGCCATGGCGGTTCGAATCCCTCTCTCTCGCCAGTTATAATCTCCCGCCGTTGCCGCTGAAGCGGGTTCTCGTCTGAGATGCCCGCTTTGCGCGGGTACTTTGGCCCAGGTGGTTTGCCTGGCCCGGACGAGCGAAGGTGGCGTCGCTTCCAAGTCCCATGGACCTCCACACGATTCATTCGGCATTCGAGGCACGGGAGTTCTTTCTCGTGTATCAGCCGATCGTCTCTCTTCGCGATGGCTTTTGCTTCGGGGCCGAAGCACTCATCCGCTGGCGACGCGAGAACACGGTCGTCGATGCTTCCGAGTTCATCCCGTTGACCGATCAGACTCCCTTGTCGGGAACGCTCACCTACTGGGTCATCGACACGGTTGCAGTGGAATTAGGCGACTGGCTCGAACGTAATGAGGCCGCTCACATCAGCATCAATGTGCCGCCGGAGATTCTCGGCCGAGGCGGACTCGAGTACGCCGCAACCAAATCAGGACTAAGCGCGCACATAAAGCAGCTCATAGTCGAAGTTACGGAGCGCGGCATACCCGACCAGCTGGGTCTCGATGCGCTCAATAGCATTCCAGGCACCGGCGCGCGAGTCGCGCTCGATGACACGACTCTCTCCGGCGCGAATCTGGCTTTGCTCACGCGCTGCAATTTCGACTTCGTCAAAATCGATCACCTGCTCGTGGCCGAGATTGCTCTCGACAAGCCGGCAGCGTCTTGGTTGGGCGGGCTTGCGGCGCTGTTGCAAACAACATCGTTGCAGATCATTGCCGAGGGCGTCGAGACTGCCTTCCAGGCCGATGCGCTCAGGGCGGCGGGAATACAACTGGCGCAGGGTCGGCATTTTTCGGCTCCGCGGTCTGCAAGCGACTTTAAGCGTTACTATGCGGCGACGTCGCGGATCGGCCGCGGCCAAGGACCCGATCGTCCAGGCCGAGGGTGAGATCGCCCGATCGCGTGCTTTCCGGGGCCACGCTGTGCCCGTTTTGCGCTGCGACCCCACCGCTGCTGCCCCGGTTTCGGCCGCTTTCTGGCACGTAAGTCAGTGATTCAACAATAATCGACGCTTCGATTTCCGGTGATCGGACTTGTGGCCGAGGAGGAGTTTGCGATCCTCGAAAGCAACACAGCAGCCCGCAGCAGATGACCATACGTGTACTTAAGATCATGCACCCGAGTGGATTGAAATCCCGGCGGGCAAGTCCACATCTTGGGAGGGCTTTAAGGGCAAGGAACCTCATTCCTATGACGTTGGCAGGAAGCGCGACAGTTCAAGAGACTTAGTGTTTGTTTGCGCTTGCGGCAGCACAAGCATCACGGTCGGCAAACCTCGGGGGGACACGTAGGTAGACGGCAATCAGGGAAGTGATGATCTCACGCACGCACAGGAGACCGCGCTTGTCCGAACAAATTCAGCGCCGCGGCTCGCGCTGCTCGCGCTTTCGTGGACACCGACAGCGGGTCGCGTGCCAGGCTTAGCAGCAGCGCGCGGGAGCGACGGTTGCGCAACGATTAGAACAGGAGGCTGTATGTCAGGATCGTGTCGGTCATTTGTCCATTCCATTTTCCATGCCATGTGCGTCACCGTTGGTGCACTGCTGCTCTATGCAGGACTCCCAACACTCGGCCTGGCTCAGCAGCGGCCACAATCGTGTGCCAGGCACAATGGCACTTGGCTTGAGCAATACCAGGAATGTGAATATGCGAGCAAGGAATGGTGCGATAGGGAGGGTGGCCAGTTCGACGAATGCGGCTCCGCTTGCCGCCATGACCCGAATCTGGCGAGACCCTGCACGATGCAGTGCGTCCCGGTGTGCAAGTTTCCCGCAGCACGGATCGGCAAGGATCCTGAGAACCGCACGTGCGGTATTGAGGGCACGACCGTCACACCGAAAGACAGCTACGCCCAAGACCCGGCAGCCCCGTATTCGGCGACCATGACAACTACGCGAATCTTCAAACTCGGCACGAAAGGCGATTTCAACGGCGACGGCCGCAATGGCGCTCCGGTGCTGCTGGTCCAGAATCCGGGAGGCGGTGGGCCCTTCTTTTATGTTGCTGCGGCTCTAAGCACCGGCGACGGATATGGCGGCACGAACGCAATCCTAATCGGCGACCGCATTGCGCCTCAGCCACTCGAGATGCACCAGCGCACGATCATCGTGAACTACGCGGACTGGTATCCTTGGGAAGGCCTTATGGTCCGGCCTTCGGTCAGTCGGTCGAGATACTTTGTAGTAGCGAACGGCCAACTCAGGGAGAAGCCCTTTGGCGTGCTGTCCCCCGAAGTTGCCCGGAAGCTTGTGATAAGCACACGGGGAGATTGTGAACCAGCCTCCTGCCGGGAGCTCATCGTAAATGTCCTCGATGCGAAGGGAAGGGCTTGGTATGTCAAGGCGATCTATGACGGCATGATAGACACCTCGGTCCGAGCCGAGAGAAAAAGACGAAGGTAACGCAGACGTGTGGCTACTAAACGACGCATTGGCTTGAATCGCATCACGTACCAAGCCTTAAGTTAGACAGCCGATGGACCCTCGACGATCACAGCAGGGCCAGAGCGCTGTCGGCAGCCGCCGCAACCGGTATTGCCGGACAAAGCCGGTAATGCAGTGCCGTGGCGCCGAACTTGCCCTCGCCGGGCTTTTTGCTACGCTACCTTGATACCGCTGATCCGAGGGTCAGCCTCGCGATTCAATTTTAACGGATCCTCCATGAAGAAAATCAGGGTACTCATCTGGTGCCTGTCAGCGCTGATTCCCGCAGCAATGGCAACGTACGCCTGGGCACAGGAGCCGGCCAAGCCGCCGGTGGTCAAAACCCATTTCCAAAAGGTTGAAGTCACGATTGAGGCTATAGATCCGGCCACGCGCGAGGTCGTGCTGCGTGGAGCGAACGGACCGTACAGCATAGCTGTAGGTCCGGAGGTGAAGAATCTGGATAGGTTGCACGTTGGCGATAAGGTGATCGTGAGCTACTACCAGGGACTTGCGGCGCAGATGGGGAAGGCTGATACGAAGGCGACAGATCCGGCTGCCTCGACATTTCAATATCGAGCGTCGGGCGACCAGTCCCCGGGGGGCGGCGCGGGCGGGTCGATCACGGGCACCGTCACGATCGAGGCCATCAATATGGCCACCAATACCGTGACCTTTAGGCGCTCGGATGGTTCGGTACATATGATCGCGGTTCAATCACCAGACATGGTGCAGTTCATTCGAACTTTGAAGCCCGGTGATTCCGTAGATGTTACGTACACTGAATCAGTCGCTATCAACGTAGTGCCAGCCGCCCGTTAAGCGAATATGGCCAGCGGACAAGGCGCTGCTCCGGCAGCACCCTGACTGGAATTTCGAACAACGTACGACTGGGAGTGCAGTCTTGAGTCACTCCAGTGAGCGCCATCTCGTCGTAACTGCTGAAGTCCTGCGTTTGATTGCTCATCCGCAGCGGCGTTTGCTGAATCGCAAGTGGGGCACGGCGGCGCTCGTGGCGCTTGCTGGCGCAGGACTTGGCGTCGGCGGGGCAGCGCGGGCGGTGGGTCCCGCAGCCTCCGGTCTTATCGCGACAGCCGATACCGCAGAAACCGCGGGCAACAATCCGGCCGGCCTCACGCGACTGGAGAATCCCGAATGGGTCGGGGAAGTTGTGGCCTTCGCGTCAAGTTCCACTGACGACATCTCAGCCAGCACCGGGGGCTCGCGGTCCGTCAGCTCGAGTGGCAGCCTTGCGATCCCTGCGGTGTATTACGCCCGGCCGTGGAATGACCGCCTGACGTTCGGTATCTCGCTGTCTGTACCGGCCGGGATCGGTTCGAACCCGGGTGATGCGACGATCGGGCGTTACCTGCTCGAGAAATGGACCCTCGGCTACCTGAGCCTGGCACCCGCGGTGGGCTATCGGTTGAATGACCGCCTTTCCCTAGGGATGGCGCTCGATCTGAATTACGCCTCGTACGAATACGAGTCAGCGGTGCTCAACGGTCCCGGGCAACCGGATGGGACCATGAGGCTCAAGGACAATGATTTCGGCGTGGGCTTTCGACTCGGGGCGCTGTACGAAGCGACGACAACCACGCGCTTTGGTCTGGCTTACAGCAGCTCGACCACATCGCATTTCTCCACCACGCCCGAATTCTCCGGTCTCACGCCGCAACGAGAGGCGGTTCTGGACGCCACCGGCGTTGGGACGCGAACCGTGAGCCTTGAAAGCCGCTTTCCACAGGCTCTGCTCGCCGGCGCTTACCACCAATTCAACAATGGTGCCTTCGCCACGCTGGATGTGGCCTGGGTCAACTTCAGCGAGTTCGGATTGACCCAGGCGAGCGTGGGAAACACCGCCATCACGACCTCCAACGCGAGGTACAACGACATCTGGGCCGGATCGGCAGGGCTCGGTTGGCCCGTGGCCGACGCCTGGACCGCCAAGATCGGCGTCGCCTATGCCACTTCCGGCATCAGCGACGCGAATCGCACCTATGCGTTGCGATTGGATCGGATCTGGGGTATCGGCGCGGGTGCAACGTATCGCTGGACGAAGGAGAGGACGGTGGAGGTGAACCTCAGCTACTACGATCTCGGCAATGCGCCGGTGAGTGTCGGCATCGGCGGCATCGGATCCCTGTCAGCTGCCTATTCGACGAATTATGCTATCGGACTGAACATTTCGTTACGCTGGCAAAGACTAAGCGCCCAGCGGTAGCGCCCGAACGCCGTCGCGCGACCTCCTCATGCATCGCTCGACGAGAATCCGGGTAGGCATCAAGACCGATTGGAGTCTGGTTTCGCCAGCCTCAAGTGGCTGTTGAGCTAAAAAGCGGTCGGCCCCATCTCGAAGAGGTGACCTCTGAGCATCGCGGGCAACCGACACCTTCCCGGAAGGTCGCAGGCCGATGCTTCACCTTTGCTTTTTTGCTGGCTCTGGGACTATCTTTACCTGTAGTCTACTGCGGTTGTGCCTGATGGCGCTTCATCTGAAATTGACGCCGACGCATGCGGGATCCGCCGGTAGGTTTGGGTGCCGCATCCGCAGCGGCATTTCGGCGAATGACCATCGAATGACGTAAACGTGGCGCCGGCGCGGTGTCCTGCCGCAAAGCGCATCGAACAGAAGATCATGGGGAAGGAGATCACTCGTGAGAATCTCAAGTCAGGCAATACTCTCGGCCACGGCGCTGTCGTTGCTCTCGGCCCTAGTGCCCGCTGCGGCACAGACCGTCGATCCAGACAAGCTGCCCAAGGTCGAATGCTCATCGCTGCGTTACTCCAAGGAATTCCTGGATAAGTATCCGAAGGCTCCCGCTGCCTGCCAGGAAGCGCGTGTATACAAGGACAAGACATACATGAAGGTGAAGGGCAAGCTGTATGTCGTCGACAAGCCCACGTTGTCGTTTGCGTTCGAAGACCCGTATGGCAACACGCTCGGAACGGTTAGCGTCAAGAATCCGAAACTTCGCGTGATCATCAATGGAAAGGAAACGACCATCGATAAGGTGAGCACCAGCCAGGAACTCACGTTTTGGGTTCCGGACTCGATTTTCTCTGCGCAGGCCGCCGCCGCCAGTCAATAAAGCGTGTGGGCGCCGTGTCGGTCTCGGCGCGGGTGCATGGTGGTGGTTAGGGTCCGCGCCCCCGAAGCTGAGGCTCCGGGGGCGCGGCGCATAGCACTGGGTGTCGGTCGAGGCGCGCGACGGTCTGCGCGTTTTGCAGATGCCCGCAGTGCGCGGATGGCAACTCCGTGCTCAATGGGGCTGCAAGCGATAGCTGGTTAGGAGATGCCTCCATGCATTCAGCAAACATCAGGCGGACTGCGACGTACGTCGGCAGTCTGCTTTTGTTGATGTTCGCTGCATTCGGTACAGCTCAGGAATCTCATCCTCCCCATTGGTCCTACTCCGGCGCCGAGAGTCCGGCGCATTGGGGCAGCCTAGACCCGAAATACTCGGCGTGTTCGCTGGGCCACAAGCAGTCTCCGATTGACATCGCAGATGCGAAGCCCGGTGAACTTCCGGCATTGACATTCGATTACAAGACAACGCCGCTGAATATCATCGACAACGGCCATACCATCCAGGTGAACGTTGCTCCTGGAAGTACACTCAGCGTCGGCGGCAAGACCTACAGTCTGAAGCAGTTTCATTTTCATCATCCCAGCGAGGAGCACGTGGATGGCAAGGGCTTCCCCCTGGTCGCCCACTTGGTGCACCAGGACTCCGAAGGTCATTTGGCGGTGGTTGCCATCCTGTTCAAAGAGGGACAGGCCAACGCGCTGATCAATTCGCTGTGGAGCAACATCCCGGCCAACAAAGGCAAGGCCGAGGATGTTCCCTCGGTTTCGGTGCAGGCTCTGGATCTGTTGCCCGGCGAGCACGGTTACTTCACGTACACCGGTTCGCTGACGACGCCGCCATGTAGTGAGGGCGTAACCTGGTATGTGTTGAAGAGCCATCCCACCGTCTCCACACAGCAGATCGCGACGTTCTCCAAGATTTATCCGCTGAACGCGCGTCCCATCCAAGCGCGCAACGGCCGCAGCATCTTGGAGTCTCAATGATTGTGTGCCGATCGGTCAGCGGCGCTGTCTACCTAATGGGGCGTTGGCATCTGTACCGTACCTAGTGCGGCACTCGCGGATGCTCACAGAGTCTAACCCGACTTCGGGTGCGTAAGGCCTAGGCAGCTGATCGTGGAAGCCTTGCTTGTTTCCACAGCCGTCGTTGCGGTCGCAGAGATTGGCGACAAAACCCAGCTGCTCGTGCTCGCGCTTGCCGCCCATTTTCGCAAGCCGGTTCCCATTATTTTCGGAATGCTGGCGGCGACACTCCTGAATCACGCCGCGGCCGGCGCGCTCGGCACTTGGCTCGCCGTCACGGTCAGCCCCAGCGCGCTGCGCTGGATACTGGCGCTCTCGTTCGTGAGCATTGCCATCTGGGCGCTGCTGCCGGACAAGGGCACACCGAAGGCACCTACGACTCCCAAGAGTGGAGTGTTTGTTACTACGCTGTGGACATTCTTCTTGTTGGAGATGGGCGACAAGACACAGTTCGCCACGATCGCTCTCGCAGCGAAATACGGGTCCCTGCTCCCAGTGGTGGCCGGCTCTACACTGGGGATCATGCTGATCGACGTACCCGTGGTGATCCTCAGTGCGACCGCGGCGTGGCGGTTGCCACGCAAGTCGCTGCGTCTCATCGTTCCGGCTATGTTTCTTGGGCTCGGTATCGCCGGCCTGCTGAGGTAAGTGTCGAACCGAATTGTGGAGTACCTCGTTTCCACGGTACGATCATGAACGGATAGGCGCGCGTAATCCTGACGATCCGCCGGAGGCGTGTGCGCTTGTCGATGTCCAGTTCTGCCGCCGAACGTTAGCTGCCCGTGCAGGCGCGGCGAGTGCGGTGGATGCGCCTCGGGCAAACGACGCTGGCGTTGCAGTCTAATGCCTGCTCGAGCGTCGCGTAAGGTTCGCGGGAGGTCTTGCCAGCATGCACGACAGCGGCGCGGAAGCAATCTATCAGTTCTGGGTTGGGATGGGTGCGAATGCCATCGAAGCGATCGCCGTTGCGCTCATCGTTGGTTACATCCTCATCGCAACGCTCGGCTGGTTGCTGCGAGCGCTCTGGCAGCGCGGCTTCACGCCCGAGCAGTACAAGTCCTTCCGCGCCACACTCGGACGTGTGATGCTGCTCGGTCTCGAGATTCTGATCGCGGCCGACGTGGTTCGTACGGTAGCGCTCGAACGAACCCTGACAAGTTTTGCGGCGCTTGGACTGCTGGTCGTGATCCGTACATTCCTCAGCTGGTCGATCGTGTTGGAGATCGAGGGTCGCTGGCCATGGCAGCCACGTCCGGCTGGTGAGAGCAGGGCCAGCGAATGAGTTCCAGCGGTATAATTTAGGCGCTTCACAAAGCTGCAACATTAAGCGCCGCGGGCGGTGGCGCTCTTCGACCAGCTGCCGCTGGCTGCACGCAGAAAACCCCGCTCTCGGGTCCGCCAGGCATTATCATGAAGGGTGCAATGAGAGCCCGCACAGTTCCCCTGGCGCGCGGCCTCGCGATCATCATCCTGTTCGCGAGTGGCTGCGCAACGCCGATCGGGGTGTCTCGTCTCGACGAACAGGCGGCTCATCGCGAGCTCAACTCAAATATCCTGACGGCGGGCAAACCAAGCGCCTATGCGACGCAGATCCTGGAGCGCACAGCCCTCAGCCACCGCTACCAGACGGAACCGGAAGCCGTACTTGCGGAGTTGCATTCCGGGCTCGGCAAAGCGGACGAACGCGAGCGGCTATTTGCACTGGCGGAGCTATCCTTCGCCTACGCCGAGAAGTCGCAGAACCAACCGTATTACCTGGCCTCGGCAGTGTATGCCTACGCTTTCCTGTTCCCGGCGGATCCGGCGGCCGCGCCCGGGCGATACGATCCGCGGCTACGTGTGGCGGTCGACCTCTACAATCGAAGTATCGCGCTCGGGCTTGCGACCGAGGATCGCAAGGAAGTGGACTTAAGCGAGCGACGACTGAGTCTGCCGTTCGGTTCGCTCAACCTGGGGGTCGACCCCACAGGATTCAGCTACGGCGGAAATCATCTGACGCATTTCGTATCGCTCGCCGATCTGCAGGTTCGCGGACTGCGCAACGTCTACCGCAAAGCCGGTATCGGTGCTGCGCTGTCGGCGCACGTTGAACCGGCACCGAATGACCCCGCCAGCCGCTGGCTACCTCCGAGCGCGAAAGTGCCGGTCACGGCCTTCCTGCGCTTCGACGATTCTCGCCGCGCGTTGAGCGATGGCAGCCTGCACGGCACCGTGGAACTCTACGACTACGACCAGACGAGTTCCGTGCAGGTTGGTTCTTACTCCCTGCCGCTCGAGGCGGACCCAAGCGCTGCGCTGGCGTATCGGCTGGAAGGTTCGCCGGTCTGGGATTCCGAGATTGCCGGCTTTCGCCGCGGAGACTTCTCTTCCCTGCATGTCGACCTCACCGGCGAAGCCAGCGGCCTGTTCCTGCTGCACGCGTACCATCCCAACAAGATTCCCGTGGTACTGGTTCATGGGACGGCGTCGAGCCCCGCCCGTTGGGCGCAGATGGTCAACGAGCTGCTCGGCGATCCGGCGATCGCCTCGCGATATCAGATCTGGGGATTCATCTACAACAGCGGCAATCCTATCGCGCTGTCGGCGATGCGCCTGCGCGGATCGCTGCAGAATTTCCACGCGGCTATCGACCCCGAAGGCAAGGACCCGGCGCTCGATCAGATGGTGATCATTGGCCACAGTCAGGGGGGGCTTTTGACCAAGATGACGGTCGTCGATAGCGGCACTCGCTTCTGGGACAATTTTTCCAAGGTTCCGTTTGACCAGGCGGACCTCACTCCCGAAACTCGCGATCTAATCGGCCGCGCGCTGTTCGTCGAACCGCTGCCGTTCGTCAAGCGGGTAATTTTCATCGCCACGCCGCAGCGCGGCAGCTTTCTGGCGAGTAATCGAGTTGCCAAGTTCTTCAATAAATTCATTAACCTGCCGGGCGGTCTCGCCAAGGCTGCAGCGGAAGCCGCCAAGTTCCGTTCACCCAGTATGCTGGGAACTCCGTACACCATCCCGACCGCGCTCGATAACATGGATGCGTCCAATCCGTTCCTGAAGACGCTCGCGACGTTGCCCATTGCTCCCGGCGTGCACGCGCATTCGATCATTGCCGTCAAGGGTACCGGGCCGATCGAGAACGGCAATGACGGCGTCGTCGCTTACCGGAGCGCACATATCGAGCCCGTCGACTCGGAGCTGGTCGTGCGCTCCGCTCACTCGACCCAGGCCACTCCCGAGACCATCGAGGAGGTCCGCCGCATCCTCTATGAGCACGCTGGGATTCCGCGATGATTCGCCGTGTTCTTCACCTCATCACGAGCGTGGTCTTATCCGCGCTCCTCCTCGCCGGGATGGCCTGGGCGATGCTGGCGCTGTGGTTCGACGGACCTAACTCGCGCCTGCTCGCGGGAACCCTGTGCGTGACGGTTGGGATCACCAGTGTGCTTCTGGCGACCCTGGTTCGGCCGTTCTTGCGAAGGCTGCTCGCCGCGAGCTTGCCGGTGGTTCTGGTCGCGCTATGGTGGGCGTCGCTGGCGCCCAGCAACCTCCGCGACTGGAGTCCCGACGTCGCGCGCACGGCGCACGCGGCCTTTCACGACTCGACGGTCACTATCCGCAACGTGCGCAATTTCAAGTATCGATCCGAAAGCGACTACGAGCAGCGCTGGGAGACGCGAACCTACGACCTCGACCGCATTCGCGGCGTCGATCTGTTCATGTCGTTCTGGGGACCCACTCAGATCGCACACACCATTGTCAGCTGGGATTTCGGCGATGGACAACACCTGGCGATCTCCATCGAGACGCGCAAGCAGCAGGGCCAGTCATACTCAGCCATGCGTGGCTTCTTTCGTCAGTTCGAGCTTTATTACGTCGTTGCCGACGAACGCGATCTGGTCGGACTGCGAACGAACTACCGTGGTGAGCAGGTCTATCTGTATCAGATTCGCGCTCCTGCGACACAAGCGCGTGCGCTGCTGATCGATTACCTCAACGAAGTCAATCACCTCGCGGAACACCCCGAGTGGTACAACGCCTTGACGCAAAACTGCACGACCAGCATCCGCGGGCATGCGCTGCACGTCGGCGTCGGCGGTCCGTTGGACTGGCGGCTGCTAGCCAACGGGCATCTCGATCAACTCCTGTACGAGCGGGGCCAGATAGATACGCACGTGCCCTTCGCAGAGCTTCGCGCCCGTAGCAACATTACTGAGCGAGCCAAGGCCGCCGGCGACTCTGTCGATTTCTCCGTCCGCATTCGGCAAGGGTTACCGCAGGCGCGTGAGTCGTAATCGCAGGAGTTTCAGCGCTCTTGCTCGGGCTGCACGAAGCGACGATCGAGCGCTTTCAGCAACTTTGGATCCCGGCCGTACGGGTCCGGCTTGAATACGATCGCGCCCTGATCATCGCGGTCGATGGTCCAGTACAGAATCAGCACCGGCACCGGTTTGGGTAAGCGTATGGTGCGTGTCTTGCCGGAGTCGACCACCGCGTCGATGGCCGTGCGGTTCCAGCGCTGCGGGTCGGCGAGCAGCAGCTCTGCGAGCTCCAGGGGTCGCTCGGTGCGGATGCAGCCGGAGCTGAACGCGCGTTGCTCGCGCTCGAACAGCGCCTGGCTGGGGGTATCGTGCAGGTACACCAGGTACGGATTGGGGAACATGATCTTGACGCGTCCCAGCGCATTGGTCGGCCCGGGGTCCTGGCGGATCATGAACGGGAACGTCGCGGCCGTGTAGCGGGCGAAGTCGATGCCGGCCTGACTGACCGGGCGGCCGTTGCGATCGATCACACGCAAGCCGCGCTTGTCCAGATACGACGGGTCCCGACGTACGGCGGGCAGGATATCCTTGCCGAGGATGCCGGGCGGCACCGTCCAGGTCGGGTTGAGAACGACCTCGTCGATGGCGGACCTGAAGATCGGCGTCTGCCGGTACGGCTGCCCCACTTGCGCCCGGGTGCTCCAGATCACGGCGCGATCGCGTACGTAGCGCACCTGGAATCCGGCCACATCGACGATGACGAACTCACCATCGGCGGGCTGATGCAGGACCCAGCGTGCGCGCTCGAGATTGACGCGTATCTGATCGATGCGCTGCGCGACGCCAACGTTCAGCGCGCGACGGGTTTCAGCTCCGACCGCGCCATCGGGCGTCAGAAAGTGTCGCGCCTGGAAGCGCTTCAAGGCGCTCTCGAGAGACTCGTCGAAGAGCGGGTCTGCCGTGGGCGCTCCCGGATCATCGCCGCTCGCCGCCAGGCGCGCCCGAAGAGCGGCGACCCGCGGATCGGTCACGCCACGACGCAGCGTGGGGCCGTCAGCGATCGTCGGCCAGCCGCCGCCAGCCGCGATTCGGCGATAGGTCGCCAGCGCCTCGACCATGCTGCGATACATCCAGTGATCGGGTCGAGCCTTGTCGATCGCGCTGGCGATGTCGGCGCTCGTCAATGCTTCGAGAACGAACTGCACCGCATCTTCCTGCTGCAGCTGACGGCGCTCGAAGTTCCAGCGCGTGTCGATCGAGACCGGGTCGACCTTGCCGAAGTACTGGTGATAGAGCAGCTCGGCGTAGGCGTCGGTGGCAAGCAGATCGAGCTGCGCCGCGTCCAGAGGCGTGGGAGATTCCCGGGCGGCCAGCTCCTCCAGGGTCGCAAGATGATAGTCAGCGGGCGTCAAACCATCCTGCGCGCTGGCACGCACCAGGTCGAGTAGCTTCGCCAGGCGAGCGGCATCCCAAAACGGTTGAAAGCCATGCAGCTCGTAAATCGCCGCCAGCGATCGCGTGACGCTTAACGACGTGCCTTCGACGCTCAGCCGGCCATTCGCGGACAAGGCCTCGACTCGTTCGCGCACCGCCTCAATGACCGCGTCGTCGGATGGGGGGGGCTGGGCCGTCGCGGCGCACACCTGGACGGCCGCGACCATCGCGCACAGCACGGCGGCGATCTGGATCGCGAGGTTCTGTCGCATCATTTGGCTGCCGTTGCACCGCGCTTTCACGGCGAGCTTTCCTGAGTATGGGCGTCGCAAAAAGTCTACCACGTGATCCTCGCGCGCCCGGCACCTCCAGTTGCAGACGCGCTCTGGCGGCAGAAGAATAGGTCGGTCGGGTCGCTGAGCCAGGGGAGGCTGTGTGTCCGAGTGTAAATGCCTGCGCAGCGGCGCAAGCCCGCGTCTCGCCTGGCTGGGAGCGCTGCTGGCTGCGCTGTCATCTGCTGGCCTTACGGCGGCACGCGCGCAGCAGGCGCCCGAACAAGCCAGTAGCGCGACATCGGCGCCGCCTGATGCGACTGCGGACGCGCGGAGCGCATCCTCCACCGCGGATAGCGATCAGGTCCCGATTCCAGACTCTACCGAGCAGGGCCGAACGACCATCGACCAGAGCTTCGAGCCTATGACGCGCGCTCAGTGGCTGGCGGAAACGCGGCGCCGGGCATTTCGCGACATCCGCTTCTACGGGGAGCTGCGCTCGTTCTACCTCGATTGGCAGAGATTGAACGGCGCCGAGAGCGAAGCCTGGGCGCTCGGTGGCTCGGCCGGATTCAAGACCGGATACTTTCGTAAGCTTTTCGCCATCGGAGCGACCGGCTACACCTCGCAGCGGCTCTACGGTCCCGAGGACAAGGATGGCACGAAGCTGTTGGCACCGGGGCAGCACGGATACACGACGCTGGGCGAGCTCTACGGCGAAATCCTGCTCACCGAGGGTATTCAGGCGATCGTCGGCCTGAAAGGGTATGACACACCGTATTTGGGCCGCTTCGATACCCGTATGACGCCCAATACCTTTGAGGGAGCCAGCGTGGTCGGCTCGTTCGGGGGAGGTGACGGGGCGCCGCGCTGGCGCTTTGCCGCGGGCTACGTCGACAAGATCAAGGAGCGTGATTCCGCTGATTTCGTGTCGATGGCCACGGCCGCCGGCGCACCGGCCGGTGTGTCGCGCGGGGTATCGGTGGTCGGCGGGGATTACACTTCCGGCGATCTGTCGCTCGGCGCGATCGAGTACTACAGCAGCGACATCATCAACATCGCCTACGTCGAGCTCAAGGATGCCTTCGCGCTCACCGAGCGACTGCGCTTGCAACTTGCCACGCAATATACGAGCCAGAAAAACGTCGGCGAGAACCTTCTGATGGGTCACCCGTTCTCGGCCGACCAACTGGGTTTCAAGGCCGAGCTGGCCTTCTCCGGCACATTGCTTACGACCGCCTACACTCACACTGGCAACGGCACTAATATACAGAGTCCCTGGAGTGGCTCTCCCGGCTATACCAGCGTGCAGATCGATGACTTCGACCGCAGCGGCGAGGATGCCTGGATGCTGCGCGCGGCTTACAACTTTCGGGTCGTCAGAAACTTAAGCGCCTACGCGCTGTATGTGCACGGATCGCAGCCGGAGGCGCCCAACCAGTACGCGCGCGACGAGTCTGATCTCAACCTCCAATGGATGGCCGACAGCGGCAGCCTGCGTGGCTTGACCTTGCGGGTACGTTACGGACATGTCTCGCAAGCCGGCCCAGTCGCAGCGCATGCCGATCAGCTGCGGCTGATCCTCTATTACAAGCCGCCTCGGCTGTGACCTAAGGCCGCAGTCGCATGAAGCTCGCATCCAGGATTTCCAGGAAGACAGCTATCGCCAAGCGAGTAAGAAGGTCAGTGAGGGCCGGGTGAAAACAACGGTGCCCATGGTACCCTCGCCAGACGAAACCTGCGGTGTCGGTAAGGGAAGGGCTAGGCCGGCCGTCGCGCTGCCAACGCTGGCGTGGAAGACTGAATCGCCGGCGGCCAGCGAGCACCGCGCTCGGCGGGCGCCGCACACAATGAATTACAGGGAGAAGGCATGAGTCTCCATCGCATGGTGCGTGCTCTGGGTTGCGCTCTTGCCATCGTGACCACGTTTGCTGTCCTGCCGGCTGTCGCACAGCAAAGCGAGGGTGAACTTGCCAAGGAGGCGCTGAATCCCGTTGCCGCCCTGATTAGCCTACCTATTAAATACGATTACAACAGCAACATCGGTCCGACCGAGCAGGGCAACCAGTCAGTCCTGACGGTCCAGCCGGTGATCCCCTTCTCAATCGGCGCGGACTGGAACTTGATCTCGCGCACGATTATCCAGGCAGTCAGCCTGGACAAAGGCGTACCGGGCGCGGGTACACCAGACGGAAACGGCGATGTCGCGACGGGCTTCGGTACACACGAGGGACTCGGCGACATCACACAACAGGTCTACCTCTCGCCCAAGAAGCCCACCGACGGAGGCTGGATTTGGGGCGTGGGACCGCAGATCCTCCTGCCTACCGGGGCCAGCGACTTGACCGCCGGCAAGTGGGGCGCTGGCCCGACCGCTGTCGTCCTCAAGCAGGAGAACGGCTGGACCTACGGCGCTCTTGTGAACCAAATCTGGTCGGTTTCAAGTGACAGCCACAAGAGCGACTACAGCGTCTTCTATGTACAGCCGTTCCTGGCCTATACGACCAAGACTTACACGACCGTCGGCATCAACACCGAATCCACCTACAACTGGAAGGCCAGCCAATGGTCGGTGCCCGTCAACCTCACGCTCACTCAGATTCTCAAACTCGGCAACCAGCCGCTGAGCCTACAGGTCGGCGCGCGCTACTGGGCGGACACTCCCGAGGGCATCGGTCCGAAGGGCTGGGGTTACAGGTTCCAGCTGACCCTGCTGTTCCCGAAGGCGAGGTGACTGTTTATGCTTGAGACACTACATTGCTGATGGAACTGATCAATGCCCAACATCACCGATTTCCCCCTGCTGGTGTTCGCAGGTACTCTCGTTGTCATGTGGGGCTCGATCCGCTTGGGAGTGGTCCTTTCTTCGAGGTTCGGGACTCTTCAGGAAGACGTGCGCAAGGACCTTGAAACAGTCCAGGCCGCCGCCCTCACCCTGCTCGGGTTGCTCATCGGCTTCGCCTTCTCCATGGCGGTGAGCCGCTACGAAGAGCGCAAGACGTATGAGGAGGCTGAAGCCAATGCAATAGGAACCGAATACATCCGGGCCGACCTGCTGCCGGCCGCCAATGGGGTGAAGGTGCGTGCGCTGCTGCGAGACTACCTCGAACAGCGCATGCAATTCTATGTGTCGCGCGATGCCCAGCAAGTGCGGCAAATCAACACTCGTACGACTCGCCTGGGGACGGAACTTTGGTCCGACGTCGCGGATGCCGCGGCGGTGCAGGTGACGCCCATGGTCGCACTGGCAGTTTCCGGCATGAACGAGGTGCTCAATTCGCGCGGCTACGCCGTGGCGGCCCGGGAGAACCGGCTCCCGTCGGCGGCATGGAGTCTGCTGGCGGTCGTCGCTATCGTCTGCACGCTGCTGCTCGGATTTGGCGCCCGAGGTGCCCAGGGAGAACGCATGTTGGTGCTGGTGGTGCCGCTAACCGTAGCACTGGCGTTCCTGCTCATCGCTGACATCGACAGCCCGGCCAGCGGCGTCATTCGCGTGATTCCGGAGAATCTTGCGGCTCTATCGAGCTCACTGAGCGCGCGCTGAGGAGCACGCGTCTGCCGCCAGATCAGCTGCGGGCGATCAAGCCTCACCAGCGGAACGTGGCGCCGACCATCGGGCCATTGAAGTAGATCTCCTGGATCCTGTTGTCGCTACCTTGGGGCTTGTACTCGAGGTACCGGTACAACGCGCCGACCTGACCCCAGTCGAACGAATAGGCGAGGCCTCCGGCCACCTGAAAGGTGTTCCACGAATCACCCGTGCCGCCATCGAGGTAGAACGGCACTGACCATCTGTTGCCCGTGCCGAAGGCATACTGGCCCTTGACTCCGATGATTGCGGTCCAGACGTCGGCGTCCGCCTGGGAGCTGCCGGTGCGATTGGCAGGCGGGAGCGGCCCCAAAGCGCCGGTTATCGACCAGTTCAGCGTGTTGCTAAGGTCCACGTAGCGGACGCCGACGAACAGGTCCAAGGTCCAGTCCGGGCCGGCCACTACGCGGTATTCCGGTGCGGCCGTCACTATCCAGGTTTTAAGGCTCTCGCGGAGATCCGCGGTGGTGGTGGCAGGAATTCCGATGTTGCCGATGGAGAAGTTCCGGGTATTTGACTTTGTGGCACCGAGGTTCATGTAGATCACATCGGTGAAAGCACCCCAGGCTCCGTAGTGCGCATCGAACGTGCCCAGCGCTGCCAAATTCAGGTGGTTGAGAAGCGTGTTCGCGTCGACGCCGATGTCCTGAGTGGTCCCGAGCACCGGGAAGTCGACCGTGCCATGGACATCCGGGAGCCAGCCGTACAAGGTAGCGGAAAACTTCCAGGTGTTGGATTGGCCGGTGGCAAACACCTCGTCGGCGGTCGCGAGCGCTGGCAGGAGCGCTGCGACAGCGAACACCAAGAGGCCTACCCCGAGGCGGAGGCAAGTGCGAACTCCCATTGCACCCCGGGCGACGACCAGCGCGGCGTCGAAGGGGCCCCGATTGGAGGCATTCGAAGTTTCGGCGTTCACAGGTCCCCCTCCGCTTGATGAACCGCAACCGCGTGGCAAAACTACAAGATTTCTTCCGAGGCCGCCACGACCTTGACTGCCGCTACCCTCTCACCAATCCTCACTGCTGACTTTTGTCTGTCACAATTGAACAGTCGTGTCGCATCGCCGACAGACTGGAAGAAAGATCGGGCCGACGCGACCCAGTAAGTGGGGCTCGACGCGTGGAAATAGACGCGGGTCAGTACCTGACCATGTACTGGTGTGACTCGAGGCACACCGAAAACGCTTTCCTGAAGGCGTCTAGCTGCTGGGCCTGGGTCTGGTTGGCCGCCTGAACCTGTTGCTTCGCCTGCTGCGAAGCCTGCTGCTGCTGCTGAGACTGCCTGGCCTTCCCGGCGAGCAACCCGGCCCCCGCGCCGATCGCGGCACCCTTGCCCGCGTCCCCGGCTATCGCGCCGATCAGGGCGCCGGTCGCAGCACCGCCCACCGCGCCCTTTGCCCCGGCGCCGGCGGTGGCCTGCTGAACCTGCTGCTGCTGCTGCGCCGCCTGCTGCTGCGCCGCCTGTGTGTTCTTGGCCACTTGGAACGGGTCATTGCCCGTGTTCTGAACCGCCCAGTTGTAGCAGGTGGTCTCATCCGTTGCCTGCTGACTCGGCGCTTGCCCGGCGCTCGGGAAGGCATAGACATTGAGCGTCGCAGCGAGCGTCTTCTGTCCCGTCGGTGCACTGACCGGTGGGGTCTGGCCGCTCGCGGTGAAAACGGTGGTTGCCGCGGCGATGATGGCAAGGGCGTTCGGCGTTCGCATCGCAAGTGTCCTCAATCTTCAATGCAAGGACAAGGAATAGTCGGTCAGGTCTAGGGCGCAGACGTGCATGCACCGAACACACTGATGGTGGTGCCATCGAGCGCGAGTGCAAACGACGCCAGGCCGGTATCTTCGGCTATCACCAGGCTGAACACGCGACCGTTTTCCATACCCTGTATGAATATCCGGCCGTTGTCGCGTGCCAGATGAGTGAAGGGCGAGCTACGCCGCTGGCCGCTCGTGGGTGGCGTGCTCAAGGTCTTCTTGGCGAGGTCTACTTGAATGGCCGGCGGCATGTTCCACACAGCCGGCGACCCGGTGTCGCAACCCCTGAAGGCCTCACAGCGCGTGACCTCGGTGGACGTGCACAGGAACCGCTCCGCGCCGGAGAGGTTGTCGGCCTGCGCTATCAAAGGGACGGCAGCGATCGTGCCGATGACCAGACTGCGGGATATCCTATAGCTCATAGTAATCCAGTCCCGTTGCGAGCAAGCGGGCTCAAGCATAAGGCCATACCACTCTCTTTGAAAGGCGTCTCCATGGGGCACTGGATCTCACGCGCGGCGGCCGTACCGCGACACGAGACGAGTGACGAGCCCGCGCAGGATGAGATACGGGACGATCGCCAGCAGGAAGGCAACGATGACCGCCTCCCCCGGATAGACAAAGCGCAACTCGATCAGCTGGTAGACGATATCAAGAGCCAGCGCGAGCACGAATACCTTGCCGACGCTCTTCCAGCCATCCCTGAGCAGCTCGGCACGGGCGGTCGCGTCCGAGGCGATGGTCCAGAAATATGGAGGTTTACCAGCCCTGGCGTCCCTGAGGCCCGAACGAATTGCCAGGAGCGCAGCCACGGTCGGCTGCAGGATCAGCCGAAACTTCATCGGCCCGCTGACGCGGTTGACCATGTTCTCGGCGAATCTCAGCCAGACGTCCTCCATTGCCGCAGGCTCCTTCAGAGCAATCGGGTGATGATACTGAGGAACATGAACAAACCCGCCGCGGACATGATCAGCGCGATGACAAATGCCGGTCGCCAGATGCGAAAGTGCTGGCCGCGGTGCAGCTCCTTCAGCGTCTGCCAGTATTCAATCGTGCCGACCACAATCGCGACGGTACCCAGCCCGGTCAAAAAGAGGCCGACGTCGCGCGGGCTGTGATCGTTCCGCAGAGCTTCCCCTCGTTCCTGCATGAGCCTGGCCGCCTCCTGGAGAATCTTGTAGATCGTAAACCCAAAACTCATCAGCGAAAGGCCAGTTCTTATCCATGCCATCAGCGATCGGTCGCCCGCCATGATCGTGCGATGCATGGCGAGGTCCGTGCGCTGCTCCGCCAGCTCGTTGGCGGTCAGGGTGATTTGCTCGGTCATATCGGCTGACAGGGACGGTTTCTGACGGGAGGCCGGCGGCACCACCCGTGCGCGTGACCTCGCACACCTGTGAGCCCGGCACTTCTAAATGAGAAACATATCCCACGGCTCTCGACTCAGCAAGAATCGCCTTCCACGGGGGTGCCGAGCTGCGCCCCCCTATGACGCAAGGCACCTTCCCGCTCTGACGGCCGGGAGGATGATATGGCACACTGAGCCACAAGCCCGGCGAAGAGGCAGGTCGATTCCGCGCAGGCATGGCTTCAATGAGGCCACTCCGCCAGTTATGAGCGACAGCGAACCATTCGAGCCCCCGGCCAGCTCGGCAGTCGTCGCTAACTTTTCCCTGGTCGTCGGCGGCCCGTTCTACGCGCTATTGCGCCGCTTGAGACTCGTCGAGCCCGCTCCCAATATCGGCGGACGAATTGCGATGCTGTTCGTCCTGACCTGGGTGCCGTTGGCCTGCCTCGCCGCGCTGCAGGGCGTGCTGTTGGGGCATAAGGTCAGCTTACCGCTGCTGTACGATTTTTCGATTTACGCGCGCTACTTCGTAGGACTGCCGTTACTCGTCATCGCCGAAGTCGTGATCGACCCCAGGATCCGCCGCGTTGTCACTACATTCGACAACTCGGGCGTCATCGGCGCGGAAGTCCTGCCACGCTATCATGCAGCGCTCGAAGATATTTCACGTCTGCGAGACTCACGCCTCGCCGAATTATTGGTACTGATACTGGCGGCGTTGCCGTTTTTCATGCTCGTCGACCAGCAGGAGTGGATTTCCAAGGGACTTACGACATGGCACGGCAATGCTTCCGCAGGGCTGAGCGACGCCGGCTGGTGGTTCGCCTGCGTCAGCAGCCCGGTCCTTCGCTTCCTGTTGTTTCGCTGGTTATGGCGCTATCTTCTCTGGAGTCTGCTGCTGTTCCGCGTAATGAAGCTCGATCTGAACCTGATGCCGGCGCATCCGGATCTCATGGGTGGGTTGGGCTTCGTACTGGACGCGCAGCGGCATTTCGGAATTCTGTTTGCTGGAATTGGCAGCTTCATGGCCGGTCGTTATGGAAATTCGATCGCTTATTTCGACGTCCCGGTTCGCAGCATCACGATACCTATGATTGTATTTGTGCTCATCGCCGTCGTTGTTGTGCTTTGTCCACTTACGCTCCTGAGTCCCCGCTTGAGTGCACTGCGGGCTGCCGGCCTTGCCTGCTACGGGCAATTGGCGACGAAGCTGACCGAGGCGTTGGACGCGAAATTGACCCGGGAACGGGTTGGGATGGGTGGACCGCTCCCAAGTAGTCCGGATTTGGCGTCTATGGCAGACTTTGTGCGCATTTACGCTGTAATTCGCGATCTCAGAGTTATTCCCATCGACAGAAAGTTGTTGTTGCAGGTCGCGGCGCAGGCCGCCGCGCCGCTTGCGATCCTTTGGATTGCGGCGACGCCGGCAGAACGTATCATCGCCGGTGTGCTTAAAGTGCTGCTGCTTTAGGCACCGCACCGGTCCGGCCGCGGCGCTTGTTAGCAATGCATTGTCTCTAGGCTACCTCCAGGAGACCACCGATGTTGTCACTCCCCCATAAATCCCGCGTGACCGGCGCTGCGGCGGTGCTGGTACTTGCGGTCAGCTTTCCATTGATCGCGGCCGCGCAAGCGTCGAGCTCGCCGTTCCCGGGGTTGGAGCTGGTCAAGTCGCAGGAGGTCGACAAGCTCTACCGTCGTCCCGACGTTGACGTTTCCGGCTATCAGAAAATCCTGATCGGCGAGCCCGTGGTTGAGTTCAGCAAGAACTGGAACCCTCGCAACTACGGTAGTTTTGGTTTCTCGGCCGCACAGCTGAAAAAGATCCGTGTCGATCTTGCGGACCTGGCGAAGAGCACGTTTGCGAAGGTACTCGGTGAGGGCGGATACGAGATCGTCACCGAAGCGGGCGACGGTGTGCTCGAGATCGTACCCAGCATCGTCAACCTCTATATCAGCGCTCCGGATACGCAGACGGCTGGCCGCGCGAGAACCTATGCGATGGACGCAGGCTCTATGACCCTTGCGTTGCGGGTCAGTGATTCGGTCACGGGCACCTTGCTGGCGGTGGCCTATGATCAGAAGCGCGGCTCCAGTACGGGCAGATTGCAGTGGACTTCGTCAGTGTCCAATGGCGCCGCAGCCAGCCGCATCCTTACAGGATGGGCGCAACAGCTGAAGCGCGAATTGGACGCGGCGCGCGCCAAGTAACAGACCCCGCTACGGCCGGGCGCGAGCCGCCGCGCTGCGCATCCGTGGCCCATGCGTCCTTAAGCCAAGGCCCTCGCGCTTTTGCGGCGCCGATCACCTTGCGTGCACGCGGGAGATGAGCAAATATCGAGCTACGGTCGCAGGGAGATTCCTAATGATGCGTGACTTGGGCAGGTTTCTCTCACTGCTGATCGCATGCGGGGCACTGGCAGGCTGCGCGCATACCAACGCGCGCACGGACTTCGACCCGTCTGCCGACTTCGTGAGCTACCACACGTACTATTGGGTCGGCGGTAAGGACATTACCGGCGGGGGCAGTCTCGAGAATTCCCTGGTCGACAAGCGCATCAAGGACATCATTACCGCGCAACTGTCGTCCAAGGGCCTCAGCGAGGTGACGGAGAGCGCGAAGCCCGACCTCGTGGTCCTGTACTGGATCGGCTCCAAGGACAAGACGTCAGTTGAGAGCGTGCCCCGCACGGCCACCTCTGCGAGAGGTGTCTGGAGCCGATACGACCCCTATTGGGGCGGCCGCTGGGGGCGCACCTATGACGAAGTGGTGGTGCGCAACTACACCGAGGGGACGCTCATTGTCGACCTCATCGATGCCAATACAAAACAGCTCGCGTGGCGCGCCTATCTCGTGCAGACCGTCGACAAGGACCCGCAGAAGACGGCGCAACGGGCCGAAGCGAATGCGATGGCGGCTTTCGCCCAATATCCACCGGCCAAGGGCGCACCTCCCGGCAAATAGTGGTGCGGGCTTCGCGCCCGATACCTTAGCCGGTTCTTACCGGCGGCTGCCGCGCGTTCCTTGCGAGGAACCGTTTCGGTCAGCGCCGCTCTGACGGTTCATTTGATACTGCTGCGCTTGTTGCGCGCCCCGTTGCCGGGCGGCCGCGTCGCGGTCGAGCTGCGCAATCGGGCTCGCCGTCGGCTGCTGGGAAGGGTTGAGGCGAGCGTGTCCTGGCAGGCGCGTCGCTATGGACTGAGAGGGCAGTGTTCCTGCGGCGGGCCGCGTTCCGGCAGAGGGCCGCGTCCCTGCGGAGGGCAGCGTCGCTGGGCGCGGCGAGGAGCTGCCGTCTGCGCCACCGGGCCTGGCCTGTGCGGTAACCGGTTGCGTGGTTGGACGCGTTTGAGCGGCGGCCCGTTGCTGTGGGCCTTGCGATGATCCGTACTGCGTGGTGGGCGGGTTTACGCCGGACCAGCCGCCGTTGCCGTACTTCTGCCAGTTACCGCTGGGATCCTTCTTGTAGACATTGCCGTCCCTACCCGCATACAAGTTGTTGTCCTTGTCTCGGCCCACGAAGCCGGAGCCCCCGCGACCGACGCCCCCCACGACGGCTCCGCCCTCTGAGGTTCGACCTCCAGCGATAGTGCCGTTGGCATTGGATCGATGCGCCGTCTGCGCCCATTGATTGCCGCGCACGGCAACGGAACTGCCCCACTGCTCATAGGCATTCGAGCCTTGGCGAGTCGCGGCATACGTTCCGGTCCAGGGGTTGTAGGCCTGGGCGACAGTCGCACTTCCGCCGTAGGTCTGCACCGTCGCCGCTCGTCCGTAGAAACCGGTGGAAGGGTTGTACCAGGCGGATCTGCTCGCGGTGCCGTACGGGCCGTAGACGGATCTCTGCGCGTAATAGCCGCCACTGTAATAGTTGTAATGCACCCCGACGCCGTACGTGCGCGGGTAGCCGACGTAATAGGGCACGGGGTAAGGCCTGGTGGGGTAGTACACGTACGGCGGATACCGATAGCCCGTGCCGTAGGCGATCGTGGCACCGACGGCCATGCCGAGGACAAACGTTCCCATGTAGCCTGACGTGTAGCCGCAGGTGACCGTCTGCGGAGTTGATTCATAGATCCGCACGTAGGTCACGTTGTAGACCGGACTGCTCGGAGGAATTCGATAGATCGATGCGGGCACGGTAGTGGCCGTTTCCCAGGGCCCGTTGGCGCTACGGGACATGAACCAGACGCCCTGGAAGCACAGGTAATAAAGATCGCCGACCTTGATGACCTTACTGTCGGTGTTGACGGCGTAGGACAGCTTCGTAGTCTCGATCGGCTTGAACTGCGGGACACCCTGATAGCTGACCTTCACCGCCGCGGCCGCATCCGCCTTGTTCACGACTGCAAGCGTCGGAATCTGGGCCACCATCACCGCCTCGCGCGCCTGGTCGGTGCCCGGCACACTGGGCAGGACGTGGGCCGCGGGACTGTCGGCGGGAATCTTGGCGAAATCCGCCGGCAGCTGGTCGCTCGCGAACGACCAGGGCCCGGAGCGCTGCAACGCTGTGAACCAACGCCCGGACGTCAGGTAATAGAATCGATTCGTCGTGTTATCGATGAAGAAATCGCTGTCCGTGTTGGTGGCATAGGCCAGACTTGTTTCTTGAATGGTCACCCATTTGGGCTCACCGTCGAAAACGATCAGCTCCGCGGCGCTGTCGCTGTAGAAAACTCTGGGCGCCCGCGCGTTCGGGGGAACGCTGAGCGGGATGGATTTTTTCACCTCGGCCCATTCATCGGGCAACTTTGCCATGTCAGGCGGCAGAGTCGTGGCGAGCGCCCAGGGGCCATTTAGCCCAGGTGCCTGCAACCACAGGGGAGCCTGCAAGAGATAAAAACGTTGCCCCGCGCTATCGAAGAACAGATCCCAGTTGGCGTTGACGATGATCTCAAGGGAAGTCTGAGGCACCGGCGCTCTTACGGGTTCGCCGTCCACGAGCAGCAGGATCGCCGGCTCGCTGCTCACGAAGACCCTGGGGGCCACGGATTTGAGAGCCAGACCTTTGTCCGGCGCTGCCTGATCCTCGGCCGCCGCGAGCATGCGATCCAGCGAGATCGGTACCGCGTCTTTCGGGAACAGCTCTTCTGCGATAGCACGCATGTTCTGCTGCGTCGCCTCATCCAGCGAAGGGAAAAGGGCACTGGTCACGCGGATATCGTGGATGACGACGGTCCGCTCTTGCAGGTCGGTGTCAGTCTGCGCCTGTAGCGTGATCATGCCGGTGATGCTCTCCCCTCCGGCGGGGGTGAGCACGACCGCCACCCGGCCATCGAGCTGGCGATAATCTGCCCAGGAATCAACCTGCGGTTGGTAATAGCTCAGCCGGTTGCCACCCTTGGTGATCTGCCGAGGCCAGTCTTCCGTCGGTGCCGATTCTTGTTGAGCAGGGGCCGGGGTTGGCGTCGCGGCTTGAGTCGTTGGCGGTGATTGAGTCTCTTTCTTTGCGCTGCATCCGCAGACGAGAGTGATGCAAAAAAGTGCGGCCACGAAACGACGCATCGACTTAAATCGGTTCACGCGCCACTCCTTGATCGGACAGCAGGGGATCACTGCGTGCTGGGGAGCTGCATGATCTCGTCAGCAAATCGGCCCTCGCGAAGGAGCCCGGCCATGGTCTTCATCGCCGGGTCGATGTGCTTGAAGAACAGCTTGTACCCGGCGCACAGATAGTTGAGCCCGGGCTCGCCGTCCGGAGTCGTGATAAACCGGTTGCGCGGACACTCCCCGTAGCAGGCAAACAGCACCTCGCACTCGCGGCAATACTTCGGCAGGCTGTCGAGTTTGTGCTGGCCGAAGGCGCGCTGCTTCGGCGAGGCCACCAGCTCGCCCATCGGCGTCTCGCGGATATTTCCCAATAAATACTCAGGCTCGACGTAGTGATCGCAGGAGTACAGATCGCCGTTGTGCTCCAGAGCGAGGGCGTTACCGCAGGTGGGTGAGACGATGCACAGGTTGTGCTGCCCGAGCCAGCTTCCGAGTGCCACATCGAAGGTCTGCACGAACACTTTTCCCACATCGCGCCTCACCCACTCTTCGAAGATGGCGATGAGGAAGCGGCCGAACTGTTCGGCGCGGACCGAGCGATCGGTGACCTGCCCGCCGTGCTGGGTGTACAGAGGCCGGTCACCACCGGGTCGCTTGCCCCAACCCAGATTGGCAATAGGGATCAGCGCCTCGGTCGTACGCTCCACAATGGGGATGAACTGCAGGTACGCAGCCTGCAGGTCGTCGCGAAAGAATCGGTACACCTCGAGCGGATGAGCGGCGTTCGCGGCGTGAATGGTACAGAGGATATTGACGTCGACTTCGTGTCGGCGCAGCAGCTGCCAGCCGCGCATCACCTGCTCGAAGCTTCCGGCGCCATGCTTGTCGACCCGATACGCATCGTGCATCGGCTTGGGGCCATCCACGCTCAGGCCGACGAGAAACTGGTGCTGCTTGAAGAACACACACCACTCATCGTTCAGCAACGTGCCGTTGGTCTGCATCGTGTGCAGAATGCTCTGACCGGGCTGGCGGTACTGCTCGACGTATGCAACAGCGCGCCGGAAGAAATCGATCCCCATGAGGGTCGGCTCACCTCCCTGCCAGGCAACGCTGACTTCACCTTGCGGCTGAGCCTCCAGAAGCTGGCGGATGTAGGTCTGCAACAGCTCGTCGGACATGCGGAACCGGTCGCCCGGATACAGCATTTCCTTGGAAAGAAAGAAGCAGTATTTGCAGTCCAGGTTGCAGATCGCACCGGTCGGCTTGGCGAGCAGGTGAAACATCGACGGCTGTGCGCTCACGCCGCGTCGCCTCTGGTCTCGTAGGCCTTCACCGCTTCGCGCAGGTTGAGGAACATGCGCTCGCTCCCCAAAGTCCGCCCCAGCGGGGAGCGCCTGACCACTTCGAGGGCCAGAGGGTTCAGCGCGCATAGCCACAATGAGATTCCGTGCTCCCGCATCTTCTCCTCCGCCTGCATCAGGGTGTGCAGTGCCGTGTACTCGAAGTCCGGGATGGCGCTGCATTCCAGGATCACCACCTGAGGATGCGCCTCCTCGATCAGCGCCGCCAGCCGTTCGCGGGCTTGAGGTGCGCTTGCGAAGGTCATCCGGCCTTCGGTCCGGATGATCAGCAGGCCGGGCACGGTCTCATCCCCGGCGTGATCCGGGGACTGCGGACGGAACACGTCGGTACCGGGCTTGCGTCCCACGGTATACACCAGCGGATGGTTGGCCTGGTAAATGAGCGTCAGGATCGAGATGGCGATCGCGACCAGAATTCCATTCAGGGTTCCCAGAAGCACCACGCCCGCGCACGCCCCCAGCGCCCAGAGGAATTCGGTACGCCGCACCCGCAGGATGGCGCGAAACTCACTCGTGCCGAGCAGCGGCAGCGTCGTGGCGACGACGACGGCAGCCAGGGTGGCCTTGGGCAGCAGGCTGATGAGCGGCGACAGGAACAGCAGGCTCGCCACCACCATTGCCACCGTGACCAGCTCGGACAGCTGGGTGCGGGCTCCGGCGCGCGAGTTCACCGCCGTCTGGGAGGTGCCGCCGCCTGCAGGGAAGCAGTGGAAGAATCCTCCCGCCACGTTAGCGGCTCCGAGCGCGAGCAGCTCCCGATTGGGTGCGGGACGCGGATCGCCGTGTCTGGCGAACGCTCGACCGGCAGCGATCGACTCGGTGAAGGACATGAGCGCCATTCCCAGCGCACCCGGCCACATGCGTGACAGTAGCGACAGGTCCGGCAGCGCCGGGGTGGGCAGCCCCGCGGGAACCGGGCCCGTGAGCGCGACGCCGGCCTCGCGCAGCCCCAGAAATGCGGCGGCTGCGATGCCGAGAACCACGGCCACCAGTGGAGCGGGAGCCTGCGGGCGCGCGCGCTCGATCCAAAGGAGCAGCGCGAGCGTCGCCGCAGCCAGCATCAGCGTCGCAGAGTGCGTCTCAGGGACATGCTGCAGGATGGAAAGAATCTCGTGGAAGAAATTTCCCTTCGCGATGTGCAGGCCCAGGAGCTTGGGCACCTGGTCGACGACGATGAGCAGGCCGACGCCCGCCTTGAAGCCCGTCAGTACCGGGTCGGAGAGGAAATTCGCCAGGAACCCCAGCCGCAGCAAGCCGGCCAGAATCAAAAAGCCGCCGACCAGCAAGGCCAGGGCGCCGTCGGCCGCCAGCAGGTGAGCGGCATCTCCGCCCGGCACGGTTAGCGTCAATTCACTTGCCGTGAGAAGCGCGAGGGTACTGGTGGTACTCACGCTCAAAGGTCGCGACGATCCGAGCAAGGCGTAGACCAGCATCGGCACGAGCGCCACATACAGGCCCGCTTCCACCGGCAGGCCGGCGATCGTCGCGTAGGCCATGGATTTCGGGATGACGACCGCCGCTGTCGTCACCCCTGCTAGCGCGTCGAAGCGTAACCAGCTCCGCTGATACCCCGCCAGCAGGCCTGTCATCGCAGCTCTGCCGCTTGCGGGCGCAAAACGTAACCACCCTCACCGCCGCGATTCTGGCGGTCGGCAGACTTACTGCCGCGCCATGGCGATGCGGATGGCGTCCTCCGGCGAGACGAGGTGATCGGCGCTCGCAGCATCCTCTGCGATAGCCAGCAGAACGCCCTTGACTCGACCGGTAAACTCATTGCCGCGCGAACCGTAGTCTGGTGAGACCGGAGATCCCGTGTCCACGCCCACGTCGCAGCCATCATCTGCGGAGAAGATCATGGGCGCCGTGGCGCCTACCTTGCCCTCGCCAACCTTCTTGCCATCTACGTACAAGGACACCGTGCCACCCTTACCCATGCCCCCCCCGGCGTACGCAAACTCCATGCGCACCTGGTGCTCACCCGGCGGCAGCGGGCTCGCTGATTCGGCGAAGAAGCACTGCAAGCCGAGCAGGTTGTAACAGTATTTGAGCTTGCCGCCCTTGGCGTAGAGGCTCCAGCCACCAATGTTGCCGCCTTGGCAGACGATGACGCCTTCGGCGCTCTTTGGGGGCACCACGATCTCTGCGGTTATGGAGTGGGACTTGTTCTTGATATTGAGCACGGAATTTTCGGAGAGACGCCCCATGCTGCCAAAGAGAAGCTGGGTGTTGCCCTTGATGAGCGTCGGCCGGCCGGCGGTGTCCGGGTTCATCTTCTTGGGGAGGTCGTCGTCGAGGGGCAGCACGTTGTAGCGCGTCGCCTCGATCAGCCACAGCCGCTGCAGCTCGTGCAGCTTCTCCGGCATCTGCTTGGCGAGGTTGTTCGACTGGCTCCAGTCTTTGGTTGTGTCGTAGAGCTCCCAGTTGTCGTCGTCGAATGCCGGGACTTTCTCGCCCACGAGAAGCCATGGGGTCTTGTGCTTCGTCACCGCCGTCCAGCCCTTGTGGTAGATGCCGCGGTTGCCGAACATCTCGAAATACTGGGTCTCATGCCGTTCCGCTGCAGTCGCGTCGTTCAGCGAGTACGCCATGCTGACGCCTTCGATTGGGTGTTGCTGGACCCCGTTCACGAAGAGCGGCTGTGGCAGGCCGGCCAGCTCGAGGATGGTCGGGGCGACGTCGATGACATGATGGAACTGGGAACGCACCTCGCCCCTGCCCTTGATGCCCTTCGGCCAGTGCACGATCGTTCCGTTGCGCGTGCCTCCCCAGTGCGACGCGACCTGCTTGGTCCACTGGTACGGTGTGTTCAGTGCGTGAGCCCAGCCCACGGCATAGTGGTTGTAGGACTCCGGCCCACCGAGCTTATCGAGCGTTTTGATCAGGAACTCGGGTGTCTCCAGTGCGGCCGCGCCGTTGAAATTGATCATCTCGTTGAAGGTGCCCTGGAGCGTGCCCTCGGCGGACGCGCCATTGTCGCCAATGATGTAATAGATCAGCGTGTCATCGAGCTGATTGATCTTTTTCAGCGCATCAACCAACCGCCCGACATGATGGTCGGCATACTCGAGGAACCCGGCGTAAACCTCCATCTGCCGAGCGAGCACCGGCTTGAGCGCCGCAGGCATCTCCTCCCACGCCGGGATTTCCTTGTGCCTTTGCGTAAGTTGACAGTCTTTCGGAATGACACCTAGTTTCTTCTGGCGAGCGAAGATCTCCTCGCGCAGCTTGTCCCAGCCCTGATTGAACTTGCCCTTGTACTTATCGGCCCATTCCTTCGGGACATGGTGCGGGGCATGGCACGCGCCCGGCGCGAAGTAGACGAAGAACGGCTTATCAGGCAGGAGCGCCTTCTGTTGCCCAATCCAGTTCAGGGCCTTGTCGGTCATGTCCTCCATGAAGTGGTAGCCCTCTTCGGGGGTCCGCTTGACCTCGATCGGTGTCGTCCCTTCATAGAGCGATGGGTACCATTGGTGCGCCTCGCCGCCGATGAACCCGTAGAAATATTCGAATCCGCCACCCCCGGTCGGCCAGGCATCAAAGGGACCGGCCGGACTCGTCTCCCAGACCGGCACTTCGTGACACTTGCCGAACTGAGCCGTCGCATAGCCGTTGAGCTTGAGAGTCCGTGCGAGGGGCGCGCAGGTGTTCGGTAGTACCGAGCAATAACCGGGCGAGCCGGTCGCAATTTCGGTGATGCCACCCATGCCGACCGTGTGGTGGTTGCGACCGGTCAGCAACGCCTGCCGCGTCGGCGAACAGAGTGCCGTCGTGTGGAAGCGATTGTATTTCAGGCCACCCGCCGCCAAGAGCTCCGCCGTGGGGGTGTTACACGGGCCGCCAAAGGCGCTCGTGGCGCCGAAGCCCACGTCGTCAATCAGGATGATGAGCACGTTGGGTGCACCCTTGGGCGGGCGCAGCGGCGTGATCGGCGGAAACTTGCTGTCGGGATCCTTCGCGTCGTAGGTGATCAGGCCAGTGCGAGGCTGATGCGGGATTGGAAGCACTGTTCGTTGAACGTCGTCCTGCGAGCTCATGTGTCTTCCCCTTAGGAACCTGGCTTAGCGCAGGTCGAAAAATTCCGCTGTCCGGCAGTATACCCGCGGATGTTCTGCGGCTCCAAGACGGCCTGCTCGGCGGCGCGATCCGCGCGCGTGGTGCGCGCGACTTACAATTGTGACCGTATGACTACAGTCGTCGGCCGACTTAGAATGCCATTCGCCCAAAGACGTGCCTCGACCACCGGCCATATCCTTAGCGGCGCAGAGTTCGTCGATGTAGTCTGCTCACGGCTGCATCATTCTTCGGTGCCCTCGCAGCACCCCGTACACCTCCCGGAGCCGTACCGGGGTTCCACCACAAACAGGATGCGTACGTTGTAGCCCGGGAGACGGGAGATCACCTCTGCAATGATCGGGATTCAGCCCGACCATGGAATCGGTGAACTGTGCGCTTCGCCCTCGCGCGCTTGCGATCGGCGCCTTCCGTCCCGCAGGTGCGCTTACGGCTTCGCTAATTGCTCTCGTCGGCCGTTGCGTTGGGGCAGGCCTGCTTGATCTGAGCGATCTTGTCGTCAATCATCTGGTTGTATTGTCCCGTAGCTATTCTGTACTTCACACCTGCAGTACCCGAAACGACGCCAGCGACCAGCCCAATTGGCACCACGCTCCTCACCCCTGCACTGGCCCTTTGCGCAGTCGACTTTTTCTCTTCATCGAGCATGCGCAAGTCGCCGGGCGCGGTATCGCAGTTGACGGGCATATCCTTAATCCGAGCTTCGGTTTTCTTGTCCTGCATCTGACACCCACTGGTGAGTATCGCCAGGCCAATCACGGAAACACCATACGCGGTAGTCTTATTCATTATCGCTCCTCTAGATGTGAAGTCTTATAGATGTGAAGCCTTAGGACGCTATTCGTGGGGTGAACGGTTGCCCACTAGGGGTCTCCCAGATGCTTTGGCTCACCCAGCTCCACCAAGGTAGTTCCGACGGACACGCATAAGAATGCGCGGCTTATCGCGCACTGTCGAGGGGGTGCTGGTGGATCAGGAAGTCAAGGGTCTGAAGGAGTGGCTGCTGGCGCATTCATTTGGCGTTTCAGGGGTGCCACGAACAAAGGTTGCGCCGGAACGCTCCGATTGGTCGCCTCCAGGACCGCACGCGGACCCAAATGCGTCGTCCGCATGTCGAGCATCGGCAGGAGCCAGTACCGTCCGTCCGTATCCGATTCCCCAGCGCGTGGTTGCCGGCACCGTAATCTCACGCGCTGGCTCGATCACGGGCAGCGTCCACGTGAAAGGCGCGCTACGCACCAGAAGTGTCACCGGCCCCCCACCGGGGGGTAATCTTCGGAGTCTTTACGGCCCACGCCGCCGGAGGAGTTCCCATGGTCATAAGAAAGGTGGGAATGTGCGGGCTCGCCGCGGTTCTCCTTACCAGCGCCCGTACCACGCTCGCGCAAGCTCCACAGCTATCCGTCCCGGAGCGCGTGGCTGCACTTAAGACGACGTTGGCCACCAGCCAGGCGAACCTCAGGCACTACGAGTGGATCGAGACGACCGTCGTCAGCCTCAAGGGTGAGGAGAAGTCACGCAAGCAACAGCGCTGCTACTACGGTGCGGACGGCGCGTTACAAAAAGTAATGATCGATGCATCGCCGGCACCTGCGACGAAGCCAGGGCTGCGCGGACGCGTCATCGCGAACAAAACGGCGGAGCTGACGGACTACATGAAGTATGCGGTCAGTTTGGTGAAATCATATGTACCGCCCGATCCGGCTAAGATTCAAGCGGCGAAGGATGCCGGTAAGGTCACGATCGCCGTGCTGGAACCCGGCAAGCGCGCCAGCATCAGTTTCCCGGACTACCAGAAGGCGGGAGACAAACTGACCGTAGAGATAGATCTCGTGAATAATCGAGTGTTGGCTGTGACGGTCTCAACTTACCTCGATGGTGCCACGGATGTGGTCACGCTGAATGCGCGCATGGGTCAGTTGAACGACGGCACCTCCTACACTTCCGACATCACGCTCAACGCACAGGTCAAGAAATTGACGGTCACAGTGCAAAACACTGGATACCGGAAGACGAACTGACAGGTTGAGAATGTCGGTACGTGTTATCTAAACGGTCGACGTTGAGTCCAGCGAGGAGCACCATCTATGGCTAAGCATTTTCGCAAAGGACTGGACGAAAGGCAGCCACATCGCGACGGTGACATTGGGCATAGGCGCAGGGATACAGTTTCGCGCTAGTTTATTTAAGTGGCTCTGCTACTAAGGTTATAGCAGCTTGAAGCGTCCCGGCGATGGCGGATCTTCCATGCGTCCTCCCGCGAGCCATATCGTGCCGCTCAATTTCGCCGCCCAGCGCATCACAATCGCGATGAGCCTTCGCATCGCGCGTCTTGTTCTGGTCTGCCTAGGGTGGTCTCACACGGCAATGGCACAAAGTTTGGCCCCGCGCGCGTACCTCATTACACCGACTGGCGCCAACGCGATCGACCTGCAGTATTCGTATCTCGACGGCAGTCTGCAGTTCGATGGCGCCGCACCCATCACCGGGGCAACGGCGACGAGCAGTGTAGGCACGCTGAGCTACTATCATGGTTTTGGTTTCTTCGGTCGGGCCGCAAATATCACCGTCGGTGTCCCGTATGGCAGCGGCGACTTCAAGGGTACGGTGTTCGATGTGCCGAAGGAAACCAAGCGTTCCGGCCCTCTCGATGCGGCCGCGCGATTCGCCGTAAACTTGCTCGGCGGACCGGCCATGTCGCCGACGGAATTCTCCAAGTGGCAGCAGCACGCGCTGCTGGGGATGAGCCTCACGATCGTCGCACCCACCGGGCAATACGACGACACTCGACTGATCAACTGGGGTACTAATCGCTGGGCTTTCAAGCCGGAGATCGGCTATTCGCAGCGCTGGGGACACTGGTTGCTGGATGGCTATGTCGGCGTCTGGTTTTTCACTAAGAATCCCGAGTTTTTCTCCAACAACATGTACTACCCGGGGGTGCAGTACCAGACCGAAAACACGGTAGAGGAGGCGGAGACGCACCTCAGCTACGATTTCAAGCCGCGGTTGTGGGTTTCGCTGGATGCGAATTTCTGGCGCGGCGGGGCGACGAGCCTGAACGGCGTCGAAAATCCGGTGACCAATCAGAAAAGCTCGCGGGTCGGAGTCACCGCTTCCATACCACTTACCGCGCATCAATCGATCAAGCTCAGTCTTAGCGACGGCGCTTACGTGCGCTACGGTGGAAACTTCAAGAGCATCTCCGTGGCGTGGCAATACGGCTGGGTCGGCTGGAAATTTTGAACTGCCCCCCCGTGGATCGCACGATCGAGCGCAGCAGCTTTCCGCAGCACGTGCAGTTGGATGGCATCGATCTAACGCTCAATGGGCTGGGCATACGCAAGGCGACGTTCATGAAGGTGAATGTCTACGTCGCGACGTTTTATGTCGGCCAGGTATCAGGTGATCCGAAGGTTCTAATCGAATCAAACGACCCGGATGAGCTGATACTTCATTTCGTACACAGCGTCAGCGCTGATGATCTGAGGAAGGGGTGGAGCGAAGGGTTTGTCCAAAACTCGAAAGATCAACTTCCCGTGCTGAAGGAGCGGATCGCAACGCTCAACGGCTGGATGTCGGATGTGAAGACAGGCCAGCGGCTCAGTTTCATACGCCGCCCGGGGCGGGCATCGATGCGGACGTTAATGGAGCGGTGGAAGGGCACGATCGCGGGCGAAGATTTTGCGCGAGCGTTTATCTCAATCTGGCTCGGTGCGATGCCGCCGAACCCGGAACTCAAGAGCGGCTTGTTGGCGGAGGATTGTGGGCAGGAATGAACTCGCGATCGGCTTCCGTGAAAGTCAAATAGCGGACAGCCCGAGAAGCAGGCTGGCGCCTTGCTGATCCAACCTTCCGCACGTTCGTTTAGACAAGACGCGTCTTGCCACACCCGTTCCGGCCATGCTCCTGCCGCAACGATGCCGCGATCAAGAGTCGCAACGGGCCGCGTGTCGTAGAATGTCCCGCATGTCAAGTTCCATCACGCCGCGTCCGGTTACCTGGCACGTGTACGTTCCGAAACTGGTCACCGTTCTGCGGCTCGGCTACACGCGCCGCGACTTGCGCGCCGACCTGGTCGCCGGCCTCACGGTCTCGATCGTCGCCCTGCCATTGGCGATGGCGCTCGCGATTGCTTCCGGCGCCACGCCGGAGAAGGGCCTGTACACCGCGATCGTGGCCGGCTTTCTCATATCGCTGCTGGGCGGCTCGCGCGTGCAGATCGGCGGGCCCACCGCGGCCTTTGTTCCAGTGGTATTCAACGTCATCGACAAATTCGGCTATGGGGGCCTGATCCTGTGCACGCTGCTTGCCGGCATCATGCTGATCGCCGCCGGCGTGCTGCGTATCGGCACGCTGCTCAAATACATCCCGCAGCCCGTGATCACCGGCTTTACCTCCGGAATCGCCGTCAGCATCTTCTCCAGCCAGATAAAGGACTTGCTCGGCCTGCACATGGACAAAGTGCCCGCTGATTTCTTTGCGCGCTGGTCCGTCTACTTCACCAACCTGCCAACTCTCAGCGGTCTTACCGTGGCGCTCGCCGCCGGAAGTCTTGTGCTGATAGTCGCGTTGCGTCGCCTTCGGCCGAAGTGGCCGGGGTTTCTGATCGTCGTGATTCCGGCGCGCTCCTGGTCGCCGTGGTCCACCTGCCTGTGGCGACGATCGGTACGCGTTTTGGAGGCATTCCTGCGACCTGGCCGCATTTCTCGTTTCCGCACATTCCGCTTGAACGCACGCGTGAACTTTTCCCCAGCTCGTTCACCATCGCGTTCCTCGCCGGCGTCGAATCCCTGCTCTCGGCGGTGGTGGCCGACGGCATGATCGGTGGTCGGCATCGCTCCAATTGCGAGCTCGTCGCACAGGGCGTAGCTAACATCGCCTCCGCGCTGTTCGGTGGCCTGCCCGCGACGGGGGCGATTGCCCGCACGGCGACGAATATCCGCTCGGGAGCGCGGTCCCCGGTTGCCGGCATGGCGCATGCGCTCTTTCTGCTGCTGTTCGCCATGACGCTGGCACCCCTCATGAGCTACGTGCCGCTCGCGGTGCTGGCGGCCGTACTGGTGATGGTAGCCTGGTACATGGCTGAGGTTGAGAGCTTCCGCCACCTGCTGCGCGGGCCAATGGGTGATCGCATGGTGCTGCTCGTCACCTTCGGGCTGACCGTGGTGTTCGATCTCACCGTGGCCATCGAGGTTGGCATCGTGCTCGCCGCCTTCCTCTTCATGCACTCCATGAGTGAAGTCGTGGCCGTCGAATCGCACGTGTCATTGGTCGAGGAAGACGAGGACGATCTCACCCATGCGCCGCACGCGGATCAGCGCGGCCAACTGCCCCCAGGAGTCGAAGCCTTTCAGATTTCCGGCCCCTTGTTTTTCGCCGTCGCGAATCGCCTGGATGATGTGCTCAGCCAGTTCACCACGGCACCACGGGTATTCATCTTGCGCATGCGCCTGGTGCCGCTGATTGACGTCAGCGGTGTGCGAGCGCTGCGCCAGATGATCGAGCGTTGCAGGCGCAATGGCACCCGGGTGATCCTCTCGGGCCTGCGCCCGCAACCAAGTGAGATTCTGGCGCAGATGGGCCTTAAGGCGGATGAGCAGGCGCTGCAGTTTGCCGAGAACTTTGCTGCGGCAATCCAACTCGCAGCAGTGCCCGCGCGCACCAAACCGAGCGAGATATAGGCGCTGACGCTCTCACGAGCGTCGCTGCAGTCAGGTGTACAGTCGGCCGACACGCCGAGCGCGCCGGCGAGCCGCAAAGTCGGCCAGGATCTGATCGTTCCCGTGAATCACGCGGCCCCACTTGGTGCAAGGCGTCCTGATACTACGAACCATCGCAAGACTCAGGAGAAATTATGGCTACCGCAACGGCAACAAGAAGAAAGCTCGTGCTGAAGATGTCCGTCTCCCTCGACGGCTTTGTCGGCGGACCGAACGGCGAGATTGACTGGATATTTCGGACAATGGGCGGCGATTCTACGGAGTGGATTATCGATACCCTGCGAAACGCCGGCGTGCACATCATGGGGAGCCGTACCTATTACGACATGGCGGCGTTCTGGCCGCATTCGGACTCCCCGCTTGCCCCGGCGATGAACGACATCCCCAAGGTCATCTTTTCGCGGAGCGGTATCAAGGACGGTAGCGTGGTGGATCGGACGACGCGAGCGCTCGCCGATGCAAAAAACGATCGCATTGGGCACCGGACAGGCGTCACACCGACAGCAGCGATCCTGCGGTCCTGGGCTGAACCCAGGGTGGCCCGCGGCGATCTCGCGGAGGAAGTCGTTCGACTGAAGGAACAGCCGGGCAATTTCGTCCTTGCGCATGGAGGCGCCGGATTCGCCCGAAGCCTGGTTGCGTCCGGCCTCATTGACGAATATCGACTGGTCGTTCATCCGGTTGTGCTGGGCCGCGGGCAACCGCTGTTCTCCGGACTGCACAGCCCGGTTGATCTGCGACTAATCAGCGCGACTCCCTTCGGCTCTGGCGTCGTGGCGGCCACCTACCAACCGGCATGAACCGTTGACGCCAGCTGCAGGTTGATTCGGTAGTGCCGAGCGAGTTGGAAAACTTGCGGGAGTTTTTCGGGAATCAGGTGAAAAACTATACGTGGCCACCCCGCTGCGTCAGTCAGCGGCTGCACCAGCGTGACATCAAGCGGCACTTAGATCCTCGTCATGGGCCGGTTCGCGGGACGCCACGCCGGTGCAGCTGACACCGGCTGCCGCCTGCGATGTTCTCGGCCAACGCGCTGCGGAACTGCGCGATGGAACGCAGTAACGCGAGGTCTAGGCTTTCTTCAAGAGCCGGGTGATCCACACAAGGAGCACCGCACCGATGAAGGCGACGATGATCGAGCCGACCATTCCTCCGCCGGGCCAGATGCCCAACATTCCGAAAACCCAGCCCCCGACGACGCCGCCCAGGATTCCCAGGATGATGTCAACCAAGACGCCGTAGCCGCCGCCCTTCATGACCTGCCCTGCAAGCCATCCGGCAATGAGTCCCACGATAATCCAGTACACCAGACCCATAAGTCGTCCCTCCGGTTTTTGCTCCCAACATGACTGCTGTGGAAACCGAGTGTCAGTCTATCGCTTCCAACTTGGTCCGTGGCCGCGGCCAATGCAAGTCAATTTGCCGGCTCGGCTCGGGTTGTAAGACTCGTCCTACGTGCAGAGTCGGGCTTTGTGAGGCGGGTGGCGCAAACCACAGGCGTATGCTCTCCCAGTAACATTCCACTCCGTCGAGTGGGAAACCGGAGGATTCAAATGAGACTAGCATTAAGCAGCGCGTTGCTGGCCAGCGCATTACTGTGCCTGTCTGCGTGCAACAAGGCCGAACCTCCCGACAAGGTTCAAGCGGATGTCGCCAAAGCCCAGAGCGATGCGGCCGAGGCGAACGCCAAGGCGGACGAGAAACAGAAGCAAGTCGAGGCCGAGGCAGCTAAGGATCGGGCGGATGCGCAAGCCAAGGCGGCCGATAAGAGTGTCGGCGCTTTAGCGGACTCTGCGGTTACTCAAGCTGAGGGCGAAACAAGAGTCGCCCTGGCGAAGTGCGAAGCGCTGGAAGGTGATGCTCAAAAAGCGTGCAAGGACCAGGCAAACGCCCATATGGATGCAGTAAAAGAGAAAGCGAAAGCAGTCAAGTCCGACTGAGTAGCATCCGCTGGCGGATTTCAAACGCCGCTGCGGTTGAGCGTTACCAGACTCGATCACAGCCGGCTCGCGCCCTGCTGCGCGCCCGTTTTTCCTCTGATCAGGGAGACCGAGTGCCTGGCGGCGCCTTGGTTTACGGTCCAGGTCCATTGCGTCTGCATGCCGGGGTCGACGGTTCGAGTCCGTCGCTTTCCACCAATTATCTCAGGCATCGCGACGCACCTCCCGCGCGAACAATCGAGAGTGCGGGAGATTTGAGCCGTAGCTACAGGGGTTTGTCACTTCGTAGACCAAGGCCGCCGACTTCGCGGGCAAGATTCGCAATGCACTCGTCAAAAGCAGGTTCGTATGCCTCTTGCCAATTTGTGTTCTTCGCAAACTGCCCGTGATTTAGCCCATTTCCATGGATCGTCACGGTATGGACGCCGCCGTCCCCGTTGTTCACCGTGACGACGCACGTAATCTTTGCTTCAAACGTAAGGGCTGCGAATCCGGGTGTCATCCAAGCCCGGAATTCAATCACGGACATCGCAACGGAATTCGGGGCGCCGGGATCCGCACTGCTCTGATAACCTTCGCGTATAAGGCCTTGTTCGACTAGCGCTCGCACCCTCTTGGTAACGGAGTCGAGTAATGTCGGCCATCGCGTGCCCAAAGCCATTGCGCTGACGACCAATCACTTGACTCTTCTGTGCGGCGGAAAGCGTCGTAACGTCTCCCGCAGCAACCCGACGGAATACTCGGGCCAACGCCGTTGATCGGCCCCTTCATCGGTAATGAACGTGTGGCGCGTCACAGATTGATGCGAGGGGTTACCCGATAGCGGCCGGTACGTTTGCCACCGAACAGAGCCGCCTTTCTGCCAGGGAGATAGATGGCTAATTAAATCAATTCGCTCGGGAATTAGTGCCGCCGGTCATTCCGGGGAGACCAGGTGGTCAATGATTAAAGTGCGCGCGAGCATGGCCGAAAAGTCATCGGGTAGGGGTCCCAGCTCGATGAATCGCCATGCGTCGATGAACCGCATCTACCGTCTGATCTGGAACACGGCACGCAATGTCTGGATCCCAGTGGCGGAAAACACACGCGGGCGGGGCAAGCGCGCCTCCCGCATGCTGCTCGCCGCGACGCTGTCACTGGCGGCAGCCTATGCGCACGCGGGGGGTCCTTCCGGCGGACAGATTACCGCCGGTACCGGCAACATCGCCCAGTCTGGCGCTATCACTACCATTACGCAGGGGAGCCCAAAGCTCTCGCTGACCTGGACAAGCTTCAACATCGCGCCGCAACAGACCGTGGACTTCATGCAGCCATCGGCGAGTGCGATTGCGATCAACCGCATCTTCGACACCAACGGCACGCAGATCCTTGGGCATTTGAACGCCAACGGTCAGGTGTTTCTGATCAATCCGAACGGCATCCTGTTTGGGCCCGGCGCGCAGGTCAACGTTGGTGGGTTGGTGGCCGCAACGCTGGATCTCAATGATCCCGGTCCCGGCCCCGATCCCGATGCCAAGCTCTTCAGCGGAAACAGCACCGCGAGCGTCGTCAACGAGGGCACGATCAATGCTGCCCCGGGCGGCTATGTATTACTGCTGGGTAGTCATGTCAGCAACCAGGGCGTGATCAGCGCTCAGCTGGGGACCGTCGCTCTGGCAGCCGGCAGCGCCGCAACGCTCACGTTCAGCGACAACAGTCTTGTGCACCTGCAGGTGGATCAGAGCGTTTGGCGAAGTCTTGCTGAAAACGGCGGCCTGATCCGGGCTGACGGCGGACGGATCATCATGACAGCCGGCGCCAGGGATGCGCTGGTCGCCAGCGTGGTCAACAACACCGGCGTGATCGAAGCACGCACGGTGGAGAGCCATGACGGCGCCATCACCTTGCTGGGCGGCATGTTGGCAGGCACCGTCAATGTCGGCGGCACGCTCGATGCCTCTGCACCGAACGGCGGAAACGGCGGCTCGATCGCGACTTCCGCGGCACACGTCGAAGTGGCAGCGGACGCCAAAGTAACGACCGCCGCGGTCATGGGGCGGTACGGAAGCTGGCTGATCGATCCGCAGGACTTCACCATCGCAGCCAGTGGCGGGGATATGACGGGGGCGGCGCTCTCGAGCGACCTTGGTACTACCTCGGTGTTGGTGGAAAGCAGCGCCGGGCTCACAGCGGGACCGGGCAATGTGAACGTGAACGACGCAGTCGCGTGGAATGCGAACACCGCTTTGACGCTCACTGCCTCCAACAATGTCAATATCAACGCCAATATCACAGCCACCGGCAACACCGCCGGCCTCGTCATCAATCCTGATACCGCGAACGGTGCCGCAACGGCGAGCGGGACCGGAATTTACATTCTGCATAGCGGCGTGTCGATTGCGCTGCCCGGAACGACGCCAAGCCTGTCGATCGCGGGCACGGTTTACACAGTGATCAACACCCTCGGCGTGGCAGGCAGCATAACCGGTACCGACTTGCAGGGAATCAACGCGCTCCTGTCCGGATCCTACGCGCTGGGTAGCAACATCAACGCCGCAGCGACTGCCGGCTGGAACGCAGGCGCAGGCTTCGCGCCAATCGGCACCCTCGGGACGCCCTTTATCGGAACTTTCGACGGGTTGGGTCACACAATCAGCAATCTCACGATCAATCTGACGACGCCCAATGTTGGTCTGTTCGGTGCCACCGGCACCGGCGCCACCATCCGCAACGTGGGCCTCGTTGCTGGCAGCGTGACCGGTGGTGCCGGGACCGGCGGGCTGGTCGGCAACAATGGGATCAGCGTTCCCATCAGCGGCAGCTACGCCACGGGTAGCGTGACCGGCGCGGCTGGGACCGGCGGCCTCGTCGGAAGCAATACAACCGGCACAATCAGCGACAGCTACTCGACGGGCAGCGTGAGCGGCGCTGCTGGCACCGGCGGCTTGGTCGGCAGCACCACATCAGGAACGATTAACGCAAGTTACGCCACGGGCAGCGTAAACGGCGCTGCCGGCACCGGGGGGCTGATTGGAAGCAACACATCAGGAGCGATCAGCGGCAGTTACGCGACGGGCAGTGTAAATGGCGCTGCCGGCACCGGCGGATTGATTGGAAGCAACACATCAGGACCGATCAGCAACAGCTACGCCACGGGCAACGTGAACGGGGGTACCGGTGCGGGGGTCGGCGGTCTGATTGGGAGCAACACTTCGGGCATCGTGACAAATACCTACGCCGCCGGAGGCGTCAGCGGAACCGGCGCCAGCGTCGGTGCGCTGCTCGGTAGTAGCAACGCGGGCGTGGTTACCGATAGCTACTGGGACAAGACGACGTCGCTTGTCCAAAGTTCAGCGGGCGGTGGCATTGGCATGACCACCACTCAGATGATGACGCAAGCGAATTTTGTCTCGGCGACCCCAGCCAACAGTCCGGACAACCCGGCGTGGGACTTCGTCAACACGTGGATGATGTATGAAGGATTCACCTATCCCCTTCTGAGCGGTTTCATGACCCCGCTGACGGTGACAGCGAACAACATCAGCAGGATTTACGGTCAAGCCACCCCGGCGTTTGGCGTGAGCTATTCGGTCACACCCAGCGGTAACTTGCTCGGTACGGTGAGCTACAGCGGCACTGCACAAACCGCGACCAATGTCGGCAGCTACGTCATTGCACCAGGTGGGCTGTACTCCAACCAGGGCGGATACATCATTAGTTACGCTGACGGCACGCTGACGATTGACCCGCTGGCGCTCACTGGCACGATTGCGACGGGTTCTTCGGTCTATGGCTCGGCGCTTAATCCCGGTGCCGTGACTTTCACCAATCTGGTTGGATCTGACCAGCTGAGCGCCACGGTCGCGGTGAACACCGCCGGTCACACCAGCACCAGCGGGCATCTCAACGCCGGCAGCTACACGGGCATCGAGAGCGTAAGCGGCCTCACGGGGGCTGATGCC
>Ga0210394_10000827_pt1 | contig 56518 bp, 87 predicted proteins | sample IncBWC12MmetaG_FD_160121 | JGI IMG/M metagenome (GOLD analysis project Ga0210394, IMG submission 160121) | Forest soil microbial communities from Barre Woods Harvard Forest LTER site, Petersham, Massachusetts, United States - Inc-BW-C-12-M | ecosystem: Environmental > Terrestrial > Soil >...
GAAGGACTGTTTGCAATCCCGGTGCTCGACTCAGATCGACCCGGATGATTTTCTCCACGTCCAAGCCGTCTGGTCCCATTGAGACTCTGTAAACCCCGCGTTCGGTCTCCACCCATATGTTCTCTTCCCGGAGTTCCGCGCGAATTTTCATGGGACGGCTCTTTTCCTAAAATATAGATGTCGTCGTACCCTATGCGGCCCCAAATCCAATTGTGGGTATGAAGCCATGCAAGTTTCCACATTTTTGGAAACCCATAAGGGTGAGAGGACCAGCGGGTCAACTCCCGGATTTGAAAGAAATAGTGTGCCAATATGAATGGCCACCACGGTCCACGTAGAAGTCTTTGGCCTATTGTCATGTTTGTTAATCGCTTAAGAATCGCGTGCCTGCACGAAGCTGTGCCGACGTAGAAACGTTAGCAGGCTCTCACCCTCATCTGTCGGCATATAGCCGAGGCCCTTGCAGTTATCGCAATGATAGCGATGAATAGTATCATTTTTGCAGCGGGGACACTCGATTTCAAATTTATGCTCCATCCCCGTTCCCTTTCTGCTCAGGAGTCGTCCGCAGTGCCTCATCCACTCGCGCAGCGGCGTCCAGTACAACGCGTTTTCTGTTGGTCCGATCAGAACACGTGGCACCGATATAATTCAAATCACGCCTAGCGTTCTCGAGCGCCGCCCGCAGCTTGGCGATCTCGGCGGCAGATTCTTTCACAAGAGCACGCAGTCCGCTCGCTCTCGTGTCGTCCGGTATTTGCACGTTTGGCGTTGAAGCCATTTTTAATCTATCGAGAAGCAATGTTCCCTCCTCAGGTATCAATGTCTATTGCCGCCGCGCTCGATAAATTCACGGCGGTCAAGGGCATTGTGAACGCAAACACCTTCGTCGTCGAACGGCTTGCACCAACAGTCCAAGTCCTCGTGCGGCTTCAAGTCATCTAGCGGTCGGACGTGATGGGTCCCATCGATCTCGATAACTTCCCAGGAAGTTGACCGTTCGGCAACGCAGTTTAGCTCGGCGGCTAGGTCATCCACGACGGTCATCGACGTCTCCTTTCGCCGCGTCAGTGGCGTAGGTTATCATTCAGGATATGCCACGCTTGGTTGATGTTCGATGCCCTTACGGTGCTCGGCACCGAGTCATTTAGAGCGCCAATTAGCGTTCTTGCCGTCTCCATCGCGGCACGCAGTCGCTTGATCTCGTCGCGATCCTGACGTGCCTCTCTTAGGATTGGGTCGAGCAATGCTCGGTCGTCCTCGTGCTGGTCAAGCTGGTCGAAAACACTGTCCATGATAGATGCCTTCGGTTGTTGATTCATCAGGAGTGGCCGTCGTTCAGTATCTGCGTGCCTTGAGAACGGCGCGACCGAATGACGTAATCTCGTGGGGCGCTCTCGTGCAGAGACCTTGCGCTACCATGCGCTCAAACATACGCGATACTGCACCGCCCGCGCGCCCTAAACCGTGGCACCACGCCAGCGGTCCTCGATCGCGGATACGAATGAGACCATGAATTTGGGTGCGCGTAAGAGATTTTGCGGTGTGCTCGATCGTATCGAGCCGCAATGTTATAGCCGCGCCCTGGCTCAGTGCTCGTGCCATGTCGATTAACCTTTCAAAAGCGGTGTCTTGTCGTGCCGCCGCAAGTCCAGCCTTCACGCCATAGATATTCGCAGAACTGCCGAACATGCTTTTTGCTCATTCCGCAAGTCCATGGCTTCGGCAGACACTCCGGTGGCAGCATGTCAGCCCGCGTCGGCGCGGCAAACAAAAAGAGAGCAGAAGCGAGCAGCAGAAATGGTTTCATTGTCGATTATCCTTTATGTGGCCGTCGTTCGCATTCCCTGCAACGTGCTCGTCTCGGTACGCCCTGACTCGCCTTTCGGTATTGGTCATGGCCGCATTCCAAGATCAGGCGAATAGACTTGGCGATATACCCTGTGTAGCGTGAGGCCCCGACGTATTTGATGTTTTTGACCGGCTGTAGAACCATTGTTCCATACTCCGATTAGGACAGCAGATAGGCGAGAAACAAGAACGTGGCGATGATACCGATGGCCGCGAAAAATTCCTTCATGTTTTCTTCTCCGTTGTTCCCTCAACTCACATAAACATCAGTCGCGGGGGTGCGTGCCGTCTGGATTGCAGAGCGGGCAAGCTACGATGGGACCGTTGTTCTCAGTCCACATCCAGCCGCCGAGAGGAAGTCCAGTGCGCCGATCGTATTCACAATGCGGGCACTCAGACGGGGGCGGCCGCCGTCGCGCGGCCACATCTTCCGCTGTCATACCGTGACCGATAGTTTCCTCTGCCATCATCCTCTCCATGCCGTCGCATGACGGCGTTGGGTTAGCGGATGACTGACTGCGACGTTGGCCGGACTAGATTTTTCGGAAACGGCTAGTCAATGAATCGTTCCCGAAAGTCCTTTTTAATCAAAGCCGCAGTCAGTCGCGTCAGTCATATGTGTTCGCCAATCGTTTCGGTGCTCATGTTCCACTCTTGTTCCTGTGGGCCGCACGCAATTTCATGACCTCGGCGATCTCTTCGGCGTCGCCCCGGCTATACCGCTGGGTCATGCTTTCGGTTGAGTGCGTCGCCATCTTGCGAACCGATTGAAGCCTCGCGCCGGCCATCAGCGCTTCGGTGATCGCGCCGGCTCGGCTATCCATGTTGTAGACTTTCTTCGGCAGGCCGGTGGCATTTGCACACGCGCGCCATTTCCGGCGAAAGGCGTTGTTGAAGTAGGGCACGTTTTTGCCTTCGGGAATAATGATTGGCCCCGACTGCGGCAATGAGGATCGGTCGCCGTTGAACCCGAGCCGCTGCAATTCCTCCATGACCATCGGCGCCAGCCTCAGATTCGGCTCGACGACTTTCAGTCGCTTGCTGGTGATGTGGTCAAGGACAAGATTATCGCCAATCTCCTCCCAACGGAGGCCGCGCAGCCACTTGTTGTAGCCGTAGAGAACATCCGAGATCCCCGGCTCCGATTGCGGCACCCACTCGCCCACCACGTCCTTTTGCCGCAGCGTGAGATCAAATTGCAGAGCTTGCGCGAAGGCGACGGAGTGCCACCCCTTATCGTGAGCTACCCTACGCACCGCCTCGGCTTGTTCGTAGGTTAGGATAGTCGTGCGCGGCTTGCCCATCTCGAACCGCATGTCGGCGAGGAGAACTTTCGCCGCGCGACAGTCGGCATCGTCCAGAATGGTGGCCCCGAAGGTAAGGATTGTCCGCAGCATCCCCATGAGCTGGTGCGCCATCGAGACGCCGCGATTCTTTGACCAATGCTCATGCCAGCCGATCGCCTGTCGCCCCTTGATATCCGCGACGAGTTCATGACCGTGCTCCCTCGCAATGAGATTGAGGAATGTTCGGTAGTTTTCCTTCGACCGATATCGGAGTTTCTGATATCGCGACTGTTCGTCGGTCATGTAGCAATGTACGAGGCTGTCGAGCGTGCCGTTATATGGTCCGACGGTCGGTACACCACCGTTTGCCCATGCGAGCATGCTGTTCTGTAGGCTCTTGCAATAGTCAGAGATAAATTTACGCTCAAGATCGCTGACCTCGGCAGTGACGATCGCAAGCTTGATGCTCTTGGGCTTATAGCCTCGCCGTATCAAATCAGTGCGGGCCTGCCATATAACGGTCCATCCAACCTTGCGCTTGCGGAAAACGTGGCCTGGGCAGCCCTCAAGTTTCGGGGGGCTTTCATCGGGCATGGTCGTGCCTCCTATGTGAGGTGCCCAACTTAAACCCGTAGACAAACTCGAAGAAGTCGGAAACGGCCGGCAGGTAGCGTCTATGCCCCATTTGCTCAATTTTCGGTGGAAAACCAAGGGACGGATTGCCGTCCAGGCCCTCAAGGATGCGCCGGGCGATCTTTTCGGGCAGGCCCATTTCCTCGATCAGCTCCGCATCGTTGACGAACCAGCCCCCACGCTTCTTGCTACGCGGCTTGCGCTTGCGTGCCGTGGCCTCGTCTGCGGGAACTAGGGTCGTCTGGTCGTCCATGGTTAGCTCAGGTCTCCGCGCCAGACGATGACGCATAACCAAACTAGGCCACCAATAATGAGGGCCGTTACAATCCACTCCTCAAGCTGGCTTGGACAGCTTCCTCGAATACATTGCAAAGGAGGTAATTCTAAAATCGTCGCGTTCATATCGTCGTTCCCTATGGTCTTTTCAGTGGCCGTCGTTTAGAGGTTTTGCTCCATTTCGCGTTCGAGGTTGTCGAGCGCGCCGCGTAGATCGGCGATCTCGCGCCGTATCCATGACGCATTCGGCTCCTGCTGCGAACGCGGCAACTCAGGATTTACGCTGTCCCATCCCCACCGCAGGGTCTTACCCATTGCAGCTAGGAACTCGCCGGCTTCCTCAACGGCCTTCCCCACAGCAAAGTCCAAGCCGGGTCGCATATATCTTTGATCGGTCATCGACGTTCCCTATGCGGTCTAAAGTAGCCGTCCTTAAAAGGGGATCAGAAGGTCGATTGCTTCTGATAGTTTCGCTGTGGCGTTTTTTAGCTCACTCGAAACCCTAGACGTCTGAGTTCTTGCGAGCTCAAGCAAGGACAGCCTGACTTGGCGTATGAGTTCAATCGCCTTATCGGTTTCAGCTTCTCTCATGACGATGGCGACTCCGCAGAAGTGAGTGATCTTCGTCCCGTAGGATCATCTGTTCTTGGCCACCGACCCTTCCGGCAGCGCTTACAATTCACGCCGTCTGGACTATCGGTTGCTTCAAATCGGCGGCCAACGTCTGTATCAAATTCGGTGGAAAAGCCACGACAGAGAGTACCAACTAACCCGCAAAATGTTTCGCGCTGCCCATATCTAACGCGGCGGGTTTCTGATCCGCGCGGCTTAAGTTTGTGAATTTTGCCTAGACTCATGTGCCCTTCGTCCTAGTCAGTTGCCGCAACAATTTTTAGATTACGTTTTGCTCTTACGAGGTCGCCGACGGCAGAACGATAATCGGTCCCTGGGCATGATGTCGCCGCTGCGGTGGCCACATCACCTAAATCCAAATCGTAGGCGCACGCGATACCGGCTAGAGTCTTGATTGTGGGATTTGCCGCAACGCCTCGCTCCAAATCCCAAAGATGGCTCTTGGTACAGCCGATCAATTCGGCGGCTTCGGACAAGCTCATGCTCTGATATTCTCTCGTATCTTTTATGAGCGTCCTAAAAACGACGTCCTTGCTAGGCATTGTTCGCAAATCCCCAGTTAGTCGCTGTCGCCGCGCGGCATCAACATTTTCTTCCCGGCGAGAGGGCCGCTGTTAACTGGCTCATCCATTTCCTCGTAAGTGCAAGTATCGACAATGATCCCATATTCTCTGCCTTGGCAGATTAGCTCTTGCCCGCCGACCTCGAAAACATGAAGGATCAGCTCCCGGGGGTCTTCAAGGCCATCGTCCAGCAATCTCGCGATCTCGGTTCGCGCGGTCGCTTCCGCTGTTTCGAGCGACGATTTGGCCTTCATGAAAGATTCAGCCAATGGAGTAAAACGAACCTCGTAATCCATCGCTACTTTCCCCCGGTTAGTGGCTGTTGTAGCTGTTCATGATCTTTTCCGGCTCGATGCAAAAGGCAACCAAGACCTCCAAAGATTTCGTCATAAGCTCCGCAGCATTCTGACATTTGGTCGGGTCATCGAATCGATAGGTTTCGATTACCGGGGGTGTTGCGGTGTCGAAATGGTAAAACGACATTACTGCAATGAGCAAAAACTTGTACGTGCCCATGGTCTATCTCCTTGACGTTGTGTGTTAATCAATCATTAGTCGCTTTGACTTCGCCGGTTTCCTCGTCCCAAACTTCTTTGTTTGGATCGGTGGCCACCTGATTTTCCAGGTCCGCTTTCTTCTCAGCGTACCGTTCGCGAAGAATGTTCCGCCAATCCGGCGGCAGCGCCTTGATGCGGTCGGAATTTTGATTGCCCCACACGCCGAGTTCCACGAGCGATGTCTGCTGATCGATCTCGGCCTGCATTTTGCTGTAAACATCCCGCGCGTCTTTCTTCGGCAGACTGGCGTGGCGGTCCTCTTTTTCCACGTCGTCGGTGATGATCTTGAACTGCTTCACGCAGAATGATTTCTCGGCCTGCGTCTGCGCCTTGAGGGCGGCCTTGTCGTCGGTCACGCCCTTGCCGTCGCGCAGCCGAGCGATTCCGGTCCACTCGACCGCCGGCCACTGTTCGCCTTCGCTGTTGATAATCGTGAAATGATAGACGATGGCGAGGACGGAGCCTTTTTCGTTCTCCTCGAGAAGGCTGCGGCTGAGCTCCGATTGATTGATGATCAGATTATGCGCGATCAGGAGCGGCGAAAGCTTCTCCGCGATATCCTCCCAGCGTGTGTATTTGTATTTCTGGAAGTCGTTCCAGCCTTCCTTTTGGATCGCGCCGATTTGGCTGGCGACCGCGAGGATGGCCTTGGCGATGCTGCCCGGATATTGCGCGGGCTTCGGGGCCGCGACTGCGCGTGGCTTGCGCTCCTGCCGGATGGTGGGCAGTTGCGGCGCTGGCGCTTCCTCAACCAGCACTTCGGTCTGCTCGGCCGGCTTTGTTGCGACGTTCATTCCAAGCCCTCCCATGCCCGAAATTCATTGCGCGCACCCTGAACTGTGGCGAGCCAATATCCGGCTGAGAACACGGCCGGGACGATCAGCAGCAGCCACCATCCGCTCATGTGCGCAGCTCCGGGAAGCACTCGCCGACGATGCCGGTGGCGATCAGCAACAGGACCGGCGGCGCAAAGATGATGATGAACGGCGTCACGGCCGCGCCTCCTTCGGAAAATACAGGAACTGCTTGACCCGGCCGGGCACGAGCGTTCGGCTGATATGGCCGTATGCGTGCGCTTTGCTCAGCACCGCATTGACGGTGTAGTTCGGCCGCTGCATGCGCTCGGCCAGCGCCTTGCTGGTGATTGGCCGCGCGTGTTGCTGCAATGCGGTAAGCACGTCGACGCGGGCGGTGCTCATGCGTTGGCCTCGATTTGATCGAGCAGGTCGTCGATCGCTTCCTGCTCCGTTGCGCCGTAGCCAATCGGAGCGCCGGGCTCGTAATTGTCCGTCACCGCTTCCCAATCGAATTGCCGCAGCGGGATGGGCTTGGCCCAATAGGTCGTGCGGATGGCAAGCGGGATCATGCCACCCCCGCGAGCGCATAGATGTGCTTGGCCCGCATGAGGCGCAGGATCAGCCGCAGCTCGGCCAATATCTCGACCGACAACCGGATGCCGCCACCCAAGCCGGCTGTGATCTGGAACGCCTTGCGCTCGGCCTGGAATGCCGCCTCGACCGCGGTGATGGCGCCGTTGAGCGTCCGGCCGTGCAGGAGCGACATGCGGCCGCCGTACCGGGCGCGCACCGCGGGATGGCCAGGGGCGAGCAGGAGAAGGCTGCGGATACGCTCTTTGCGGTGGCGCTGCTCGGCGCCAGACCCGAACTTGAGGTCAATGGCGGCGAACGCGGCGGCCATGGCGTCGGTTGGTGGGACAAGTGCGAGGGTCATGACGCGAGCCTCGCGAGAGCAACGTGAAGCTGCTTGTGGTGGCTGCGGCAGAGCCAGCGAACATCGAGCGGCCGCGAATAGTCGTCGTGGTGGGCGTCGACGCGCTGCTTTCCGCAGATCTCGCACGGCTGGCGAACAAGCCGACCTTGATAAATGGCTGTCTGTACGGCGGCGCCAGCGCGCTTGCGCTCCGCGCTCCATGATTGCCGAACGAGTTGGCCGTGATCTTGCTCTTTGGCCCTATAGCAACGCCCAGAGCAATATTTCGTGCGTTTATTCCCAGCCTGAAAGGCGTTCCCGCACCCTTTGCAAATTACAGTGACCGGCATAGTGCCCTCCTGCGAATAGGAGGGCAGTCAAGCATAGCTTTACTTGAGTGTCAAGCGTTACTTTACTCGGCGCCCCGGTTGCCGCCGCTGTTGGCGAAAGGACTCGGCCAAGGCTCTAACGTGAGCTACCTCGTGGGGCAATAAATCTTCGATCAGCACATCGAAATGATCTGGGGGCGGCGGCTCTCCGTTTCCTTCGCAAAGCCAAGCAAGCGGAACCTGCAATAAGCGCGCTAATTTAGGCATTCTCTCGCGCTCTGGGGCACCGCCGAGTTCCCAGCCTGACACGGCTTTGGCAGTAATGCCGAATGCCTCACCTACCGCCTTTTGCGTAAGCTTTGGAACAAGGCGTATACGTGCGGCCTTTATGCGTTTTCCCAAAGTCATATCAATATTATAAAGCTGCACTTTACCCACGCAATGAAGCATTGCTTGACTTTTGGGTAAAGCCATGCTTGACCTACGCGCCATGACAGACGCCAAGGAAGCTTTGGAGCGTGCCATCAAAGCTGTCGGTGGCTTGGCCGGCTTGGCCGAGCCTCTGGGCATCACCATGCAGGCGATTTCGCAGTGGGATGAGGTCCCGCCGCTGCGCGTACTCGCAGTCGAGAGAATTTCGGGCGTACCGCGCTTTGAGCTGCGTCCTGATTTGTATCCGCCAGCGCCAGTAGAGGTCGCTTGATGCGGATCGAATGGCAACACGGTTCCCATTGTCGCCTCCCGGTAGATGGTCGCCCTGGACGACCATCGCACAACTCGCCGGGGAATCGGTCAAATGACATTCGTGACACGCGAATGGCCGATCACGCTGTCCACACCCCCGTAGCTGGGGGATTGACGTGATTTTCCGCTCAAAATCCGGGCTGTCGCGGGTCCAAATTGGGCGTCCGCGTGGCTTGGATTGGCGGGGTATCGAGCGGTGCGGCGGCGATTGTAGCCGCAGCCTGAGTGCGCGCGGCGTCGAGCTGCGAGCGGCAGGTGACATAGGCCGGATCGCCGGGCTTGGCCCCGTAGGACCGGCATTTTGCGTCGTCATAGGCCGCGATATCGGCCGCCGACGCGCAGCCAGCCAGAAAAAAGCACAAAACCAAGGCTTTGCGCATGGTTTTCCCCGTATGGGCGAGCCTAGCGAGTGCATGAGTGGGAGTCGAGTGGGGGGTAAGTCATGCGTGCAGAATCGTCGGGGGACGACGATACGGCAATCAATCTCGCTGACCGGCTTACTGACCAAACGGTCAGTGACGACGGCTGGTTTGTGGAAATCGTACGCACGCTGGCGCCGAAAGACGCTGGCTTTGTGCTCCACGTCCTCACCGGATTCGAGGAGCGCACCTGTTACCGTTACGCCGCTGGTGATCGGAAGCCGCCGGGCTATTTCGTGCGCGCGCTCCTGCGCAGCGAGCAGGGTTCGACATGGCTTGCTGCGCTCATGGATGGCTGTGAAGCGCAGTGGTGGCGCGATCTCTCGCGAGCCGCTGCAAACCATCAGAAAATCGAGGAAATCCGAGCGCTGATCGAGCGCTAGGCGTGTGCATCGCGTGTGTTGTTCCAATCAGGGAGAGCGCATGCGCGCTGTTGCCATTCCCAGCATGAGTGATCGGCCGTTCGGCGTGCCGCTGGATATCGTGCTCGATATTCCGGTCCCGCCGTCGGTCAATCGCACGCGCAAGATTAATTGGCGCGAGCACAAGAAATACGAGAAATGGCGATTTGACGCTGGTTTTCACCTAGTCGCCAATGGTCAATTTCGCGCCATCAAAAACCTGCGACTGACGCGCTACGAGCTCACGGTCACGCTCGACGAAAAGCAGTGCAAGCTCGATCCCGACAACCCGATCAAGGCCGCCTCCGACCTCCTGAAATATCTCGGCGCCATCGTCGACGACGCGCCGCGACACGCGCGACGTATCACCGTCGAATGGGGACATGCGCCTGACGGCTGCCGGCTGACGCTGCGGAGGGCCGCATGAACGACGCCGATAACCGCGTGACTTGGACCGATGAGCGCGTGGCGACGCTGCGCGCGCTGCATGCTGAGGGTGTGTCATTCGGTGAGATCGGCAAGGCTTTAGGCGTCGGCCGCAATGCAGCAATCGGCAAAGCGCACCGAATTGGTCTTACAAAATCACACCGCAGGCCGGGCGCGAAGCCGCGGCAGCACAACGGATACACAATCGTCCGGCCCAAGCGAGCCAAGCGTCGCGGCAATCTGTTCGACATTGTCGAGATATTGTCGCCGGACACACACGAGCTGCCCACCGAACACGTCGTCAATCCGCTGACGCTGCTCGAGCTCGCATTCGATAGCTGCCGCTGGCCGGTCGACGGCGAAGGGCTGGCGACGCTGTTCTGCGGTGATACCGCGGCAGATGGCTGCTCGTACTGCGCGCGGCACTATCGCATGTCGATCGCGAGCAACCGCAATTTCTCGCGCGCGGAGGCCGAAATGGGCCGGCGCGAGGCGGCTAGGAATTACCGGAAGCGGAAGGCGGCATGAGCAAAAACGCCAACGAATTTTTCACCCGAATAGAGGCAGGACTTGCCGGCTATCTTCACGATGAAATCGAAATCACCAGAAAAAAACTAGAAGCCATTTGTGAAAGCCCGATCGAAGTGGCTTTAGCAGCAGCAATTCTGTTTATGGACCGCCTTGTTCCGGTTCCAGGAAGCCCTCTTATTTTGTCTCGGACTGAGGATATAGCACATTACGGCGGCGCCGCACGCCTTCTCATTCCGCAATTCCAGCTTGATGATAAGCGCATAGATTTTCTCCTCCGCGATCCGCCCATCGAAATTTATCTCGAATGTGACGGCCACGATTTTCATGAGCGCACTAAAGAGCAAGCTGCGCGCGACCGAAAACGTGACCGCGAGGTCCAACAAACCGGTCGTCCTATTCTCCGGTTTACAGGTTCCGAAATTTATGCCGACCCAGTCTTTTGTGCCAGTGAGGTTTTCGACTTTCTTGGCGATCTTCACATGTACGATTATCAGCGGCGGACGGCTTGATGATCGATATTGCAATTCTGCGCGCGATGGTCGCGGCCGGTGCTCCGGTCGAGGCCATTCTCGCTGCGATCGAAACGGATCAGAGATCCGAGATCGCGCGGGTGCAGGCGCGCAGACTTGCCGACGCTGAGCGCAAGCGTCTGTCCAGAATGTCACACGGACAACCTGTGACACCGCGTGACACCGCGGACGTGACCCTATCTCTTACTTCTTCCTTAACTTCTTCTAATACCTCAGAAAACAAGCAAAAAGAAGAAAGAAAGAAAGTAAGAGGCGCGCGAGGAAAACACCTCTTGCCGGACGACTGGGGACCAAAGCCCTCGCACTTTGCGAAAGCGGCCGCGCAAGGAACTTCGTTCGTAAATCGCAAAGCTGACGACATGCGCGACTGGGCAAAATCCAAAGCTGTGATGCGTGCGGACTGGGACGCCACGTTCAACGGTTTCCTGCGACGTGATGGAAAAACGGAGCACGTAAATGGGCGAGCTGACGTTATGGACGCCATCGACAACCTTATCGATCGAGCAGGAGGCGAAGCAGTCGAGCCTAGCGCTGAAATACGCGACATCACCCCAAGAGGCGCTTAGGCAGGTGCGCAAGCTTGTCGGCGGCTGGCCGCATGCTCGCCCGCCGGATCCTGAGGGCTGGGCCGCATCACTGGCGGCAACGCTTGCGCAATATCCGCTTGGCGTCGTCCAAGAGTGCTGTGACCCGCGCGTTGGGCTTGTCCGCGGCCGCGAGTTTCCGCCCACCGTGGCTGCGATTGTGGAATGGTGCGACCGGCGCCTGACCTATCACCGCGGCATGGTGAAATGGGGCCAGAACATAGTCGAAGAGCCGGCATTCAGTGATGAGCACCGCAAGACCATGTTGGAGCGGCTAAAGGCGTTGATGCACGGCCTATTTGATCGTGAAATCAGCGAAGAGGCGCGCCCATGATCAATTTCATCCCCGACCCCAATCCCGACACGCGCTTACGTCGCCAGCTCGAAATGCGCAAGCGGCGGCTCCTCGCGATGTCGATGGTGCATGAGAGCAATGTCGGGCAGCACATGCCGCAGATCAAGATGGTGGTGACGCCGTGGCAGTACGAGGCTGATGGTAGCCGCACGCGGCTTATCTGTGCCGAAGGCTGCGCGGAATGAGCGCAGAGCCGCGCGTCATTGCGGAATTCTATGATTATTCTGGCCTTGTCGACGCCATGCGTACACGCGCAACAGAACGCAAATTGGCGTTATCGGCTGATGTCAATGCGAATGTAGCGGGGCTCACCGACGGATATATAGCCAAGCTTATTGGTGCAAATCCAGTCAAACGATTTGGCATGGTTTCGCTTGGCGCGCTGGCAGGAGTGCTCGCGGTTAAATTCATCATGGTGGCTGACGAGGATGCCGAACAGCGGTTCGGAAGGCGACTGAAAACGAGAAACGGTAATCTCGTCCGTGACGACGTTACGGTCGTAAGGCTAACCAGCAGACACATGAAAAAAATCGGAGCGACGGGAAAGCAGTTACGCTGGAAAAAGCTCACAAAGGAGGAGCGCGCTGCCGTCATGCGCGAACTCAATCGCGCCAGATGGTCGAAGCTTAACGCCAAGCAGCGCTCTGAATTTATGCGCAACTTGGTGAAAGCACGATGGAGCAAGCCGCGCGTGGTCGAGATCAACGGCGCCGCAGCTCGAGCAGCGCGGTCAAAAGCAACTCGATCGGCTTCGGAATCGGCGAGCCGGCCGAAAGCCGCTGGCACTGGCGCAATGAAAGGCCGAGCGCGGCCGCGGTAGCTTGGCCGGCGGGTTTCAGCCCTAGCTTTTGCAGGGCTGCTAGGTATTGTTTCGTGGTCATTGTGTGCGCTCCATGGTGCCCTCGCAGGCTTTGTGTAGCCCGCAGTGATAGGGGCAGGGACGCCAATCCCTGCCCCACTAGTTTCAGCCGGCATAAGCGGCAAGCCAGCCAATTTCTCCCGCAACCTCAAGCAGAGCGCGAAATACCTCGGGCTCTAGATAGACTTCATGGTCGCCATGCTCGCGCGGGGCGCGAAGTCTGATTTGAAAGCCAGTGAATGATGCATAGAGGCCGTCGCCTAGATAGACTTCATTTCCTGATAGCAATGCCATTGTTATCCTCCTCAGAACGGGATTTCGGTTTCGAGCTCGCCGATGGGCGGCAGATTGCGTGCCCATGAGCGGAACTCGGCGAAGATCGCATCGACGCGCAGCATGACTTGCTCGTGGTGGTTGAGGCTTGACCAGGCCGCGGCATTATCAGCGATATTGCGTGGCTTGAGCGGTGTTTTACTGCCTTGGCCAGCGCAATGCTCGCGGCGTGCGTTGAGATAGTCGATTGTGGGGCGGGGCATTATTGCACCGCTTCAAGTTTAGCGGCGTATGCTTGGGCCTTGTCGAGCGTAGAAAACCAGCGACCTTGACTGGTAAAGCCTTGCTCATCGTAGATCGCCACATTGAAACCCACGGGCGAATAGGTTGGAATGATATGAATGCCGTTCGCTGGTATTAGGTCTAGCGTCGTTTGCATTTGATCCTCGCAGTTTGAGCCGAGCGCCAACCCGGCTTACGGATGCTGATATGACATAGCGTCGTATCACAGTCAATCGTGGTGATACGACATTACGACATATTGTGATCAGATCACAAACGAGGAAACAAGCCCGATGCTACCGAAAGCGTAGCGCGAGTGTGCGTTGCCCGCGCCGAGGTGCTCGGCACGATCTTTGAGTGCCGCTCAACCGACCGAATCTAGAGACCGTCAAGGCCAAGCTGCGGGAGATTGCGAACCGCTATCGACGCAAGCGCAGACACGCCACCAAGCCGCAACTCGCCGCCATCCGCATTGCCGAACTCAATCGCCTGTTCTCAGCCCGCTACGGCGAGCGACTGCCTGACAATGAGATCGGCCGCGAGGCCATACTGATTGTGGCGCATCACATGATTTGCCTCGCCGGCCATCCACAGCAGCGAATGACGCAATGGGCCGAACTGCGCGCGCCCTGGCTTACCGTAACCGAGCTCCACGCCGTGCTGGCCGAGATCGCCACGCGGCCGCAGACCTGGAAAGCCGATAGCCTCGCCTGGCGGCTCAAGCTCACCTATGCCGATCGCCAAGCCCTCAAGATCACGACAATCGGGGCCATCGATTGCAGCGCCAAACGCCGGCAAACCTTGCGCAGAAACAAGCAAAAGCAACGCATGAAAAAGCTGCGCAAGGCCAAACGCTTAGCCGCGTGCGCACCATAAGATGCTGTCTATATGCTGCGCACGCTTGGCGGTTCGGTCTCGGTGCATAAGCCGCTCGTGGTGCGTTGCCATGCCCAACGTAGCCGCGATAAGCCGCAAGCATGTCCGATGTCGCAATCGCCGAGCAGCCAACAGCACGACAGATCGGCCGCAGAGAGGCTTCAAAGCCGCTCAAAGTCACCGGCAGGCTCAAGCAAGCCCTGCACCTCATGGTATGGGACGCGCAGACCGATAACGAGGCAGCCGTCGCAACCGGATTGACCATTCACGCCATACGGCAAGCCCTCGGCAGACCGCATGTCCGGCAATACCTCATGCAGCAACGGGAGGTACTTCGCGCCAGCCTCGCTCCACGAAACATTCATCGACTGCGCGAAATCCGCGATGCAGCCGACAACATGCCGGCAGTCAACGCGATCAAAGTGCTCGAGCAGATCGGTGACGAGCAACAACAGCGCGGATCGGGCGCAAGTGTTGGTGCTGGCGTGGTTATTCGCATCGTCAATCAGGTCGCTGCGTTGCCTGCTCAGTCTTCCCATGTTCTTCCCAATTCAGCCGATGACGACAGATGAGCGCTGTTTGCTGCCTATTCGATACAATACCCTCAGTCTACCAAGCTGAGGCTGACCATCCTTCGCTGCGTGACCCTCCTCCTCGCGGCCGCAAGTCGAGGCCGGGGGGAAAAATGCGTTCGCCGCAGCGGCTCCAAATCTCCGCGCACACATTGGCGCCTCGAATTACCGGGGCCTGAAAAATGTCAGGGCTGAAAATATTTTGGACTTGGGATGAGTTCTTGTGGGCGCGCCATGTTTTCCGGCTTTATCGTTCGGCAGGCGCGTCCTGGTATCGGTCGATTAGGTATGGCCGGGCTTATGTACGCTTCCGGCGTGAGCACCGTGGGCTTGGAAGATGCTAGGGCGCCATGCGGGTTTGGCGTGACAGCCGGCACCGGACGGAGAAGGACGCGGACGAGGCTTATGCGCGGGCGCGGGTGGTTCCTGGGCGGCCGTATGGGGTGCGCAACGAGGCAGTGCGGATAGTCAGGGAAGTCAAATCGATGAAACCTCTTGGGGCTGGCCCGATGGTCAAGAGTTTGGTGGGCGGCATTCGCGCTGCGCTGCAACAGGAGATGGACGCCTCCAAGTTGCAAATTGCCGCGGAAGTGACCGGGCTTCTCACTGAGGTCCGCCAGGGCACGCAGCAGGTGATCAATATTGTGCAGGCCGGTGTGAAGGAGGTTCGCGACGAATTTTCCGAGATGATTGGCAATGCCCACGATGCGGCCGATGAGGTTGCCGCCGACGCCCGAGCGAAGATCAAGGCCGCGCAGCAGAGCTCTGGCGCTGGCGCTGGCGCATCGTCGACCAACTCAGGGGGAACGGCGTGATCACAGTCGGACGGGTCAAGATCGACAGAATCCCGGATTACTTCATGGCCCGCTACGATAGCGAGATCGCGGCCTGGGCCAACAACTTCGACAAGATCGGACCGGTGAAGGCGATCGTGCTGCGCGAGGGGCATTTTTCCGATCCGTCGCCGGACGAGGAGCAGGGTGCGCAGTTGATCCAGGTGCGCTTACTGGCGCGCATCAGCCGCAAGGGCGTCGAGATCGAGCCGTACACCAAGCGCGACGAGGAGCTGATCGCCAAGCATTGCGCCAAGATGGAGCGGCTCAAGGTGCCAGCAAACGCAGTGCTCAAGGAGCCGCCGCGGCCGTGGCTGCCATTCATGCCAACGATCGGAAAACCGAACTGATGGCGAGGAAGTGCATCTTCTGCGGCAGGATAACCAAGACGCGCGACGGTGCATTTCGTCATCTGCTGAAGCGCCACCAGAAGGAGATAGAGCATGCCGCTCAAGCGAGGCTCAAGCCGCAAGGTGATATCGGCCAACATCCGCACCGAGCGGAAGGCGGGAGTGCCGCAGAAGCAAGCGGTGGCGATCGCGCTGCGTAAGGCCGGGAAAGCCCGCAAGCGATGAGTTCGGGCGACCATCGCATCGAGGCTGCCCCGGTCGGTTCCGTGGTCCGCATGATCCAGCGCGAGTCGGGCCTGCGCAATTTCCTGTCCCGGCCGCAAATCGTTAGCCGCAAGTTTATCGTGCCATACGGCGCCGGCCGGGCGATGGATGGCGGCATGACCTACGCCGATGAGGGAATGCCACAGCGCTTCAAGATGGGCGTCGAGCCGGATGTCTATGTTGCGGCGCACGAGGGCATGGAGTGGTGGTTGATGACGCGGCTCGGGATGAAGTATTGGGTCGGGCCCGGCGCGCGTTCGGCGCATTGGTGGGCGACCGGCTATGAGCATTACGTGCTCAGGCTCGACGGCTGGTCGGACGAGGAGATCGGCGCCTACGAGGCCGAATGGAACACGTATATCTCCGAGGATGAGGCGCAACGCATCTCGCCGGATGCCGTCCCTCCCGATCTCTACCAGGGGCCTTATGAGCCGGAAATGGATACGGACGAGGCCGAGGACGGTATGGACGCGAAGATCCTGCCGATCCTGCAAGCGGCGCGCGCCCGGATGCTGACGATGCGCGAAGCCCGATTGATCGCCTGATGCCAGCGGACTACACCTTCGACGCCAATACCAAGCTCTGCGAATTTCTGATGTCGAACCGGGCCGTGGACGTGATCCAAGGCCCGCTCGGCTCCGGCAAGACCAAGGCGCTTTGCATCCGCGTGATGCGCCACGCGCAGGAGCAGATCAAATCGCCGGTCGACGGCATGCGCTATTCGCGCTTCGCCATCGTGCGCAACACCATGCCAGACCTGCAACGCTCGACGATACGCACCTGGCTAGAGACATTCCCGGAGAGCGAATACGGCCGCTATATCGCTGGCGCGGTCAAGCAGCATCAAATCCGCATCGGCGACCTGCATTGCGACGTGGATTTCATCTCGCTCGATACCGACGACGACGTGCGCAAGCTGCGGTCGACCGAATACACCGGCATCGTGTTCAACGAGCTATCGTTCATCATTCGCGAGTTGTTCGTCGAGGCGCGCAGTCGGCTGCGCTATCCGCCGCCGCAGCACGGCGGTCCTAATCCGTGGCGCGGTGTGTTCGGCGACACCAACGCGCCGGACGAGGATCACTGGCTTGCGATGATGACCGGGCAGGTGGAATTGCCGCCCGGCCTGCCGGCCGAGGAAACGGCGATGCTGGTATGGCCGAAAACCTGGGGCTATTACATGCAGCCGCCGGCCCTCCTCGAGAAGCGCGACGCTGGCGGCATCATCGTCGGGTACGACATCAACCCCGACGCCGAGAACCTGAAAAACCTGCCGGTCGGCTACTATGACGAGCAGATCGCCGGCGCGATCTCGAAAGCCTGGATCGACAGCCGCCTGATGAACCGCGTTGCGCTGGTGGTCGAGGGTTCCGCGGTCTGGCCGATGTTCCGGCGCGAATACCATGTCGCCCGCGAGCCCCTAAAGCCGGTGCCGGGCTATGATGTTATGGTCTGGCTCGATTTCGGCCGCGTCTATCCGGCGGCGCTGTTTGCGCAGGAGATCAACCAGAGGGTATTCGTGCAATATGAAATGCTCGGCTTCAACGAGCCGGCGTCGGTCTTTGCTCCGAAGGTCAAGCGCTTCCTTGAGCAAAATTATCGCGGCCATGGTTTCCGCTGCATCGGCGATCCGAAGGGCCGGGACAAGGGCCAGCAGACCGAGCAGTCGAGCTACGATATTTTCAAGTTCAACGGCATGCAGGTCACGGCGGCGCCGGTTAAGCTCAACAACATCGCCGAGCGTACTGAGGCCGTGGCTTATGCGCTCAACGACAATCCGTCCGGCGTCAACCGGTTGTGCATCTCGCCCCTTTGCCGCACGCTCATTGTCGGCATGTCCGGCCGCTATCATCTGGTGCGCGAGGAAGATGGCGAGTTACGGCCAAAGAAGGACAAGTACTCGAACCTGTGCGACGCGCTGCAATATGGCATCATCGGCCTGGGTTTGGGCCGCGAGATGATCGGATTGAAGCCGGTCGGGCAAATCCAGCCGGCGCGGATAATGCCGCATCGCCGCAGTATGAGGAGGGTTATGGTATGAACATCGCAGAGATAATTGTGCGGAGTTCCAGAGACCATTTGATCGTTATTGGTCCCTTGGTATTTGCGCCGAGTGACGGAATGCAAAGCAAAATATGGTATTTCACGGTCGCCGTTTGTGATCATGATGGTTTTTTCCTCCATAAAGTGATTATGCCTAATGGGGCAACTGACAATGAAAATGAGATTTCTAGGAGGGGGTTCATGGTCGAACTGGCGCAGCGGCAGGGTATTATAATTCATGGATTTGATGATGAGTTGCAAATGGCAAAATTTTGTGAAAGTGCATGGCCTGGACAACAAATCACAAAGCTACGAGAGCAAATAGAAGCGGAACAGGTCAATGCAAAAAGATAAAATAACTCTGGAAATAATTGCAGAACACATGGCGGCGGCATTTATAGAGGTACACGAAAATATATTAGAGGTAAGAAAATTCCATACGGATGAACTCATGGAGTTGCATAAGAAATATCACGACGAACATGTTTTGCTTTGCAAGCAAATTGGCGGCCTTATGGACAGGGTGGCAGAAGTGATGAAATCAACAGCGTTTTCCTTTGAGTTACATCACAAGATCATGACCAGAATTCAGGAAATTGAAGCATGCTTTAATCCACCTGACCCTAATCGAACGCAGCATTAGGCGAGCCGCCCGCTTACAAGGCTCTCTACCTATACGGAGAGAGTGGTCCCTGGGTGACTCTGGACTGCCGGGCGGCTCACCTGATGAAGCTTGACTGATAATTGAACGCAAAAAATGGATGAGATTGCGCTGCCTATCGCAGTCGAGCCGTCCGAATGGTTCGTCGTTTTCCACACCCGCTCGACCAGCAAGCCGCTGTCGGCGCTCGCGTGCGGCCGGTTCAAGCACGTCTCCGCGTTCGGATATTACGCCGGCTTCAAGGCGTGGCTGGTCTATGACGCGCAAATATCCGGCCTACGGATACCACTGATCTCGACCGACGCGGCCCCGGCCGTTTTAGGCGCTTACACCAAAAATTGCGTGCTGGTGAAGTTCCGCCGCCGTGACGAGCCGATCGGTATAGCGCCGACTTCCCGGTTTGGATTTTACTGCGTTCCAGCGATCAAGCATCTGCTCGGAGTGCGTTGCCTCGCTCTAAGGCCCGACGCACTTTACCGCCACATCCTCCGCAACGGAGGCGTGGTGATCGATGGAAGCGCCGAAAATCCCCACCGACCCGAACCTCGCGACTGAGCAAGCGCAGGCGCAGAACGATCTCATCGGATCGCTGCAAACAAAAACCCAAGGCGATATGTCGAGCCTCATGGCTCGATACGGCACGCAGCTTGCCATGGCTGGTGCCAGCAGCGGCTCGCCGCTCGGTACGCCACCGCCGTCGTCGTTTGCTAGGCCCGGCTGATGGCCGATCAGCAAAGCGAGGCGGTGTCGACGGGCGAAGTCGAGACGCTTGAGCAGCAGGCGATTGCGCGACTTGCGGCCTGTCGTACCTGGAAGTCTTACGTCGAACTCGACATCAAGGAGATGTATTTCTTTTGCTCGCCATTGCGGCAGCGTCAAATCAGTTCGCAGGTGCAGCCGGGTCTTTCGCGGATGCTCGACGCGCCAGAACTCAATACCGACCAAGCGTTCATCATCACTGGTGATTTCATCACCGAACTTATCAACGCCTTCATGCCCGAGGCGGCGCCGTGGTGCGAGCGCGGCCCCGGAATGGATTTGCCAGATGGCGTTTGGGATCAGGTCAAAGAGCAAGTCAAGAAAGATGACGGCAAAATCTTTGCTGCAATGAAGGCATCAAATTTCTACCCTGAATTGACCAAGGCTTTTTATCCAGACATCAGCTTGGGTACGTCGGCAATGTGGATACAGCGTCCGCATCCATCCCAACCGATCGGCTGTGCTGCAATTCCGTTGCGCGAACTTGAAATCGATCTTGGCCCCTATGGCGAGATCGATACCCGCTGGGCCATACGTTACACGCGCAACCATTATGTCCGAGAATTGCTCGGCGACGACATCTGGAACAACATGGATCCCGAGCTGAAAAAAACCAGCGACAACAAGCCATCCGACCGAACCGAAGTGCGCTGGGGCTTTTGGCGTAAGTGGGAAGAAAAGTCGGATACGGTTTGGCAGCGCGTCGTCATGGTCGGCAACAAGCTGGTCGACAATGGCGTGCTGCGCGGTGAGGGCTCATGCCCGCTTATGGTGATGCGCTTCAATCCTACATCGGACTGGCCGCATGGGCACGGCCCGACGTGGCAGGGGCTTCCGACATATCGTCAGATTGACGAGCTTGAGATGATGCGCATGGAGCATTCAGCCCTATCGATCAAGCCGCCGATCACTTATCCCGACGATAGCTTTGCGTCGGTCGAGCAGGGCGTCGAGGAGGGCATGGCCTATCCGATACGGCCCGGAACCGAAGGGGCGGTCAAAGCAATCTACACACCACCGCCGCCCGAGGTTGCTAACTACCAATACGAGGAAAAACTTAAAAATCTGCGCAAGCTGCATTTCGTCGATCATCCCGAACAGACCGGCGATACGCCGCCGACGGCGACGCAATGGATGGACGAGCTCGCCCGCGCGCAGCGCCGTCTTGGCGTTCCCGGCCTTTCTTTCTGGCGCGAAGGGCCGGCGCAAATCTTCCTGCGCTTCAAGCATCTTCTCGAGGTCGCCGGATCGATCAAGCCAATCCAGGTCGACGGCCGCGCCGTGGCGACGATGCCGCGCAACCCGGCGCAGGCCGCCGCCGAGCAGCAAGAGATTGTCAAGGCGATGCAGCTCTCGACCTATCTCGCGCAGACATTTCCCGAAGAATTCAAAGCCATGGTCGACGGCAAGGCGACCATGCAGGGTCTCGTCGAGAAGGCCAGACTTACGGGCCTTATCAAATTCCGCAAGCCAGAGGATATGCAGAAAATGGTTGCGATGCTTTCGCAGCTTGTCGGCGACCGGCCGGTGCCGGGGCCGACAAATCAGGTTCCGGGGCCCGCGGCATGAGCGAAGGCATCACCGATCAGGACTTGCACGAGGCGCTTGATCGCGTCGCCAGGACCGCAGACGGTCAGCTTTTGTATCTCTATTTGCAGAAGACACTTTGCGCCGTAACGACCTTGCCCGAGGTCCACGGTGCGTTGCCCCGGAATGAAGGCCGACGCAGTTTTGCCGCCGAACTGATGGCCCTCATGGCCAAGGGAATCGAAGAAAGTGGCGGACGAGACACAAGCCGGCGGCCAGTCGTCTTCGCAAGACGAGAGCCAACAAACGTCGGGCGACGCGTCTCAGCAAGGGAATGGCTCGCAAGCCAACCAGCAGACGCAGGCTGGCCAGGCGAACGGGCAGACGAACCAGAGCCAGCAAAATAATCAGGGCGGTCAGCAGCAGCAAGCGCCTGCGCGTCCCGAATACGTCCCCGAGAAATTCTGGAATGCGAAGGACGGCAAGATCAGCGACGACAAGGCGCTGGCCGCGCATTTCAACGAGATTGTAGCGCGCGATGCCGCCGAGGCAGTGCGCCGCAATGCGCTGCCGCAGAACGCCGATGCCTATAAGGTCGAATTGCCCGGCGACTTCAAGCCGCCGCAGGGCGTCGAATTCAAGTTCAACAATGACGATCCGCTCCTTTCTCAGGCGCGCACAATGGCGCACGAGATGGGCCTTAAGCAGGAAGATTTCTCAAAATTGCTCGGTCTGTATGCCGGCGCGCAGGTCGCTTCGCAGCAGCAGATCACTGCCGCACGCAATGCCGAGATTGCGAAACTCGGAACGACCGGCCCGGCGCGTATCGACGCCCTGACCACGTTTTTCAGTTCCTACCTCAGCGAGGCCGAAGGCCGGCAGCTTATGAGCCGCATGTTCACTGCCGCCGACGTGGCAATCGCCGAAAAGCTGGTCGGCAAGATCAGTTCGCAGGGCGGCGCTTCGTTCCGCGCCAATGGCCGCGAGCCGCCGGATGCTCCGGGCAAGGTGAGCAACGAGGTCTTTGCCAAGATGTCGTCGGCTGAACGGCTCGATTACGCGCGTAAATTCCCGCAAGAGCAGTTCCAGAGCAACGGTGCGGGTAGATGAGCGTTCTCACCGTCACCATCGTCGATCAATCCTTCGACAAGAAATCGGCCGAGGTCCAATACCTCGCGAAAGTTCTTCATCTTGCGGCGGCCGAAATCCAGCGCGGCCAAGGCACGGTTACGTCGGGTGTGTGTCTGGGAACGAATGCCGCTGGTACGCCGAACACGCATCTTGGCGCGTGGACCTACACGGCAAGCGCAAGCAATGCTTAGCGAAAGGACTGACCGATGGCTGTCTCGAATCTGATCACCCTGACCGAATACGCGAAGGGTTTTTCCAACGAGGACATCCGCCGCACCATCATCGAGATGTTCACGCAATACAGTGACATCTTCGAGGTCATGCCGTTCGAGGGTCTGCGCGGCTCCAAATATGTCGGCTATCGCGAGTCGGTGCTGCCGGTGCCGGTGTTCCGAGCCATCAATGAGGCATCATCGTCCGGCCATGGCTCGATCACGCCGTTCGACGAGGCGACCTACATCATCGATCACGACATCGATGTTGACCGCGCCATCCAGGACCGTCATGGACCGGAACGGCGCAATTACGAGGAACGCATGGGCATCACCGCCTTTGCGCGCCTCTGGGTCGACACCTTCGTCAAGGGCGATCAGTCGACCAATCCGCGGGTGTTTAACGGCCTGCAAGTGCGGGCGCAGAAATTCGGGCGCCTTTACAACAACTCGACATCATCTGGCGGCGCCGCGCTGTCGCTCGCCAATCTCGATCAGTTCCTCAACAACATCTCGCGCAAGTCCGGCACCACCTACATCTTCGTGCCGTTCATTTCGCTGCCGCTGTGGATTCAGGCGGCGCGCACCACGACCCTGAGCGGCTTCGTGATGCAGACCTGGGATGAGGTCGGCATGCCGAAGATCAGCTACGCCGGTCTGCGGCTCCTGTGGGGCTACCCGAAGGACGATCAGGTGCCGGTGTTGCAATTCAACGAGGTCGGCAATGGCGGCGGCTCGGCCGTCACCGCGTCGCTCTACGGCCTCACCCTCGGCGAAGGCATGTTGCGCGGCATCTACGTCCGCAACCTGACGCCGGAAGATGTCGGCCTGCTGCAAGACCGCAAAACCTACCGCACGCATATCGGTTGGGATGTCGGCATGGTCGACGAGCACAAATACTGCTTGGGCCGCCTGACTTCCTGGACCAACGCTCCAATCGTCGCATAGCCCGGTTAACGGAGAACGCCATGAACAACCGCCTGCCTCTCTACCATCGCGGGATGGCTTTCCCGGCGCGCCGGCTGATCAAGCCGGCTCCGCAGATGGGGCAAAAATCCGGCCGCTCTCTGCAAATGGAGCAGGGCGATCGAACCTACTCATTCGATGCCAACAACGTTCTGAGCGACGGCGCCGCGGCTTACACCGCGGCCGGTTACGCGCAGTCCGGCGGCGCGCAGGGTGTTGTCGATCTCGGCGGCAACCAGGGCGTCACGATTACGCTGCCCTCGATCGCAAACTCGACGACGATCACGCCGCAACAGCCGCGCATCGATGCGGCGTGCGTGATCGATGTCACCGCCGCCACCGTGGCCGGCTCCGACCTCTATCGGCTCATCCTGGTTGGCTCCAACGATCCGAACTTCGGTGCCGGCAACGTGCAAATTCTCGGCGCGATGCAGTTCGGCGAAGCGTCCGCGATGGATTTCGTCAACGGCATCAACACGCCGGCCCCGGCCGCGATCGGCGGCTCGCGATACGAGCTCCTGTTCACCAACGAGCAGAACAACGTGAAATACCAATTTCTCGCGCTCTACAACGGCGGCACGTTCGGCTCGATCACCTATCGCGCGTTCGTCGCTGTCCTCCCGAGGGAATGATCATGGCCGACCCAGCAGTCGAAACCAAAGACGAAGCCAAGGAAGTCAAGCACGACACGATCGTCGGCACCGACATCGATGCCAGCGGCAATGTCGTGATTTGGGATCATGGTCCGCACGACGAGATGCCCGCAAGCGCGTTGCCGCCCGAGAGCGACGGCTACAAGGCCGCCAAGGCGCAGTACGACGCCGATCATGCGGAATGGCATCGCGTTAATGGTCCCGGCCCGGTGCCTTTGACCATGGCTGCCGGCGATGCAGGTCACGCGATCTATGCCGACCCGCAGCGCTACGCCATCGAGCCCTTGGGCGATGACGCCGAGGTCAAGGCCGAGGTCGAGGAAATCCGCAAGCGCCGTGAGACAGCGAAGAAGCATGCCGAAACGCATGCCGCCAGAGTGCAACTCGCGCTCGACCGCAAGGCCGCCGTTGCGACGGTGATGGCCAAGCGCCGCGCCAAGCATGCCGTCGAGGAGCGCGAGAAACTTGAGAACAAGAAGGGCGCGGCACCGGCGGCTACCGGCAAGCCATTTGCGCCCTTTGGCGGTGGGGCCCAATGAGCGAACTCGCGATCTCGCAGCATACCAAGCTGGCCAACGGTGGCGCCGACTTCGCCGCGCTGGCCAACCAGGGCCTTTCCCATGTCTGGCTCTGGGATCTCGGGCCGCCGAAGCCCGAATTGCCAAAGCGGCCGGAAGCCCCGAGCGGCAAGGAAAATGATCCGAAATACGATCTCGCCATGATCGATTTTCGCGAGGCGATCGTCGACTACGAAATCGCGCTCAAGGCTTATCGGCAGGCCAAGATTGAATATGACGATTTCGCCAAGCGATACGGTGGCCCCTACGAAATACGTTTTTGGTCCGCTGATGCGCAAGATGCGCTGGCAAATGATGCGCGCGCGGTCAAGGAGAAACGCCAGTCGGCACCGCGCTATGCCGTTTCCAGTCGCACCCGCGGCCACGAAAAGCTCAAGAATGGCGGCCTGCCGGCGACCATGAAGCCCGGCCACGGCCACGCCGAAAACCTGCGCCGCATGGCGGAAGGCGAGGCTGACCTTGCCGAAGCCAAGCGCCGCGATCCCGTCTTTGGTGAGCAGGAGATGCGACCATGAAGAAGCTTCGTCTGGCCCTAATCGCGTTGCTGCTTGCCAGCTTCGCGCTGCTTTCCTGGCCGCAGCAGCAGGCGCAGGCCGCCGCGAGCACGCAGACGACACACGCCTTCCTATGTCGTCCGATTCCGTCTGGTGCCGCAGCCGGTCCCGGTAAGGTCGTCAATACTTCCTCGACCGCCTCCCCGCAGCCGTCCTACATTCTCAATGCTGATGGCTGCGCGCTCATTGCCGCCGCCGACATCGGTTACTTCCTGTCGCAGGGCTTCTACTACGGCCCGAGCACTTTCGTCCTACAGCAGCAGGCAATTACCGCGTCGACCACTGCGTCGACCTCGACGATCACCCTTCCGGCTTACGGTTATATCCTCGCGATCGTTCTCGAGGAGACGGCAGGCAACGCAATCACCGGCGGCGTGGACATCGGCGACGCCACGTCGGCGACAACCTACGTTTCCGCGCGGGCGCTCGGCGCCAATGCCACGGTATCGTTGACCGATGCGCTTACGCTGGCCCGTATCAATGCGCCGTCCGGTGTGCCGACCGCCGATCAAATCCTGGTCGCCTGTCACACGGCCTGCAATTCGGGATCGATCAACATCACGATCCTGTACACCTATTACTAGGATTTCTCCCGGCATGATCGCCTCCCGATCGGTGCCAACTTGCGTCGCGGCTCTTGTCGCGGCGCTTTTCTTTATGCTGTCGCCTGCCCAGGCGCAGGCGCCATTTTACATAACGACCTGCGGTACCGTTCCGTCATCGCTGACGACGCCGATAGCTGGTGCCGCCGGCCTGCTCTTTGTCGATACGACTGGTAAATTGTGCGTCAATGCGACGGTCACGGCGAGCGTTACCGGATTTGCGCCTGGTGCGCAGGGCACGCCGATCTCGGTCACGACGAGTGGGGTTACAGGAACGCTGCCGGCGGGCGCGGTGGTCGTGGCGACCAATGTCGGGGCGAATGGAGCCTATTGCGCGCTCGGTGCGTCGGCCACGACAGGGGCGCAATACATTGCCCCGAGCGGCGGATGGTTTGCCTTTACGGTCGGGGCTTCCACGCAACTGACTTGCATCACTAGCACGTCGACGACGACGGTGAATATGATCGGCGGGTCCGGCCTACCGACAGGAGTGGGCGGAGCCGGATCTGCTGGCGGCGGTGGCGCGGTCACGATTGCCTCTGGCGGGGTCGCGAGCGGGGCTTATGCCGCCGGCTCGATTGCTTCTGGCGCCGCGGTCGACGGATGGGATGTCACCGAAGGCACCAAGGCTGACACAGCCTATACCAGTGGCTCCGGTTCGGTCGTTTCCATTCTCAAGGGCATCTATGGCGCGGCAACCGGCCCGATCCCGGCCGGCACCAACGGCATCGGCACGATCAATTCGCAGTACCCAACGGGCGCGACGCCGATCACGATCAGCGCGACAGGGACCACGGCGGCCACTACGGCGACGCTCGCGGCATCGGCCAGCGTGACAACTTATATTTGCTGGTTCTCCATTCGCGCCAACGCGACGGCGGCCGCTACCGGCAATGCGACAGTGACGGGGACGATCACCGGAACGCTCAACTTCACGCAATGGACTGCGCCGCTTGCCTCCGGTCTCGGCGTTGTCGAGGAAATCTTCAACCCCTGTGTGCCGGCCTCGGCGGTGAACACGACGATTGCCGTGGTATCGGCCGCCCCCGGCTCAGGAGGCGTCGTCAGCGTCTCGGCCGGGGGTTATCAGAAATGAAGTCGAATTGCCGTCTCTGCGCTGTCATTATCGCGCTGCTGCTATTTGACCTTGCAATCGTCGGCGCGGCGCGTTCATTCTGGAACGGCCAGCAGGGCGGTTACGAGCCGAACGGGGTAGGCTTTTTCGATACTACGCTGTCGGTCACGCCGCTGACCGTCTCCGGCACGCCGACGACGATGCTGTGCAGCTATTGGGCGCTCATGCCCGATATAAGCGCGATCGGTCCTGGCGCGAGATTCCTGAATGTCCAGAATACAGGAACCAAGTTCACCAATTTACAAATCGTCGGTGGCGACACCGATATTCAGGGCATAAGCGAATGGGCGGCGGTCAGCGCGTCCGTCACCGTCGATACGAGCACGAGTTTTTGGCAGGTCGGCTATTGGTACAACGTCCTGGTCTACATGGATGTGGGTCATGCGCAAGGCTCGAAAGTCTTGCAGCAATACATCAACGACGTGTCGGCAAACGCGAATGGCGTTGACAACTCGCCTACTCAGAATTTCACGTTCTGGAACGGGGCTACGATAACGATCGGTTTGGTCAACGCCAATCTCAGTCTAGCCGATCTGCAATGCTGGCTTGGTGCCACCACCGATTTGAGTGTCACCGCTAATCGACGGAATTTCATCGACGCCAACAAAAATCCGGTCAATCCGACCGTGGCTGCCGCGACGTTCGGTACGCCGACTTTGTTGTTTACCGGCAATGCCGCGAGCTGGACCAGTGGCAATCAGGGAAGCGCGGGCGGCACGCCGACGGTGACGGCCGGGACCATCACCGATGTCGGCTGGACGCCGGCCGGCATACCGGGGCTTGGGCCGTGAAGTCCCTTCGCGTCGCCGTCGTTCTGGCGCTCATTGTCCTGCTCTGCGGCTGGCAGTCCCGCGACAGCAACTACAATAAGAGCGTCACCGCTGGTGGCGCCAGCTACACCGGCCCCGGCGATGTCGTGTCAGGCGCGACGGCTTGGTATGGGCTGCGTGCCTACACTGCGGCCATCGCGGCGGCGGCTACGCAGAAACTTATCAACATCCGCAATATCGCCACGAGCGAAACGTGTGATGTCATTGTTGCGACCAATGGCGGCTTCGGCAATGTCGCCAACTGCTCTGGAAGCTCCAGCGGCGATACGGTCGCGGTGTTCTGTGCTGAGAGCAGCAGCAGTTGTGCCGTCACTGAGGCTTACGATCAGACCGGCAATGGCATCAATGCTACGCAGGCCACTGCGGCGGATCAGCCAGCGTTGACGTTGAGTTGCGTGGGTTCACTGCCTTGTATGACTGGAACGGGGTCTGCGCATGGCTGGCTTTCTTCGTCAGCTATGACCAGCATTACTCAGCCAGATACAATTTCGGTGGTCGCAAAATTTACCGCAACAAATCAGACTTATGTTTTTACCACTAATAACGGCAACCAATTCCTCTCGCACTTTACGAGCGCCAACAAGTATTATTGTTACGCTGGTGCGACAGGGCTAACGCCAACCGTACCTGATAACGTGCTGAATGCGGTGAATTGGACGGTTAACAATACATCGTCCGTCTGCAATGTTAACGGTACAGAAAATAGCGGAACATCAGGCAGCGCCGTAACGGGAACCTTCATTACTCTCATGGCGTCATCCAACGCGGGCGCTGCTTCTATGGTTGGGAGTTTCTATGACGGTGGAATTTGGGCATCTAGCTTTACCTCGACGCAACGAACGAATGTATGCGAGAACCAACAAGCTTATTGGGGCGCCGGAAACTTCGGTGCCACATGTTGAAGTGGAATACCATGTCGGCGAAAGTCATCAACTTGGTCACTTGCGGCCTTCTTGCTTGCCTTTATGGCCGTTTGCCATTCTTGAGAGAGAAGGTGAAAGTCCTTTTCCGAGATAAACAAGCCAATGACTTCGCCTTCGTAATTCCGCAAAAGTTCAAATTCGGCTTTCATGGCCTGAGCCTCCCTGTCCTTCTCCTTTTTAGCATCACCGCAGCGCAAGCCGCAATCCCGGTCATCACCGCGCCCGCAATCACGACAGCCGCGCAATCAACCGCGAAGACGATCGCCGGGATCAGCATTGCCGAAAGCGGAGCGGCGCCGACCCTTTCCTATACCGTCACGCTGACGGTCGGGGCGGGCACGCTCACCGCTACCGGCTCTGCGACTATCACCGGCTCGGGCACCAAGACGCTCACGATTGTCGGTACTGTGGCGGTCGTCAATCCTTCATTGGCGACGCTCGCATTCACTGGTGCAGTTGGGGATCAAATCACCATCGCGGCGCATGACGCCAACGCACAGAATGCCGTATCGGTTGTCGTCCCCGTCAACGTGCTGCCGACCGCCAACACCTATCTGCTATTTGCCACATTGACTCTCGCGCAGACCCGCTCGCAGTCGCAATGCACGACACTCGGCTGTGACGGCACCAAGACAAAGTATTGGTGGAACATCATCGGCCCAACCAATGCCGGGACTATCGGAGCAACAGCGGTAACAGCGAATAGCTATGCCGTTGAAATCCAAGGATCGGGCGCTTTTGGGATGACCACTAAAGTAGGCCCATGTGCCGTGGGCTGCGGACTATCCACGGCCGAACAGGGACAACTTGTGACTGCCGCGCAAGTCGCAAGCGTAATGCCGTGAAAAGGCTGGCGGCTGTAATCCTGCTCGCAGTCCTGCTCGGTGGCTGGACCCACGGCAATCCTAATAGCAGCAACTGCCCATTCGGCTCCGCGCTTTCCGATGGCTGCGGCGGCGCGCAAGCAAGCGGCATCACGCCGTTTCCGAATCTACTGACGCCGAAAACTATCAGCACTGTCGCCATCATCACCGGCTCCGGCTACACCAACGGCACCTATACCTGGACCTCGTCCGGCGGCGGATGCTCGGTCAACGCGACCGGACAGGTCACGGTGTCTGGCGGCAATCTCGGCGGCCCGGCCGGCGTCAGCTATACGATTAGCAACGCCGGCTCTGGCTGCACGTCAACGCCAACGATCAGCGTTCCAGGAGGAGCGGGCGCGGGTTCCAACGGCTCCATGACCGCCGTGGTCTATCAGGCCACGCCGCATAATGCTTCGACCACTTGGAACGTGCCGGGCGTCGATTACCCAATCGGCTATAGCCGCGCTCTTTCGCTGCTCGACCCGACCAATGGCTCCAATCTTCCCGCATGTGCCACTTACGCGAGCCAGCAGGTCACGGTCAATTCCGGGCCCTGCAACGTCAGCGGGTTTGATTATACCCTGCATGGCGGCGTAATCCTTAAAATCTCGGACAACCTTACCGGCACGATCACCGTCAAGAATAACAGCTTCGCCGTCAACGGCGCGGCAAACAATCTCTATGCGATCTATTTTGGTCTCGGCGACACGATCGACTTTGAGTACAACGATTGCAACGGGCTTGCTCCCGCTGGCGGAACGGGAAGCGGATTCGGAGTAAGCCGCTGCATTTATGGCGGCTCATCGCCCGCAGCGGTGACGTTCAAATACAACTACATCTACAATCAGGATGCGCAGGGCATCGTGCTCGCCGGCTTCGGTCCGAGCGGCCTGACCTACATCTCGAAATACAACGTCTTCGGCAGCATGGGCGCCTGTACGACTGGCGATGTGAGCGGCGGCGGCGGGTGCGGCCACGGCGAGCCGGAATACACCTTCAACGGCAACGGCACCGGAACGCCGAGCGTGACGCAGACGCAAGAATTCAATCTCTATTATCAGCCCTATTATTGTTCGAGCAACCAAACCCATTGTCCGAACGGAGTGCAGCAGAACCTCACCGCCTTGCTGGTCCAGCAGGCCGACGATGTGGTGATCAATGGCAGCACTACCGACCACAACGTCGCCTTGGCACCGGGGCCACAAGGCACCTGCAATGACGGCAACGCCGTCTCCTACACGGCAGGCGCCGTGGTCTATCCCGGCCAGCAGGAAGGCGGCACGTTCGAGAATTACACGATCAGCGGCAACTATCTCGATAATAGCGGGGCGTTCCTGGCGTTTAACGGTGGTGGCGGGACCAACATCACCATCACTGGCAATATCGACGCGGGGAGCGGAAGCGCGTGCAACTCATAAGCGCGGCAGCGGGAAGCCGTGCGGTGCGTTGCCCGTCATGACCGACCGGCCCACGGTCGAGTATGGCATACCCTTTTCCGCTCGACGAGCTGGCGGTGATCAACCGTGCCCTGGCAGCCACCGGGGATAATCTCGTCAACGTCGCCGACGACGGATCGGATGAGTGGAACACCTGCGATCCATCCTATCAGGCCGGTCTCAGCTTCGCTATGGAAAGCCACTCCTGGGGATATGCCGCCCTGGTCGTGACGCTGCAACCGAGCCCCACGGCACCGCAGGACACCCAATGGGACACCGCCTATCCGATCCCGCCGGATTGCGTGCATATCGTCTGGCTCAAGATCAACCAGGACGTTGACGACCCGACTAGCTCGACGACCAATCAATTGACGCTTTACGACATCATGGGTACCCCGACCGGGCCTGTGATCGTCACCAACGCGCAGGGCGGGCCGCCCCCGCCGCCCCCCAATAGCGGCATAACGCCAGCCACCATCACACTCAAATACATCTCCAATTCCGGCCCGCTCACCGATTCGACAAACGGCACGCCGACGCTAATCCTTGCCCTGCAAAGCTTCGTCATGTCCGGCATCTATCGCGGGCTGCACGAGGATCCCGCCGAGGGCGACAAGATGTGGCTCGCGGGCGAGCGCATGTTGCAGATGGCGCGCACCCGCTACGACCAGCAAAAGCCCAAGCGGCAGTTTTTCAACTCGCGCATATCCGCATCGCGCCGGATTCGCCGGCCGTGGCCACCGATCGGAATTGGCGGCTGGGGCGGCGGCGGCCTGCCGGGCTAGGCCATGGCCATACCGAAGATTACCGGGGCACAGCGCGACTTCTCGGCGGGCGAGCTCGACGTGTCGATGAAGCGCTCTGACGAAAATCCGCTGATGAAAATTGGCGCGCGACAACTCGCCAATTATCGCGTGCTCAATAGCGGCGCGGTGAAGAACCGGCCGGGGCGCACGGCGCTGTTCCCCGAGACCGGCCGCGTCGAAAAGGTGCTGATGTCGCCGGGAAACATCTTCTATCTGGCATTCGGCAATGGTTATCTGCGGGTTTACAACGCGGTCGGGACGCGGGTTTTCAGCACGACAGTAAAGGGCGACGGTGCGACGGCAATTCCATGGACCACGGCGACGGTCAAGAATGTCGTATGGGCGCTCGGTATCGGCGTGCCGCCGTCGATTTACATCGCCTATGCCGACGGGGCGCCCAACAATGTTCCGCAAATCCTTAGCTGGGACGGCGTATCTCAGACCTCGACATGGACGCTTTCCACCTATGCCGAAACGGTCACGGCCGGCGGCCAGAAGCGCACGCCGTTCTATCGGATCGCCCCGCCGAATATCGTCATGCAGCCGTCAGCAAGTACGGGCGCCATCACCTTTCAGTTTTCCGCTCCTGTGCTGGTTGCTGGCATGGTGGGAACGCGGATTCGTTATGTTAACCGGCAAATTCTGATTACCGGGGTGACTGATAGTGAGCATGGATCGGGGACTGTCGAGGAGCCGCTGCCGGGCATGCAGATCGCAACTACCAGCACCGATCCGCGCAACGTCTTGAATGTTGGCGATGAGATTGAGGGCACCGTATCTGGCGCTACCGGAATCGTCGTTCTCTTGAGTGCAACTACAGTAAATATTCAATTGCTTAATGAGACGACAACTACAACTACGGGGCGCGGCGGCGGTCCAATTCAAGTCTTTGCCTTTGTGACCACGGATGTGCTGGTCGGCCCCGGCGGCAGCGTTGCGGTTTCGTCAATGGGCGCCGTGGCGTTTACCCCGAATGCAATTGCTGTTTGGGACCAGGAGGTCATGAATGCTTACCAAGGCTATCCCTCATCAGTGTTTGTCGATCAGGGCAGGCTAGGCTTTTGCAATTTTCCGTCAGTGCTATCCGGCATCGCGTGGTCGGCGATCGGGTTGCCGACTGATCTTTACCCTGCGCCGCTGCCTGACAATTCGATCTTCGAGCTTGCGCCCGGCAAGTCGCAAGTTCTGTTCGTGCTGCCCGGCATGGAGTCATCGGAGTTCGTATTCTGCGATAACGCGGTCTATTACATTCCTATCACCGTTGCCGATCCGCTAGAGCCGGGCAGCGTTGCTTTCAATCTGATTAGCCAGCAGGGTTGCGCCGCGAACGTCAAGCCGCAGCCGGCCGAACAATCGATACTTTACATGAAGGCCGGCGGCGTGCAGGTCGGGGCCGTGCAGGCACCGGGCGCGTACTATCGGCCCTATGTGATCGATAACGTCTCGGAATTTCATTCGCATCTGTTCACGGCATCGCCCGCCATCGCCATTGCCGTGCCGAGTGCGACCAGCCAGTTCGAGGAACTGTACGCCTACATTCTCTTGGCGAACGGCAACATCGTCACCGGCAAGTATGGGATCAGGCAGGGCTTGTTGGATGTCGGCCCGGAAGGCAAGCCGAAAATCGGATGGCTGCCGTGGACCGGCGCCGGCACGGTCGAATGGATCTCGGCGCAAGGCCCGGATTTGATTTTCACCACGAGCTATGCGCCGAACGGCAGGCCGGCGGTCAGCATCGTCGAGGCGCTCGACAATACGCAGTATGTCGACGGCGGCATGCTGGTGAACGCCGCACCGGCCGCGTTTGCGCCGCCGGCCGGGAAGGGGCCGATGTGGTGGCTCCCCGGCGGCTCGGTCACGCTCATGGATCAGTCGACGCGCATGATGGGCACCTATCAGATCGACAGCCAAGGCAACATCATCCCGCAAGGCAACGCCGGGGAAAATCTGGCATCGGCGCAGCTTATGGCCGGGCAGCCCTGGACCGCGACGCTCGAGCCGTTCGTGCCCGATGCGCCGCCAGGGCAGAGCGTGCATCAGCGCATGTTCAAACGCCGCGTGTCGCGCATGGCGGTCTATGTGTCGAGCTCGTCCGGCTTCGTCATGGCACGGCTGTTTGCTGGGCCGCTCACCCGGACATCGCCTGCGCTCGGCACGATCATGAACACACGCCGCGTCGAGACCTGGAACCAGGACGACGACCCGACGCAGCCGCCGCCCTTGCGCGAGGAAGCCCAGCGCTGGCGTCCGCGCGGGCGGGCATATGATCCGAGGGTTGCGGTCATTAAGGACACGCCGGGCCCGCTCGAATTGCACGAGATCGGTTTGGAGGCCAGCATCTAAATGGGCGCGGCATCAGGAGCATCCAGCCTATCGATAGCCTCATTGGGGCTGGGCGCGATTGGCTCGCTTGTGAGCGGCGCCGGCACGTCTGCGGGCGATATATTCAAATCCGAAGAACTCCAACGCGAGGCCGAATACAAGGGACTGCAAGCCACCCAGACCAACGCGCAAATGACGCGCAATCTAGGCGTCACGCTCGGCAATATCGATGCCATCCGCGCCGCCGGCCATGACAGTCCGACATCTCCGACCGGCGCAGCGGTGCGTGATTACACGAGCCAAGTCGGGACCGAGCAGAAAAACATCACCGTCGATAGCCTCTTGGCACAGCAACAGGAGGATGAGGCAAACGCCGCCTATCTGCGCACTGCATCAAGCACAGCATTGCTCTCTGGCGGCCTCGGCGCGGGCGCTGGCATCCTCAAGGGATTTTCCGGTCTGCCGGCATTGCAGGGCGGCCAGCCGTTGAACATTCTTCCATAGGCGCGCGATGGCCGAACTCCTACCATTCGTCAACAAGACGCAGACTGGCGTTACGGTTGGAACGCAACCAATTGTCACCAGCGAGGCTCCGCGGCCGCAGATCAGCGCTGGCGAGGTCGCGCAGCCCTATGAATTGCTCGGCCGCTCGCTCGATAAGTTGGGCGAGGGGCTAGAGAGCGTGGCCGTGCCGCTGGCCGAACAGGCCGGATTGAAATCGGTCAGCCGTGATGATCAGGGAAACTTGCAGGTTTCCCAAGCTCCGGTCTTGGGCGCGGCCGGCGCTGCCTATTCGCGTGCACAGAAGTTCTCCGCACTGGCGCAGGGCGAGGCCGAAGCAAAGCGACAAGACTTGTTGCTGAGCAAGCAATTTCCGAACGATCCGAACAGCTATCTCACCGCCGCTCAGAAATTCCGCGAAAAGATTGTCGAGCAATACAATGCGGTCAGCCCGGAAGTGGGCATGTCGCTCGGGCGCTCGATCGACAATCAGACCACGTACAATTATCGATGGCTCCTGTTGCAGCAGCAGCGGACCATCAAGGAGAATTTCGACAAGGATACCAAGGCGGCAATCCAGTCGAAGTTAGAGGACATCGACGGGCTGCTCGGTACGGGTGCGGCAGAGACGCCAGAGGGTCGCAAGGCCATTCTGCAAAAGCACGATGAAGTCCTGTCGATCTACAAAGAACGCATAAGCAATCCGATCCTTGAGGCGTCCAAGGGCGAGGCTGCGCTGGAACTCAAGCAGATCGATGAGCGGATTGGTGCCGGACAATTCGTGTCGAAGGTAAATCAGGTTTTAAAAGATCCGCAGGGCGGTCCATACAAAGCAATGGATATGGTCGAAGGTACGCTTAAGGACGATAGCGTGCCGCCGAACCAACGGCAGATCAATTACGCGCACGGCCTCGCGGCGATCAAGGACTATGAGCAGACCGTCGATCGCACTGCCAACATGGCCGCCAAGCAGCAGAAACAGAAGGATCAGCTATTCGAGGATGCGGTCATTCGCGACACCGCGAGCGGCGATCCGAAAGTCACGGAGAACGACATCAAGACCGCGCCGGGCATCTCGCCGGAATCGAAGATGCGGATGCTGTCGTGGGTGAAGCGCGACGGTATGCCCGAGCCGCTAGGGCGCGTTTCGCAGATGACCACTATGGACCTATTCCGGCGCATGAACCTGCCGGAAGGCGATCCGCAGAAAATCACCAGCCTCACGCCGATCCGCGATGCCTATGCGCCCATGGGTGGCGGACAAGGGACGCTCAAGCGCGAGGATGAGGAATGGTTGGAAAAGCGGTTCAATGAAAGCCGCACGCCGGAAGGCACTCAACTCAATCAAATCCGCGCGCAATTCAGCAAGGCGGTAGAGCCGACAATCGACAAGTCCAATCCGTTGCTCGGCAAGATCGATCAGAGCGGCAAGCTGCAAAACTACGCCTTCGAGCGCTTTGTCGACCAGAAGGTCGATGAATACCGCAAGGCCGGGAAAAATCCTTTCGACCTGTTCGACCCCAACAAGCCCGACTATCTCGGCAGCGAAAAGACCTTGCAGGGCTTTGCTGTGCCGCTCACGAAATCCATCCAGAACATCACCCGCAGTCTCGGCGGCGGCGCACCGGCCGCACCCGCTCAGCCGCAGCGCAAGCCCGGCGAAAGCCCGGCTGATTATCTCAAACGCACCGGACAGCAATAATGCCCGATGTGACCTCGCACTTGCGCGATGCTGGTTTCAATGACACCGAAATCGCGGCATGGGCAACCGACAAGCGCACGCAGTTGAAGGCGGCCGGCTTCGATGATGCGGAGGTCGACGACTATTTCGGAGCGCCGAAAGTCTCAGGCGATGTGCCGCAGGCGATGCTCGATCGCTTCGATGCTGGTGCCGCGGCGAAGAAGCGTGAAGGCGGCCTGATCCAGACGGTGCCGGAATTTGCCGCGATGATCGCGACGCCGGAAGGCCGCAGCAAGCTTTGGGATACGGTCAAGCAATACCCGATGAATTTCGTCAAGGGGATGCTCGAGCAGGGTGAAATCCCCGGCGAGGTCATGAAGGGCAAGATCGACCTGAATACGCCGGAAGGGCTCGACCAGGCCATCGGCCTCGGTACGCTGGTCGCATTCGGCCGCATGGGCAAGACGCCGCTGAACGGACAGACGGCGGGCGCTGCGCTATCGGCCGGCGAGATGATCGCTCGCATAGAGCGCCGCCCAGACGGCAGCATTGTCGACCAGCCGCTCGGCCGCCTCCCGGACAGCAGCGAGGTCAGCGCCGCATCAACCGCCATCGGCAACGGCGACACGACGCCGCTAATGGAAAAGAAGCTGGTCGACCTCTACGAGCAGAAGGGCATCCATCCGGCCGAAGTCGCGCACGATGCGCAGACCGACCCGACTGTTTCGCAAAGTATCCTGTCGAGCGATCCGCAGGACATGCCGGCAGGCTATGGACCGCCGCCTAGTCCGCCCGAAGCTGCCGCTCCTGCTGGCGGTAAGCCGCCAGAATATAGCGATGCCGAAAAGCAAATCCTGTCCAAGATCAGCATCGGCGAGACGAGCCCGACTGAAAAACTGTCGTTCAACAAGCTCTATACCAATTTCGTCGACAAGCTTTTCCCGCTCAGCAAGGCGGTCAAGGAAGCCGGGGCCGAACTGCCGAGCGAGGATAATCCGTATCAGCTTGCGCGGCTCCTGTCCGGTCATGTCGGCAAGGCGGACCATTTCATCAACAACGGCACATTCGATTTCGAGACCTACGAGAACAATGGGCCGTCGCTGAAACAAGTCCTGCGGCCGGTGGCGGCGGACCTAAACGGCTTCCGCGCCTATGCGACGGCCGCCCGTGCGCTGGAATTGGAAGGGCGCGGCATCAAGAGCGGGTTTGCCGAGCCGACTGCCGGCGCGCCGCCGCTGGTCGCGGAAGGCTTGGACGCGGCGCGCACCGTCGTCAGCGAAGGCGCGGCCAAATACGAAAAGCCGTTCCGCGCGCTGGTCGATTATCAGAACCGCGTCAGCCAATACCTCCGCGATTCCGGCGTGCTGTCTGACGCCGGCTATAAGGCCATGATCGAAGCGAACAAGATGTATGTGCCGTTCTCGCGCGTCATGGGGTTGGATGCGGACGCCCCGGCCGTCAGCGGATCGACCTTGCAGGCGCGCAATCCGATCAAGGCCATCAAGGGCTCGGCGCGCGACATCATCGATCCGGTCGAGAGCGTGGTGCGCAACACCTACCATTTCATCGAGATGGCGGAAAAGAACCAAGTGGGCGGCAAGCTCGTCGATATGCTGTTGCGGGCCGGTGAGGAATTGCCGGAAGCTCGTGCCGCAGCGATTGCCGAGACATTGGCAACCTCGACGGATGAAAAGGCGATTGCCGACGCTTTAAATGAGGTCGGGCTGAAACAGGTAAATGATCTTGCGATTTCGCTTTATAGCGCGAGAACGCCCGATCGGGCCGGACAGATAAGCGTCCTTCGCGACGGCAAAAGAACTACCTACCAAGTTGACCACGACCTCGCGCGCGCCATGAAGGGCCTCGACGCGCAGAGCATGGGGCTGCTCGAGAAAGTGCTGTCCTATCCGGCAAGCGTGCTGCGCGCGGGCGCAGTGACGACGCCGGATTTTGCGCTGCGCCATACCATCCGGGATTTCCTCTATGCGGCCACGACGTTCAAGGGCGGTCAGTTCTCACCGGCAGATATGGCGCGCGGCTTCTCCGGCCTGATCATGAAGGATGAGGATTACTGGAACTGGCTCAAGGGCGGCGGCGGCAATGTCTCGTTCGTGGGCATGGACCGGCAGTATTTGCAGGCCGACATCCGCAAGCTTACCGGCGAGACTGGCTTGGCCGGCCGTGCCTGGAACGTGCTGACCGACCCGGAAGCCTCGATGTGGGACAAGACATCGGCGGTCGGCAAGCTGCCGTTCCATGCAGTCAGCAAATTCGTGCTTGATCCGCTGCGCGCGGCCACGCAATTTGCCGAGAGCGCGAGCCACCTTGGCGCGTTCAAGAAGCAGATGCGGATACAGGAAGCCGGCGGCGACGATCTGCGCAGCCAGATCATCCGCTCGGCCTGGGCATCGCGCGATACCGCCGTCGACGCAGCGCGGATGGGCGCAAACATGCGCGCCTACAACATGATCACTGCGTTCGCCAACATCAAAATCCAGGATACCGATCGCGTGGTGCGGGCGATCAAAGACAGCCCGCTCACCACGCTCACCAAGATCGGCGGCGCGATCACGGTGCCATCCGTCCTCCTGTGGGCGGCCAACCATGATGACCCGCGTTATAACGAAATCCCGCAGTGGCAAAAGGATATGTTCTGGCTCGTCATGACGCCGGACCATGTGTTCCGCATTCCGAAGCCGTGGGCGATGGGCATGGTGTTCGGCTCGCTGCCCGAGCGGATGCTGGACGAATTCGTTGCGCAAAAGCCGGACAGCTTTAAAGAGTATTTCAAATCGCTGTGGGCGGCGTCTGGGCCTGACTTCGTGCCGACCGCAGCCTCGCCGATCATCGACCAGTTTGCCAATCGCTCGACGTTCACCAATCGCACGCTGATCCCAAGCGAGCAGGAAAAATTCCTGCCGGAATATCAATACACACCGTACACGACCGAACTGACCAAATCGCTCGGCAAAATCATCGGCGCGTTCCCCGGCATATCCGAGCTCAAGATGGAGCAATCCGGCTGGGGCGGCACGGCGCGCGCGCTGACAAGCCCGATCCTGATGGAGAATTACATTCGCGGATGGTCCGGCACGTTGGGCGTTTATGCGCTCGACGCGGCTGACGCGGCGCTGCGCAAGGCCGGTGTCATCCCCGATCCGCCGCAACCGGCCTCGACCTTGGCCGACATTCCGGTGATCAAGGCTTTCGTGGTCCGGTATCCGACCGCGACGACCGAATCCATCCAGAATTTCTATGACGAGTATGCCCGCAACAAGACCTATTTCGACACCTTCATGGCCAAGGCGCGGGACGGCGACGTTGCGGCCATGGCGCATATCCAGCAGATGGGCGGCCCGATGATGTTTGCCCAGCTCGACAGCATCAAGGCGGTCCTATCCGAGCACTCGCAGCTCATCCGCGATCTATACAAAAACCCCGACACGCCGCCGGATGAGAAGCGGCAACTGATCGACCAGCTCTACTATTCCATGATCCAAGTCGGCCAGCACGGCAATGAGGCCGTCCGGGCCCTTAGGAGGCAGTCTGATGCGATTGAAGCTGCGGCTAGGGGTATTGGGCCCGATCTGACGGCGGACTCACCACGGTGACTCGTAGGCGCGCTGCGGGCCTATTGGGACGGCAGGGTGCGTTGCCCATAAAACGCGCCAAGGCCAAGCCTCAGCCGCATGCAGCTCAGGTTTTTCGAGCCGATCCTGGATTCCGAAATAAGCGAACCCGACGATGCAAATCACGGGGTCGTAATCAATTTAGCGCGGGCGGCTGAGCATTTTGTCGCTTTTGATATTTTGCAGCGCAATTGGTCCTGTTCCGTCGCGGCAGAAGGCCTCCGTTATGATCTCATAGCCGAGATCGATGGTCCGCGCAGGGTCCAGGTTAAGATGTCCCTGCGGCCGAATTTTCGAAATCCAGGCGTCAGCAAGCCCTATCATCGGTTTGGACAGACCCATGGCGGTCAGCGCCCTAACGGGCGGCGGCGTCGCGGTGATCGTCTAGCTGATTATATCGGCGATATTGATCTCTTTGCCTTTGTGGCTTTCGACAAAAAGTGCGTTCTCTACGCACTTCCCCATACGATCCAAACCAACAGCCTCAAAATTGCAGCAGCGGACTTCACGCCGGATCGCTCCGAATTGTCGTGGTCAGAAGCTTTACGTTTCTGGGGGGTCGAATGATTCGGCGGCTCCTTTTCTCCGCATTATTCTTGGTTGGAATTGGGCAGGCTTTTGCACAAAGTCCGCCCGCAGTCCCGGCACTCCCGGACGCCGAACGCCGGACCACCTATAGCCTTTCGGGCACAACCTGCGCCTGTTCCGTTGGATTCGCCATCTACGGCGACAGCACCGATTTCGGCGACTGGATCACGGTCTGGCTCAATGGTGCGCTGCAAAGCCCGTCGACGTACACGATCACGTCCCCGACTGGCCCGCTTGCCACAATTCCCCGGCCGATCACCGATGCGATTCTGACCTTTGCCAATCCCACGACCGGCACCGTGCAGATCGTAGGTGCCCGGCGGCCGCGGCGGACCTCGCAATTCCAGGAGAACCGCGGCGTTGCGGCGCGCGACCTCAATCAATCGCTCACGGATGTTATCGCGGTCGAGCGCGAGCTCTGGGATCTGACGCAGGGCGCGGCCGGGGGCGATGGCGGCCGCATCCTGCAAGCGCCGCCCGGCGAGACGTTCACTCTCCTGCCGCCAGCCGCGAGCCGCGCCAATGGCTTCCTGTGCTTCGACGCGACCGGCCTGATCCCCACGATTTGCCCGCTCAGCGGCGGCGCCGGTGTCGGCAACGTCGTCGGCGTATCCCCGACCGTCGTGGGCGATGTCGCGGTCTGGAACGGCACCGGCGGCACGGCGATCAAAGAGGGCGGCGGCTATGTCGGCTCACTCAACAGCACGCCGCTGGTCGGTAACGTCAATCTGGCCATCGCGGGCGCGGGTGGGACCGCTGTAGTCAAGTCCGGCGGCTCCTACACGATTACAAGCCTCGGTTATACGTCGCCAACCTACGTCAATAGCGGGTCGCCCTATACGTGGGTCGTTCCAGCGGGTGTGACATCGATCACAGTAGATGCGACGGCTGGCGGTAGCGGCTCGGGTGCGGTCGGATATGCCGCAACCTGTTTGGTGGTCGGCACTCCCGGTTTTGCCGGCGAGACAGCAATAGAAAAAGTTATCGCCGTTACGCCCGGCGATACGCTCACGATCACGGTCGGTGCGGCCGGCGCGGCAGGCGTCACGAGTGGTTTGACGACTTGCGTTGCCGGGAACACAAGCGGCAATGCCGGCCAACCCGGCGGCAACACTACGATCGTCGATACGACCACTTCGACGACGCTGTTGACGCTCGCTGGCGGCATCACTGGCCCGTCATTTTCCGGCCAAGTTTCGACCGCCTCTACCGGCTTTGCGCACTATGAAGGCAACATCAGCCAAGCCGGCATTGCCTTCAATACGTCCGGCGTCGGCTGGGGCATGTACTGGACGCCGATGCCATTCTTTCCGTTTCCCGGAAGCCTCACCACGACCGGCAATTTTGCTTCCTTTGGTGCCGCATACACCAATGCGTTCTGCCTGACCGGGATGCCCGGTGTCTATTACGGCCAAGGCGGATCATCTTCGATATCAATCAATTCTTCCGGTCCATGCGTTGGGGCTGTCGGCAATAGCGGCGCGGTCATCATCCGATACTGATAGTGCGTTGCCCGTTCTGGCTGAGTGGCCATCCTGCCGCTCATGCGCCTCGGGGCTGCCATTGCCGTCCTCCTGATCGCCGCCACGCCGACAGCGGCACACGACAGCTATCCGCCACTCTGCTGCAACGGCACAGAGGTTGACGGCGATTGCCACCCCATTCCCTGCGATCAGATCACCGAGACCAGCAAGGGATACGAGTGGCACGGTTTCACTTTCAACAGGGACCAAACCCACCTGTCGTTCAACAAGCAGTGCCACGTCTGCGTCGGCCGCAATTATTGGAATGGCGAAGCGGTCGGAGAGCCTAAATACCCGCACTGCATTTTCATCCAGCCAACAGCATGATCACTCCTCCGCTGAAAACCAGCGCCAATGGCCGCAAGCTCATCGAGCAATTCGAGGGGCTGAGCCTGAAAGCCTACGACGATGGCACCGGCGTCTGGACGATCGGTTATGGGCACACGAGCGCGGCCGGTCTGCCTGCCGTGCGCTCAGGGATGACGATTACCGCCGATGAAGCCGACGCGATCCTGTCCAGCGATCTTGCGGCGGTCGAGACCGACGTGAACCACCATGTCACGGCGCAGATCAACCAAAACCAATTCGATGCGCTCGTGAGTTTCGATTTCAACACCGGCGCGCTCGATCGGTCGAATGTCTTGCGCTCCGTCAATGTCGGCCAGAATGCGCAGGTCGCCGCCGATCTCATGATGTGGGACCACGCGGGCGGCAGGGTGATGCTCGGCTTAGAGCGCCGTCGTGCGGCCGAGGGCAAGCTGTTCAACACGCCGGTTACAGAGGCGACGGCATGACGTGGCTCTGGTGGTACTGGCCGCTCGCTTTGGCTTTCATCGCCTTCGTTCTTTTCGGCATTCCCGAATACGCAGCGATCCGCTTCGGTGGCCCGACATTCTCTCGGTTCATGGCGACCGTCGCCAATGCGGGTGCTGGCGGGAAAATTTGGTGCATCGCGTGGGGCATGCTGATTGGCGGCCTCATCGTTCATTTTACCGGATGGTGCATGTACGTCTGCGACGGAAAACTTACAGGAGGCTGACATGGCAACGAAAGCTCAATACTCGGCAGCCGCAAACGCAGTGGTCCCGGTTCTGACCGCTGAACTGACCAAACTTGTCCCATCGCCTGAACTACAGGCCGAGGTCGGGATCACAAAATCGATGGTCCTGGAACTCGCCGGCCAATGCGCGCAGGCCGCCGTGGATGCGGCCATGAAGCTTCAAACAAGCTGAGGAACAACAAATGTCACAAACTCCTGGCCCGGTCCCGCCGCCTGAAATGGCTGGATGGCCGGCGCAGACCCAAATCAAATCAGCGTTCCGTTACGCCGGAACTGCGGTGGGGGCGATTGCAACGATGGGTGCCGCGCTCGGCGTCCTTAGCCCCGAGCAATCGGCGGCGCTCGTTGCCGATGTTCATGCCGTCATCGACGACCTGACGCAGCTATTCGGCGATGTCTGGAAGCTCGTTCTGCTGGTGCTGCCGGTCGCTACGTTCTGGCTGGCAAAGATGGGCTGGAACTCGGCAAGCCCGAAGGCCCAGATCGCATCTGTGCAGGCCATGCCTCAAGCCAATGTTGTCGTGACTGATCCGAAGTTGGCCGAGGGCATTCCCGGCGTGAAAGTCGTATCGCCAGCAAAATAAGATTGACTGTTGCATGCACGACACGGGAAAAATTGGTAACTGAGTTACTATCAGTAACCAACAGGAGAATGCGTCATGCGCAAGCTAATTCTCAGTGCTTTTGCGGCTCTTTTTGCCATTCTGGCGCTCCCGGCGTTCGCGGCCGATCTGCCGCTACTCGGCAAAGCGCAGCAAAGTCCGCCGGCCTATCCCTACGACTCGTCCGGCTTCTACTTCGGCATCAACACCATGGCCGGCGTGCAGCAAAACTCGGTCGCCGGCAATCCGACGTTTGTTGGCTCGCTGGCCACCGGCAACCTCAATGCGGCCGGCGGCGCGATCGGCGGTACGGTAGGCTGGACCAAGGGCAATGCGGCCTTCTGGTGGGCGATCGAGGACTCGCTCGACTATCAGAACATCACCGCGACGGCGACGAGCGCGCCAGTTTCAACGGTCAGTCGCTGGTCGAATGAAACTGTGGTCCGGGTTCACGGCTGGAACCCGCTGCAATATCTGCCAAACCTCGGTATCACCAATCCGTTCACTTTCTCAAATCTGATTCCCGCATCTCCCGCAGGGATCGCTCTCAGCGCAGCGCAGCTCTACATCGGCGCTGGGGCGAAGGAATGGGGTGAGAGCGGCAGCTTCGTCGGCAACGGCGTTACGACGTGGGGAGTTGCCCCCATGATCCAAGCCGGCGCGATCGCACAGATCATCGACCCGACCGGGAAGCCGACCGGCGCCGCGCTCGACCTCGGTGCGGAAGTCGTGTTTGCCAACAAAGGCTTCACCGTCACCACTGGACCCGCCGGACCTGGCTTCGCCGGCGCGGGCTCGTTCGGCAATCAGTATTTTGCCTACACCAAAGTTCTCTGGTGACATGAGAAACGCGCGTCACATGCTGCCCTCCTGGCCGCTAGTCCCCCTGGCGATCCCGGTGGTGTGTGGCGCGCGTCCCCGTGCAAGTGGATGACCCGATGGCTGGGACCGATCGGGAGAGTGATGAAGTAGTCAGCGCAATGGCGGCTCTAACTGAGGCGCTTAGTGCGACACAGAGCGTCAATCAGCCGCTCCTCCTCTCGCTCATTAGAAGCCTCGACGAAAAAGTCGGACTGCTCATCAACGCCCAGAAGGAAGGCGTGAAGGTCGCCATGGACGCGGCCGAGAAAGCCGTCGTCAAGGCAGAGGCGGCGACCGAGAAAAGGTTTGAGGGGCTGAACGAATTGCGCAGCATGGCGGCCGATTGGCGCAACGAATTTGCCCGCCAGAGCACGGTCGACCTGCAAGTCAAGGGATTAGAAACCAGATTGTCCACCATAGAAATTGCGCTGCGAGGCGCCCAAGACAGAGGGGGCGGACAAGCGGATTTGGTGAGATGGGTTTTTGCTGCTGCGGTTGCTGGCGGCGCACTGGTGGCTGTCATCGAATTCGCCTTGCGCCATGCGTGAGATATTCACCGTCCGCAACGTGACCTCGAACAACGGCATCCGCCGCATTCACATGACGCACGATTTCTTCAAAGACGATTTCTCGCAGCCGGTTGAAATTCTGCTCAACACGAGATCGGACATCTTCAAGGAAGGAGACGATTGGGAAGTGCATATGACCTTGGTACGTCGAGCTGAGAGTAAAAGCCTCCCTATAGAAACCCCAACGTGAAGGAAACGTGCCATGGCAGCTTTTCAAGCGACAATCTCACTCGGCGAGCTAGTGACGCTCCTTGGCATAATAGGGGCTCTCATCACCAATTATTTCAGCTTTATCCGGCGCGTTGATCGCATGGCGGTTCGACACGACACGCTTGCAACTCAGGTCAACGAGCTGCGCCACGGCCGCGGTCTGGTGCTGGGATCTCAATCTGATTGGCCGCCGATGGTGCGCAGATGCTTCGGCTTCAACAAAGTGGATTCGTAAAAGTGATGCAACCTTAACTGTAGCTGGCGCTTGGTCCAGCAACATAGGAGGCCAACATGATTGGCGCCTTAATGCAGTTGATCATCGTGCTTGTTATCGCAGGTGCTTTGTATTGGGCGCTAACCAAACTGTGGCCACTCGGCGCCCCCGCTACCAGCACGAGGATTGGGCAGGCGGTCTACATCCTGCTCATCATTCTGTTGGTTTTCGCAGTGATCTTCTATGGCGTTATCCCGTTGCTCGAGGCGATCCCAGGAGGGTTCGCCGGTGGGCGATTTCGGTAACAATCCGACGCCGACTACGCAGAACTGCGATCAGGTCAGGGATTGCTTTGAGCCGCCCGAGGAGCCGTCGATCGTCGGCCCTGAATATCCACGTCATGGGCAGAGCCCATCGGGGCACCAATGAAAATGAAGTGGCCGCGCTATCACCCTAAACCCTGGGCAGAAATACTCGCGACCACGGCCCTTGTGCTAGGAATTGCACTCTGGATCTTGTGGGAAGGGTATGGCGTCGGCACGCCGAGAACTGATTGCCCTGGCGCCGAACACGGTGAGGGCCGCGCACCCTAATCGCTGGCGGGGCTGAGGCATCCGGTCCTCATTTAAGCGTGCCACGGCCATGCACCCCATGATCACTTATTGTCTTAGCGCACTCTGTATCGGCGCCAACTTTCTTCGCACGCGCGATTCCACCAGTCGTCATGAAGCCTAGTTCTAATCGCCCGTTGCCGATCTACGTGCTGATCTTCTAAAATCCATTTCGTCACAAAGATAAATTGTATCAAGCGGCCCAGCAATACTCCCCCCAAGCAAGCAAAAAGAACGATCCACGGCCACTCCATGTTCAAATCTCCTTGTGCGCTCATTGCCCATTAGTCGCGATCGTGAGTTTGCGAAGGACTGTTTGCAATCCCGGTGCTCGACTCAGATCGACCCGGATGATTTTCTCCACGTCCAAGCCGTCTGGTCCCATTGAGACTCTGTAAACCCCGCGTTCGGTCTCCACCCATATGTTCTCTTCCCGGAGTTCCGCGCGAATTTTCATGGGACGGCTCTTTTCCTAAAATATAGATGTCGTCGTACCCTATGCGGCCCCAAATCCAATTGTGGGTATGAAGCCATGCAAGTTTCCACATTTTTGGAAACCCATAAGGGTGAGAGGACCAGCGGGTCAACTCCCGGATTTGAAAGAAATAGTGTGCCAATATGAATGGCCACCACGGTCCACGTAGAAGTCTTTGGCCTATTGTCATGTTTGTTAATCGCTTAAGAATCGCGTGCCTGCACGAAGCTGTGCCGACGTAGAAACGTTAGCAGGCTCTCACCCTCATCTGTCGGCATATAGCCGAGGCCCTTGCAGTTATCGCAATGATAGCGATGAATAGTATCATTTTTGCAGCGGGGACACTCGATTTCAAATTTATGCTCCATCCCCGTTCCCTTTCTGCTCAGGAGTCGTCCGCAGTGCCTCATCCACTCGCGCAGCGGCGTCCAGTACAACGCGTTTTCTGTTGGTCCGATCAGAACACGTGGCACCGATATAATTCAAATCACGCCTAGCGTTCTCGAGCGCCGCCCGCAGCTTGGCGATCTCGGCGGCAGATTCTTTCACAAGAGCACGCAGTCCGCTCGCTCTCGTGTCGTCCGGTATTTGCACGTTTGGCGTTGAAGCCATTTTTAATCTATCGAGAAGCAATGTTCCCTCCTCAGGTATCAATGTCTATTGCCGCCGCGCTCGATAAATTCACGGCGGTCAAGGGCATTGTGAACGCAAACACCTTCGTCGTCGAACGGCTTGCACCAACAGTCCAAGTCCTCGTGCGGCTTCAAGTCATCTAGCGGTCGGACGTGATGGGTCCCATCGATCTCGATAACTTCCCAGGAAGTTGACCGTTCGGCAACGCAGTTTAGCTCGGCGGCTAGGTCATCCACGACGGTCATCGACGTCTCCTTTCGCCGCGTCAGTGGCGTAGGTTATCATTCAGGATATGCCACGCTTGGTTGATGTTCGATGCCCTTACGGTGCTCGGCACCGAGTCATTTAGAGCGCCAATTAGCGTTCTTGCCGTCTCCATCGCGGCACGCAGTCGCTTGATCTCGTCGCGATCCTGACGTGCCTCTCTTAGGATTGGGTCGAGCAATGCTCGGTCGTCCTCGTGCTGGTCAAGCTGGTCGAAAACACTGTCCATGATAGATGCCTTCGGTTGTTGATTCATCAGGAGTGGCCGTCGTTCAGTATCTGCGTGCCTTGAGAACGGCGCGACCGAATGACGTAATCTCGTGGGGCGCTCTCGTGCAGAGACCTTGCGCTACCATGCGCTCAAACATACGCGATACTGCACCGCCCGCGCGCCCTAAACCGTGGCACCACGCCAGCGGTCCTCGATCGCGGATACGAATGAGACCATGAATTTGGGTGCGCGTAAGAGATTTTGCGGTGTGCTCGATCGTATCGAGCCGCAATGTTATAGCCGCGCCCTGGCTCAGTGCTCGTGCCATGTCGATTAACCTTTCAAAAGCGGTGTCTTGTCGTGCCGCCGCAAGTCCAGCCTTCACGCCATAGATATTCGCAGAACTGCCGAACATGCTTTTTGCTCATTCCGCAAGTCCATGGCTTCGGCAGACACTCCGGTGGCAGCATGTCAGCCCGCGTCGGCGCGGCAAACAAAAAGAGAGCAGAAGCGAGCAGCAGAAATGGTTTCATTGTCGATTATCCTTTATGTGGCCGTCGTTCGCATTCCCTGCAACGTGCTCGTCTCGGTACGCCCTGACTCGCCTTTCGGTATTGGTCATGGCCGCATTCCAAGATCAGGCGAATAGACTTGGCGATATACCCTGTGTAGCGTGAGGCCCCGACGTATTTGATGTTTTTGACCGGCTGTAGAACCATTGTTCCATACTCCGATTAGGACAGCAGATAGGCGAGAAACAAGAACGTGGCGATGATACCGATGGCCGCGAAAAATTCCTTCATGTTTTCTTCTCCGTTGTTCCCTCAACTCACATAAACATCACGCGGTTTTCTGTTCGAGCGGCACCACGTTCGGGTGCTTCGATTTCATGTGCCGTGCAAGATTCCCAAAGGTTCTGTTGCAGCACGGACAAACGCCGTGATTGATACGCTTGGTCACGCGCCCAAGCTTGCCTTCGATCTGCTTGCGCATAGCTATCTGGCGCGCAACCTCATCATCACGCGCGGCGACCTGCTGTTTGAGCCTATCTCGCTCTCGGCGCAGTTCCTCACGTTCGCAATTCTCTTTTGACCAGCCCCACGAATGTCCATTCGGGCAGAAATGAAAGCCGCCTTCGGCGCGGTGCTGGTCATAGACGACCTCCGGGCACGTCGCTAAGACGCCACAGGTTTTGCATTGCCATAGAACGTGCGGAGCGCCGGCCAAGGTGACAACCTGAGACATCATCCTCTCCATGCCGTCGCATGACGGCGTTGGGTTAGCGGATTTTCAGACTTTCGACTTTCTGCATCAACATCGTATTGAAGCCGGGCATAGTGTCTTGTTCAAGGGCGAGCTTGAGATTGGCACAGATGATGTCGCAGTCGTTTTTAATGTCGTCATCGATCTGACGGTATTTAAATCGTTGAAGTTCACGGATCACGGCAAGAACGTCGCTCCTTGTGGCTTCTTGGTTTGTCATCGGCTACTCCGGTCTTTAGTGTGGCCGTTGTTACGCGCCGCCGCTATGTATCGCGGCAAACCTCATGCCCTCGACAACGGCTATTCGATCTTTACCGGGTTCAAGATAGCCACTGCGATACATATCGGCGTGGTCGATGTAGTAATATTTGACAATCAAAAGTCCCTTCTCGTCGTGGGGATCGGCAAGCTGTTTGATGTCATTCCATTCGATGAGTTCTTCGGGGAAGCGATGCTTCACCCCATTTACAAAAATGGCGGTCATGTCACAAATTCCCCGCTTACTGGAGACTTTTCGAAACATAACCAGCCAGAACTAAACGACGGAAGCTGTGCGACCCGTATCCTTGCTCATAGAGCCAAAGCAGATAATGGTGATCGTACTGCATGGTATCCTCCTAAAATGGGCCGGTCCTATTGACTGGATATATGATATCACCTATATTGCCATAGTCAATAGATGATATCATGTATTTATGCATATGAGCGGGTCCAGATGGGGCGAAAACGCATAAATGAGGAACAGATTCCCGCTAGGCTCCCGGCTGGGACACTCAGTCGAATGGACGCCGTATTGGATGACGGCGAGAAACGAGCGGATTTCATCCGTAAGGCCATAGAGCGGGAATTGAAGCGTCGGGAACGTCATAAAGATTGACCTATCGTTGGCGACTATGCGGTCTTGAGTCGCTTTAGAATCTTGTCCAGTCCGCAATTGCATTTCTTCTTGCCGTCGTTCGCTGGACAATGCCCTAAGTGCAGTCCGTATTTTTTGAGGGCGGCCAATAGCTTTTCGCTCCGAGCTTCGGCCTTTTTCAATTCGGTATAGCTCGCCTCGAAAACGGTGCTCATGACGATGGCGACTCCGCAGAAGTGAATAGCGCGACGAATGCTTGCGCTTCTTCCCAAGTCTTGAACCAAAGCGCCACGCGGGCCGCCGAATAACATTCCTTGAGTTCCGGTGCCGCGTAGTCCGGCACAGCAAATTCGCCGTAATCACCTTTTGAGTTAAAGCCGTTGATCGTATTTGGTCCGATGATGTGTGCGGGTTTGGGAAAGGTCATGTTTGCTTCGTCCTAATGAGTTGCGCTGAGGCCACGTTCATCTGAAGTTCTTCATGCTGCGAGCCTCATCTCGTAGCCGTTCAGCAATTCCTGCGCCCAATCCGACAGGGCGACGTGGCCTTGCGCAGGCTTGTGGGTCACGCCGATCGTGTTGAGCGAGCCGAGGAGGTTGTTGAAGTTTCCAGTGCTCGGCTGATATCCGGTATCGGCAGCGAGTTGTTCTCGGCTCTTGGCGCCGGCGCCGATGAGGGCGGCGACGATCTTGCGTTGCGGCCCGCTCAAGGTCCCGACCAGCATTTCGCGTCCCTCGTCCGCTGTCATGTCGGCGATCCCACTGACTTGCAGAGACAAGAGGCCCGTGCCCGGTTTGCCCACCGTTCCTGCAGTCACCAGTCCGCCGATCAGATTGTTATAATTGCCGGTCGAGGGCTTATAGCCGGCGACGGCGGCGACCATTTCGCGGGTTGGTGCTGGATGTCCAAGCGCAAGCCACATCGCTAGCGACCGCAACACCTTCATCTGCGGCCCGGTATAGGAGCCATCGCCGGCAAGTGCCGCAGCGGCCGGTCGCTGCACGGGAGCCATCTTCTGTTGCGCCGGCCGCGCGATTTGTTGCGCCGGCGCGGCGCTCGGCTCGAACGCTATCTCGATCCCCGGAATAGTCCCCTTAATGCCCAACAACGCCTCGCCGACTTCATTGCGCATTTCGACGAGAGCGCGATCAACCACACTAAGCATTTCTGAAAAATGTTTCTTGAACGCACGATCGACTGCGGGACCAAACTTCTTTCGCGCTTGCTCGAAGCCGCGCTTCTCGGCCGCGGTGATCGCGTCCTTGGCCGCGCTCGCCACGAGCTTGCCGGCGTCGCGCGGGACCTTTGCCAACTCGGCTTTGAGCTTGGTGACTTCGGCGCGGAGCGCTTTTGGATCGTTCGCCCTGGCTTCCTCGACTACAGAAGCGAGCTTAGACTTGACCTCATCGAGATCGACCGACGCCCATCCCTTTAATTTCCGATCGGCCGCGCCGGTTTGGACGGCAAAGCTGTCATAGGTCGAGAACATCGGAAACGTGACGCGTTTGGGGCCGAAGTCGATCTCAGGCGACCATACCCATCCTTCGCTACGCTGCAGGCCGGCGAGACTGTCGAGAACTTCCTTGCCCTTGGCCGGATCGCCGCACCCGTCAATCCAGTCCTTCATCGCCCCGCGATCGAGCGGATGGATGACGCGCTTGGCGATCAGCGTCTCGTGCGACGTGAGATAGTCCTTGTGGACCTTCTGCGGACGCTGCGATGCGGAGACCAGCACAACGCCCTTTCCGGCACCTTCGCTCGCGAGGCGATTAGCCCAATGCAGCGACATGCCGGCGTCGGGATCGTGCACCTTGCCTTGCGGCGCAAAGTTGTGCGCCTCGTCGATGCAGAGCCAGCGGTGGCCGTGTGTGCGGGTGAACAGCGTCGACGCAAAGTCGATGAAGAACCGCGTGCGCTCACCCACCATCCAGCCGCCCAGGTCGATCAGCGCCGGACGATTTCCGGTGGCGACCAGTTCACCGACGACCTTGCCCGAGTGCTGGTTGATCGGCACGTCGGCGTGCTTGCCGCCGAAGATCACGACCTCGTAGCCGGCGCGCTTGCCATCCGCCGAGCTTTTGATGCCCCACCAGTCACCCTTCGGGTCGATGATGCAGACCGGCTTCTTGTCATCGAGCAACCGCTCGACCAGGAGCCGCATGGTCGAGGATTTCCCCGAGCGGGTTTTGCCGAGAATGACCGTGTGCTGGTCGAGCACGGTCTTCGGAAGTGGCAAGGTCATTGGAATCGGCCTTTCCTATGCCGCCGCTGTTCCGGGCGCTGGAACGCTTTCGACATGACGCGTTGAGAAAAGTGGGCGGCCGCGATCGCACGCGTTCGGGGAGAGCCAGAGGACTTCCGTGCGCTTGCGGCCACCATCCGCCGCCGTGTCGAATTTGACGCGTTGCCAATCCGGGAAAAGCTCATCGTCGTAGAGCCGGCAGGCGTAGCCCGAGATCACCACCATGCCCTTGACCTCGCGCAGAACGGCCGCGAGCTCGCGGTGATCGTCATCAGTCATTTCGTGGGCGTAGCCGCTGTCATTGTCGCCGCCCTTGTGGACGAGCGACGTCCGGGTCGATCTCACATAGGGCGGGTCGCAATAGAACAGCGTATCGATAGTGTCTTGCTGGCGGATGATCTCGACCCCGCTCCGGTTCTCAATCGTCACGCCGCGAAGCCGATCGCAGAACAGTACGATTTCCTCCGGATAGGTGCGCCAGTCGGCCGGTCCGGTTTGGTTTTGTCGGTAGGCCCTGGAACGAAAGCCGGTCCGGTTGACGCGGCGGCTCGTGGTGCCGAAGGCCATGAAGCCGCGGATGATGGTGCGCCGGGCGCGCTCGACAGGATCTGCGCAAATCTCGTAAGCCGCCCGGAATTCCTCCCGCGACCACGGCGTCAGTTCAAGCAGGTGCGCCAGGCGCGCTGCAGCTTCAGGATCGCGCATCACGCGGAAGACGTTGACGACATCGCCGTCGAGATCGTTGTAGACCTCGGCAAAGCTGCGCTCTTTCTTCAACAGCACGCCGGCGCCGCCACCGAACGGCTCGACATAGATGCGGTGTGCCGGGAAATGCTCGATGATCCGGCGGGCGATGCGATATTTGGCGCCGTGGTAGCGCAGGAGGGGCCGGCGGGGGGTCATGCGGGTATTTCCGACAGCTTTTCGGTCCAGCGCCGCTTCGGTTTCTCGGCGATCGCTGTGGCGCGGCGGTGCCGGCTCGGGCGGTCCCACTGTTGCGCTCGCGTCGTCGCCACCGGTTCGCGCAGTCCCGCACCGCGCAGGACGGCGCCGCTCTCGGTGATGAGCGTGTAGGTGTGGAAGTGTGAACCACCCATAAGCTGCCAGATACGTTTGGCGCGGCTGTAGAGCTTTGAGCCTCCGCCCTTTGGGCAGGTAGGTGACGTGCATAGCCGGAGCAGCTCGGCCGGATGCTCACCCTCGAGCTGCAGCATGCGCGAGATTGGTCGCCCCACGATCGCGACACCGACCAGTTCCCCGTCGTGCTCAAGACCGATGGCATATTTGCCGCCATCGTTCGACGTGCGTGCGGAGTGGCGGTGATACCGCTCGACGAAGTCGTTAGCCCGCCTGAGCAGAAGCGGCACAATTTTCATCGGGCGTGCTCCGCCACAAGCTCGTCCCAACTCTGCGCGGCAGTGGGCATCCAATCCGGGCAGGCGCGACCGGGCCACGAATAACCGCGGCCTTCCTCGATCGCCTTCAGGCACAGGCACTCTTCGAGCCGGCAACGGCCGTAATGGTCGGCGAGGGTGCTCATTACGCGCGACCCCGCAATTCCATTTTCCGACGTCGGACCTCGATACGCAGCGCCTCCTCAGCCGCCAGACAACATGCGTCGAAGTGGTAGAACGGCTGGCACTCGTGAGTGGCGCCTTTGGCGATCACCTCCCGACCGCGCCGCAACTCCCACCACGATGCGTCTCCGTCGCAGTCCTGGACCAAGAGCCTGTACCCTGCGGCTCGATACTCGCCCCAGCCGCTATCCCGCGTTTCCCAGAACTTCCACTTGAGAGTGAGCGGGGGCACCTCGCGATGATTGGTCAGGATGATGACATCGATGCCGCGTGCGGCGGCCTGCCCTAGCTCGTCCATGACGAGCCCCAACGCACCGGCGACGATCCAAGGGAGCGGGCTCATCGCGCGCCGCTCCGCAGCTTTGCCAGGAGCGGGTCGCGTCGGACCGAGACCGGCGTGTCGTCGCAGGCGTTCTGGTACCGGGCGAGGGCCTTCGGATTGATCGGCGGGGCGCCGAGCAGCGTGCGGACCGACCGCTCGAAGGGGGTGACCACTTCCGGGACCACCGCTGTACCGGATTTTGTACTGTCACGCGTGACGGCGGCCGCGCCTGGCGCGCCGGCGCACACGGCTTCCGCTGGCCGCTCAACGACATGGTCCGCTGTTGGGGTGGGACCACTTTTGGGACCACCGCGTTGGTGTTTAGATTCGGCGGATTCGGCGGATTCGGACCCCCGGTTTGACCCGGAAATGCCGAAAGCATAAGGATTACAGCGTTCGGAGAGGTGGCCGAGTGGCTGAAGGCGGCGGTTTGCTAAACCTATTTTCACGCTCATTGGGACTCGCTCCTAAAGTGTTCGTTCTCAACGCGATCTTCCCGTTAGACGACCCGCGAAACCGCTATACCTGGGACTCCTTCCGGGACTCATTGTGCACGCCGTACTTCACTGCGCGCGCCTCCTCCGGCGTCAGGAACGCGAGGTAAATCTCGGTCGTCTTGATCGATGCGTGCCCGAGCCGCTGCTGCAGGTCGTAGATCGAACGGCCAGCCTTGAGCCAGTCCACCGCATGGCGGTGGCGAAGATCGTGGAAGCGGAATAGCCTGAATGCCGGCTCGTCGTGCTTGGCCGCGCGCGCCTCGAGCTGCGCCGCCTCGAACTGGCCGCGCACCAGGGCGGAAAACCGGGCCGACAGATTGCGATACGGCTCGCCCTGGCCATGCCAGAACAGCCATTTGCAGCCGAGCCGAACCGGCAGCTTGCGCAGGATCTCGTAGGCACCGCCGAAGTCGAGATCGACCACCCGCGTCTTATTGCCCTTGCCGCGCACCGTGAGCTGGCGGCGTGAGTGATCGAGCTTCGATCGCTCGGCCGCCACGAGCTCGTCGAGGCGGCAGCCGGTGAGCCATGCAACGTGGACGAGGGCGGCAAGGCGCCCGGGAGCCCGCGCGATCATCCGCTCGATGTGCGCCGTCTCCGGCAGCACGATCGGATCGCGGCGTTCCTTGAGCTTCTTGAGCCGCGCCAGGGCTGGATTGTCGTCGACGTCCGCGAAGGAAAGCACGCTTCCGAGCGCCACCAGGTCGCGGCGGATGGTGGCGGTCGAGACGCCGGCGGCGCGTCGGTTATCGACAATCTCGGAAATCCGCTCCTTATCGATCTCGTCGAGGAAGCGGCCCCGCAGGAACGGTTCGAGCTGCCTGAGCGACACGGCGTAGCGCCGGGCCGTGGCTGGCCCGACCTCGTGGGTGATGTGGCGCTCGGCCCAGGCGGCAAACACGTCGTCGTACCTCACCCGATTTGCGGCATGGAAGACTTGCGCTTTCAGCGCCTCGATGTCCGCCGCGACGGTTGCCCGAGCAAGCTCGACATCGCCTGTTCGTAGCGACCAACGCCGGAGCTTCCCCTTGATCCGGATGCGGCCGTAGAGCGTGTCGCCATGCCACTCCGTATTCGGCGGGGCTTTGCGGCGCCGGCTTTTCTTCTGCTCTCGCATTGCTGCCTCTCCAGGTCTGCGAGCCAGGTACGCAGCTTCGCTTCGTCGAACGTCCACACGCCACGAATTTTGATGGCGCCCGGTATTTCACCAGCTTCCGCCATCTGCTGCATGACCCTCTCGTCCAGCCCGACAATCGCGCGGGCGCGAGCCATCTTGATCCGCTCGGGGATGAGGGGGGAGGCGACGTCAGGCATTGTCCCCAACCTTCTCCGGCCCCTTCGTGACCTGGGCGAGTGCCGTAGCGGCTTTCTCATGTACGGCGATGGCGTGCCTGAACGCCTCGTCATTAAGCCACTCTTGGCGATGTGGTTTGCCGTGAAGGCTCAGCACGGCGCCCAGCGCCTCAACCAATCCAGACATTGGGTGCGCTGGGCATTCCACGACGTGCGCCTTCAGCGCATCCGCCATGCTCACCGGCGTCGTCTCGCCGGGACCGTAGCGATGTCCGCAATAGACGCAGTTGACGTACATGCCCGCTTGGAGATCGGCGACCCACTTTTCGAGACGGTCGATCGTGTCGCACTGCGCGAGCGCAATTCTCAAGATGCTCCGCGCAGCCGCTTCACCGAGCGGGCCCTCGTCCGCGTGCGCTTCGGCCTGTTCGAGGTATTCGCGATTGCTTGTGCTCATCGCCGATGCCTCCAAACTTCCGGCTCGACGAAATCGCCCTGCCAGATCCCGCGCTTGTCCTGCCGCGCCTCGATCTCGGCGTCCTCGTATTTCGACGAGTAGCGCAGATAGGCGATGGCGAAGCCGCGCCGCACCATCGCATCGCCGAGATCGTGGCCGTTGACGGAGCACGTCGCGACGGTGCGGCCGTGAATGTCGGTCGCCATCGGGAAGCACGTCACCGGCTGGCCGGCGATCT